>Ga0190286_1000174_pt1 | contig 31476 bp, 34 predicted proteins | sample 48691834_MG_FD_183241 | JGI IMG/M metagenome (GOLD analysis project Ga0190286, IMG submission 183241) | Hydrothermal vent microbial mat bacterial communities from Southern Trench, Guaymas Basin, Mexico - 4869-18-3-4_MG | ecosystem: Environmental > Aquatic > Marine > Hydrothermal vents >... | reverse complement strand
GATTCAAACCCCCCGAGACGGAGTGCGACGACCCGAGATGCCCCTTCCACGGCCACCTTAAGATCAGGGGTAAGGTGCTTGAGGGCGTCGTCGTCAGCGATAAGATGTCTAAAACAGTCATCGTGGAGGTGGAGTATCTCAAATATTACCCGAAGTATGAGAGATATGCGAGGATGCACAGCAGGATTCCAGCTCACAATCCGCCCTGTATAAATGCGAAGGTGGGTGATAGGGTTCGCATAGCTGAGTGTAGGCCCCTGAGTAAGACCAAGGCCTTCGTGGTTGTGGAGAAGGTGGAGTGAGATGTCGAAGAGGGTTAAGCGACGGATAAGGCCTCGGCGGCGCATCTCAGCTGGCCTAACCAGCGGCTCCACGCTCATCTGCGCAGACAACACCGGGGCTAAGAAGCTCAGACTCATACAGGTGATAGGGTATAAGGGGCGTAAGAGACGCTACCCGAAGGCCGGAGTTGGAGACATGATCGTCGTCTCCGTCAGAGATGGGACACCTGAGATGAGGAAGCAGGTTCTATACGCCGTGGTGATAAGACAGCGGAAGCCCTATCCAAGGCGTGATGGAACCTGGATAAGGTTTGAGGACAACGCCGCCGTCATCGTCACCCCAGAGGGAGACCCGAAGGGATCAGACATCAGGGGCCCCGTCGCAAGGGAGGCCGTTGAGCGGTGGCCAAAGTTGGGGAGCATAGCTAAGATGGTGGTCTAAATGAAGGCGACGCCCCGTAAGCCGAGCACCGTTCGTAAGCGCTGGTTCAACGCCCCACTCCATAGGAGGCGTAAATATCTCTCAGCCCCCCTCTCACCGGAGCTCCGAGCGGAGTATGGGACGAGGTCTCTGCCACTTCGGAGGGGGGATACAGTCGTCATATTGAAGGGAGATTGGAAGATGAAGGAGGGGAAGGTCACGAGGATCGACACCAAACGGATGCGCATCTACATCGAGGGCCTCACCCGTGAACGCATGGACGGCTCAACGGTTCCAATACCCATAAGGCCATGGAACGTGATGATCACCAGGCTCGACCTCAGCGACCCCTGGAGGAAGAGAATTCTGGAGAGGAGGGGCTACGCAGCCAAGGTGGGTGAGAGCTGATGGGTAGGAAGGGTCCGACGAGGCATATGAAGAGGGAGAAGACCCCTCCCTTCTGGCCCATACATCGAAAGGAATATGTCTGGGCAGTTAGGCCGATTCCAGGCCCCCACCCTATAGAGGCCTCAATACCTCTCCTCGTCATCCTGAGGGATATGCTCGGCTATGCGAAGACGAGGAGGGAGGCTAAGAGGCTGATCAAGGAGGGTAAGATCCTCGTCGACGGCAGGCCGAGGAGGGATGAACGCTTCCCCGTCGGCCTGATGGATGTGGTTGAGATACCCGACACGGGTGAGGCCTATAGGATGCTCCCAGCTAAGGGGAGGAGGCTTACGCTTCACCCCATAGATGGGGAGGAACGTGGATTCAAGCTCTGCAGGATCATCGGCAAGACAACCCTGAAGGGTGGGAGAACCCAGCTGAATCTCCACGATGGGAGGAACATCCACCTCCCAGATGGGGGAGAACAATACAAGGTGAACGACGTATTGAAGCTCGCCATCCCCCATCAAGAGATACTCGACCACGTCAGATTCGAGCCTGGGGTCATAGCCCTCATCGTAGGGGGACGCTCAGCGGGAGCCGTTGGAAAACTGAGGGAGATCGGCTCAGAGCCGGGGAAGTGGAAGACGGCGGCCATAGAGACGAGGACTGGAGAGGTGAGAACCCTACTGAAATACGTCTTCGCCATAGGGCGAGGGGAGCCCCTCATATCGCTGCCGGAGGCTGATTGAGGTGTCGGTGGAGCAGGTGGAGGAGACAGCAGGAGAGGTGGAGGAGAAGCCGAAGAGGAATCCGATGCTTGAACCGAGGATAGGGAAGGTCGTCGTAAACATCTGCGTAGGGCGATCCGGTGAGCCGCTGGAGAAGGCTGTGAGGATCCTCGAGGAACTGACGGGTCAGAAACCTTCGATCCGGAGGGCTAAGAAGACCATAAGGGCCTTCGGCATAAGGCGTAAGGAGCCGATAGCCTGCATGGTCACCCTCAGGGGGAAGAAGGCTGAGGAGTTTCTCCGAAAGGCTCTGGAGGCCGTCGGCAACAGGATACCGCTTAGGAGCTTCGATGAGCATGGGAACTTCGCCTTCGGCATAAGGGAGCACATCGACATACCAGGGGTGAAGTATGACCCAGACCTCGGCATCGTGGGGATGGATGTGATCGTCAACATAGAGCGCCCAGGATATAGGGTCACACGTAGGAAGAGGGCTAAATCCAAGATCGGGAGGAGGCATAGGGTTTCGAGGGAGGAAGCGGTTGAGTTTATAAGGAGCCGCTTCGGAGTTGAGGTGTTCTGAGATGGAGGAGGGGAAGAAGAGGAGGTTTGGGAAGGGAAGCAGAAGATGCATAAGATGCGGAACCCACGACGGATTGATTAGGAGATATAATCTCAACATATGCCGCCGATGCTTCAGGGAGGTGGCTGAGAAGCTGGGATTCAAGAAGTATATGTGAGGATGAGAAGATGACGATGAACGACCCCCTCGCCAACGCCCTCACGACGATAAGAAACCATGAGGAGCGCCGTAAGAAGGAGTGCATAATCTGCCCAGCCTCAAAGCTCATAGGTAAAGTGCTGAGAATCATGCAGTCCAATGGCTACATAGGCGAGATAGAGTTCATAGACGACGGTAGAACAGGTAAGTTCAGGGTTCAGCTCTTCGGAAGGATCAACGACTGCAGAGCCATAAAGCCGAGGCATGCCGTGAAGGTTAAGGAGATGGAGAAGTGGGAGAAGCGCTATCTACCGGCTAAGGATGTCGGCATCCTAATCCTCACAACGCCGCGGGGAGTCATGACACATGAGGAGGCGAAGAAGAGGCATATCGGCGGCAGACTACTCGCCTACATCTATTAGGTGGAGAGCCATGGCCTTCAACATCGTCGAGAGCTATGTCGACATCCCAGATGGAGTCGATGTATCCATAGATGGAAAACGGGTGAGGGTCTCAGGGCCGAGAGGAGTCGTCGAGAGGGATTTCACCCATGCAAAGGTTGAGATAGCCCTCGACGGCGACAAGGTGAGGGTCTGGGCCGTCAATCCCCGCAAGAGGGAGAAGGCCCTGGTGAAGACCATCGCCAGCCACATCAACAACATGATCAGGGGCGTGACAAGGGGCTTCAGATATAAGCTCAAGATCATCTATGTCCACTTCCCCATCAACATCCAGGTTATAGGCGATAGGGTTCTCATCCAGAACTTCCTCGGCGAGCGTAAGCCCCGTGAAGCGAGGATCATCGGCGACACAAAGGTCTACGTCCAGGGGGAGGACGTCATCGTGGAGGGCATAGACATCGAGGCCGTGGGTCAGACGGCGGCCAACATACAGCAGGCAACCAGGATAAGGCGGAAAGACCTTAGAAAGTTCCTCGACGGCATATATGTCTATGCGAAGGAGGAGATCGGATGAGCACCCTGGAGCTCCGTAGGAAACTTCTCAGGCTTAGGAGGCGCATAGCATCGAAGAGGCCGAGGTTTAGGAGGCAGGAGAGCTGGAGATACGTCAGGATAAAGGAGAATTGGAGGAGGCCGAGGGGTATAGACAGCAAGATGAGGCTGAAGAAGAAGGGGTGGCCGCCATCCCCCAGCGTCGGATACCGAGGGCCAAAGGCCGTGAGGGGACTACACCCCTCGGGATATGAGGAGGTATTGGTCTACAACGTCGGAGACCTCGCAGCCATAGACCCCGAGACCCAGGCCATTAGGATCGCGGGAGCCGTGGGGGCGAGGAAGAGGGCTCAGATCCTTGAGGAGGCGGAGAGGAGGGGGATCAAGGTTTTGAATCCAGGCCTCGTGGAGGAGGTGGAGGAGTTTGAGCCTTAGGAGTCAGAGGAGATTGGCCGCCTCGATATTGGGAGTCGGGGTTAACAGGGTGTGGATAGACCCGGAGAGGAGGGATGAGGTGGAGGCGGCCATCACGAGGGAGGAGATCGAGAGACTCATCAGCAGGGGCATCATAAAGGCCCGCCCCCTAAAGGGTCAGAGTAGGGGTAGGACGAGGATATTGAAGGCTAAGAGGCGTAGGGGTCGTCGAAGGGGACCTGGAAGCCGTAAGGGGAGTAAATACGCCGTGGTCTCAAGGAAGAGGAGATGGATAAACAGGATTAGGGCCCTGAGGAAGCGGCTTAGGCTGCTCCGTGATAGACGCATCATCACCGTCAGCACCTATAGGATGCTTTATAGGAAGGCGAAGGGTGGGATGTTCAAGAGCTGCGCAGACCTCGAGAGATATATAGAGGAGCATAAGCTGAGGAGGAGGATCCTTGGCTAAGGGGCCAGGTTACACGGTGCCATATCGGCGTAGACGGGAGGGGAAGACCGATTACAGAGCGAGGAGAATCCTCGCAACCTCAGATAGGCCGAGATTCGTCGTCAGGCCGACGAATAGGAACATCATCATACAGCTCATCGAGGCCAGAATAGGGGGGGACCACGTCCTCACCCAGACGACGTCACATGAGTTGGTGAAGCGCTTCGGATGGCTCGGCGGCAGGAAGAACACGCCTGCCGCCTATCTACTCGGCATGATAGCGGGCTACAAGGCTCTGGAGAGGGGGATTGAGAGCGCTATATTGGATATGGGCCTCAGGAGGGCGACGAGGGGCTGCAGGATCTTCGCAGCGGTCAAGGGGGCGAGGGATGCAGGGTTGGACATCCCCTGCGACCCGGAGGTCTTCCCCTCAGATGAGCGCATCGAGGGCGTAGTGATAGCTGAGTATGCGAAGATGCTCCTCGAAAACCCGGAGGAGTATGAGCGGAGGTTCTCAGACTACCTCCGGAGGGGTTTGAGGCCGGAGGAGCTCCCAAGACACTTCCAGGAGGTTAAGGGGAGGATTATGGAGGAGATGGGCGGTGAGCGGTGAGGAGTGGAAGCCCCGAACAGAGCTGGGTAGGATGGTGATGGAGGGCAAGATCACCTCAATCCACGAGATCTTCGAGATGGACTACAGGATCAAGGAGGTCGAGATCGTTGATGCACTTCTCCCAGATCTCGTCGACGAGGTGATAGACATCACCCTCGTCCAGAAGCAGACCGACGCCGGTGAGAGATCGAGGTTTAGAGCCCTCGTCGCCGTCGGAAACATGGATGGCCTCGTAGGCGTCGGCCTCGGGAAGGCTCAGAGGGTTAGGACGGCCATAGAGAAGGCCATAAGGGATGCGAAGCTCAACATCTACCCCATAAGGAGGGGATGTGGAAGCTGGGAGTGCGGATGCGGAGAGCCTCATTCACTCCCCTTCAAGGTTTGGGGCAAATGCGGAAGCGTAGAGGTCACCCTCATCCCAGGGCCTAAGGGCCTCGGCCTCGTCATAGGGGACACAGCCAAGACTGTTTTAAGACTGGCGGGTGTGAAGGATTGCTGGTCCAGAACCAGGGGCGACACACGGACGGCCGTCTCATTCGCCTACGCCACCTTCAACGCCCTTAAGATGACCTGGAAGATGATGACTCCAAGGGATTGGGCGAGCTGAGATGGAGCGCCGATGCCTATTGGTTATCCGAATCCGTGGGAGGGTGAACGTCCCTAAGAGGGTGAGGGACACCCTCCACATGCTCCGGCTGAGGAGGAATAACACAGCCACCCTCATAGATGATAGGCCAAGCTATAAGGGGATGCTCCAGACAGCTAAGGATTGGATCACCTGGGGTGAGCCTACGGTTGAGACAATCAAGATGCTGCTGGAGAGGCGGGGTGAGAGGGTCGGCGGAGGACGAATCGATGAGGAGACCCTGAAGACGCTGGGATACAGCAGCCTCGAAGAGCTGGCTGAAGACCTATACCACTGCCGAGTGGAGCTCCACAAGTTGAGGGGGATCAAACCCTTCTTCAGACTTCACCCACCCAGCAAGGGCTTCAAGGGGTCGATTAAACGCCCCTACAAAGCCGGGGGGGAGCTGGGTTATAGGGGTGAGGCCATAAACGAGCTGGCTGAGAGGATGAGCTGAGAAACCCTTTTAAAAGAATCGTCGAGGGGTTGAATGGGATGCCCCATAAGCTGAGGAAGACCCGTAAACTCCGAGGCTCAAGAACCATGGGCTACGGGAGGGTAGGTCAGCATAGGAAGTCGGGGGACAAGGGTGGAGTGGGAAAGGCCGGAGGCCGAGACCACTTCTGGATTAGAACCATCAAATATGAGCCGAAGAGGTTTAGGAAGATCGGGTTCAAGCCACCCTCAGCTAAGAGATCTCAGCCCCCGACGATAAACGTCGGGGAGCTCATGGAGCTCGCCTACAAGCTCTATGGGGCTGAAGCCCTGAAGAGCGGTGAACCCATCGAGATGGATCTCGAGGCCCTAGGCTATGGGAAACTCCTCGGCGAGGGGGAGGTCTCAATCCCGCTGAGGGTTAGAGTTCCCTCCTACAGCGAGGAGGCGAAGCTGAAGATCGAGGAGGCTGGTGGAGAAGTTCTGGGTGAGGGCTGATGGGCAGATTCCTCGAGGTCTTCAAGCCCATCTCCAGATTCATGCCCGAGGTTAAAAGGCCTGAGAGGAGGGTTCCCTTCAATACGAAGCTGCTCTGGACGGGCGTCGCCCTCATCATCTACCTCATCATGTCCGAGATACCCCTCTACGGCATAGCTCCAAGGGCTGAGAATCCAGCCCTCTTCACAATGAGAGTCGTCTTCGCATCTAAGTATGGAACCCTCATGGAGCTGGGCATAGGCCCAATAGTCACCGCGGGTCTCATCATCCAGCTCCTCGCTGGCTCAGGCCTCATAGAGATCGACTTCTCAAACCCCGAAGACCGAGCCCTCTTCACCACAGCGAGCAAGGCCCTCTCCATCATCATGACAGTCTTCCAGGCCTCGATGTATATCATCAGCGGGGCCTATGGGAGGCTAAGCTTCACAGCCTCCATCCTCATACTGCTACAGCTCATAGCTGCCGGCCTCATCATCATGCTCCTCGACGAGCTTGTTCAGAAGTGGGGTATCGGCAGCGGGATAAGCCTCTTCATCGTCGCTGGAATCTCCCAGCGAATCTGGTGGAACTCGTTTAGTATGCTACCCGTCGGCGATGGGAAGAGGCTTGGAGCCATACCGGCCTTCTTCGAGGCCATTCTGCGACATGAACCCGTATGGAGCTGGTTCCATAGAACAGGAGGCTTCCCAGATATGGTGGGCTTCCTGACGACGATGCTCCTCTTCCTCGCCCTCATCTTCATGGAGGGTATGCGGGTTGAGCTGCCCATCGCCCACTCAACCTACAGGGGCTTCAGAGGCAGGATGCCGCTGAAACTCATCTACGTCTCCAACATCCCCGTCATATTGGCTTACACGCTATTCAGCAACATCCAGATCATATCGCAGACGATATGGCAGAGATGGAACATGGACAACTCAAATCCATATCTCAACCTCATAGGGATGTTCAACCTCACGGATCAAGGGCCCACACCCATAGGAGGCCTCGTCTACTACATCACCTTCCCAGGGAGACTCGACGCCGTTATACAGCAGCCGGTGAGAGCCCTGATCTACGCAGTCATCGTCGTAACAGTCTGCGTCCTCCTCTCAAAGCTCTGGATAGAAGTAGGCGGAATGGATCCGAGGAGCGTGGCGGATCAGCTTCTCAAATCAGGGATGCAGATACCAGGCTTCAGGAGGAGTCGAAGACCCATCGAGAGGCTGTTGGAGAGGTATATACCGACGATAAGCATCCTAGGAGGCCTCATAATAGGCATAGTATCAGCCGTCGCCCAATTCCTCGGAGTCTTCAGCACTGGAACAGGCGTATTGCTCTGCGTCAGCATACTCTACCAATACTATCAGGCCATCATCCAGGAGCAGATAGAGGATCTCTACCCCTTCCTCAGAGAGGCCTTGAGATAGGGTAACCTGAAATCACCGCATATCCCTTCTAATCGATGTGGAGACGAGGAAACTCAGAGGGATGTTGAGGCGTGGAGAGAATAGAGGCCACATTGAAGCCTTAAATAGCCTCATCGAGGGTTTTTTCGAGGAGCAGGATGTTCAAGCCTCCCAGGGGGACGAGGGACTATCTCCCGGAGGAGATGTGGAAACGGAACTGGGTGATAGACCGCATAAGGGAGATCTTCGAGGCCTACGGATATGAGCCCCTTGGGACACCAGCCTTCGAGAGCTGGGAGATGCTTAAGCTCAAGAGCGGGGAGGATGTCATCAGGGAGATCTACTACTTCAAGGACAAATCCAACAGGGAGCTGGGCCTCCGATTCGAGTGGACGGCCTCCCTCTGCAGGGTAGTCGCCTCCCACAGGGAGCTCCCAAAACCCTTTAAGCGCTACGCCATCGGCCCCGTCTGGAGATATGAGCGGCCATCGGAGAAACGTCTACGTGAGTTCTGGCAGGCAGACGTCGACATCGTCGGCGTCGCAGACCCGATAGCCGATGCGGAGGTCATCTCCGTCGCCGTCGACGCCCTAAACAACCTCGGCCTGAAGGGATTCAAGGTGAGGATAAACGATAGACGAATCCTCGAGGCCATGGTGGAGCTCCTGAGGCTTCCGAGGGATAGGTCGCTGGACATCTTCAGGGCGATAGATAAGCTGAACAAGATCGGCGTCGACGGCGTCAGGGGGGAGCTCTCAAAGCTCGGCGTAGCGGGGGAGAAGGCCGATGAGCTCCTCAACCTCATCGACGTGAGGGGCGAGCCGGATGAGAAGCTGGGGGAGGTGGAGGAGAGTCTAAAGGGCTCGGAGATAGGGCTCCGAGGCCTCAAGGCCCTACGGAGCTTAGTTGAGTATGCCGAGTTGTTCGGCTTTAAGCGGCATCTCCTCCTCGACATAAGCCTGGCGAGGGGCCTCGACTACTATACGGGTCAGGTCTTCGAGGTTTACCTCGGCGATGTCAGCATAAGCATAGCGGCTGGAGGCCGCTACGACGAGTTGATACAGCTCTACGGTGGGGAGCCAACACCTGCGACGGGCATCTCCCTCGGCGTCGAGCGGATCATCGCCATACTACAGGAGATCGGAGCCCTGGAGAACCTGAAGCTGGGAGCGGAGGTCTATGTGGCCCCAACCTCAGACTCGGTTAGGGATAAGGCCGTTGAGATCGCTCAGAGGCTGAGGAGGGCTGGCATATCGACAGACCTCGACATGATGGGTAGAACCCTATCGAAGCAGTTGGAGTATGCCCATAGGAAGGGATTCAGGAGAGTCATCATCGTAGGCAACCGAGACCTGAAGCGGGGAGGGGTCTCGGTGAGGGATATGGAGACAGGTGAGCAGAGGTTCATCCCCCTGGAGGAATTGGTGGACTACCTCAGCTCTCACCGCTGAAATCCATCTCCCTCAACGTGTAATAGACGACCTCCCCACGCCTATCGACAACGGCGATCTTCACCACCCTACCAGCCTCCTCAGCCCTCTTCAGGGCGTCCATCAGCCGTCTAATGGGCTGGGGCTCACCCTCCCATAGGGGGTGAACCTCATAGCTGGGCGGAGCCCTGGGATAGGAACCCCGCTCATAGACCAGCAGCCGTCCATCCTCCTCCCTAACCACATAGCCCTTCACCCTCAGATCCCTATAGACGAGATATCTGATCCACAGCGGCGTGGGAGCCCGTGGTCTCCTGAGGAGCCATCGGAATAGGGCTGATAGACCCCCTCTAAATCTCCGTGGAGTTGAGAGCCTATGTAGGAGCTCCTGGAAGCTTAGCCTCCCTCCACCCTCATCATAGACCTCTATACGCCCCCTATCCAGGAGGTATAGGGCCTCACAGGGGGTTAGCCTCAATCGACGCTGATGGAAGCCTCCATATCCATCCTGATGAAGCCTATTGGCCTCATCAAAGTCTTCAACTATGACACCCTCATCGATTTGTATGGCCTTGGTCAAGTTCGACCACTCTAAGGCTTAGCCCTGGATTAAAGATTTCTGAATAGACTTCAGGATACATATGATTCAACCCTCACATCGGATTGTGATATTCGTCTGGTTTATTCTCAGCTATCGTCGGAAGCTCTTTAGAATCCATAAACTTCATCTTATTCTAAATCTTTCCAGACGGTGTGTTCACCCCCACCTGGTGGCTCACCCCCCTCTCAGCCCTCACAGCCCTATTGGCATCCCTAACCCTCTTAGCCCTCGTCAGGGGGAGATGGCTGGCTGAGCTCCTCCTCATCGATGCGGATCAGCCTCCCAGGCGGGTTATAGACCCATGGATGGATAGGCTGCTGGTCGCCACGATCCTCCTCTCAGCCCTCACAAGCCTCCTCTCAACCATACCGGGCGTTGAGAGGCCCTCATGGATATTCCTCGCATTACAGGGCTTCACCTATACGGCTGCAGCCCTCTACTATGCCTCGATCAGGGAGGAGTAGGGACATCCACCCTCGGGCAGAGATCTGAGAGGAAGCACTCATCACATCGAGGCCTCCTCGCCCGGCATATCTCCCTCCCAAACCTGATGAGGTCTATGTGGAGGTCGAGATATCTATCGGGGGGTGAAGCCGACTCGAGAACCCTCCTCACCTCATCGTAATCGGCTCCCCTTGGAGCGAGGCCAAGTCTCAGAGCTATGCGACGTATATGCCTATCTATCGGCAGCACCTCCACCCCTCCCTCGAAGAGGAGGACCACGTCAGCCGTCTTCCTACCAACCCCTGGGAGCTCCATCAGAAGCCTCCTCGCCTCCATGTATGGCCTCTCCATAAGCGATCTGAGGTCTCCGCCGAATCTCCTCAGAACCAGCTCCGACACCTTCTTGATGACCATAGCCCGTTGATACTGCATACCCGCAGGCCTGATGGCCTCGGCGATCTCCTCCACGGAGGCCTCAGCCAATCGATGAGGCTCCACACCTATGAGGGCCTCAAGCCGATTATAGGCGGCCTGTGCGTTGGCCCTGCCGGTGTTCTGACTGAGGATCGTCCTTATCAAACCCTTGAAGGGGTCTCCAATACCCCTGAGCTCAGCCCTCCCATAGTGGCTTAGAACCCTCTCAACGATCTCCCTAACCCTCTCCAAGGGTTGCCACAGCCTCCAACCTCGGCTTCTCAACCTCCTCAAGCCTCTTCAAGATGAGCTCAAGTAGGGCGTCGAGTTTTAGGCGCTCCTTCGCCGAGACAGCTATCCAGGGCAGACCCAATAGGGGTAGGCCGAGCTCGTCTCCGATGCTCTCCCCCCTCTCTGGGGCGAGGTCCAGCTTGTTGAAGACGACGATGATCCGATCTGGAGAGACCCCTATATCTGTGAGCAGCCTTATCCCCTCCCTCAGCTTCATCCTCAACGTCAACAGCGGATCGTTGATCTCGAGGAGTAGCAGCACAAGGTCTGCGCATCTCATATCCTCGAGGTTTAGTTCGAAGCTCTTGATCAGCCTCGGATCAAGGTCGAGGACGAAGCCGATGGTGTCGATGAATAGAAGCGTCTTCCCATCCCTCAGGTATCGACGCTGATATTTGCTGCTCAGCGTCGTGAAGGGTTGAGGGCTGACGGGTTTATCCTCCCCCGTCAAGGCGTTGAAGAGACTCGTCTTACCGGCGTTGTAGAAGCCTGAGATGCAGATGATTGGATAGCCGAGGGACTTACGCTTACGGATGCGGCTCCTCTTCTCCCTCTTCAAGGCCTCTATGCGATCCCTGATCTTCGCCTGCCTACGGGTGATCTCCCTCAATCGGCTGTGGTAGGCATACTCGCCCATGCTCCTGAAGAAGGGGTGCTCATTCCTGAACTTCACCGAGGCTTCCAACTTGAAGTAGGGGGCCAACTTCTCCAATCTCGCAGCCTCTATCTGGAGCTTGCTGAGGTTGTCTGAGGCCATCCTGTCGAATATCTCCAGAGTTATCTCATATCGGTCGACGACGTCACATCCCAGCTCCCTGATGAGGTTCAGCTTCTGACTGCTGGTGAGGATGTTGTAGAAGACGACGAGGTCGATGTGCTTCTCCTCCACGAAGCGCTTAAGCTCAGCGGCCTTCCCCCTGCCGATTAGGAACTTCGAGTAGGGCTGACTCCTCGTCTGGATGAATTCGCCGACGATCTCGAGGCCGAGGGTCTCCACTAACCTTCGAAGCTCACCCATCCTAATCTTGTATACGATGTGATCATGGACGTTCATCTTCAGCATGCAGAGGACTGCTCTGCCCTCTGACTCCACCCACTCCCTCCTTCCCCTTTACGAAGGATTTAATCACTTTTAGGCATATCTCATAGAGGTGTCGGGGTTGCTGGCGATTGTGGGAGGCAGGATAATCGATGGAACCGGCCGTGAACCCATAGAGGATGGGGTCATCCTCGTTGAAGGCGACAGGATAAAGGCCGTCGGCAGGCGGGGGGAGGTTGAGATACCGGAGGACGCCGAGGTCATCGACGCATCGGGTAAGACAGTCCTACCAGGCCTCATAGACGCCCACTGCCACTTCCTCATGATGGGCCTCGGCCTACTGAGATACATAGACCTAAGCGGAGCCAAAAGCCTCCAGGAAGCCCTTGAGATGGTTAGAAAACGAGTTGAGGAGACCCCGAAGGGGCAGTGGGTTCTAGGCCGCGGATGGGATGAGAGCAACTGGCCTGAGCGGAGATACATAACGAAGGAGGATCTCGACCCCATAGCCCCTGAGAATCCGGTGATGCTGGTGAGGATCTGCGGCCACCTAATCTCCGTCAACAGCAGGGCCCTGGAGCTTGCAGGCATAACTGCTGAGACGCCCAACCCCCCTGGGGGACTCATCGATAAGGGGCCTGATGGAGAGCCTACGGGCATCCTGAGGGACGCCCGTGGACTCATAGAGAGGGTTATACCGCCTCCGACGGAGGAGGAGGCTCTCGAGGGGTTGAAGCGGGCCTGCGACTTGGCCCTGAGGCTTGGATGCACCAGCATACAGGATGCGGGTCTCAACCCCTTCGCCCTCAGTGTCTATCAGAGAGCTTGGGAGATGGGCATCCTGAAGGTGAGGGCCTATCTGATGCTGGCGGAGGAGGCGGCTGAGGCGGCTGAGAGGCTGGGCATCAGAACCGGCTTCGGCGACGAGATGCTCAAGATAGGGTCTGTGAAGCTTCTGGCTGATGGCTCCATGGGTGCGAGGACAGCGGCCCTCTTCGAACCCTACGCCGACGACCCATCGACGAGGGGGATCTTCACCCTCGAACCTGAGGAGCTTCGGAGGTTGATTAGGGAGGCTCACAGCCGTGGATTCCAGGTGGCCGTCCACGCCATCGGCGATAGGGGGATAGAGGAGGTGATAAACGCCATAGAGGAGGCGCTGAGGGAGAATCCCAGGCGAGACCACCGGCATCGAATAGAGCACTGTGAGGTGCTCACCCCAAACCAGATCGAGCGGATCAGGGAGCTGAACCTCATAGCCTCGATGCAGCCGAACTTCGTCGGGAACTGGAGTGGCCCTGGAGGAATGTATGAGGCCCGCCTAGGGCCTGAGAGGTTGAGGAGGAACAACCCCTATAGGGCGCTGCTCGATGAGGGTGTCCACGTCGCCTTTGGTTCAGACTCCATGCCCTTCCACCCCCTCTACGGCATCTGGTCAGCCGTCAACCATCCGATAAGGGAGAGCCGAATAAGCGTCGTGGAGGCTGTTAGATGCTATACATGGGAGTCAGCCTACTCCAGCTTCGAGGAGCATCTTAAGGGGAGTCTTGAGCCTGGGAAGCTCGCTGACATAACCATCGTAGACGGAGACATGATAGCGGAGCCTGATCGAATCAAGGATATGGAGGTCTACATGACGATAGTTGGGGGTAGAATCCTCTATCGAAGATGTTGAGCCGATTCAACGCCTTTTTATAAGCCTCATGGAGGTTGATATTCGATAGACTTGGGTAAGTTGAGGACCGTCGAGATCATCATCAGAGGCGATATAATAGAGAGGAATATCATCCTCAAATTGGTTGAGAGGCTTAGGGAGAGCGGCTTAAGGGCGGACTTCAGCAGCAGCAGCATAGCCGTTCCACCCTTCCTGAAGGCCGTTGAGAAGAGGTATCCAAGCCTCGCCGTCCTATACGCCACCGTCGACCTGGAAGACCTCTTCAGCTTTAAAGCCCTAGTGGAGGAGCTCTGCTCCCAGGAGGAGTGCACCATCCTCTCCTTCAAGGAGCTTTAGGGGATTTAGACTTGAAGCTTGGGCGGGGAGCTAAGTTCATCGCCGTCGCCTCGGCGTCAGCCCTCTCCTTCTACGCCTCCAGCGGCCTGCTCACCGAGGGGGAGAGATGCGCCTTGATGCTGCTGATCCTTGCGGCGGGTCTGTGGATGACTGAAGCTCTCCCCCTCGCGGCCACATCGCTGTTGATACCCCTCCTACAGTCGATGCTGGGCATCCAGGGCTTCCGCGAGGCGCTTCAACCCTTCCTCGACCCCGTTGTCATGCTCCTCTTAGGCGGCTTCCTCCTAGCCGTAGCCGTCGATAAACATGATCTCGATGAGTATATCGCCCATCAAATCCTATCTAGATTCGGCGGCGATGCGAGGCTTCTAATCCTATCGACGATGCTGACAACGGCCCTCCTATCGATGTGGATCAGCAACACGGCCTCGACAGCCCTCATGCTGGCCATAGCGTTGAGGATGACCGAGGAGGCTAGAGATTCGAGGGGGAACCTCTCGAAGATCTTGGTCTTGGGAGTCGCCTACTCCGCCACCATCGGGGGCTTAGCCACCCTCGTTGGGACAACCACCACGGCCATGGCCGCGGGGATGCTGAGGGAGATGACTGGATATGAGATCACCTTCCTAGGCTGGAGCCTACTAGGGCTGCCGATAACGTTGACCATGATCCCCCTCATCTGGCTTCTCCTCCTAGCCCTCTTCCCCACCGATGTGAAACGGCTTCCAGCCCTAGAGGTGGAGCTGGAGATGAATCCTAGGCGGAGGTTGACTCTCATCCTCTTCGCATCCTCCATAGCTCTATGGGCCACGGGTAGGCTGCCTGAACCCCTCGCAAGGCTGCTGGGCTGGGGTGGACATGGCCTATCCTCAGGGGCGGTGGCAGCCCTGATAGGATTCCTCCTCTTCCTCACAGGCCTACTCGACGAGCATGACATCTCAAGGATTGATTGGGGGACGCTGCTCCTCATAGGTGGAGGACTCAGCCTAGGCTCAGCCCTCAAGGTCTCAGGGCTTACGGCGAGGATTGGGGGAGTCATCCTAAGCCTAGGTGAACTACCAACTTCATTGACCCTACTCCTAATCGCCTTTCTCAGCCTCGGAGTCAGCATCATAGCGAGCAACACGGCGAGTGCGGGGATCCTGCTGCCCATCGTCATCGGCATGAGCGGAGCCATGAGGATTAGGGCGAGCATACCCGCAGCCGTAGTCGGCATAGCCACCAGCCTAGACTTCATGCTACCCGTTGGAACGCCGCCCAACGCCATAGCCTACAGCACAGGCAAGGTCTCTCTGAGGGAGATGATCAAGGCTGGAGTCCTCCTAGACATCATAGGCGGCCTCCTGACAACCCTGATGGCCCTCATCCTCTGGCCCCACATAATGGGGTAAGAGTGAAGAGCCTCGATGAGATAAATCCCTGGATGGGAGTCGTCGAGGAGCTCCTAGAGCGGATAGAGGCCGAGGATATCGACGAGTTCACCGTGGAGGAGGCCGTCCTCGGCATAGGATACACGGCGGTGAGGATCAGCGCCAGAGATGTCGGCCTCTGCCACTCACTTCTTGGGGAGAATCCCTGCCCGAGGAGGATAGCGAGGAGAGCCGGCACCCTTAGGGGCATGAAAGCCATGGAGATGGCGGAGCTCGCCGTCTCCGAGGACATAAGTGAGAGGGTTGTGGGGATGGCAGCCCTAAACGCCTTAGCCCACCACATCTTCCAGGAGCATGGATACCGAGTGTGGAGGGGGAACCTCCTCCCCCATCTGCTCAGGGAGATAAGGCCCAGCGACACAGTTGTCCTCGTCGGCTATATAGGGCCCTTCGAGCAGCCCCTTAGGGAGGCGGCTTCAAGGCTCATAATCCTGGAGAACGACCCTACGAGGAGGAGGGGGAGGGCCCTCCCAGGCTCTGAGGCTCCGAGGATTCTCCCCGAGGCCGATGTAGTTGTGATAACGGGGAGCAGCCTTGCGAATGGAAGCATAGATGAGGCGCTGAGGCTCTCAGAGGATGCGAGGGTTAGGGTCGTGGTTGGAGCCTCAACGCCGCTTCTCCCCGACCCCCTCTTCGACGGCGGAGTCGACGCCGTGGGGGCTGTGAGGGTTTTAGACGCTGAGAAGTTGATGCAGATCGTCTCGGAGGGTGGGGGGACGAGGGAGATTAAGGGGGCTGTGGAGTATCTAACCCTCTCCCCCCTAAGCTGACTTAGACCTCCACCCCAAACTTCAGGATTATTAGGCCGAGGGATGCGATGATGAGGGAGAGGGGGAAGATGGCTGGAAGCCCATAGGCCTCAGCGATTAGGGAGGCCAAGGTCGGCGATAGGGCTCCCATGACGTTGATGGGGAGGAAGTAGAGGCTGTATCCGAGGCCTCTACGTCTGCTGGGGGAGAGCCTCGCGATGATCGATGAGTTGGCGGCCATGCCGAGGGAGGCGAGGAAGCCATAGGCGATGTAGAAGGGTGTGAAGATAAGCGGCGTGGGGGAGAGGGCTGCGAGGGCTATGGAGACATAGGCCCCAGATAGGGTGAGGAGGAGCCAACGCTTCTCCCCGAACCTCGAGGCCAGGAAGCCTCCGAGGGGTGCAGCCATGATGCCGACGAGGCTTGAAGCCCCATAGACGACGCTTGAGACAGCCTGACTCATCCGCCTAACATCGACGAGGTAGAGAGTGATGAAGGAGGAGATCATCTGACCCGCCATGGTTCTAAAGGAGACGAAGAGGAGGAAGAGGATGAAGCTGAGGGTCAGCATACCCGAGACCTCCTCAACCCCCTTCGTCTCCTCCCCCACATCGAACCTGGGCTCATATCGGAGGGGGAGAATCGAAAACACGCCGAGGAGAATGGGCGCCAACCAGAAGAGGTAGACACCCCTCCAGGTGATGGGGAGAAGCGCCATCAATATGCCCGCAGATATGGGGCCAAGCGATAGGCCGAGGGTTCCCCCAGCTCCCTGAATCCCAAGGGCCTTAGGGCGATCCCTTGGATGGAAGAGCTTTGAGACGAGGCTGTAGGCTGCGGGGTGATATATGGCGCTGTTCATATAGACCAGCGTCACAGCCGCCACCAGCATCCAGGGATTCATCGACCTCCAGGCGAGGAAGCCTCCGAGGGCTGCGATGGAGAGATTCAGCATAATCATCCTCTTAGACCCAAACCTATCGGCGAGGAAGCCCATAGGCAGCGTCAGGAAGGCCTGGATCAGCGGCGGAATCGAGGCTATGAGGCCCAGCTCCCGTAGGGAGAGCCCATACTCCTCCCTTATGATGGGAAACAATGCGATGTGAACCCTCTGGAGGACGTGGGTCAACATATGGGCTAAGGTGACGGCGAAGAGGGCGTAGCTGAGTATCGAGACCTCCCTATCCCTACCCAAGGCTCAGGCCCCGAAAGAGTCTTAGATTAATTCCCCACCCTATTTTAAAGTCTGCTGAGGTGGGAGCCTTGATAACGAGGGCTGAAGCCCTGGAGAGGATTCGAAGACATGTGAAGAATGAGAGGCTTGTGAAGCATATGATCGCAGTCTCAGCCATAATGCGGGAGCTCGCCCAACATCTCGGCGGAGACCCAGACCTCTGGGAGCTCGTCGGCCTACTCCACGACATAGACTATGAGGAAGTAGGTGGAGACATGGATCGACATGGACTCCTCTCAGCAGAGATGGTGTCAGATGTGCTGCCGGAGGATGCGCTCCACGCCATAAGGGCGCACAACGAAAGGACAGGTGTCGAGGCGAAGAGCATCCTCGACATCGCCCTCATAGCCGCCGACGCCCTCTCAGGCCTCATAGTCGCCACGGCGCTCATGATGCCTGATAAGCGGGTGGCCACCGTAAAGGTTCGAAGCCTGAAGAGGAAGTTTAAGGATAAATCCTTCGCAAGAGGCGTAGACCGAAACCGGATCAGGAGATGCGAGGAGTTAGGCCTCACCCTAGAGGAGTTCTTCGACCTCGGCCTGAAGGCGATGAGAAGCGTCAGCGAGGAGCTCGGCCTATAGGCCCCTTAAGGCTGATCTGACAGCCACTGTCAGATATAGGGTGGAGATTTAAGCCTCCGAATCCGTATCATCTACAGTTGCCTATGGAGCTATCAGAGGAGGTGAGGAGAGAGGCGGCGGAGCTCCTCAGCCAGCTCATCAAGATAGACACCTCGAATCCACCTGGAAACGAGTTGGAGGCCGCCAAGTTTCTCGCCGAAGAGTTGGAGAGGGATGGATTAGACTGCGAGGTCTTGGAATCTGAGCCTGGGAGGGGGAACCTCATCGCCAGGATTGAGGGGAGCAACGAGGGGCCGAGTTTACTCCTCCTCTCACATCTCGACGTCGTTCCGGCTAAGGCTGAGGAGTGGAGTGTCCCACCCTTCTCAGGCCTCGTAAAGGATGGCTACATCTGGGGGAGAGGCGCCCTCGACTGTAAGGGGCTGGCCGTCGCCGAGGCGATGGTGATGAAGCTCATCAAACGTGAGGGATTGAAGCTTAAAGGAGACCTCATCTATGCGGCGACGGCCGACGAGGAGATGGGCGGAGGCAGAGGCGTAGGATGGCTTGTGGAGCATCACCTCGACAAGATTAGGGCTGAATACGTCATCAACGAGGGCGGAGGATTCTCCATACCCCTGGAGGGGAGACGCATCTACACAGTTCAGACGGCTGAGAAGGGGGTTATATGGCTGCGGATCAAGGCCAGGGGCAGACCTGGACACGGCTCTATACCAGGGTTTGCGGACAACGCTGTTCAGAGGATGGCGAGGGTGATAGAAACCCTTGGGCGGCATCGATCGAGGATTAGGGCGACGCCGACGGTGAAGAGGTTCATAGAGGGCCTAGCCGCCGAGCGGGGAGGCCTCCAGAGGCTTCTGTCGAGATTGCTGATGAATCCACTGCTGGCGGATAGGATTCTAGATCGGATGGCTGAGAGGGATGGGGCTATGGCTGAGAATCTAAGGGCGATGCTACGGAACACCATCGCCCCAACCATCATTAAGGGTGGGGTGAAGGAGAACATCATCCCCTCAGAGTGCGAAGCTGTCTTCGACTGCCGAATCCTCCCAGGGGAGACGAAGGAGACGCTGCTCGCCGAGATCAAAGGAGTCCTCTCCAAAGCCGGAATAGACCTCGATAAGCTCGAATTCAAGTATATACACACCTCGGAGCCGACGGAGTCTCCGATGGATACACCCCTATACAGTGCGATAGAGGAGACGATGGGGGAGTTAGACCCAGGGAGCCGAGTCGTCCCCCTAATGGTGACCGGTGGAACCGATTCAAGATATCTACGCAGAGTTGGATGCATCTGCTATGGATTCTTCCCAATAAAGGTGGAGGAGCCTTCGAAGCTTCTAAGCATGGTTCACGGCATCGATGAACGCATATCCATCGAGAACCTAACCTTCAGCATAAAGGCCCTCTACAGCGTCGTAGGGAGGATGCTCACTTAGCCTCATAGACGGTTTCGCCGCCGAGGATAGTCCTCAACACCCTTATCGACTTTATCTCATCAACGGGGCAGGTGAGGATGTCCCTGTCGATGACGATGAGGTCAGCCAACTTACCGGGCTCAAGGCTGCCCTTAAGATGCTCCTCGAAGCTGAGATAGGCTGCGTTGATGGTATACATCCTTATGGCCTCCTCCCTGCTGACACACTGCTCGCTGCCAAGCTGTCTTCCGCCCTCGGTTCTCCGGGTGATGGCGGCCCATAGGCTTATGAAGGGGTTGTAATGGGTGACTGGGGCGTCGGTTCCCGCAGCGACCACTATGCCATGGTTGATCCAGGCCCTATGGGGCTTTACCCAGCTTGCCCTCTCGGCTCCGACGTTCTCGTAGAAGCTGTCTCCGAGGTAGTAGAGGAAGCTGGGCTGGGAGGCGACGACAACCCCGAGGCGTCTACACTGCTTGAGGGTCTCCTCACTCGGCAGGTAGGCGTGGATCAACGTATATCTCCGATCCTTTATGCTCCTCTTTCGATCCGTCTCCTCGAAGGCCTTGAGGACTATGTCTATGGCTCTTCCGCCTGCGCAGTGGACTCCTACGGTCATGTCGTGGAGATTCGCCTCATCGATGAGTCTCTGAAGCTTCTCCAGGGGCATCGTCTGGACTCCGTAGTTGTCGGGTTCACCCTCATAGGGTTCTCGTAGCAGCGCGGTTCTGCCCCCTATTCCGCCGTCTATCAGCAGTTTTAGGCCGAGGAATCTGAGCATCTCATCGCCGAAGCCGGTTGAGAGGGGGAGCTCCCTGATGCGCCTTAAACTCTCATCGAGGGGTTCATCTCCCTCGACGCCCCGTAGCATCATGTTCACCCTCACGGTGAGGCTTCCCTCAGCTCTCGCCCTCTGATAGGCCTTCATATCCTCAGCCGCTATTCCAGGCTCTATGACGCTTGTGATCCCCACCTCGTTTAGGGCTTTACAGGCCTTCCCTATGGCCTCCACCTTCCTCTCCAGACTCGGCTGTGGGATATGCCTCTGAACAAGCCAGAAGGCTGGACGCTCCAGGAGCACCCCAGTGGGCTCCCCCCTCTCATCCTTCACGATGACCCCTCCCTCGGGCTGCGGCGTCTCAGCCGTTATGCCAGCTATCTCCAGGGCCCTGCTGTTTACGACGACGATGTGGCCGCAGGTTCTGATGAGATATACGGGGTTATCGGGAGCCGCCTCATCGAGGTCCCATCGATTCGGAAACCTATGCTCCTCCAACTTAGACTGATCCCATCCACGGCCTATGATCCACTCCCCTGGGCCGAGCTCCTCAGCCCTCCGCCTCACTGCCTCCACAATATTCCTTATAGACCTCATCGGCGGCGAGGAGCAGTTTATCCAGAACATGGTGAGGCCGAGGCTCAGCAGGTGGATGTGGGAGTCTATAAGGCCTGGGAGGACGGTTTTACCCTCCAAGTCTATGATCTCAGTCCCATCTCCGATGTATTGCCTGATCTCCTCGTTTGAGCCAACGGCCATTATTCGTCCATCCCTTATCGCTACGGCCTCGGCGATGGTGAAGTCCTCGTCGACTGTGATGATCTTCCCGTTGATGAGGGCCAGATCAGCCTTACAGGGGTCTTTGAGAGTCATATCATGGATAGATGCCCAGGGAGCTTTAAGGTTCACCCCAATAGCAGCGTGAGCTCCTCCACCCTGAGCTCTGGTATTAGGCTCCGGCCGTGCCTCCTCAGCCTTATGAATCCCAGCTCCTCGAGGGCCTTGAGGTCGAGGTAGACGTTCTTCACATCCCTCCTTAGATGCTCGGCCAGCTCGCTTATGGAGGAGAATCTCATCTTGGAGAGGGCGTCGAGGAGCTCCAATCTCCTCGGCGTCAGCTTCGATAGCTCCCCAGCTGGGAGCTCCCAGGTCTCCTCCACATAGTATTCCGACTCCCCCTCCTCGTCGTATGCCCTCAAGGCGTTCATCATCCCAGACCACTCGATATAGTCCTCGAGGCGTTCTACCCAGCCCTCAGCTGAGCGGTCAGGGGGTTCCGTGAGTCTCCCCCCATACTTCCTCTCCAGCTCCCTTATGCGTCGTCGAACCTCCTCCACCGTCAGCCTCCTCAAAACCCTTATCCTCATCTATTTTGGTTTATATGCCAAAAATCTTTATAAGCCCTCACTCTGAGAGAAGGGTTGAGGCCTATGAACTATCCCATCAACAGGTTGGGGGACTTCATCTGGGAGATTCCAAAGGGTGCTGATCCGAGGATGAATGTCCCCACCAGGATATACGCCGACGACGCCCTCCTGAGGGGTATGACTAAGGATGCGACGATAAAGCAGGGCGTCGACGTCGCCCAGCTTCCAGGGATATTGAAGTATAGCATCATACTCCCCGACGGCCATCAGGGATATGGCTTCCCCATCGGAGGCGTAGCCGCCTTCGACGCAGAGGAGGGGGTCATCTCCCCAGGTGGAGTGGGCTACGACATAAACTGCGGAGTGAGACTCATCAGGACAGACCTCACCTACGATGAGGTGAAGCCAAAGCTGGGGGAGCTCATCGACACCATCTTCAGACTCGTCCCCTGCGGCGTAGGCGTAGGAAGCAAGCTGAAGCTATCAACCCGTGAATTGGACAACGCCGTCGTCGACGGCGTGAAGTGGGCCATAGACCACGGCTACGGCTGGGAGGGAGATGAGAAACATATGGAGGAGGAGGGCTGCATGGAGGAGGCGAATCCCGAGAAGGTCTCTAACAGGGCTAAGCAGAGGGGAGCCGGACAGCTCGGAACCCTCGGAGCCGGAAACCACTTCCTCGAAGTTGCGAGGGTTGCCGAGGTTTATGATGAGCGGGTTGCCAAGGCCTTCGGGATCACGGGGCCTGGACAGGTGGTCATCTGGATACACACCGGATCGAGGGGCTATGGCCACCAGATCGCCAGTGACTATATACGGATAATGGATAGGGCTGCGAGGAGATATGGCATAAGGCTGCCCTCAAGGGAGCTTGTCTGCGCACCAGTGAAGAGCCGTGAGGCTGAGGACTACTTCCAGGCGATGGCCTGCGCCATAAACTGGGCCTTCATAAATAGGCATATCATAATGCATCAGGTTCGTAGGGCCTTCGAGGAGGTCTTCAAGCAGCCAGCTGAGGATATGGGGATGCACCTAGTCTATGGCATGACCCACAACACGGCGAAGAGGGAGTGGCATGTCATCGACGGCAAGAGGCGGCTCGTCATCGTCCATAGGAAGGGGGCCTCAAGGGCCTTCGGCCCAGGGAGGGAAGACCTGCCGCAGGATTATAGGGGCATAGGGCAGCCGGTTCTCCTCGTCGGAACCATGGGGACTGCGAGCTACCTCCTCGTGGGAACCGAGAAGGCTGAGGAGATATCCTTCGCCAGCACGGCTCACGGTGCGGGGAGGGTGCTGTCCAGGGCCGCCGCCCGTAGACGCTTCAGGGCGAGCAGCGTCATCTCGGCGTTGAAGCGTAAGGGAATCATCGTGAGGGCCGCCAGCGGCAGAGTGGTCGAGGAGGAGACCCCTGAGGGCTATAAGGACATCCATAGGGTTGCGGAGGTTAGCCATAGGCTGGGCATAGGAACCAAGGTGACGATGACGGTTCCCATAGCGGTGGCGAAGGGTTAGCCAAATAAGGTTTAGCACCCCCTTTATCCACGGCTTGAGGCTCAAACCCCAGCTCTGGTTCACCCTCTATAGGTTGATGAATCTGGGAGCAGGCTCCAGGGAGATCAGGGTTTCGACGACGGAGCTCTCCACGGTGCTGGGATGCTCACAGCAGTCGGCCTCAAGGCATCTAAGGCTTCTGGAGGAGCTTGGCTTAATAGAGCGGCGGATGGGGGTGGATGGAAGCCATGTGAGGATCACGGAGGGGGGGCTGAGAGCATTATGGGAGGTCTACTATGGGCTTAGGAGACATCTTGAGGAGGGGGAGTTGGAGGCCTACGTCTTCGAGGGCACAGTCTTCACGGGCCTTGGGGAGGGGGCCTACTACATCACCAGGGAGGGGTATAGGAGGCAGATAAGGGAGAAGCTGGGCTTCGACCCCTACCCTGGAACGCTGAACCTGAGGCTGGATGGAAGCTATGTAGAGCTGAAGAGGAGGCTGGCGAGGATGCCAGCCATAATCCTCGAGGGCTTCAGGGATGAGGGGAGGAGCTTCGGAGCCGTCAGATGCTATCCGGCTGTGATAAACGACGATGTGGAGGGGGCCGTTGTGATAGCTGATAGAACCATCTACGACGACTCGGTGCTGGAGGTGATATCGCCGATATATCTGAGGAAGCACTTTGATCTCAGGGATGGAGACCTCGTCAGAGTCTCCGCATCCAGTCCTCAATGATCTTCCTCTTAATCTTTGAGGAGCTGCTCAACTCCTCATCTCCGAAGCGCCCTATACGGACAACCTCGATGTCCAGCCCCCTCTCAGCTATGATGCGTCTAACCTCCCTCTCGATGCCCTCCTGGTCATAGCCTACGGCGATGATGTCGGGCTTCACATGCTCCAAGACTGCCTCCAGATTCATCTTCTCATAGCCGAGGAGGGCTTCATCGACGACCTTCAACGCCTCGACGAGGGCTCGACGCTGATCCTCCGGAATTATCGGCCTCCGACCCTTCAATCTCTCCACGGTTTTATCCCTTGCGACGATGACGACGAGCCTCGCATTTGGACCTCCAAGCCTTTTGGCCTCCTCCAGGAAGCGGACATGTCCGTAGTGGAGGAGGTCGAAGACGCCTGAGGCGAGAACGGTTTTACCCATATCGGTCACCACTCGAACTCCGCCAGGCCCAGCAGCCTCAGTGCGTCCAGCAATCCCTCGCAGTAGGAGACGGCTGCGAGGGCTGTTGGCCACCTCCCCTCATTTGCGTAGTATTCAGCGTCGCTTAGGTATCTTGAGGCATAGTCCAATATTCGCTGGGCCTCCTCTCTGAGGGGTGAGGACTCCAGCTTCTCCATAACCCTTCTACAGGATTTCATATATCTCTCCACCAGGAGTTCGGTTTCACTCCTCGGCCTCCAACCCTTTAAGGCTTCCCCTGGAAGGTTTGCCAGGAGCCTTAGACCCTCCTCCTCGACGAAGTGGAGGCGTCCAGGGACTATCAGGGCCTGTGGGGGTTCGCCGAAGTCTATGTTTAGGAGCTCCGAGGCCCTCCCACCTCTGATTAGGGGGTTTCTCCACCCCAATCTCGCAACGCCGATGAGGGGTGTCTCATCGTTGAATATGTCAGGTCGATCGGCGTTTAGGAGCAGTCTTATCCCCTCACCTATGCTCAGCCATCTATCCCCCTCGGCATCTAAGTCTAAGAGGATGAGGGTGTGGAGGCCGAGGCTGAGGTTTCCCTCAAGGGCTTCGAGAACCGTATCCGGTGGCCCCCGCTCTGGGAGTGGAAGCGTGACGACCCTCCCAAATTTGTAGAGGGATAAACCCGTCTCAGCTATGGCTGTGAGTATCGATGAGCCGTGGATCACCCACGTCGGCAGACCCCTCCTCCTCGCTTCTAAAAGCAGTGAGATGTGGGTTGTAGCCGTGAGGCAGTCTCCACCGATGAGGAGGCCGATGAGGCTTTGGGATGCCTCCTCCAATATCCTCGGCCTCTCCCCCTCCAAGTCTCGCCTATAGGCCTCTCTGAGCGGTCTCCCCAATATGGCTTCAAGCCGTTCCTTGGATGTGGAGAGCTTCGTGGTGTAGAGCTCCACGTAGAGCTTGTCACAGCTCCTCGCCTCCTCCATGGCTCGGAGGCTGAGGTCGTATTCGTCTGCCAATCCGATGCTGATGAGCTTAAGCCCCCTCCTCATCCCCCCTCCTCCTTAAGGGTATGCGCATCACAGCTCCACATCTCAGGCAGGTGATGGCGACGTGGGGCTCTCTACGTTGTCTGATCCTCACGCGGCAGTTGACTCCGGGGACGAGGAACCCCTTACATCGACGACATATACGTCGGCGAAACTCCCTCGGGAGATGTATGCGCACCCTCATGGCGATCCTCCTCGCAAGGTCGACGTAACGCTGGGCACGTTCAGGGTTCCTATGGAAGACCTCATCAGCTAACCTAAACAATATGCGTATCCTTTCAAGGGCGATCTCCCTCGTCTCCCTATCCACCAACTCTGCCCAGAGAACATCTCGACGGCGAGGCTAAAACCCTTCCCACGAGGAAAGGATTATAAGCCCTCATTCATCCAACACAAATCTGGAGCGGGGTGGGGCAGCCAGGTTAGCCCGTGGGGCTCATAACCCCAAGGTCGGTCGTTCAAATCGACCCCCCGCTACCATATAAATAAAATTTGTTGACCGATTCATTATCTTGAGGAGAATAAGATGCTGTGGAATGAATTATTCTATTTTCCTCCATAGCGAGTCCATTTCATGACATAATTTGTAATATAATAGTAACTCTTATAGATTATCTTAACACTTAGCTTCGCTGCATTCTCCATCTTACTCCTAGCAGAGATTAAAAAAATAAAGGTGTGTTATTTTCGTGGACTATCTCTCAAGCATTTCGATTATTTCGATAAGTAGATCGATGTTTGCAACGAGGGTTCTACTCAGAGGGCTATCTTTCATCAACCAATCGGCCTTTCCGTCAACATCTATCTTCTCTTTTATGTCTTTTTCGAGTTTTTCTATGGCGCCATCAAAGGCTCCGACCTTAACCTGCCTTATGACAGCATCGACTTTCCTAATTAAGGGCTCCTTCCTCTTCTCACCTGGTTTCCTAAAGTCTTCTGGATCCAGAGCCTCTATTCCATCCTTAAGGCCTTCGAGTATGTTCACCACTCCCTCGACCGTTGGTGTGATATAGTTTTCAAATGGTGCCAATAGCCAAGGTTCAAAATCCACGTTATCGCTAACAGGATCACCGGCTCCAGTAGCCAAGCCTCCTGGACCTGTTGGGTCTCCCCACCAGTTTAAGGTGGTGTCGTATCTTGGATAGATACATCCATTATAGGGCTCATTGAGAACGCCATATTCTGTATTATTCTCTATGTTGTTGTAGTTCATTTTTCCAGGACTACCGGATGCATCAAAGCCCTTCACCTTCACCCCTATCCTATTATAGGTGATGGTATTGAAACTGATCTCCGTCTCTGAAACCAGGTTTATTGTACCTGTATCTGGATTAAAGCCTCTGATGTAAATTCCAATGTCGAAGTTTGATATGATATTGTTTCTTATAGTGTTCCCAGTTTCAAGCATATCTGATCTCTTACCGGGTTTCCCATAAGTGTATCCCCAGAGCGCTATACCATATCCAACACCAGTTCCCACAACGATGTTGTCTTCGATTACGTTATCACTCGCACCTGAGAATACTGGAATAGCTGGCAGATGATATTTTCCATATGGCTGATACCATGCGCAGCCTATAATCTTATTCTCCTTTATCAGGTTATTGGTGCACCCTTCACTACTTCCATATATTGATATTCCATGACCGCCTATATCTATAATCTCACAATATTGTATAGTATTGTTATCACAGCCCTTATAGAGGTTGAGGCCGCTGTTACATTCTATAATTTTTAGATCCTCTACTATGCAGTTATCTGCATCAGTAAGTTGAACTCCCCATCCCCACCCGTAGGTGAAACCCCTAATCGTAAAACTCCGAATAACTACACCATCAGCGATTATATGAACGCCATAATGAGCTTCAATACCCTCTCCATCGAGAATTACGTCTTCTTTACTCACCCCCTTCAATGTTAACGGTTTGTCGATGACTAGATTTTCATGGTAGACACCTTCTCTCACAATGATGGTATCACCTTCCTCGGCAGCATTGATGGCTTCTTGAATCGTTGAGTAATTGTCGGGGACGTAGATTACTGAATCTGCCTTCGCTTTTGGCGTTACGATGATCATCGATAGAACGACTAAAGAAAATAGGAGGATTGTTTTTCCATAGTTCATTTCATGTTCTGTTCATTTTATAAAAAATATAAACCTTTCGAAAAAAAATCACCAATTTTGTCACGACAGTATTAATTCAATCTAAAACAAGAATTTGAAGACTTATTATCTCTAAGGAATAGAGTTGATTCATGTCACAAATATTTTAAGTATATGAGAATTATTTACTTTCAGGTCGAGATGAGAAGGGACTTAAGAATAATACTTTCCTTCATACTGATTCTAGCTCTGCCAATTGGAGTCGTTGAAGCTCGGATTCCCAGGCCGGAGGTTTGGATCCTAGGTAAGCCAGACTGGGCTCCAGGTCCTACCGACGTGCCCGAGCAGGTCATCCCTTGGGGCATAGAGCGTATTAAGGCTCCGGATGCGTGGCCAACCTCGACGGGGGTGAATGTCCAGATAGCCGTCCTCGATACAGGTGTGGACAAGGATCATGAAGACCTCTACATCAACATCGCCTGGGGGATCTCCGTGGTCGGCGATGAAAACTCCACTAAATACAGAGATTGGAGGGATAAGAATGGGCATGGAACCCACGTCACCGGCACGATAGCCGCCATGTTCAATGATATAGGGGTTGTTGGAGTGGGCTATAACATCACCATATACGCCATCAAGGTGTTGAATGACGCTGGCTTCGGCACCTGGGAGGATTTGGCTGAGGGTATATGGTGGGCAATAATGGGCCCTGACGGCATCATCGACAGCGACGGCGACGGTGTAGTCGCTGGAGACCCAGACGACGATGCGGCGGAGGTCATCAGCATGAGCCTGGGAGGAACAAGCTATTCCGAAGAGGTGAAGAAGGCTGTGGAGGCGGCTTATGGTTATGGTATCGTGCTCGTGGCGGCGGCTGGAAACGAGGGGGAAGAAGGCGTCCTATATCCAGCCAAATTCGTTGAGGTTATCGCGGTAGCAGCCATCGACGAGGAAGACAAAGTTCCAGACTGGAGCTCCAAGGGCCCTGAGGTGGAGCTTTCGGCCCCTGGAGTGAAGATATTGTCTACGGTTCCACATGATAAATATGAGAAGTATTCCGGCACCTCTATGGCTTGCCCCCACGTCTCGGGCACCGTGGGATTGATGATCTCGAAGATACTGGCTGAGGGCCGTACCTATACGGTGGAGGGTATTAGGGACATACTACATAAGACAGCTGATGACATAGGCCCGGGAGGGCGGGACGAGGCTTCGGGCTACGGTGTGGTGAGGGCGGATAAAGCGGTGAGCAACGCTTAGAGCACCTCTAAAACAATGATCCCCTTTTTTCTTTAACATATCACCGTCAAGATACCCTTTTAAGAGGTAGAAGAATATTCTAGAAAAATTATGAATGGATTAGCTGTTGTTGAGAAGGCTTCAATTAGATTCATCGTTAAGTTAGATGAAGAAGAACATAAGATAAGTGAGACCGTGAAGATTAAGTTTATCTTGAAAAATATAGGCGATAAAACGATAACATTGATTTTTCCAACCTCTCAAATATTCGATTTCTTGATCACAGACATCGATGGAAAATACATCTATCAATGGTCTTCGGGTAAGATCTTTCTCCCGGTGGTCACCCATATCGAACTAAAGAGGGGAGAGTCTATTCAACGCGTCTTAGAATGGATACCGAGCGGACCATCAATCTATATCTTGAAGGGGTTCACAAAGAGATTTTATCTCGATGGGGAGACGCTTAAACTAGAAGCCCCGCCATTAAGGCTAAAGATAAATCTAAATTCCAATCGGGGCTGGCATGTCCCCATTGCCCCTCTAGGTTGATAAAACGTGTTGAAGATCTCATGGTGGCGTCTCTCATCCTATAGGATGAGGTGGAGCAGAGCTTGAGCAGCCGACTCCTAGTCTTCCCCATCATACTGGCCTCGATCTCCAATGTCTCTTAAGGACCTCCCTCATCCTCTCCCCAGACCTCCTCTCGGCCTCCCTTTGGCCCTCTATGAGGGCCAGGAGCTCCCAGGTGAGGAGGGTTAGGCCTTCGTCAATGACGATGCTCCTCCAGGTAGGCGACTGTAGATGAAGTAAGAGGCAAAGATGATGGCTGAGAGGCTAAGGAGATACATGGCGAACCCCAGGGCGAATATTAGGCGGCTCCTCCACCTACCAACTCTGGGGTGAAGAGCTTAGAGAGACATTACACTCTCTATCGAGTTGAAGTGAATTTAACTGTTGGTAGGTGCTGAGGGAGCGATACGTTAGGATAGTTAAGAGACCATCGTCGGCGTCCTCAAGGTCAGCCCCCTGTAGTCCCCCTTCATGGTCCTGGCCAGCTCTATGAGGAACTGGGTGGGGGTCAGCTTGATCCTCCACCCCTGACCCGTCACGGGAGGCGTCTTGGCGTCCTCCTCCGAGTGGTTTGTATTGATGACATGAGCCATGACGCCCTCCCTGGCTATAAGCCTCGCGACATCGAGGGCGTCGGCCTGGGCCTCGCTGAGGTATCTCCTGCGGCTCAGCGGCGATAGGGGCGTCTGGAGGGGGACGTTGGCTATGCCGTCGGAGATGACGATTAGGTGTATGATGGCCTCTCTATTCCGCATCCTTTCACGCTTGATCATCTTCAAAGCCTCCAGGAGGCCTGCGGCCATGGGTGTGAAGTCGCTGGCCCCCACGGTTCTGAGCTTCTCCACCACTAGGTCGAGATTCGTCGTGGGATGCTGAAGCGTATATGCCCTGGAGCCCTTGAAGACTATGAGGCCCACCCTGTCTCGACGCCTGTAGACATCCCTATGCAGCGTGTAGATGGCCTCGATGAGGTTCCTCATGGACTCGATCATCGATAGGCTGATGTCGATGAGGAGTATTATCGAGTAGGGGGCCCTATACTCCCTCACCTTCTCCCGTAGGTCTTCAGACCTGATCCTGATCTGGGGTCTCTCCCCGCTGGGCCCCCTGAGGGCTGCAGCCCTTATGGTGGGTATCAAGGCGATGTCCCTTGGTTTACCCCTCGGGATCCTATGCCACGCATATCGGCCCAGCTTCGACTCCGCTACCTGCCTCAGCCTCCTGCCCCGCTCGTATCCCCCAGCCTTCAGGGGTCTACGCTCAGGCCTCTTGGGGCCGACGCCCCTCGGACGCTCCAGGCGGTCCATCCGCTCGAAGATCTTGAAGCCATAATCGGCCTCGGCCTCCTCCCGCTCCCTATACTCAACCCTTGAGGGTTGAGACCTCCTGACGCCGCCCACGCCAACCCTCTGCGGAGGCTGGAGGCGGCCCCTAACCTCCAGGGTGACCTTTGAGAGGTCTATCCTCGGAGCCACGGCCACCTCACCCCGACGCTGATGGGGGATCCTCGTCAATAGGAAGGCTAGGGCGAAACCGAGGAGAGCCTCCAGGGCTAGGAGTGGGGGCGTCGGGGGGGTGGCTGTGAAGCTCCTCCTGAAGGCCTCTATGAGGTAGGTGAGGGAGGAGGCGAGGAGGATGAGGATGAGGAGGGATGAGGCATAGCCGAGTATCGAGAGCCTTAGGAGACGCTTGAAGAGATCCTCTGGTATTGGGATGAGGCCTCCAATCCTCGGCGTCCTCAGGCCAAGGCGGAGCCTAAGCCTAGCCCTCCTTAGAGACCTCCTGATCTCAGCCTTCGTCGGCGGGGGCTGGAGGCCCGACCTCCTGGTTCTATGACCCAGAGCCAGCTCCAGGGCCTGGGAGACATCCTCATCAGAGACGACGGTTCTACCATGGAAGGCAGCCAGCGCCCTAGCAGCCCTAACGGCGACGATGTCAGGCCTAAAGCCGTCGACCTTGAGGCTGGAGCAGACCTCGGCTATGGTGGAATAGACCTCCCCCGGCACCTCAACCCTAGGGAGGAGCCTCCTGGCCTCCAGGATTCTACGCCTAATCTCCTCCACCTCACCCTGGAATCTGGCGATGAAGCCTAGGGGGTTGGAGGCATACTCCTCGGAGCGTTTCAATATGAGGAACCTCATCTCAGGGTCTTCGATGTTCTCGGTCTCGACGTAGA
>Ga0190286_1000173_pt1 | contig 31520 bp, 37 predicted proteins | sample 48691834_MG_FD_183241 | JGI IMG/M metagenome (GOLD analysis project Ga0190286, IMG submission 183241) | Hydrothermal vent microbial mat bacterial communities from Southern Trench, Guaymas Basin, Mexico - 4869-18-3-4_MG | ecosystem: Environmental > Aquatic > Marine > Hydrothermal vents >... | reverse complement strand
AATTTGTGAAGCATAGAAAACTAATCATACCAGGACTTGCATCGAGGCTATCGGGAGAAATTGAGGATGTTACTGGGTGGAAAGTTCTAGTTGGCCCCATCGACTCTTCAGGGATTCCTAAGTTCTTAGACGAGAAATGGAAGAAAACAGAGGGATCCTGAGTCCTACTATCCCTAAACTAAGAGATGATTACAGCTAATTTCAAATATAACTATTGTTATTTCTTTCAAAATTCGTTCTTTCTTTCCTCTTTTACAGAACAAAAGGCGGAATTAAATTATTCTTTAAGAAAATATAAAAGTTAGTTTAGCACGCTTAGCTAAGTTTAAATTCAAGTAGATTTCATCGCTCCTGTACAATGGCCTATAACTACTCCTTTTAGGTGGACCTAATGACTGGAGAATTCACCATAGTCTTTCAGCCATATGGAAGAAGGGTAATCGCAAGCAAGAATACTAACTTATTAGAAGCTGCTAGATCAGCCGGAATAACTCTTAGAAGTGTATGCGGTGGCAAGGGTAGCTGTGGGAAGTGTAAAATTATCATACAGAAAGGCGATGTCCAATTTAATTACGATCCAAAGGAGAAATTACTGACAGATGAAGAACTAAGAGAAGGCTATGTCCTAGCTTGTCTGACATATCCAATGTCGGATTGTGAGGCGTTTGTCCCTCCAGAAACAAGACTAGAAGGTCAAAAAATTCAGATGGAAGCAAAAATCCCAAAAGTTATTCCAGAACCAGTTGTAAGGAAAGTCTTTGTGAAACCAACTCAGCTAACTGAAAGAGCTGGAAATCAGTTGGAGAAAATATTGCATTTCGTAGGAGTCGAAAAATTTCCGAATCATGTGCAGGAGAAACTTAAGGCTATGCCCAAATGTTGCCCAGAAGGAGCTACGTTAATTATCAGGAGATATGGAGGAAAGGTAGAAGTATTAGGATTAGAAGAGGGGAATACAACAGATAGGCTCTTTGGATTAGCTGTTGATGTAGGAACTACGAAAATAGTCGCCTATCTAGTCGATCTCACCACTGGAGAGATCCTTGGATATGAATCAGGTTATAACAAGCAGCTGATGTACGGCGAAGATGTTGTGTCAAGAATAGGCTATACTATGGAGAAGGAAGATGGCACAAAGAAGATTCAAAAAGCTGCTGTTGATACGATAAACGAGCTTATCTCTAAACTAACTTCAAAACATCAAGTCAAAAGGGAGGAGATAGTAGACATTTGTGTTGCAGGAAATACGGTCATGACATATCTTTTTGCCGGAAAGGATGCATCTCCTCTCTTGGATCCAGGAGCCAAGATACCTAGTGATCCCCTGTTTCTAAAAGCAAAGGACATTGGACTTGAGGTTCATGAATCAGCAAAGGTTTATTGCCTTCCCTGCGTTAGTAGGTTCTTTGGAGGAGATGCTATAGGAGACATCCTTGTATCTGGTATGCATAAATCTCCTAAAATTTCATTGCTTGTAGATATTGGAACGAATGTAGAAGCTGTTTTAGGCTGCGAATCGTGGTTTGTCACAACAACCGCTGCAGCTGGTCCTGCCTTTGAGGGTTGGGGGATTAGATTTGGAACGAGAGCGATTGAAGGAGCAATAGACCACGTTAAGATAGATCCTGTAACTCTGAAAGCAGAATATAGAGTAATAGGGGATGTAAAGCCCAAAGGGATATGTGGCTCCGGATTAATTGATTTACTCTCAGAGATGTTCCGTAATGGAATGGTTGACGGTCTCGGAAAGATAAACACGGAGCTAAAAACGCCATATATAAGACAAGGAATAGATGGCTATGAATACGTAGTTGTTCCAGCCGAAAAGACTGCGATAGGCAAGGACATTGTGATTACCGAGAAGGACATAGCAAACTTAATCGACTCCAAAGCGGCAGCATGTTCTGCTATCGGAGTCTTATTAAAGAAGATGAGATTAAGCGTCTACGACATAGAGCAGGTGTTTATCTGCGGAGCATTTGGAAACTATCTGGATCTAAACAGTGCAATTGCCATAGGTTTAATACCAGAACTTCCTAATGCTAGGATAACTTATTTAGGAAATGGGTCTGTAGCTGGAGCCTATCTCACCCTTGTTTCAGTGAAATACAGATACGAAGCAAAGGAGATAGCTAGACTTACAACATATTTCGATCTCCTCAAGGATCCAGATTTCATGGACGAGTATACTGCTGCCTACTTCCTTCCTGGGAAAAAGGATCTCTTCCCAACTTGGTGGGAAGCCAGCAGAAAAATTAAGAGAAGTTGATTTCCGATGCCAGAAGATGGTTACAGTCATTCAGTAGAGTTTATAGCCCTCTTCAAGGTCCAAATCAATTAGGAATATTGAACAGCTTATAGGATGCCTAGGGACTTTAAAATGGGTTTAGTTGTTTCTATTTCAGGTAAGGGAGGAACTGGTAAGACTACTTTAGCAGCTATGCTACTCAGAACTTTATTGGATAATGGAAGAAATGATTCCATTCTGATGGTTGATGCAGATCCGGCCTCAAACCTTCAAGAAGTCCTAGGGGTTAGGGTTGAGAAAAGCGTTGGAGTTGTAGCAGATGAACTTAAAAAGAAGATAGAAAGAGGGGAACTTCCAATTGGAGTATCTAAGGCAGACTTGTTGGAGGTATGGATTTATGAAACTCTTGTAGAGCTTCCAGACTTTGACCTCCTGGTTATGGAAGGAGCGAGGGTGAAGGGTGCTATTGCTACGTGAATAGCGTTCTCACAAGGATACTTGACGCCATCACTAAGAATTATGACATAACCATAATGGATATGGAAGCTGGACTCGAGCATCTAAGCATGAGAACCGATAGAGATGTAGATATTATGCTAATCGTAACAGATCCTTCAGCAATGGGGTTTAAGACAGCAGAAAGGATAAAGGAACTCACTCATGAGGTACACATAAATGTTGGTAGGATATATCTCGTAGGGAATAGATTTCCAGAAGAGCTTGTTGGCCTACTTGAAGAAAAAGCTAAGAACACGGGCATGGGATTTGCTGGATTCATACCCTCAGATCCAAACGTTATCAAGTTCAACATGGAAGGTAAACCCCTGCTTGAACTTCCAAGCGATTCAGCGGCCTTAAAAGCTGCTGAAAAATTGCAAGAAATATAGGCTTATTGAATTAAATTTTACTTCTCCCATAAGGAAACTATTGAAAAAGAGATATCTCCTTCCTTAAGGAGATTATGGAAAGGTCACTGACTTCCTCTGACCAGAGGAACTCTTAAATTGTTGTGCTTCAAGCCTTTGCTCTGATGGAACTCAAATCGGTAAGCACGATCATAGAGTCAGGTCTTTGTGCCTTTTGTGGTGCATGTGTGGCTGTGTGCCCTAAGGAGGCAGTTACCATAGATAGCGATGAGCCGGTTTTCGATCCAGAGAAATGCATTGAGTGTAAACTCTGCACTCTTGTATGTCCTGTAATTAATAGAGAAGTTGAAGAAATCCCTGTTTTAGCTTCTTACACTGGAAGAACTCTCTTAGAAGAAGTAGCAAAGGTCGCTCAAGATGGCGGAGTTGTTACTACTCTGCTAATTCAAGCCCTCAATGAGGGAATTATAGAGGCTGCGGTAGTATGCCAGCTAAGCGAAAAGGAGCCTCTGAAACCGAAGCCTCTCATTGCCTTAACTGAACAAGATTTAATTGCATCAGCTGGATCAAAATACGCTTCATGTCCGAGCCTTTCTTCCCTAAGAGGTTTAGCTGACAAGTATCAGTCTATAGCAGTCGTAGGGGTTCCCTGCCAAGTGAGAGCTATCCAATTCATGAGAAAAAGGACACCAAGGTATGCAAAACCCATTAAATTAGTTATTGGATTGTTCTGCACAGAAAGCTATCCGTATACTATGTTCTGCGATATGCTAAAGAAAAAGATGGGCGTAAATCCTTCTTCTATCATTAGATCTGAAATAAAACACGGTAAGTTCTCCGTTAAACTTAGAAATGGGGATGTTCGCAGCATTCGAATCAAAGAAACGAAAGAATATGCTAGAAAATCATGTTTGTTTTGTGGAGACTTCGCTGCAGAGTCAGCAGACATTTCGGTGGGAAGTATAGGTTCTGAGGAGGGTTGGTCAACAATTATAATTAGATCTCAAGAGGCTAAGGACCTTGTAGATAGAGCAATTACATCTGGTCTTTTAGATGTAAAGGAGCTGAGCGATGATTCCAAATCTTTTGTCCTAAAGTTTGTTTCCATGAAGAAAAAGAGATTAATGAAGGAACTCCCACTTAAAAAGTCTTAATTCAATGGCTTAGCGGAGACAAATCACCCTTCTTCCATAGCTGTTAGTAATTATTGTCTACCTAAGAGTTAGTAGCATCTATCCTATGTAGTCCGGGCTAAGATATAGTTATTTCTTGAATCTTGGTATTATTTCCCTGCTTATCGTATCTATCGCTTTGTGAACCTTTGGACCAATGGGAGATCCCATAACGAACTGGGTTACTCCAAGCTTGAACATTTTTTCTATTTTCTCTAAGCAGTCTTCAGGAGTTCCACATATTGAGAAGGCCTCCATCATCTCATCCGTTATGCTAGAAAATGCTTCATCCCATTTGCCCTCACTCAGAGCTTTTTTCAGCTGTGTCGCTTTCTCTAGCGATATTCCATGCTTCTCCAGTATGGGTGGAGGACATCCTGCAACGATGAAGGCAACTACTGGAAGAGCGGCCTTCTTAGCCTTCTCTCTATCCTTATGGGTTGAGAACGAGGTGTAAACTACGATATCAAAGTTGCTGAGATCTCTTCCTGCTTTTTCTGCACCCTTTCTCAAGTGAATCATGGCCTCCTTGACGTCGTCTGGATGAGAAGCATTGATCAAAACGCCATCTCCGATCTTAGCTGCAAGTCTAAGCATCATTGGCCCTTGAGCGCCTATGTATATAGGTATCTTACCAGCTGGCTTGAAAGCAAGCTTGGCCTTTTGGATCTTAAAGATTTTTCCCTCATAATTCTTGACCTTATCCCCTGAAAGGAGGGTTCTTGTTATCTCTACGCATTCTCTTACTGCTCTTACGGGAAGAGTGGTCTCAACTCCAAGCAAACCGAGAGTAGTCTTGTCCCCAGCTCCTATGCCTAGTATTACCCTGTTTGGAGCCATCTCACTTAGTGAAGCTATATTTTGTGCTGTAACAACAGGATTGACCAAGTAAGGGTTCGTTACACCGACTCCCATTGTTATTTTCTCCGTGTGAAGCGCTATCGCAGCCATGGTTGTGTAAGGATTCCTATTCATGAAATGATCAGTTATCCAGGTATTATCGAATCCGCCCTTCTCGGCTTGAGCTACATAAAAGACTGTTCTCCAGAAAGGCTCCTGCGGGATAAACTCAACACCAAATCTGACCATGATCATCACCTACTTTCTGCTCTAATACGTTCGGCAAGTTCTTTTAGATCGTTCTTAGCCAAGATTTCTGCTGTCTTGCCGGGGTCTAGTGCTTTGCATATATGGATTAGGGTTCCCAGCCCCTCATCGCTTTCCAAGATATCATACTTCCAGTACAACAGCATTAGTTTCACGCTCTCAATTGGAACTCCTGCACAAGCCTTAGGTTTTAAGGTAAGAAGATAATCGAGCAAGTCCCACTTTAGAGATGATCTCTGTTCTGAACCTAGATTTACCAAAAACCGTTTTAGTTCCGGATCCAGAGACTTAAGCTTCTCCATTTCCCTCTGTTTTCGCCTTTATTGAATAATTTAAGATTTTTCATGAAAAAAGAGCTTTATAATCTAAAGGAATTGGCGAGACTAGACTTCAGAACTTCCTTATTATAGCTCCTTCTTGTTAAGAAGGTTTATTAATTCCTCTAACAATTAGGACTAGATGTGTGAGTTTACTGTGATTCTGCATGAAGATGGAGTAGAAAATCAGGTTGCTGAGGATGTTGTGAGAACAACGTATCAAAACGGAGAACTAGTTCTAATGGACGTCCTTGGAGACCGTGTTTCGGTGGGAGGTGCTTTAATCAAGGAAATAGATGTGGGCTCAAAGACATTGAGAATACAAAGGCATGAAATCCTGAAGAGTTTCATCAAGTTCTTAGAGATCTATGAAAAATGTAAGGAGAGAGAGGTCTCCAAAGAGAATTTAGAAAAAGCCTGGGAAAACATCAAATCTATTGGAGATGCTATGGTAAAAGAAATTGCTAAGGACTAGTAGTGAGTCCCTAAAGGTGTTTAGGTGCAAGGAGCAGGATATTTCTTTATTTGGTTTTAATCTTGACTTTTCATGTTATCTCTGAAAATAAACGGCAAGACCCATGAAATTGCGAAAATTCAAAGCAAAGGCGATTAAAACAGGCTATTGGAGGCCCAACACAAATTATTTAGAGGAAATAATAAGAGCCGTTAGGGGAAAATTAGAAGATGGAGACATTCTTGTAGTATCTGAAAAAGCCATTTCAGTAGCTCTTGGAAACATAGTTGATGAGAGCAAAGTTAAACCCGGTTTATTAGCATATTTCTTAGCTTTAGTCTGGATGAGAGTTGTTTGGGGATACTTCTTAGGTCCTATTCTAAGGATGAAGAGGGAAAACATCCTCAGATTCAGGAATTATCCCATTGCTGAGGGAACTCGACACAAGCAAGTCTGCATCAATGAGGTTGGTTTGTTCTCAGCTCTAAGGCATGGATCAGAGGGAGGTATTGATGGCTCTAACGTTGCCTACTCCTTTGTTGCCTTACCTTTGAAACAGGCAAGTCAAATAGCATGCAACATAAGGGATGAGATCCTTAAAAAAACCGGAAAGAGGGTAGCCGTCATTATAGCTGATAGCGATAAGACATATTCTTTCAGATCATACCATATAGCACCAAGGAGAAGCTTTGTCAAAGGGATTAGAGATCTGGGTCCATTGGCCTACTTTTTAGGCAGGATTTTTCATTTAAAGCGCAGATCAACCCCTATAGCGATGTGCGGTCTTGAAGCAGATGTCGAAGAAATCTTGGATATGGCTAAAATAGCAGATAGAGTTCGTGGCCATGGAGCTGGCCCTACTGTGTGGGATATGGCCAATAGATTTGGTACTTCCCTTACTGGAGTGAGCTGGGAGATGTTAGAGGAGATAGAGCACCGTCCTCTAGTTATATTAAGAAAGAGTAGGATCGAGAGGAAGAGAAAGATAACGCCTTGCTCCGAGTCTAAAGGTGCTGAGATCAAATGAGAAGATATGGTCTCATCTTACTAGTCCTTGGCTTAGCAGGTTGGATAATCAGTTACATCCACAGGATGATGGTTCCTCCTCTGCTTCCAATGATAATGAGAGATCTGGGAATTAGTAACACACAAGCAGGCCTATTGATGTCTGGTTTCCTGATAAGCTATGCGATAGCCCAGATTCCAGCTGGCTATCTGAGCGATAAGTATGGAGCACGTAAGGTAGTCTCTTTAGGGATGGCTGCTTTCTCCTTTGCCACTCTTTTGATTGGTTTCTCGAGAAATTTTGAGCAATTTTTGATATTAAGAGTATTATTTGGTCTATTTGCTGGAACTTACTTTCCTCCCATTACTTCAGCCATATCGAGCGCCTTTCCTATTGAGAAAAGAGGAAAGGCATTAGGAATCTTCATGTCAGGAACCTCAATTGGCATGGCTGTAGCCCCAGTAGTTTCAGTTCCTATAGCACTGATAGCAGGGTGGAGATATGCCTTTGTAATGCTCGCATTGCCCGGATTTTTTGTGGCTGCTGCATTTTTCCTGGTCTTAAAGGATCAAACCCATGAAATTGAAGTAAAAGAAGTTAGAGAGGAATTCATTTCCCTAAAGTTCCTCGTAGCCTGCATAGCCCCTCTCCTAGGAATGGCAGCATTTATGGGCTTCTCGACGTTCCTCCCATTGTTTTTGGTAAATGAAAGAGGTTTCTCTATCGAAGTAGCTGCAGCTTTATCTAGCGTAATTCCTGCAACTGGCTTTCTTGGAAATATATTTGGAGGCTTTGCAGCGGATAAAACCGATAAAGGGCTCTTGGTTTCTGCAACAACTTTTATTTCGGCTTTTTTAATGTCATTAATCTATTTTTCTCCCATAAAACGATATTAATTGTTCTGCTCATTTTTGGTTTCGCCAACTCGATGACGGCAGCCCCTATTATATCGTTAATCCCGCAAATCGTCTCTAAAAGAAGAAGGGGTTCTGCTTTAGCATTTCAAAATACTGGCACTTTCATTGGAGCTTCTCTTGGAACTGGTTTTGGGGGATATTTACTAGATAGAGCAGGATTTTGGGCATTATTCGTATTTCTAACCCTTAATTTGGTGATAGGAGGGTTTTTAGCACTAATGCTTAAAGAAAAAAGGGTGTTGAGTTAGCTCCTCCTCGTACCGTCTCCTTAAGATTACTTGGGTTTTGAAGGCTTCTCTATGAGAGCTCTCTTAACTAGTATGGTGCCATCATCGTAGTGTGGTTTCCTAAGAACCTTGTTGGCATATTTCTCTATTTCTCTAGCTTCTGAGGCAAGCTTAGCTGCTTGAGCCATCATCTCATGGGCTGCAGAACATAAGAGGGTGTATTTTTCCCAATCTTTTTCCTTAAAGCAGGCCGTTACTGTAATGTCAGCTACATTCTTAGCTATCTCGAAGGAGGCAAGGGCTTTCGATGCTGCATAGGGATTGGAGAATCCTGCTGCTTTTACAGCTTTCTTTCCTTTCACAATAATTTTAGGCAGCTCAGGCTTTTTCCCTTCTTTAATGGCTTCAATAACTTTGTCTATGCTCTCAAACAGTATATTGTACACTCCAGTTATGGCCAACACCTTGATCAAATCTGCGTTAAAGAGAGCCATCTCTATTGGATCTAGGAATTCTCTTCTGGCTCCTAGCATAGCATCTGCTTCCACTATTATGTAACCAATTCCTTTTTCCTCTAAATCAGGGACTATTTTCTTTGCCGGAAGATCTGAAACAACGATAACTGGCACTGAGGCAGCTAATATCTCTCTAGCTTTTGTCGGCCCAGGCAATGCCGCATTTGGACTAGTTATAACCACAAAGTCTGGATTGAATTCTAAGATCTTCTTGCTAACCTCCTCTGCTTCCTCTGGGCTCATTTTTGCGCCAGATCCCACGACTCTTACCGTCAAATCCTCTCTTTCTGCTCTTTCGTCGAGCAGAAATTCAATAAGAGGGGCACAGCCTATGTTACCCAGCTTGATGAAACCTGCTTTAACTACCACTGGACATCCCCGTTTGCAGATTTCGGTAAAAGATTAATACATTTCTAATCCACCTTAGCACAGATGAGCTACTCTGACTTCTTTTTACAAGAACCTCTATGGAAAGTGAGGCATTAAACGATATTAACTCGCACACTGAAAAATAGAACCCTAGAAGATCTTTACGTACACCTTTAATTGCCAACCAATTAAGCACAGCTTTTCATTTCCTTAGGAATTATGACTAGTGACGTAATGGTTAAATGAAAGTAAAGCGCACAGTTTTACGAGGAAAACAATTGTAAAAAATTTATACATTAAAAAGGGGGAGATCGCGTGAAGACGCTTAGGGAACTCAAGGTCGGCAGGTACCCTCCAGCTATAGTAGTTAAGCCTGAGACCAGCCTTTTAAACGTCATGCTAGAGATGAACAGGAAGAAAATAAGACATGCTGTGGTTGCAGATGATGAGGGAAGGTTGGAGGGGGTTGTTTCAGCTAAGTATTTGATAAACCTTATGGGCGGAGGAGACAAGTTCAGAAAAGTTGTTGAAGAGTATAACATGGATTTATATACAGCATTAGAAAGAGAAACGGCCTATTCTATAATGTTTCCTTATCCTTGGTGCTCACTTGATGATTCTTTAGTTGAAGTCGTGGATTTGATGATGGAGAGAGACATAGGGGCCCTTCCAGTTGTGGATGATAACAGAAGGGTCGTAGGGATAATATCTGAAAAGCATTTGATGGCCCTTTTCTCAGATGTAGAGACCCATGTGAGAGTAGGGGAGATCATGACCACTTGTTTAATAACCCTTCCTCCTCAGGCCTCTGTCTTGGAAGGACAGAAAGTTATGATATCTAATGATATAAGGAGACTGGTTCTCAAAACAACAACAGGGCTGAAAGGAATTTTGACAATAATGGACCTGATTTCCTTCTACTCTAACGAGAAGACACTTAGCATGCTTAAGGATAAAAGACTAAAGGAAGTACATGCAACTCCCTTACAAGCCTTAAATCCGAAAGAGATAGTAACCGTTGATCCACTCGAAGACATAGGTAAGGCTATTTCTATAATGAGAAAGCATGGAATAGGCCACCTAATCGTCGGAAAAGGTCAGGGGATAATAACAGAGAGAGATTTTCTGTTAAAGCTTCCAAAGGTCATAGGAGTGGACGTGTTCGTAGATGATGTAAGGAAGATAATCTCGGCAGGAAGGATTTTCTTCTACTAGATTAATTTGATTCTGGAAATTAAGAGTTAAATGTAATAAGAATTTTAACGCTAACGGCATCATCCCATAACGTGAATTATATCAAAACGCTTGATATATTTTAGGCATCGACGAAGTTTCCTTATGCAAGCAGCTTTGATTTCCTAATAATTTTAAATAACTTGGTAAGGGGGAAAGGCTGTCAAAATGAAAGAAGTAGCCGTGATTGGGGTCGGCCAAACTAGGTTTGGAAAGAGGAGAGATGCTAGTCTTTCTGAATTGGCTGTAGATGCTTTAAAAGAGGCTTTTGAGGATTCAAAAATTGACAAAAAAGAAGTTAAATTTCTGTCGGTTGGCAACTTCGGCTTAAGTTCTGAGGACGTAAGCCCAGCCTCCATAGTAGCTGAACAGGCTGGAATTCATGGAGCAATGCTAATGAGATGTGAAGCGGCCTGTGCAAGCGGAAGTGCGGCCTTCTATGTAGCTTGGATGGCAGTCTCTTCTGGGATGTTCGATATAGCGGTAGCGCTTGGTGTAGAGAAGATGACAGAGGTAGAAACACCAACAATGATAGAGATCTTAGGCAGGGCTGGATCTTATTTCTGGGAATTCCACGGGTTTGGGGTCACTTTTCCTGCTTACTATGCTCTCTATGCGACAGCTCACATGAATAAGTTTGGCACAACCGAAGAGGACTTAGCTTTAGTAGCTGTCAAAAATCACAAGTATGGAGCTAGGAATCCGAAGGCTCACTTTCAAAATGAGATAACTGTGGAAGAGGTTCTCTCCTCAAGAACAATAGCATGGCCTCTCAAGCTTTATGATTGTTGCCCTATAAGCGATGGCGCCGCTGCAGTGGTTCTGGCCTCTAAAGAGAAGGTCAAAGAGATGGGCGTGGACACACCTGTTTGGATCAAGGGAATAGGGGTTTCCTCCGATACCTCAACGATGGGAAATAGATCTGATTTCCTTGGACTTAGAGCAAGTAGAGAGGCAGCTCAACTAGCATATAAGATGGCAAAAGTAGATGCAAAGGAAATAGAGGTAGCAGAGGTTCATGATTGCTTTACCATAGCGGAAATAATCGCTTATGAGGATCTGGGTTTCTGCAAAAAAGGAGAGGGAGCTAAATTGATAAGAGAAGGAGAAACTGAGATTGGAGGTAAGATTCCGGTGAATATTGATGGAGGATTGAAAGCAAAAGGACATCCTTTGGGAGCTACTGGCGTCTCAATGATTGCTGAGCTTACCAAACAATTGAGAGAAGAAGTAGAACCTAGTAGACAGGCTCCACTGAACAAATACTTAGCATTAGCTCATAACGTAGGAGGAACTGGGCAGTATTGCTATGTAACCGTTTTAGGAAGGTGAATAGAAGTGAGTGAGCCCTTTATCACTTCAAAGACTTTGAGTTTGGTGTATAAGATCCCAATATCTAGAATTAAGAAGTTTTGGGAAGGCCTAAGAGAAGGAAAGGTCTTAGCAACAAGGTGTAGGAAATGCCTAACGCTTAGGTTCCCTCCCTCACCAATTTGCCCCGTGTGCCTTAGTTCAGACATAGAATGGGTTGAATTGAGCGATGAAGGTGTAATCGAAACTTATACAAGAATAATAGCTGCTCCAGCCAGCTTTTCTGGAGAGGCTCCATATACCATAGTCGTGGCGAAAATGAAGGAGGATGTCAAAGTTTTAGCCTGGTTCGAGGGAGAAAAAGTCTCAATTGGAATGAAAGTTAGGCTTTTAGCAAAGGAGGAACATGGTTCTTTAACCTACAGGTTTGTGCCTTGGGATAAGGAGGGTGATTGAATGGACGAGAAGATGGAAACTATAGCTGTTGTTGGAGCAGGAGTTATGGGTCATGGGATCGCTCAACTTTGTGCCATGGCTGGCCTAAATGTATATCTTGTTGACATAAGCCAAGAAATACTCAACAGAGCTATAGAGAGAATCAAATGGAGCCTTAATAAGCTAGCTGAAAGAGGGAAAATAGAAAAAGATGAGATTAAGGCCTCTCTTGCGAGGATAAAACCAACGACAAGCTATGAGGACTTGAGTAATATAGATCTAGCAATAGAAGCTGTTCCAGAGAGGATGGACCTCAAAAAAGTAGTGTTTCAGAAGCTTGATGAGGTGACCCCTAAAAGCGCTATCTTGACCTCAAATACCTCAAGTCTGAGCATAACGGAGATTTCCAAAAATACAAAAAGACCCGATAAAGTGGCTGGAATGCACTTTTTCAATCCTCCTCAGATTATGGCCCTTGTCGAAGTCATCAAGGGAAATTACACGAGCGAAGATACGATTAAGAGGGTTATGGAGCTTGCGAGAAATTTGGGTAAGACCCCCGTATTAGTAAAAAGGGATTTCAGGGGTTTCATCGTGAATAGAATACTTGGTGCAATGTTTAACAAGGTTTTATGGGATGTCTATTTAGGTAGGGCTAGAAAGGAAGAGGTTGATGCCGCAGCCAAGTACGATGCAGGGCTTCCAATGGGTCCTTTCGAGTTAGCTGATTACATAGGCCTTGATGTGCTCTCTGAGATAATGAAAGTTCTCTCAAATGCCTACGGAGATAGATTAAAGTACTGTCCAATCATGGATGAGCTGATAACCCAAGGAAATCTGGGAAAGAAAACAGGAAGAGGCTTCTATGATTGGAGCGCAGGAAGGCCTAAAATTCCAGAAGAACTAGCAAAAAAGTATGATTCATCGGAGTTCCTAGTGGTCACGGTGAATGAGGCAGCATGGATTATTATGGATGAAGTTGCTGAAATCAAAGACGTAGATACAGCAATGAAACTGGGAGCTGGCTGGCCAAAGGGACCCCTTGAGATAGGAGATGAGTTGGGGATTGAGCAGGTGGTTAGAAAACTTGATTTGCTATTTTCACAGAAAAGAGAGGAGATCTATAGGCCCTGTCCTCTTTTAAAGGATTACATTAAGAAGGGTTGGATAGGCAAGGAGGCAGGGAGAGGGTTCTATGTATACAAATTATGAGACGATAAAGGTAGAGAAGAAGGAGGGGATTCTCTGGATTTATTTAAACAGGCCAGATAAGCTGAATGTTTTCAACATGAAGATGTTAGAGGAACTCTCGGACGTTATGAATAGGATAGAGGACGATGAGGGGGTAAGGTGTGTTATAATAACTGGAGAAGGAGAAAGGGCTTTTTGTGCTGGTGCTGATTTAGAAATGTTGTCTAAGCTAGATCCTCAGGGAGCTTGGAAATTATCTGAAATTGGACAGAGACTGATGAATAAAATCGAAAGCCTTCGTGTTCCCGTGATTGCAGCCATAAATGGCTATGCTTTGGGTGGAGGACTTGAACTTGCTTTAGCATGCGATTTTAGGGTAGCAACCGAGAATGCTCAGCTAGGAAACCCTGAAGTTAAGCTAGGGATTATTCCAGGCTGGGGAGCCACTCAGAGATTAGCCAGGATAGTAGGTTTATCGAGGGCGATGGAAATTTTGATGCTTGGGGAGAGAATTTCTGCGTTAGAAGCCTTGAAAATGGGCCTTGTTCACAAAGTTGTGCCGGAGGAGAAGCTTGAGGAAGAGGTTGCATCTCTAGCAAGAATTATTGCGAAAGGGCCTACGATAGCTCAAAGTCTTATAAAACGAGTTCTGAATTTAGGGTCCCAGGTCCCCCTTAATGTGGGATTAGAGCTAGAGAGGCAAGCTTTTAGCATTCTTTTTTCAACTGAAGATGCGAAGGAGGGATTACAGGCTTTCCTTTCAAAAAGAAAACCCGTGTTCAAAGGCAAATGAATTCTATATCTTAGATAGAAGTTGCTCTACAGGACTGCTATTCAGATGAATCCCCAGCTTTTCAGGATCTATTCCAAAGGCCAATCCTAACAACTGGGGATAATAGATGACTGGAATCCTCTTATCGATGCCTACTTGCTTGCATATAGCTCTTTGTCTTTTATCAAAAACGATATGACAAGCGGGACATACTGTTACTAAGCCATCTACATTTCTAGCTGCTAGTGCTTTCAGTTTGGTTCCAGCAAAACTAAGAGTTCCTTCTGGCTTCATCAAAAGAAGCCCAGCACCACAACAATCTAGCTTTTCTGGATAATCAACAGATTCGGCTCCACAGGCTTCAATGAGCTCGTCTAGCTTCCTTGGATCCTCTGGGTCATCTGCTCTGAGCACCTTACTTGGTCTAAGTAAATGGCATCCGGGATGAGATGCTAGCTTTAAACCCCCTAAGTCCTTTTTTAAGTGCTCTTTTAGCTTTTCAACCCCCAGATCATCGTATAAAACCTGTACAAGGTGTTTAACCTTACATTTACCCGTATACCTAAGTCCTTCTAGAGACAATGCTTCGTTAACTCGCCTCTTTAGAGCTTCATTATTCTCCAGAAAGTATTTTGCTTCTAGTAAGGACTCGAAACACCCACTACATAGACAAAGGAGGTCTAATCCAGTTCTTTCAGCTAGGGAAAGGTTTCTTGCTGCGAGATAAAGCCATAATTTTGTGTTTAAGCTGCGAATTGGGCTACCGCAGCAGCTTTCTCCTTCTAGATCTACAAGTTCAACCCCAAGCTCTCTCATGATCTCTCTAGTAGACATCTCATACGCATATTCCTCATTTGCTATCATGCATCCTAGATAGAGAGCGTACTTCAAATTACTGCTACCCAATCTAAAACCTCCCATGTCACTCCTCGAATATAGCCATCAGCGCCTCCCTGAAGGCCTCAACATTCTTAGGACCTTTCAGAAGTTTTAGGCCAAGCTGTTCCCTTGTATAGGTTTTCCTGAGCCTTCTTGAGAAAGCTTTCATTGGAGGGTGAATGTATCCTATCTCCATGATCGAGTTAAGAGCGGAATTCAGGTCCTCAGGGACTCCAATTCCCCTATCTGTGGCGATGTTTCTTAGAGCTATTATAAGATCTGATGGTGCAACCTCTTGAGGACACCTTTCCTTGCATTTAAGACATAAAGCGCACCTCCAAATCAAATCAGAGTTAATGATCTCTTCTGCAAGTCCTTCCCTAACAGCACATACAATTTTATGAGGATACATCTCCAGGAACTCTGCTGCTGGACAACCACTGGTGCACTTCGTGCACTCAAAGCAATTTTTTGGATTCTGTTCTCCAATTTTCTTAGCTATCTCTTTGAGAATACTCCAGTCTGCTCTTTTTAGTGTCATCAAATCCAGTAGGCTACCAGACATATCGGTTACACCCGCCTTTTTCTGTCTCTAAAAGGGCATATGATTAACCATAAAAGGATTTTCGAGAGGACCTTTTTAGAAAGAGAAGTGATAGCTGAGGAAATAAGAGACATAGCCCATTTTCTCACTAGAGAGATAAAAGAAGCCCTCAAGTCTGAGTTAAGAGACGTCAAAAACAGAGGATCGTTAGAAAGCACGAATGATTGAAAATAAAGATCCTAGTCCCTTAACCTTTCCTTTTTTCTTTTATTTTCGTTTGCGCGAGTATAGAGACAAGCTTTAGCAAAACAACATTTTCCGTTCTTTACACGATAGCTCGAATTTTGCATCTACTGATGGGTTTGAAATGAACCGTCCAGAAGGAAAGATATTCTCAAATATTATTACTCCAGACAGATAAGGAACCCTTCTTTCTTTTAGAAATTCAACGATTTTCTCCTTGATTGGTTCGAAATGCCGCTGGGAAATTACGCGATCCTTCTCACTAGCATATCCAAATAGCGTCCAGTTCGAGGCTTCAACCACCAGAACATTCGGTGAATTAGGATCGAATTGATCTTCTTCTAGTTTGTGACAAATTGATCTTATGACGTGATTTAGGAAGGCATCTTCCTCTTCGAATGCGCTTTCAGAAGGATAAAACTTCATCGATTGTATCTGAACAACCGGATATTTTTCGACCACTGAAACAACAGAATCGATAGGAGAAGAGTCTATCTCTTGTACTTTGACAGATTTTGCAAACGATTTAACTGTTTCTTCTTCTATTTTATCGTAAAATGGTTCACCAGAAAAACGCATTAAGTGTCTGCACTCATAGAGCGTCCTATCTTTTGGCAAGTTGCGAACAAGATTTCTAAAGTTTATATTGCGAACGGTCTGAAAAACAGAAACTAGATTGAATTTTTCTATGAAACGAATTATTTTCTCAATCGATCTATCGACATCAATCCTTCCTTTATCATCTTTTACTAACTTATGACAATCAATAGTTAGATAAATACCATATGAATTCTGAAGATCTTTCAAAATATGATCCGCCACATCGTTAAAAATCTCTCTAATCTTTTTCTCGGCTAAGCCTTCACTCACAGCTGTAATTTCGAACACAACCGGCCCATTGTCAATTGTTATCCTGAGATCTGGCTTCTTGCACGTACGCGCAGTAGGAATTTCCGGATCAAGTTCAACACTGTTCCGATCAAGTTTAGAAACATAATGTTCGGCTATCAATAGCTCATGAATAACGGGAAGGTTTTGTGAAGGGTTCTTATCTTTAAGCCTTTGCTTGAGGTAATTTAGTTTACTTGGGTTCCAACTCAAAACATGAAGATTCTAAGTGCTCTTTTAATCCTGCATAATATTTTTCTGGCCTTTTTAGAGTATTCAGGCGGGCCTTTTGATGCTCTAGCACACAATAACACTATTGCGTTTCTAATCTCCTTAAGTTCGGGATTCCTGAATTCCTGGAGATCACCCATAAGCTTTTTCATAAGCGGAAAATCATCCAGTTTTTTTAGCACAATCTACTGTTCTTGATAAATAAATACCATGCCTTTCACTTGGTGTTTTGACAATAGCTACCATAACTCCATGACACACGAGAACTTTATTAATATTTGTACTGCGTGCAGTTTTAGGTTTTTAAAAGTTTAATTTTCACAATAAAAACTCTTTAACACGCGTCGTGCCCCTAACTTCGACCTTAGAGATAGAAGAATTGATTAGAGATTCTAATTTCCAACTCTTGCGCGCAGAATTTACTGGGTCTTTAGGTGTGAGCTGGCCTTCTAAGAGAATACTGAGAATAAGAGTAGTTTCTTCCTTTTCTCTTCTTTTTTGGAATTTGATTTCGATCCGTCCCTTCTTTTCCAGTTTCTCCAAAGAAACTCGATTATGTCTACAGTTTCCGCCTAGAAACGCAAAAAGATAAATTTTACACACGTACAGCTTGTTCGATCAACGATGGTCTCGTCTTTAGTTTTCGCAGGTTCTTTTATCGCCATCCTCGGACTTAGCGTTATCAAGAAAACCAAGAGTGACGAAATAGGACTGCTTTCTCTATTTGCGATTTTAGTCGGACTTCTCTACCTCTGGGCAGGCTTAAATACCCAATTTATGACCATGTTCCGATCATTTCAAAATCTAGTGGGGATTATAACGGTGTTCATTGGGTTTAGAATAGCATTCAAAACGGGGAGTGCTGAAGTGTTCGGATATGGACTTCTAATAGCTTTCATTGGGATTTTAATTCTTCTAAAGAACGTAAAAGTGTTAGAAGGGATGATACAATGGAAATTTCACATATTCTCATAGAGGAAATAGTAGCAATCCTATCTTTAGCCGTCATTCTGTTGATATTAGGGGTAATTCAGCTCCTTAGAAATCCTGCTCCATTAATCCTTCCTTTCGAAGAAGTCTTTGAAGAGGAGAAAGAAGATAGCAAGTCTAAGTCTATCGATAGAAGAATTAGGCTTTGGAAGATCATGAATATTTTGCTGAAGTATGATAGAATAAAATATGAAAACGGAAGACAAGGGAGAATTACCAAGTTCTTGAAAAAGCCCTATATCTACTTCGAATATGCCCTGATCCGTCTTGGCTTCGAATCTCGCTGTTGGAACCAAAAAACTATCGGAAAGCTTCTTGATATTCCCAAATCCACGACCTCTAAAGATTGTAAGTATCTTGAGAAAAGAAAACTAATAGAACAAGCAGAAGTACAAGTTAGAAAGATAAAGCGGAAGGAATTGTACTTAACTGAAAAAGGATTGGACCTCTTGAGGAGTAAGAGGCTTTTTTCATTCCTGATTCCGAATAACAGAGCAGAGCTGGTATGGATGATTTTAAACTCGACTAGCTGGCTGGTTGGATGGATTATCCTTATTTCCCCATTTTTAGCGATGTTATTCAGGAAAATCGGCCTCTATCATGCTGATTCTATTTTAGTTACTACATTTATAATCTCCTTAGTCGTCCTTCTTATAACTTTGGCAATAGAGAAATTGTATAAAGAGCTTTTCATCTTAAGAAGAAAGAGGAGAAAGTAACCAGTACAAACGAAAGAAAAGAAAGGTTATTAGATTTCCTTCCTTATAGCGGGCTGATGGGGGACAATCTTAAGCAAATGCTTGAGGAATTCGTAAATATTGTTGAAAAATGGAGGAAGGTGGGTTTAATCGAGGATAGGGACTTAAGCTATCCTGAGAAGAGGTGTCTACATAGTTACCTCCAATATGCTATGATGAAGGCTGGAGAAAGCGTTGGTATGTTTCCTCTTCACGAGTATAAAGCTCGATATGACGAAAAGTATCCTCTAGACCCTCGAAACTACGGTTTAAAGGATAAGAAACTCAAAAGGCATTTTAAGAGAGTAGATGTCGCTTTCTTTAAAGGAAGAGAGCTGGTTGGAATATCCGAGATAATTACAATTGACGGAGCTCACGGATGTTTTAAAACAGAAACCCTAGCCAAGGTAGAGCATATCTGGCTAACTCCAAGGGATTCCTTATTACACCTAGTCAAGTACGGTAAAGAAAGACCGGAGTTCATTATTCTGGTAGTTACTCTCCCTAAAAAATCTTCTAGGATATACTGGAGAACTAAGATAAAGGAGATAGATGATGACTTGTTGAGCGATAAGAGCTACTATAAGGTCTTTAAACCGTATTGGATTGGAACTAAAAAGGAGTTAGAGAAAGCCGGGACCAAGTGTTCGTTAGTGATAATTCACGAGGATGCTATCGAACTCCTAGCATGAGTCTCGATCCTCATCTAAAAAGTCGCTAGAAACACCTTTTCCCTTCTCAAGAGCTCAACCACTTCTTTCGATAGATCTCTTGTTCTTGTAGCTATTACTCCTATATTTACGTCTAAGAACTTCATATACGTCTTGATTTGTCTAAGGACTTCGAAGATATTCCCTATTTTCGGTTTTACCTCAATAACTACTTTTTCTAAATCTCTGTGCTCTAGAAACCCGATTGTGAAATAAGATCCGCTAGGAAACGAGCCCTTTATGACTTCGAGCTCGTAAATAATGGGATAAGTTACCAATATGTCTGCATATCCTATCAGATATCCTGTTTTCGGATTTTCGACTACGACCTCAACTTCGTACTTAGGATAGCCAGCTAATTTGGGAAAATAACCCAATAAAGTAACAATATCTTTTTTCACATCGTCCGGAACGGGGTTCTCTTTAGAAGATCTGTTAAAGTACCTACAATTAGTACAGGTAGCTGGTTTTTCTCTGAAAAAGGCTTTTTCTCCATCTCTTGTACACCAGGGCTTACGGGATTGGCAAATCCACACTTCTTGATCTCTTTCGTAGCCGTAAACCAAGGGATCTACTCCTTGAGGGTCGAATATAAGATCGAATATCCTCTTAAGATTATTCCGCTGAAGACACTCCATAACCAGTTTGTCGTGTTCGGGGGTCTCTTCTTTAGGGAACATCATCTTAACCAATCTTCATCGAAATTTTATTCTACAAAACCGTTTTTAAATGACGACATTTGATGCTCATATTTCCTGTCCAAGGTCATATATTTCGATCTCTAAAGTTACATTGGCGGTCTTACCGAAGAGAGGAATTTTTCTATTTAGAATTGAGATAAAGAATTCTGTTCCAGGTTCTACTATAAATGAGTATTCCTTCGTCCCATAATCTCTTGTTGTTCTATATGAGGTCCCGCAAGGTTAACAGAAACCGGTCCGTCTGAAAATATCCTTAAAACGACTCTACCCTTATACGGAGCCTTAAACCGGTGTTCTTGTCGAGATCCAGGCGTTAAAGTGTAGGATTTCGTGTCTTTAAAATAAAGGCTCTCAGGCAAGATAGACATTCGATCCTCGATAGATGTGGCGGTTGAATTACTTTAAATTTTACGTAGAAAACGAGAATTGGTTCATTTTTTCTATAATTTCTTCTCTATTATAGGACGAAAAAGAAAAGAGTAAAGGGATATTAACTCTGCGTGATCTCGCTATCTAAAGCTCTACTTGGACGAGAGGCGGAGAGGAACGAATAAAATCCTTCCGGAAACAATAACAGACGAATCTCCTCTATTCAGGACCTACGGAAGAGAAGTTAAGCCTCTGAGCTACGTTCAAGCGAGAAAACAGCTACGCAAGCTATTTGAGAAGGCCGGCCTAGATATGCCGATAGTGAGAGGAAGCGGACGTAAAAGGAATTTCCACGAGCTAAGGCCTCACAGCTTTAGGAAGTTCTTCAAAACCCAGCTAACGGCCTTAGGAGTTCCTCCGGACTATATCGAGTATATGATGGGGCACAAGATCGACGCTTATCAAGACGTGGGAATGAAGGGGATAGAGTTCCTGAGAACGGTCTATGCTTCTGCTAACTTAAGGATATTTCCAAAGCCGAAAGCGTCTCTAGCTGATGTCCTTAAGGAGATAATAAGGGCAAGAGGTGAAGATCCCTCTAAGTATCTTAAGGAGGAATTTATAGCTGGTAGGACTGTGATAACGGAGGAAGAGGAGGTAGAGATCTACGCCAAAGCTGTGTAGAAGATGTTGCGTGAGGAGCTCGTGGAGAATAAAAAAGATCCCCTAGGCGAACTAGTAAACCATAAAAAGATCCAGTATCTGTGTTGGGGGATTACACATAGATACAAAACAGGGGCAGATAGATATGGTCATAGGACCGGTAGCTGTTATAGGAGGAGGGGTAGCCGGTATAGAATCCTCCTTGTGCCTTTCAAGGCATGGAATAAGTGTCTATCTACTTGAAAGGGAACCCAGCCTTGGAGGAAACCTGTCTCTCATGAATAAAGTTTTTCCAACACTTGATCCTGCCTCAAATGTGCTAGAAAGCATGTTTGAAGAATTAAAAAGCCGTAAAAATATTCAAATAATGACCAACGTTGAGATAAAATCTATAAAGAGAAAAAATGAGGGCTTTGAGATTGAGATCATGAGGAAACCTAGGCATGTGGATGCGGATAGGTGCACTCTCTGCGGTAAGTGCTCAGAGGCCTGCCCTGCTGAGTACGACAGAAAGTACGAACTTGGAATAGGGAAGAGGAAGGCCATAGATGTCCCGTCTAAGAGACCATTTCCAGAAGCTTATGAGATTGACGAAAGGATGTGCCTCCACTTCAATGGGAAAGAGTGCAATGCTTGCATAGATGCTTGCCCAAACGAAGCAATAAACCTAGATGAGCAGGCAACGATGACGAGAATAAAAGCTAGGGCCTTGATTTTAGCCACAGGAATGGATCCATTTGATGTCTCAATGGTAAAAGAGCTAGGATATGGGAGATATGATAATGTAATTACTAGTTTGGAGCTGGAAAGGCTATTAGATCCGGAAGGGCCGACTGAAGGGAAAATAGTAAGACCATCTGATGGGAAAAGGCCAAAATCAATTGCTTTCGTCTTGTGCGCAGGCTCAAGGGACAGGAGGTTCCTAAAGCATTGCTGCAGGGTTGGATGCATGACCGCGCTTAAGCAGGGTTATGAGATTAAACAGAACTACGGGGAGAAAATAGAAGTGTATGTCTGCTATAACGACATAAGAGCCTCTGGCAGACTGCACGAAGAGTTTTATCAGAGAGCCAGGGATAGCGATATTATTATGCTTCACGGTATTCCCTCCGAGATAAGAGAAAAAGAAGGAAAACTAATCTTAAGGATTTTTGACATAGGAACGTGGAAATTAGAGGAATTAAGCGTTGATCTCGTTGTTTTGATTCCGGGAGTAGTTAATTCAAGTTATGCCAAGGAAGTTGGAGACATGCTGGGATTGCAGGTAGGAGAAGACACATTCTTTAGAGTTCTGGATCAGTTAAGGTTCACTAACGAGACAATGGTGGAGGGAGTGTTTTTGGCTGGATGTTCTGCTGGTCCTATGGATATCATGAGCAGCATTTCTCACGCTAGAGCTGCTGCAATAAGTGTTCTGAGCTATCTTAGAGGGAAAATTGAACAAAGACGCTCATAAGAGCCAAAGTTTTCTGAGATCTCGGCTCTTAAAATAGTCACTGTTAGTTAACAGCAATTATCTGGAACAGCTTGATTACAATTTGTAACTATTAAGTTTTTTATCTTTTCAAAAAGAAAACTCAGCAGTAACAAAGGAAGAGGAGTGATACAATTTGAAAGAGAAGAAGATTCTGATCTTGGGTGCTGGAGCTGCTGGTACGATAGTAGCCAATAAGTTAGCCAGAGAATTGAGAAGAGAGATCGCTAAGGATGAAGTAAGTATAACAATACTTGACAAAAATGACATGAACGTCAATCAAGCAGGTTTTACCTTCATACCATTCGGGTTTTACACTCCAGATGACATAAGAAGGCCTAGAAGAAAGCTCATCAGTCCTAGGGTTAGGAGCGTATTCGGTGAAAATGGGGAAATAACTAGAGTTGACCTAAGTAACCGAGAAGTAACAGTAAAGAGTGGGAGAAAATATTCCTATGATTACTTACTAATTGCGACTGGTTGTACACAGGATGTAGAGAGTGTACCAGGGCTCTCTAAAGATTTTAACACTTTCTACACTTCGCTAGACGACGCCTTAAAACTAAAGGAGTTGCTAGAATCTATGTCTAAAGGAAAAATAGTCATACTAACCGTAAAAATGCCAATTCCTTGTCCTGGAGCTCCTGGCAAGTTTACAATACTGTTAGATGATTACCTAAGGCACGTTAAACGTGCCAGAGATAACTTTGATATCACATTCCTGTGGCCTGATCCTAGCGTAGGACCGCCCCCATACAACTCAAATTTGACTGAGGCCTTTAAGGAGAGAAAAATAAATGACGTAAGAAAGTTTAAGCTTTCAGAAATAGACGCTGATAAAAAGGAAGTGGTATCTGCCGCTGGAGAAAGGATAAAGTATGATCTTTTAATCAGCATCCCTCCACATAAGGGCATTAAGGCTCTGTATGATTCCGGAATAACCGATGAGAATGGATGGGTCCCGGCTGATAAGTACACTTTGCAATATAGTAAATCGCCAACGGAAAGATACGATGAGGTTTATGTTGCAGGAGACGCGGGTCCATTAGAGATCCTAAAAACAGGCGTAACAGCGCACTATCAAGCATTTACAGCAGCTCAGAACCTAATATACGATGTTTTAGGGACAGGAGATAGGGCGCGCTACCTTGGGAATGTGGGATGCCCATACGTGGGGTCCTCACTTACATCCGAATCAAGAGGTAAGGCATTTCTAGCAGTATGGTCCTATGGACTTAACCCCAGGCCCTTCGTGCCTACAGAAGCGGGATGGTATTTCTACCGCATGTATTACTACATATACTGGGACCTAACCGTGAAAGCGATTATTTGAGGTGAGATTTATGGGAAGTTCGGTAAAGGAAGGATCTGCTTCATTAAGTTTACAGTTAGAAGAGCCTGATTTAGAGGCCTTAATAGAGATAATAAGCATTTACAGACTAATTCGGGACATGTTAAATGATCAACTGATAAGCGACTTGTCCAAAATTGCATCAAGCCTGTTAAAGGTTGTAAATGCGGTTTCAAGTACTGACTTGATCGATATTCTAGAAAGAGGCTTGCAGGACCCTGAGCTAGATAAAGCCCTGCTAAATCCGCCTAAAATCGGTTTAACGGGCCTACTAAAGGCTTTAGGAGACGAAGACTTTCAGAAGGGAATGGGCATAATGGTCGCACTCCTTAAGGCCCTAGGAAAAGCCTCAACTACCTAGTAGTGGAAGAAGTTCTTTCTCCTCCCCTTTTTTGCTTTCGATTATAGTACAGAAATTGGATCATCTATTCTCAAGATCTAAGAGATAATTTAGCGATTTTTGATTTCAAATGTCAATTATGGCCTTCACATACTAGGTAAGAAATTCGTTAGGTAATCTCTGAATGTTATATAGCTATTCATTTTACAAATTGTAACAATGGATCGAGTCGATCTAACTATAATTGAAGAACTCAGAAAGAACGGAAGGCTTAGTCTATCTGCTCTAGGAAGAAAAATAGGCATGAGCCATGTAGCTATCCGTAGAAGGCTTAAGAAACTCATAGAAAGCAAGGTCATGAGAGTTTCCTCTGAGCTAAACGTCAAGATCCTTGGGTTTAAGCTAGCTACGCTTATGATGGAAGTTGAGACATATGAAAAGCTTGTTGAGTTGGCTGATACTTACATCAAATGTCCTAGGACTTTGATGATAATCCATTCTTTAGGCAGACGTAATTTAATCGCAATAATATGGGCCGAAAACAATGATACTCTTAGGAGCATTCTTGATTCTTGCTCCATAAGGACTAGAGAAATGGTTAGAAAATCTGAAGTGAGCGTAGGCGATGTATTACACCCTGAGTACCTGCCGTTACAAATAATATCCTCTGGTAAACTGAAAATTGCACCATGCGGTCTGGATTGCAATAAATGTAGAAGATATCAAGAGGACAAATGCCTGGGCTGTCCTGCAACCCAAAGATATAAGGGCATAACCACTCTTACATCTGTCAGCGTCGCATAATGATATGAAAAACCAATGATGCCTCTCAAGAAGGACTATTAGCCTTCAAATCCTCTACATCGATACAGTCAACTCGTCCATGTAATCACTTATAACTAAACACACCAAGGTCGAAATTGTGTTGAGAATAATTGTCTGTGCTAAGTATGCTGTTGATGTAAGTGAGCTTAGGTTTGATCCATCAACTGGAGAACCTATACTTGCCGGAGCAAAAAGGAAGCTCAGTGATATCGATAAAAGAGCAATAGAAGAGGCCATTAGGCTCAAGGAAAAGTATGGTGGACATGTAACTGTTTTAACAGTTGGTCCTGGGAGTGCAAAGATGGGACTTAGAGAAGCTCTTGCAATGGGCGCAGATGAAGCTTATTTGCTAGTTGATCCTTTGTTTGAAGGAATAGATACGCTTGTAACATCCCTTGTCCTAAAGACAGCTATAGAAAAATTCAACGGCTTCGACATAATAATTTGCGGAGAGGCTACGAGCGATGGATACTCTTCACTAGTAGGTCCTAGGCTGGCCGGCTTGTTAGGAATTCCTCAAGTAGCTTATGTAAAGAAAATCATAGAGGTAAAAGATGGTTCAATTGTTGTTGAGAGAGATCTAGAGGATAGATACGAGATTGTGGAAGTAAAATTGCCCGTTTTACTTACAGTAACAAGAGAGATAAACGAGCCAAGAATTCCTCCACTACCAGCGATAATGAAAGCTTCAAAGAAGCCCATGAAAATGCTAAGCGCATCCGAACTCGGAATACAAAGCGAATCACTAGGTCAAAAAGGTTCAGCAATACAGATTTTGGAGGTAAAAGCTCCAGAAATAAAGAGAAAGGGAGTTGTATTTGAGGAAATGCCTGCAAGCGAAGCAGCAAGGAAACTTATTGAAGCCCTGGTTAAGGAGGGGATCTTAGGTGCCTGAAAATGAGGTTTGGGTTTACTCAGAAGATAAAGGCATTTGTCTCGAGCTTTTAACAGCTGGAAAAGAATTGGCAGAGAAACTAAATGTTCCTTTAGCTTCAGTCGTCTTGGGACATGGAATAAGAGAGGTAGCTGAGGATCTATCTATACATGGATCGAACAGAGTTTATCTCATAGATCATCCCTCTTTAGAAAGGTTTGATCCTGTATTGTATGCTCAGGCCATGGAAGTAATTGCTAAGAAAGAAAAACCAAAAATATTGCTCATTGGAGCGACTAAAAGAGGGAAAGAGTTGGCTGGAAGGTTAGCAGCCAGGCTCAATGTTGGCTGCATGTCAGAATGCACGAAAGTTGAGATAAGTGACGAAGGGGATGTCATGGCAAAACGCCCAGCTTATGCTGGTATGACAATAGCCACGGAGAAATGTAAAAGCACCCCAGCAATAGTTTTATTGAAGCCAGGAAGGTATGAGAAGGCTCCAGTTGTAGGCAAGGGAGAAATAGTTGAGATTACCATAGAGCTACCCGAACCAAGTCTTAAACTAATTGAATTCAAGCCAAAGGAAATCAAGGCTGTTAGAATAGAGGAAGCAGATGTTGTAGTGCTTGGAGGAAGAGGTATTAAGAAGAAAGAAGACTTTCAAATGTTAGAGCAATTGGCTGAAATGCTTGGAGGATGTGTTGGTTGCACTAGACCAATCGCAGCAGATTTAGGATGGTACACGGAATGGGTTGGTCTTTCAGGAGTGGCGATAAAGCCAAAGCTCTACATAGGAGTTGGAGTTTCTGGAGCAATACAGCACCTCGCAGGGATAAAAGACTCTAAAGTTATAGTGGCGATAAACAAAGATCCTGAAGCTCCGATCTTTAAGTCAGCTGACTACGGGATCGTGGGAGATCTTTACGAAGTGGTGCCAGAGCTGATAAAAGTACTGAAGGAGATCGTCAAGAAATAAAATCGCTAGTAGATCGGAGAACTTTTTATGTTAAGGGCTCAAGTTTCCACCACTCTTGAAAGGAAAAAGGCCTCCTCCATCTTCTTAACGGCTTTTAATCAAAAAGAATTTGTTCGAGGCCTCAAGTAAGTTGCAGATAAGTTAGGGAAGAGTGAAAGGTGGAAAGAAAAAAGGGACTTCAGCAAGAAGCAGTAATATTGAATTTGGGAACTTTTAAAGTTCCTGCGATGCCTTTGAAGTCTGAACCTGAGGCATATAAGACTCTTGGAAGAATTGAGAGAACAAAAAAGATAGAAGAAGTTTTAAGAAAAAAGAAAGAGATATGGGCGAGGTTCAGCGCTTCACTAGTTTTCCTGAGTTATCGTAGATTTAGCCTGGCCTGACGTATTCGGGTCCTATTACATCACGAGCTATGATATATCTCATAATGTTCTGAGCTCCTTCAGCCCCTATCACATAGGAGAAGGTTCCTAGCCAACCTCTGAAGATGGGGCACTCCTTGGTGTAGCCATATGCTCCATGCCACTTCATGACTTCCTCGTATATGTCTGCGGCAACCTCCGGTCCCATCATCTTTGCCATCGAAACAGGAACATTAAGGTCTCTTGGATTGTAGGCTGGGTTCTTGTGAATGTATATTTGATCAGCTAGCCAGGCAGCCCTGTAGACTATGAGCCTTGCAGCCTCCAGCCTAGCGTAAAGTTCTGCGAACTTGAAGTTAACTCCTTGAAAGCTAGAGATGTATCTTCCAAAGAGTTTCCTCACCCTAAACCATTCCTTAGCCTGATCTAGTGCCCACCTAGCAGAGCCTATGGCAGCAGCTGCTACGAGTATTCTTGCTACATTAAATCCCTCCATAGTTAGATAGAAGCCTTTGTTCTCCTCTCCTATCCTATATTTGTCGTCTACTTCAACATCGTTGAGCATAAATCCTCCACAAGAGATTCCTGCTCTTCCTATATCCTCATAGTAAGTTGGCTCGATTCCATCAACGATCTTTCCATCCTTCTTAAGTAAGAACGCAAATGTAGTAAGGGATCTATGTCCAGCCTCTTTTGGACCAGTCCTTGCAATTAGAAAGAAGCCCCCTCCCCACGGAAGTTCTAGAGATTCCTTTACTCCGCTAATATAGGCTTTTTCCCCATTAAAAATCCATTTTCCATTTTCTTTTCTAGCAGTAACCCTTGTACCAGCGATATCCGAGCCTCCTTGAGGCTCTGTTGTCGCAATACCAAAGAAAGCTTCCCCAGCAGCTACTTTTGGCAAAATCTCCGATTTTGCCTCTTCACTTCCATAAAGGTCAAGCAATAGAGGCCATCCATTTACGAGGAGAGTGTACACAGGAACGGCTATTGAAGGATCATAATAAGCCATTTCATCAACTGCAATGGCTGCCATAGTAAGTGTCCCTCCCATTCCGCCGTATTCTTCTCTTACTGGAATGCAAAAGAGCCCCTGTTCTCCCATTTTCTTTATTAGATCTACAGGAGTTCCCTTTCTGGCTTCATCGATCTCGATCCATCTTGGAGCAATGTATTTCTCGCAGAACTCCCTAACGCTATTCCTAAACAATTCCTCTTCTTCTGAAAACTTAAAGTCCATGGTAACCCCTTCCTCATTGCTGTGATTAATTAAATTTTTTCCTACTTCTTAGAACATCTCAATTAGAATTCGGAAGAACTGTTTAGCCCAAGATCATCGAATGATTAGATAATACATTTTTCTTAGAAAGGAGATCTCTGGAGCTTTGTTGACTAAATTTGGAGAAAAATCCATATCTTGGCGATAAAAAGAGAATTCACCTCCAGTAGTTATCTATTCCGAGCTAGAATCCTGTAGTGAGGGAGATTATGTTCTCCCCATGGAGCATTAAATTCCTCCATTTCTAGGATCTCAAAGAAGGGGGTTATCAACCAATCAAGCTCATCCCTAGGAATCCCATATTTCTCGCTTTTTTCTGATAAAGTTTCGATGAACAAGTATCCTTTTGGCTTAAGGACCCTTGATAGCTCAGCTACATATCTTCTCCTTGCCTTAACGAAGTTTATAGTGTTTATGTCTATGGCGGCATCGAAGAATTCACTCCTAAATTCCATTTGAGACACATCGCCTACCTCAAACCATATTTTTTCCGATAATCCCTCTTTTTCAGCCCATTCTCTTGCTTTTTCTATAGCAACTGCAGAGATGTCAAGGCCATATACTCTAAATCCTTGTTTCGCTAGATAAATGCTATTCCTCCCCTCTCCACAACCCGAATCTAATATTATAGCCTCAGACATCTCTTTACTCTTTAAGAACTCTGCAAAGCGAACTACGCCAAGCGAAGGAGTGTGTCCCCACATAAGCTTACCTTTTTCCGCATAGAAATCCAAGTACATCTTATCGAATAGTGAATCCAATGCCTCTCAGCGCAAAAGTGCCTTGCATTAATAAAACTATTCGACCGTGATATCTCCTCCAAAAGTCATTGAGATGTCCGAATATTACTATAAATGTCACGATATGAAAGCCAAATCCTAATAACCAGAAGATCTTTCTGCGTTTATAGATTCTTTTGAAAAGGATTAGATTTGAAACAGCTTCTACAAAATTAGGAAACTATTTAGCTATAGAACTTCTTGTTTTTGGCCACTTCCTTGTCCTAAACCATCTTCTTACTCTCAAAAAGATGTCTCCTATAAAAACGAAAATGTGATATATGGCGATATTTGGGTCGCAAATCTGAAGATAATCTCTTCAGCAGACATCGCCTTTAAGTGAGATACGTTAGTTAAAAATTAAAACTATCGTGAAAAAACCGCGCAGCTATTCATCTAACTTATGTACTTACAAATCCCAAGAATCAAGACTCCATTCTACCTTTGACTGGAAATCTAAGCTAGCTTAGTGCCCTGTAAAAATTTTATTCTTCCCCTTGATTCAACCGAGTGGTGTAGAAGATGAGTAGCGCTGAGGAGTTCAAAGTGCCAGAAGGTCTGTATTACTCCAAAGGAAATATGTATGCAAAAGTTGAGGATAATCTAGTTGTTGTCGGTCTGACAGATTATGGCCAGCATCTGGCTAAGAAGATTGTTTTCGTTGAACTACCTCTCGTTGGAGAGGAGGTATCTCAGGATGAGCCAATAGGTGTGATTGAAAGCGGTAAATGGTCTGGACCCATAGAATCTCCTGTGTCTGGAAAAGTTATAGAGGTTAATGAGAGATTAGAGGATGAGCCAAGCCTTCTTAACGAGGACCCATATGGAAAAGGGTGGATAGCTAAGATAAGACCTTCAAATTTGGAAGAGGATCTGAAGAACTTGATGAATAGAGAGCAATACATCGGTTTCATCAGAGAAGATCTAAAGAAGAGATAAAGTGCAGTTGATTTGATATCATGGCTATCTCCTCTCATTCTACAGCTATAGAGTCAAATTGCAGGTGTTTTTAAAGAGTATCTAAAGCGATAGTTAGCTTTTTAGCAATGTGAACCGTTGTTCTCGGTTATATTTTTATCCATTGGGTTCTAAAGAAGTTAGGTGGGTTTGAGTGTCCATAAAGGAGGGTAGCAAACTACTTGTCAGACAGATCTCGGCTATAGTAATAACCACCATACTTATCTGGATATTTGCCAGGATTTACAAAATAGAATATCCTTTGATCACTTCCCTCGAAGATGTATGGATTTCAGACGTTATAGTGGTTCTTTTAGCTCTTATCATGGCCGTTCTAATTAAAGGCCTTAGCAAGCCTATGTCAATGATATACGAGGAAAGCTTGCCTGGGAAGGTTGAAGTTGTTTCCGAAGTTACTGGACACGTATTAGATCTCGTGAACTTGGCTGTTCTATACATTTTTCTAAGAAAAATTGTTGAAAGCGTACTTGATCTCTACATAAGAAAAATAGTCCCAGAACTCGGGCAGCTTCCTGGGATAATCTATGATGTGGCCTTTATAATCGCAGGGCTGCTGATAGTGTACAGCATCATAAAGATCCTAACAAGGTAAGAGTTTTTGGTTCCTATAGCTCACAAAAAAGCTTTATAACTACGCCAATCTCTCCTTTTGATGCCAGAGAGGTGGAGGCTGCTAGATCTAGGGGCTTTAGATGGTTACTCTATCCAATCAGTATATGAATCGGTTGCTAAGTTTGTAGGAAAGGGTAAATCCCCGAATACACTTATCTTGTGCTATCCCTCTAAACCTTACGTCTGTATAGGTGTCCATCAGATCGTTTTCAAAGAAGTGGATGTGGAATACTGCACGACTCACAAAATACCCATAGTTAGGAGAAGGCAGGGTGGAGGGGCAGTTTATTTAGACGCTGGCCAGCAGTTCTATCATTTAATCATGAAGAGCAAAGGAATGATTGATGTAGAGGGTTTTTACAGAAAATATCTTCAGCCTACTGTTTACGTGTATAGAAAATACGGCCTTAACGCAGAGTACAGGCCCATAAATGACGTGGTAGTAAACAGTAAAAAGGCCTCAGGAAATGCAGCAGAAACAGTTTCAGGAGCCGACGTACTAATAGGGAATGTTATAATGGATATAGACGTAAAAAAACTTGTAAGTGTTCTTAGAGTCCCAGATGAGAAGTTCA
>Ga0190286_1000169_pt1 | contig 31734 bp, 32 predicted proteins | sample 48691834_MG_FD_183241 | JGI IMG/M metagenome (GOLD analysis project Ga0190286, IMG submission 183241) | Hydrothermal vent microbial mat bacterial communities from Southern Trench, Guaymas Basin, Mexico - 4869-18-3-4_MG | ecosystem: Environmental > Aquatic > Marine > Hydrothermal vents >... | reverse complement strand
GGTTTATATTAGGCCCCGGCACATACGGACCATCGCCAGATATCCATTTTCCTGGGCCGACCGCGGGTAATCTTGTGTACGGCGGGGGGTTCGCGTCACATGGTGCGGGGTAACATCCGGTCCTAGCGTGAGTCAGTTAGTGTTCGTTGAGGAGGGGGGGTATTTAACATGGTTGTCCCCTCCAGCGGCGGCGGTGGATTTTGGAGCGACTAGTGGAGACAGCGGACCAATGGACATCCCTAATGCAAACTGCGATCCTTCTTATGGCGGTGCTTCTCGATGGTGGTTTAATTATAATAGTGGCTCCGCCAACATCGTCATCGGTGATGGTGGGTGCATAGGGTTCGAGTTTTATTAATTAGGTGACTCTCCAAGCCGCTTCATCCTTCGATGCCGCGGCTCTAGCTCATAAAGCCCGAGAGTTTGATACGTGAGATGCTTATGCCTTGGATTTCTTGACCTGTCAACAGGCGACTCCGCTTTAGCACGAACCCGTTGGCCATAGAGCGACGACTCAACTCATATCCATATCCTCCCCCCAATCATCCTCACCTTGACGTTGGGGGTTCTTTTTTGATCGGCAGAGCCACTCGTATCCTTCATCAAAGTCTGAAAAGGTGGTCGCCTGCATGATTTCTCTTACCGGCCCCACACCACATCGGCAAGCTCATTGTTTCCATCGACAGAACATTCGGCAGGAATTCCGACACAGAACTCTACGAACTGCTCTGCGTACCCGAACAGATCATTCGACCCAAAATAACCTGGAGTAACTACCCGACATCATTGATTTGCGCGGCCATTCTGCGAAAGGCGGGTTAGTTTGCATTACAAGGCGTCATTCCACGTTAGTTCTACTAACCCTGCCGCAGCGACATGGAGACGACTCCTTCTCCCTGCGCGCCCTGAAGCCGCAGTGAGCATTTGTTCGTCCCCGGGGAGCCTCCTTTAAGCTGATTCTTCTGGGTGCTCCCTCCAACGGCCTTGGGGCCCTGGAGCGATAATCACGATAGCCCCACAAGGGTGTCATAGGAGAAGTTCGGATCGAATCGACATTATTCTATAGTGTGTGAGCGAGATTGACTTTCGCGCCAAGATCGCGGGTGATCTGGTCATTAGCCGGGCCATGCCTTGAGCCTGCGAATTTTCAGGCGCAAAACTCGCTGTCGGTATCTATAGAGTTGAACCGTACACAGACTTCACCGGCGCAGGCGGCACAAAGGTCCTCTCGGATTTTATTTTGAGATCGGCCGCGCAAGCGTTCCCTGTGCCTGACGCTGCCACAATTCTTGGAGGGAGAGATTTCCGGGATCAGGTGACCCCCTGATCCAGCATGCTTTCGACTACCTTGGTGAAACCAGCGATATTGGCTCCCATTGCGTAGTTTCCTGGCTGGCCGTACTCGGCGGCCGCGTCCAGGCAGGTCTCATGAATGGTTTTCATGATCGAATGTAATCGGGAGTCAACCTCTTCTCTCGACCAGGAAAGGCGCATGCTGTTTTGGGCCATCTCCAGGCCGCTCACGGCCACTCCGCCGGCGTTTGCGGCTTTTCCGGGACCAAACAAGAGCCTATTGTCCAGGAGGACAGCCACAGCTTCGGGCCGCGTGGGCATGTTAGCGCCCTCGCTCACCAACTTCACCCCGTTTCTCACCATGTTGACGGCGTCTCTCTCGTCGATCTCATTTTGCGTGGCGCAGGGAAACGCGCAGTCTGCGGCGTGGCTCCAAGGCCAATCACGGCCGTCCACAGGATTGGTCGGCGTATACACGGCATTCGGGTATTTCTCGACATATTCCCGGACTCGGCCCCGCCGCACATTCTTGAGGAACATTATGAATTCCAGCTTCTCTCGGTCTACGCCTTCTTCATCGTAGATATAGCCTAATGAGTCACTGAATGTGATAGGCTTGGCCCCGAGATCCACAAGTTTTTCCATCGCATACTGGGCCACATTTCCCGATCCCGAGACCAGACAGGTTTTCCCTTCCAACCTTTGGCCCTTGGTCGCCAGCATCTCCGCAGCGAAGTACACGCATCCGTAACCGGTGGCCTGGGGCCGAATCAGACTCCCACCCCAATTTGGATTCTTGCCGGTCAAGACCCCGGTGACCTCATTCGTGAGCCTCTTATATTGGCCGAAAAGAAAGCCTATTTCGCGAGCGCCCACTCCGATATCGCCGGCCGGGACATCGGTATCAGGGCCGATATGTCGGAAGAGTTCGGTCATGAAGCTTTGGCAAAAGCGCATTACTTCCATATCCGACTTCCCTTTGGGGTCAAAATCTGAGCCACCTTTTCCCGCGCCCATGGCCAGTGTGGTCAAAGCGTTTTTGAACATTTGTTCAAAAGCGAGAAATTTCATTATGCTCAGGTTCACCGACGGATGGAACCGCAATCCACCCTTGTAAGGTCCCAATGCGCTGTTCATCTGTATGCGGAAGCCGCGGTTAACCTGGATTTCGCCTTGATCGTCTACCCAGGACACTCGAAAACTGATCACTCGTTCAGGTTCGATCAGCCTTTCGAGGATTTTGGCGCGGAGATGGTGTGGATTCCGCTCCATAACCGGTCTTATGGATTCCAGTACCTCCGAAACAGTCTGATGGAATTCATTTTCTTCGGGATCTTTCCTGATCACATACTCCATGAATTCTTCAGGATCTTTCTTGACCGCATGCATCAACGTTTTCAATGTGTTACCTCACTCTTCATGTGAATTATGAAATAGCTGCGCGGAGCGGAGCATACATCGACCTCATCACCAAATCCGGCCACCGGGCCGCTGTTGGCTGGGGTCTACAGAAAAATCGTCAGGAATCTCCTCTTCGCCTAAAACCGCCTGGAGAAATCCCACCACGTGCGACCAGTCGGTAGTGTCCATCAACTCTGTGCCATCCAGATTGAGGACGCGATAGTAAGGATGGATAGCCCACGGTCTGGCGCCATTTGACGGGGCATCCCGCTCGAGTTCGAGCCACTGGTCCTCTTCAGGAACCCACTTCTCTATGATGAATTGGGTATCCGAGAGGGGCATCCACGCTCCTCCTGCGAGTAAGAATTCCATCTCGCCCTCCTCTCTTGGCTTTTTACGCCTGTTTTCTCTGCGGTCGCAGATGGTACTCAGTGGTACCACATCATGAGTCATGGCCTTTCAGCTTAACTGACACCACATACAAATGAAAACCTCCGCGTGGCAGCCGGACTTCGCTAAAGGTCGGATACCCCCGTCTCCGCGTCTTTCCTGGCCTCCTGCCATTTAGCTTCCTAAGCCACAAAGAGGCTCTCAGTCTCACCTAGTACCACGCAGCCGGATTAAGCAGCACTTAACGATACACTACGCGCCGGGCGCGAACAAGCGAAAAAATCTAACCGTCGCAAATTTTTCTGCGCCCCTCCTGTCGAGGATGCCGGTGTCTCCGCCCGCGCAGGCCTCCTATTGCGGCTGCAAGGGCCGTTCCCGCGCTCTCTGATCAGTTATGATGAACAACTTCCGCGTATGCCGTGGCCGGCGCGCGTCAACCCCGGGATCATCGAAAAGGTTTCCGCGATCCCGGGCGCTTCACCTCCGGATAGAAGGCCCATGGCTCCGCTTTGGGCCACCCGATGGCCGCCAATGGAAACCGCGGTTGACGCCGCCTTCATCATTCACTGCTCCTATTTCACAAATTGCTTTGTAATCCGGGTTTCTCATGAAAGCGCTCGGTTTTGATCGGCAGTCCGGGGCTTCGCCTCGGACATGCGCGTCAAGAGCGCCACACTGCGCCAGAGTTCCGGAAGTACTCACGCGCGGCGGGCCGCTACCGACTAACAATGAAGCTCCCACACCAACCGGCTCGAAAATTGGCACTGCGCCGAGTAGCTCCCCCTTCGAGCATCCCCCATAGAAGGCCTGTAAGTACTACTTGTCAGATGGCGAGTCGGTATAAGAAGCGTTGCCTCGAACAGGTCATCCGATATCTTGAACGAAACCGCAAACACATGCGCTACGAGATCTGTTTGGCAAAAGGATACCCCATCGGCAGCGGAGTCATTGAAGGGGTATGCCGGAATCTCATCAATGACAGATTGGAGCTGACAGGAATGATCTGGACGATCCAGGAAGCCGAGAGTGTGATGCGTCTGCCGGCCGTCCATATAAACAAAGACTGGGACGCTTTCCGGACGTACCGACGTCGGTCGGAAGGGCGAAGATTGTACGGAATTGAGGACTCAAGCTGCTCGGATATCCAGGATAAGGAACTCTCATGTGCCGCACAGCTTATGACGGGAAGTAGCGGCACCCAGAAAAGAGTGGTCATTCTATCCATGAATCGTAATGGTTCACCGGGCTTGAAGCGGTTCTGATCCCGGTGAGTATGGAGGGCCCACTCGACGTGGTGTCAATAGGTTCTCCACGATATATCCGTTCTTCGACCAAGTAGGGCCATCCCTCGATATCCCCGTGTCCCCGTGCAAAGCATAAACCCAAAACCTTTCTCGAAGCTCCCACACCAACCGGCTCGTGAATTGGCCCTACGCCAAGTAGCTCCCCCTTCAAACCTCCCCCATACGTAATTCCGGGAGCTTGTACGGTTCACGGTGAACGGTTACCATGAATCTTTGCTCTCGATGTTATACGGATGCGCCTTCACATCTCTATGGCCGTTAGCGATTGACAGTCCAGCCTGACAGGGGAGCATAAGACCTGGTTCCCGTCACTCCTCTCGGTCTGTCCGAAGAGAAACCCACAGCAACTGCGCCACGCTCGGTCCTGGATTCACCCATTGAGATGGGATTTCCGAGGATAGGTACAATGCATCACCAGATCTTAGCTCATGAACAGAATTCCCCAGACTCATCTGCAATCTTCCTGAAAGCACATAGCCAACCTCTTCACCCTTATGCGAAAAGAAATGGTGTGATAGCTTTTTCCCCGGCTGGATCTCAAGCAAATTGAGTTCGCATTTGGCGGGAAAATCCACCGGGGTCAATATTCGAGCCGAAACTGTTTCGGATGGCACATCCTGAAGCCGGATAGGCATGGAGTCTGAAGGTGAAAAAACGACCTTTTGAGTCGAGGCAGGCTCAGCGCTGAACAGAGAGCTTACGTGAACCGATAACACTTCGGCCATTTTCGCCAACGCTGGGAGAGAAGGATAGAACAGGTTGCTTTCGACCTGGGAAATCGTGCTCGACGTCACTCCCACCAGTTTTGCCAATTCGCTCTGAGATAATGCTCTCTTCATTCGCACTTCTTTTATCTTTTGGCCGACTTGCAGGTTTCCCAGAACGCGGTCTTCATTCTCAAGGGTGATCGCGGAGTCTTTTGTCCAGTATTTGAAGGGCTTGTGAAGGTTTTCCGTGCCGCGGCGGTCCGCTTTCAATATATTGAGAAAAGTCGTGCCTCTTCTTATGGACAGTTCGATGGCAACCTGAGCAATTTGATTGACCTGAGCTCTCAGCCGAGTCGAATGCGCTTCTTTCTCCACAATCCAGTAGGCGATGGTGTTGAGTTCGTATAGCCGCGGGCAGGAGTGAGCATAGAAATGCAGTAACTGATCCTCGCCTCCCCAAAGTTCCTGCATGCCCGTCATGCTTTCAAAGACCAAACGCACATCCTGGTTGAACTGAGAAATCAATCCGTAGATAATGTCCATCACCTGGGAAGCTTGCTTGGGGTCATCGACTCTGATGATGCGGCAAGGCCAATCAGGACGGATGTCATAATAGAACCGCAGGAAAACGTCTGAGCCCCCACCTTTACCCCATGAAAAGCAATCCAGTATCGTCAGCAAAGGGCTCTCGGCCAGCGGCCCTAGTTTTTCCACAAGATTACGCGGGGATTGGTCGAAACTCACGAATATCACCGGCTTGTTTCGGGCCTGAGAAGCCTGGATAAGATTCAGGCAGAAAGGCCAAGCCAGGCTGCCGGCGTGGTCGTACCAGATTACGTTGTCTCCTACCAGAAGTCCACCAAGGGTGCGGTCCAGTTGCTTGACACCGGATGCTACTTTCTTGGCAGGCGTTTTGGTTCCGCGCATAACTCCTCCGGAAAAAAGGGCTGCCGCCCCTGAAAGGTTCGTGTTTCTCTCCTCAAAAAGAGCCGAGGACTTGAGCCGGAAGTCATCGGTCGATCATTGCACATAGCGAATAGGCTCTATTTCGCCTGCGCACAATCGGATGAAGCGTCCAGGCGACTCACCGGAACCGGCTGACGTTGCAGACGACCGGCTCCGCTCAGAAACCTACTCACAATGGCAGAGATGATCAAGTGAATACCACTGACTTATTATAGCATGACACTGATTTCCTGCAACCACCAGGAATGACAGGGCTACCATTTTGATCGGAGGAATTCCGAGGAATTCCGGTGTGTTTTGTCATTTTGGGGTCAGGCTTGATATATGGATTTGAGGGCATAAAGTGCCAAGAATGGCACGGAGAGCATGCATTCACTATCCGGGCGCTGTCTATCATGTGATGCTGCTTGGGAACGGCGGCCAGGATATTTTCCTTGACGAGCCGGACCGGATTCGTTTCTAAGATCTGTTGGAGGAAGGAGTCAAGCGATCAATCGTCTGCGCAAACGTGCGGAAACGAATCCCCGTCTTGCGGCAGAACTTGAGAGGGTAAGAGAAGATCTGGCACAAATACAAATATGTCAAGCCTGACCCCCACTCACACCATTTGGACCAAGTAAACCCAACAAGAGTTGTTCGCTTGAACCGAATCGGGAATTCATAGACATTTTGGTCAATAATTGAGTAAGGTGTCCCCGGAATTCCCAGAATGGCCATCCACAAGAGAATCTCAGCATCGGTTATTAGAAAAAACCTTGCTCCAGAACATCAGCCTCAACGGGTTCGGTCTCATCGAGTAGGCCGTTGATATGATCCAGAAGTCTCTGAAACACTTCAACTCGAAGCGGGTTTACGCTGAGGTAGTCCGTGAACATCGCTCTCGCATCCTGCCTTCCGGCACTTGTGGAAAAGTGCTTCCGCACATTCGAATTGACCCTTTTGGCCTTCCTCATTATCAGCGCTTCGTCAATGTCCGTAGGGGCAGTACTCAATGGAGTCATGTCCAGCCACTCGCATATCAGATAGTATTTTGACCCGGGCACAGCCGACTTTACATCATGGGCGGTAGCACAAGCTTCCTGGAACATCGTCTTATCAAGATTGGTCTTCATTTCAGCAGCAATATATGCCAAATAAGTGTTATCCTGAGCAAATGAAGCAAAGTCTTCTCTATGAGAGGTTCTCACATACAGTCTTCTGCTGACGGTGAAGTCCTGATCCTTCGCCCGGATTTTTAGCCCACCACCTCGTTCTGGTCGCGTTATTCCGGACATGAAGTATATGGCAGAGAAACACCGCTTCGGCCCTACGAAGACATCATCGCCCAGATTTGACACGAGAGGGGGCCGTACCAACCAAGGAAGAAACTCTTCAATAATGCTATTATCCAGTTTTAACTGACCTTTTTGTCTGTAAAGGAAATTCTCGGTGCTGTCAAAAATCAAATCAACATCAACGTAGGTCTTGTAGTCGTTCATCAATCTCACCATCTCTGCGAGAAGATCTTCCGATGGATGGCTTATAGCTTGATTGAGGTCTGACAACCATTGACCATATCGCTCTATAGCGGCCTGCACGCGTGGTTTATCTACCGCAGGAAGCTTGGTGTTTGCCAGGGTGGCGTTCAATTTCTCCAAATGAGGTTGAGGCATCGGCATTTATTCAGACCTCCTTGGCTACTGCTGGTTTACAGATTGGCGACGGCTTGACGAGATCCACTGACTTGAGAGCGAGGCACAGATCAGGAATCGACTCCTCCGGCGCCGTGGACTTCGCGGATTCGAGGACTTCCCTTGCCACTTCTTTTGGGTGTGTTTGAGGTTCCCCGCTTGCTTGACGGTCAAGGACAAGGTGGAGAACGTCCTCCCTGATCATTTTTCCGAATTTGTTCTTAAAAACACGCTCTTGCCGCAAGGCGCATCGGAGTTGAGTACATCCGGAAGCGAGATTCTCCACGATGTCTCCATTAAAAAACGGTGTCTTACGAACGTTGGACTCCCTGCCCACCACCATGACGATATGTGCGGAGGTCTTGGAGACGCGCTGAATCTCCAGCAAGGTATCAGTCATATCCAGGCAGTACTGGATGACTGTCAGGAACCTGTTTTGACGGTGTTTTCTATTGGAGCCAATTTCAGATCGGGCCATTCGGAGTGGGCGCCAGCCAAGCGCCTCCATAGATACCCGGTATTGTTGATGATAATTAAACACATTGATGTACGGAGGAGAAGTAATGACAATGTCAACCGAGTCAGAATCCAGTGGAAGACATCTAGCGTCGCAGAGTTCAAGGCTTATGGGTTTCAAGGAGTACGGCAGGCCGGCCACGATTTCTTGGAGGGCTTTCCATTTTGAGATCACGCGGCTGAACGGAATCGCCTCGCTATGAAAATCTAGGGTCACTACCAAGGTCTCCATTAAGGTCTTCTCTGAAGATTCAGGCAACCTATGGTAGAGATCTATGAGATCATTCTTGGCATCATCCTCATGGATGCATTGACTAAGATCATCGAGACCGGGATGCGGCATAGAACGGATCTTCGAGTCAAGAGATTGCAGGAGGCCCATGCGTTCCTCCATAGGCATATTCATGAAATAGTAGACCTGAGCAAGCTTGATGGCGGCAGGATTGATCTCTGCGCCAAAAGCGCTGAAGTTGAGACGGGCAGATTCGCAGAGAACTGTTCCGCTACCGACAAAAGGGTCGAGTACGAGTCCATCGGTTGGAGCGTATGCCTTGAGTATGGCTTCTATCAGTTGTGGAGAGAATTGGCCCCTCCAACCCATTAGATTGCTGCGAACCTTGTTGCTGATATTCAGCAAGTCCTGCGGTAATCCAGTCAATCGTGAACCATCATCCGCCTTGGACGGCGGCCAAACCGGATCGTCATTGCTGTCGGTAGGTGTGCGATTTTCATTAGCCACGGGGCTGAAATCAAATGCCTGTTGCTTCGCCTCCATAGCGTCTCCTGATTTAGACACTTTCCTTTTTGTGTCCAGTCACATACCAGTTTCTGGTCTTGATGTCTACGCCATGAGACTCTTTCTTCAATTGCGGCATTGGATTTCGTTTGCTCTGCAAGCACCTCTTGGCTCAGTGGACCTGTATTCGAGATCCTTGAGGATGGAACTGTTTGACGCGATCGTCGAAACCACCTGCAAGTCCGGCCTTAAGCAGCGGTATTCCGGTCACACCATCCCCAATTCCGATTTCTATCAATCCATCCGTCTATCCAGTGTTCGATATTGAATGGCTTCTGAGACGTGGGCTGATGTGATGTCTCGGGCGGCTTCCAGGTCAGCGATGGTGCGGGAAATCTTGAGGATGCGGTGATAGGCCCGGGCCGAAAGACCGAGCACATCCACAGCCCTTTCCAGCACAGACATGGATTCCTTGTCGAGCGGGCAGAATTCCTTGAGATGCCTGGTTCCCATGTGAGCGTTGGAATAGATTCCGAGCCCTTGCAGACGATCCAACTGGATTTGGCGGGCCTTGTCCACCCTTTGCCTGATGTTCTCGGAAGATTCGCCTTCAGCCTTTGCTGTCATGTCTTTCCACGCGATCGACGGGACCTCCAGGTGGATGTCTATCCGGTCCAGGAGCGGGCCGGAGATCTTGCTCCAGTACCTTTGGATTGCCAGGGCGGAGCATGTACACTCACGTTTGGGATCACCCCGGTACCCGCATGGGCACGGGTTCATCGCGCCTATCAACATGAATCGGGTGGGGAAGGTGACCGCCATCTGGGATCTGGAAATGGTGACTTGTCCTTCTTCGAGGGGTTGGCGAAGCACTTCCAGCACGTTCTTGCGGAACTCAGGCAACTCGTCGAGGAAGAGCACTCCGTTATGGGCAAGAGAAACCTCCCCAGGCCTCGGAATTCGGCCTCCGCCTATCAGTCCCGCGTCTGACACGGTATGATGGGGAGATCGGAACGGCCGGGTGCTGATCACAGGGCCGTTGGTTCCAATCAGCCCCAACGACGAATAAATCTTCGTAGTCTCAAGGGCCTCTTCAAAGACCGGCTTGGGCAGGATCGTGGGGAGTCTCTGGGCAAGCATGGTCTTTCCGGAACCGGGCGGACCGATCATGAGCACATTGTGACCTCCGGCCGCGGCCACCTCCACCGCGCGCTTGGCGTGATCCTGCCCCTTGATTTCATTGAAATCCAGCGGGTACTCACCCAGGCGGTCCAGGCTGTCCTGGATGTTTCCCCTGGTGGGCTCCAGGGGGACGCGATCCACCAGGAAACCCGCAGTGGTCAGCAGACGAGAAACTCCGTACACGTCGATGCCTTCCACGACCGCGGCCTCTTCCGCATTCACTTCAGGCAGAAACAATCCCTTAAAGCCATGCTCCCGTGCGGCCAATGCAAGAGAAAGAGCCCCTTTCACCGCTTTGACTCGTCCATCCAACGAGAGTTCCCCCACGACCATATAGTCTGTGAGCTTGTCCAAAGGGACCAGGTCCAGCGCAGTGAGTATCCCCAAGGCAATGGGCAGGTCGAAGCCGGAGCCTTCCTTTTTCAGATCAGCGGGAGCAAGATTGACGGTGATTCGGCGAGCTGGGAAAGGATAGCCACTGTTCACAATGGCTGACTTCACACGTGCGGTACTCTCCTTGACCGCGCTGTCAGGAAGACCCACCACCGCGATTGAAGGCAAACCCGGATACACGTCGATCTCCACCTCAACAGGATGTGCATCTATCCCGATGAGCGATCCGGAGTGCACTCGTGAGAGCAACCTACCCTCCACGGAGATTAGTCAAGCATAAAAGCGCATCCACCAGCGTCGGAGCCCCATTTCCGAGCAATCCCCCAGATCGTTCCCGCGGCGGACGCCCCGACACAAACTTCCTGAAAAAACAACCAAAATAGCTATCAGGACTGTACCAAGAGTCTGAAAGTTTTGCAAGCCGGTTTGCCATTTCATGGTAACCAACATGCCCGGCCGGGCACCGGGCACAACGAAGTATGAAAATGTCCGCAAAGTCGTGGGTCCCGCGCAGAATTCGGAATGCGGCAGCATTTCGCCGGGTCCCGGCCGTAGGGGCTACGCATGCGTCGCCCTCTTGGATAGTCGGTGCAAGGCGAAGCGTCAGGGTCATCCCGGCTCATCTATTTTCAGGTAAACCATTCAGCCATCGGGCGGGCTGTGGCAAGATGTCATTGCGAGCGCAGCGAAGCAATCTCCAGGGCAGTGAATATGGGGATTGCTTCGTCGTTCCACTCCTCGCAATGACACGCTCGATGAGAAGATCCACCTCGCGAAACAGAAGGCTTACATTTGCCAATATCAGGTGATTCGTAGTGTTTTCCCAGGCTTCCCCAATTATCATTTATCAACAGGTGTTTATAACTTAGTGTCCTGTATGATTAGGATTAACGCGCCTCCAAAATAATCTTTGGGTTTGGGCCATCTATCTGAGATTATGACACAATTCCAACTGTCCTGAAACGGGGCTGTCTGCTGAAAATCTAATGGATCGAAATACGTGCGGTAGTTATCCACAGGGTTACGGTCAAGTTATCCACAGCGGCTGTGAATTGCCCGCGATCCTCTCGGGAATCACTGTTTGGCCCGGGCACATTGCTCCTTTCCTCCCGGGAGTGGACACTTTCGTGCCCAACGACTATAATCCCGAATTGTCCGGACACGCGGGTCTGATACAGGCCGGCTTTGCAACCGGCAAGATCTCTATTACAGGCGGACACGATGATCCAATTCTTTCTCACGCTGTTTTTTTCCGTGGTCTTTGTCATTGCCGCAATAATGGCGACCGCGCATTTCTGGCGGTGGTTCTATTGGGCGCCCACTGAGGAGGACGAGGTCTCCTATTGTCGCACAGATGACGGCCGGCGCCTGGCCGTTCTCAGATACCGACCCGAAGGGGAACCCGTAGGCCTGCCGGTGATTCTCTGTCACGGACTGAGTTCCAACCGTTTCACCTTTGATCTTCCGGGGGCCCCGTCTTTGGCTCGGTTCCTGCGCGATCAAGGCCGGGATGTCTGGGTTTCGGAATTGAGGGGCTCCGGGGCGAGTGATCGCCCACGACTCTGGGCGTCTGGTATGCCGTATTCCTGGGATTTCGAAGACCACCTGAGAAGAGATGTCCCCGCTGTCGTCGCTCACGTAACGCAGCGGACACAAGCTCCAGCGGTCCACTGGGTGGGGCACAGTATGGGAGGAATGCTCATCAGGGCATATCTTGCCGGAAACGATGCCTCGGGCATCCAATCTGCAGTGACGCTGGGCTCCCCGGTGGACTGGTCTCAAATGCAAAACCCGTGGTACAAGCTTGCCCTGAGAGCAGCGCGGCTGCTTCACTATTTCCCTGTCCTGCCCCTGCCCTTTCTGGTGAAAATCATGGTCCCTTTTGCTCACCGGATTCCAAATTTCTTTCTCGCAGTCTACCATCCACCCAACATTGAGCCTGAAGTCTCCAAGAGGGTGATGGCCCTGGCCACCGAACTGGTGACTGCCTCCAAACTCTGGGGAGATTTTGGACGATTTCTGGAGACAGGGGTATTCGGCCCTAACGGACATGAAGGATATCTTGACCCCTCGCACGATACCGAGGTGCCCATTCTGATTCTGGCCGGGGCCAGGGATGAGATGGCCCCTCCTGAAGCGGTGGCGCCGGAGCGCCGGAGCACCGGATCGCCCGGAAAACCGCAAACCGAGATCCTCGGCAAAGATACAGGATGCGCTGAAGATTACGGGCACATGGATCTTGTGGTAGGCAAGCGGGTGGAGCAGGAAGTTTTTCCGTCTATTCTGCGATGGATCGGATCCCACGATTGTGAGGTCGCTGATTCAAGTGTAGGGATGCACACGCGGGAAAGGGCGGACACATAGAGCTGCCCCCGGCTCGAACAGGGGCCCGCCAAAGGACAAACTGTCATTGCGAGGGCGTAAGCCCGAAGCAATCACCATGGTTGGCAAGAGAGAGATTGCTTCGCGGCGCTCGCAATGACAAGTTTGGATGCGGTCAGTACGACATCGAGTTTGTGAACTCGTGTACTAAGGACCCGTCAGGAAATAACTGTTACATCTTACTGTAGGGGCGGACCTATGTGTCCGCCCTTTCCTACCAGCGTGTGCCTTGCATTTGGGCAGACACGCAGAGCCTGCCCCGGACGCCGATCCGGGGTCTGCCCCTACAATCGGCCCAGCATCGTTTTGCTAGGTTTATTTTGTGACGCGCCCTAAGGAACAGGCACAGGAACTCCGAACGGCCCCCTGATGGAACGCCAAATGGGGGGAAGGTCAGGATACTGTGCCCAGACCGGTCCGCAAGTGGGACACGGCGGGTAGGCTGTCCGGGAAATCGGAAGGATCATCAAATGGTTGTACGGATTATCAGGCTGTGCGGTCAGGACATTTTCCGGGAGGTACGGATTGAAGTGCTGGTATGGAAACACTATTGCCAGTCCTATGACCAGGAGCGTCGCGGCGATGAGGGATTTCGGGGAATTTGTCAACATGGCATGTAGTCTCCACGGATTCTTTTGCAAAAGAATATAGCATAACAGCCATAATGTCAATGTGTTTGGCTTTTTTTATGAAATTAATTATGACATAAGGCAAGAGATTACTTCACATAAAAAGGACCTCCGTGCTTCAAGTCCCCTCCCAAGTGAAGGATTGTTCCCCTTGATTCGACCCATTTGACAGTTCACCATTCGGGTGATACGCTACACAAATTGTCAAGAATTGACTGATCCGCTTCACACTCGGTCGGACGCCCGCTCAGGCTCTGCGCAGTCTGATGAAGCGTTGGCCGGCCAAGAGTAGGAGCTGGCAATGCCTTGGGGAGTACGCCGGATTCGCCGGGTTTGGGTTTGGGTATAGAATCTCGCCGCGGGATTCCTAATCAGCCAGACAGATCGTCGGGCAATTCAAGTGGTATGAACTCAAGCATGACGGAAACGAATATGTCTACGGCAGAAGCGGAAATCAAACTCGGCCACTATCAGTGTCCGACGTGTCTCTGTCTGGAAGTTGTTCCCCTTAATGTGGTGCAGCCTACTCCGCCGTGTGAGGATTGCCTTTGTGAAATGGAACTCATGCTGGTGACGGGCGGCAACGCGGATGGTGGGGGGGAATCTCAAGACGGACCGGGCACTAGGCCACACAAGTTACGGGTTGCGGCTGGGGAGGTTGTCGGTGACATCCGCTCCGGGATGACGGACCCCGAGCTGATGGTGAAATATCAGACCTCATCCAAAGGGCTTCAAAAGCTGTTCAGGAGGCTTGTGGAAGTCAAAGTTGTCAGTCACACTGAGATCTATGAGCGGTCTCCGGCGTACCGGGCGGTAGCTGATATCATTTCATCTCGCCGATTCCCCAGAATAGACATAACGTTCCCATTGTTCATCATTGACACGGAATCACGGGTGAAGGGCCTTGTGAGGGATATTTCGGAGAGCGGTCTGCGTGTGGCAGGGATCGAGACGAAAATCGGAGATGTCAGGACTTTTCGTCTTTCGCTGGACGAGCTCATCCCGGCTGATCCGCTATTGTTTCAAACTCGCTGCCGGTGGGTCAAGACCAAGGGGAGGAACAGCAAGTACCCTGTAGCCGGACAGGAAATTACGGATATCTCGGAAGACGCGCTGCGGAATCTTCAGAACTTCGTTCGATTGTTCTATACTTGAGACAATGGAACCGCGAAACCGTGAAGAGCAAGCCACGTTGATATTTCTGAGTTTGCCGGTTCTATCGGCACAAAGCCTGGCCCCGGGCGAAACAGAGAACCCTGTGTTGGGCCCGGCCGCCAAGTCTTCCTCTGGGCCGTGGGATGCGACCCGCGATTCCAGGGGACCACAAACCTGAGAAGAGCGCTGAATCCCCTAGGACAATCTACCGGGGCGGCGAGGTGGCAGCCACCCAAGCCGGTTTGCAGATCTACAAATGGGGGCGGGCCATGCCAGAGCAAGATTCACCGAATTCTGGTTCTTTCGATGAGGAAACAACACCGAATCGATTGGTGTCCGAAACCGATTCCACAGAGACGATCGATCTCCACAACCTGTTTACCAGTGATGTAACCTCATCCGGTAGTTTCGACGTCAGAGAAGGAATTTGGGGGACCACTTTCGGTAGGTTAGTGCAAGCCCTCCCGATTCCGGCCCTGTTGATCGACCGATCTTTTGACATAATGGTTGCGAATCAAGCTTGTGGGAAGATCAGCCCCCAACACAAAGGAATACAAGGGCGCCCCTTTGGGGATCTTTTCGCTGTTCCGTCCGAGGCGGAGCGGGTTCTGTCAGTCGTAGAGGAGGTTCTTTCCACAAGACAGCCGAAAACAACCGAATCCTTGCTGGAGATTGCGGAAAGCCGGACATGGGGCCGGATGACCTTTCGATCTATCAGGATCATCGAGGAGAGGTCAATACTGTTGCTCATCGAAGATCTCACTCTTGAGAAGAAACACCAACAGTTGAGCAAAAGATATCAGAAAGAACTTGAGAAGCGGGTGGAGGAGCGCACCGCAGAACTTACCGCGAGCAACAAGCGACTTCACCAGGAAATCGCAGAACGGAAGAAGGCGGAAGGTCTACTGCTCCAAACGGAGCGACTCAAGGCGGTTGGTGAGCTTGCCGGTGGAGTGGCCCACAATTTCAACAACTTGCTTCAAATTGTCGTGAGCGGAGCTCGATTGGCCCTCATGAATCTCGAATCGGGTAATCATCGAGAAATCAAGCGCAAACTTGACCAAATTCTTGAGAGTTGCGAATTCGGAGCGGAAACCGTGAGGCGTGTCCAGAGCTTTGCCGGCATTCGTACGGATGACGACTCCTCGGAAGACTCAGTCTTTGATATAGGTGACGTGGCGAGACAGGCTGCGGAGCTGACAAAGACTTGGTGGAAGACAACCCCCCAAAAGCAGGGAATCGCAATCAATTTGCGTCCCCGTCTCAACGATGGATGCGTGCTCGCGGGCAAGAAGCATGAGATGTTCGAGGTAGTAGTAAATCTTATCAAGAACGCGGTAGAGGCCTTGCCTGAGGGTGGGGAAATATTGGTGGCGACCTACATCCAAGAGAACCGGGTTGTTCTCCGGGTGCGGGACACAGGTGTCGGCATACCGCAAAAGGACCTCGGCCAACTCTTTGTTCCTTTCTTTACTACCAAGATGTCGGTTGGAACGGGGCTGGGCTTGTCCACCAGTCAGGCGATTGTCAAGCGACATGGGGGCGAGATAGTGGTGGACAGCATAGAAGGAGAGGGTAGCACCTTTACCGTAGTGCTACCGAAGGCGCGGGAGCTTGTCCGGGAAAGCAGGCCGGCGTTCAAGACGACTGACCAAAATGCTCTCAGAATCCTTGCAATAGATGATTCTGAACCACTTGTCGACCTACTCGCTGATACGCTTAGGGAATTCAATCACACTGTTCTTGCGGCCCTATCCGGTCAGGAAGGAATCCGAACGTTCAAGGACAACCCGGTGGACGTGGTGATCTGTGACCTTGGAATGCCTGGGATGACCGGATGGGATGTGGCTGAACAACTTCGGGAAATATGTCGGCAAAGAGGGGTTCCCAAGACCCCTTTTGTGGTATTGACCGGCTGGGGGGACCAAGTCGGAGAAACTGAAAAGATGAAGAAATCGGGCGTGGACCGAATTCTTACAAAGCCGGTCGATGTTCCGGAACTAATGGAGGCCCTTCACGAACTAGTACAGCAACCTGAGGCCGATTAATTAAAAGGTAAGGGCTTGTCAGAAAATAAACGTCTCAATTCCCACTGTGTCGTCACCCCGGCGAAAGCCGGGGTCCAGAAAGTCTTGAAGAAGCCTGGATTCCGGCTTTCCCCGGATCGGAGTCCGGGGCAGGCTCTGGAATGACGGTAATAAGTTCCGGGAAGGTTTCAGGATTCATAGGTTGTAGTACCTATTTCGGGACGAGCCCTAAGTTAACGCATATGGGGGTTAGGGGGATTTCCTGGGGCGGCCGCACACCGACCCAATTCGGAAAGTTCTGGTCAATCCGAGTCCCGTTCAAGGTCATCGAGCGAGATCTCCGTTCCCGGCATTAGTTTCAGCAGAGCATCATCATGAGCAACCCAGACCAGTCCGCGGGTTCCCGATGCCACCCACTCTCGCAAGCGAGAGACCACAGCGTCGCGACTCCGTGTATCGAGTGCCGCGGTCACCTCGTCCAGCAGAAGAACCTCGGGATTGACCATCAAGGCCCGCACAAGAGCCACCCTGGACGCCTCGCCCACGGACAAGGTAAGCGAATCCCTTTCCAAAATGTCATCGGGAAGCAGAAAGGATAGGAGTTCAGTGCGAGCCCGCTCAATGTCGAGCCTGTCCGAGGTACGGCTGCGAAAGGAGAAAGCCCTTTCCAGATTGGTCCGGACCTTACCGGGGAATAGGACCGCCTTCTGGTGGAGATAGATTACTCGGCAGCGCCATTCCGCAGCCGGGAACTCCTCCCACGGCACACCTTCGAGCAGCATGCGACCGCGGGCCGGCACAATCAGTCTGGCGATTGTTCTGAGTAGGGTGGTCTTGCCCTCGCCTGAAGCTCCCCTGATCCAGATGCAATCGCGCGCTTTGAGTGTGAAAGATACGATCTTGGGTTTGAATCCGGGCCTGGAATTGAAGACCAGTTTATCCGCTTCCAAAAGGCCGGCCCCGAGTTGCGGCCGGTCAGCACTTTTGTAATCGCAACAAAGTGTCACCTGGTGTCCTCATCGGCACAATGTCAGTCCGTCTCCCTGTAAGGGCCCCTGCCCGATCATTGGTCGGCTTCGTGTCCAAACGTCCCGGATGGTCCGCTGTAGCCCGGCTTGCAGTATTGGGCTGCAACGTCTATTGATATGCCTCCCCTGGGGTTCATCATGCCTCTGACCCTGACCCACCTGGGCTCGCACACGGCCACCAGATCGTCCAGTATTCTATTGGTGATCTCCTCGTGAAACATTCCGGTGTTCCTGAAGGAAACCAGGTACAGCTTCAGGGATTTGGATTCAACGCACTTCATGTCGGGGACGTATCTGATAATGATACGGGCGAAATCCGGCTGCCCGGTGACCGGGCAAACGCTGGTGAATTCCGGACAATCAAACTCAACCGTATAGTCCCGAGACGGGTACTTGTTGGCAAATGTCTCCAGTCTCGCCTTCTCCGGACTGTCCGGATAATCCGAATGTCCCCGCGAGAGCAGAGTCAATTCATCGTTATTGGATTCATCCACTTTTTCACCTGGACCCCGAGTATGCGCTCCACCCACAGGCAATGCCTTGGCTTCAGACCGCTCCACCGGCCCTTAGGGCTTCAGCCACATCGTTGTAACCCTGCAACTCGGCGTAGGCCAGAGCCGTCATCCCGTGATTGTTGGAGATTTCACCGCTGCTCCGTTTTCCAGAAGGAGTCGAACCGCGTCCAGGCGCCATCCGAGAGCAGCCTCGATCAAGGCCGTGTTGCCGTATTTGTTTTGGACATCGATTGTCTGTTCGGCCCCTGATTTCAGGAGTGTGCCGATCATACCGATGAGCCCCAGAATACCTGCTCTGATCAAGACCGTGTTGCCGAAACTGTCCTGGATGTCGAGACTCGCCTTGTGCTCGATCAGTTTCTTCACCATGTCCAGGTACCCGCCCATGGTTGCCCTCATCAGAGGGGTGACTCCCTCCTCGTCCTGAGTATCCAGGGACGCTCCTCGGGAAATGAGCAGGTCCGCCAACTCACCTCGACGGCTCCCCATGCTCGCGGCTTCCATCAGCGCGGTATTTCCATACTTGTTCTTAAAGTTGATGTCCGCTCCCCTGTCCAGAAGCGATTTCGCCACATCCACGTAGCCTCCGGCGCCGGCACGTGTGAGGGCCGTATTGCCGTATTTGCTGGCCTTGTTCACCGATGCCCTGTGGTCAAGCAGCGTGCGGACCACTTCCGCATGCCCTTTGTGCGCGGCTTCCATCAGTGGTGTGTCACCCTCGTTGTCCTCGATATCCACAGCCGCTCCATGTTCCAACAGACATTCCACTACGTCCTTTGCCCCTCCGGCCGCAGCCATATGAAGCGGGGTGTTGCCGTCTTTGATGTCTACGTTGGGATCTTCTCCGGCTTCGATCAACTTCTTGATCTCCGCCAGATCTCCGGTTTCCACCGCACGATTAAATGCCACCGCCGTCATTGGACTGCTCCCGGTATTGAAAAGAGCCGGACACACCAAATCGGTCGGACACTTGGTCGGCCACAAACCACTGACACCAACTATCCCCCTTGAAACCCAAACCATTGCTTGAAAAGATTGTTGCACACCACGCGGAACCGCGTCAACCATTTCGTCCATTCTTTGCGACCATTACGTTGTGGGTGGTCCGGTCCACCTGAACGATCACCGCGGCCGTAACCATTCAATTTCGGGGGGGCTTCGAAGGCAAGGGCAGACACATAGGTCTGCCCCTACGTCTCGGCCCAGACCCGTCATGGGGCACAGTGTAGGGGCGCACCTGTGTGTGCGCCCTTTTACCATCCGCTAGACACGAGAAAGTGGTCGTTGCCGTCTCCCCCCGAATGACTGAATGGTTACCCGCGGCCGGCTTGCAACTTGATTGGCGCTGTGGTAACAAGCTGCAGTGCAAGCTCGTCGCCATTCAAGGGACCCTCACAACCACGAAAGATTCTCTGAGAATGCTGGTGACTTTGATGGAGAGAAGGGGCTGATAGTCCGACATTGCAGCCTCTTCTCCTACTTATCCCAGGCCGCTCTCACCTGATTCGGCCGCTGGCGGGAATATCCATGGCCCCATCCATCGCGGATTTTTCCATCGGAGGTTCCATTCCGGGTGATTCGTTTCTCCATGAACTGGACCCAAGGACCAAGCTCGTCGCATTCCCGCTGATTCTCACAGGGGTCTTTCTGACTAAACATCCTGCTGGTCTGTTCTTGACCGGGATGGCCATCCTGGGTCTCGGGATTTCATGCGCTGCCGGATGGAGACTTTGGAGGAATGGTCTTAGAAGATTCTTCTGGATGCTGGCCATCGTGGTTCTGGTCAACCTTTTTTTTGACTCCGGCAGCCTCCCCTTGGTTGTAGGCAGTCGGCAGATGCCGTTTTCCCTGGAAGCCCTCGCGAACAGCCTCCTCTTTGCACTCCGTGTACTCGAGGCCATAGTTTTGTCCATGATCCTGACTTTTACGACCACTCCGTTGGATCTCAGTCGAGGGTTCCAGCGCCTTGCCGGCCCTTTGGCGCTCGTCCGATTGCCTGTGGGTGAGATGGGCATTGTCATGCTGCTGGGGATGAGATTCATTCCGCTGCTTCAGCAGGAGTTGGCCGCCACAATACTGGCTCAGAGGGCCAGAGGGGTGGAATTTGGACACGGGTCAATCACAGACCGTGCCAAGAACTTGGCGCCCTTACTGGTACCTGCTCTCAACGGCGCTTTGAAGCGTAGTGAAATAGTGGCATCCGCCATGACTGCCCGAGGATTCCGCCCGGGCGCCCCTCGTTCAGAGTACCGGCAGCTTCGATTCTCCGGCAAAGACCGGCTCTCCCTGGCTCTTGTGGCAATCTTCTTTGCTTGTCAGGCTTTCTATTTCAGTTGAGATCTTATGCCGGCTTCCATGGCAAGAGCGACAACGAAGCATTAAAAAGTCTTTTCCGCTGTTCAGTAGTCCGTGGCTTCGCATCACTCGCAATGACATATTCGGAGCGAAACCTCTATTCACAACTGAATGGTTATACCATTCAGCGCAGATTAACGTTGTGCTCAAGAATCATTGTGATATAAGAGGCGCCGACAAGGCAGGCGAGCCTTCTGCCCACAAAGATTTGGCCCGGGAAGGCCCGATTCTATCTTGGACCGCTTGAACTCGCATAAGGAGGCGCCGGCATGAAATCCCGCCACACGTGGTACTCGGCCGTGGTAGTCGCGGCCCTTATCGGCATTTTTGCCGCCTCGACCGCCACTGCCACGGACCTGCTCAGCAAGAAATGTTCGGAGCTGGTCAAATCCGCGCAGACATTTCAGGACGACCTAAAGACCGTGGATATGGTTCTTGGTTCCGCGATCAGCGCGGGCACGATGGCCAGAATCAAGAAATACAAATTGAGGAAAGCTGAAATAAGGAAGAATCTTTCCGCGGTCATGAACGCTATTGAAGTCAAGGACTGTGTCCGGTCCAAGTAGGTCGCCGACACCCCGGCACCGCATAGGCGTCAACTTTGGATCACCGTCATGACACCTAATGCCAAGTTGCGCTCAAAGAAGTATCGTGTACAGGTGAGGGACCGAGCCTCAAAATCCCCCTTTGAAAAAGGGGGGATAGGGGGATTTTCCTCACACTGAAACCCGGCGGAAGGCTTGTGTTAACGCCTATGCCCCGGTACCGGGGCTTCGCCCGGATATTGGCTGCTCCCCGGGAGTCGAGCCGGTCACACCAGGCGCTAAGGGTCTGTCACAAAATAGACCTTGCAACGGGTTACTGTGGCAATTGTAGGGGCGCACATGGGCGAAAGCGCGGACACATAGAGCCTGCCCCGGACTCCGATCCGGGGTCCGCCGCTACAGGAGAATGCCAACGGTGTTTCGGGGCACGCTGGGGGATCCGGGCCTTGATGACAACGGCAACCGGTCCATCATTCTGAGGCCATGAGGTCTTTAGCCCTGTAGATTACCGGTCTGATCACCCTGAACACATTGATCTCGCATTGGGTGGTCGGGAAGAGCATAGGCTTTACTGCGCCCACGTCCACCTCTTTGGCGCTTTCCTTGTCTCTGAGATATATCCTGGCAAGTTGTTGATCCGCGATAAGACAGAACAACTCATCTGATTCGTTCTCAATCCAATCCAACATGGTCTCGTCGTGTTCCTCGAGTCTTGAAGCCAGAACGGCCGCGGCATAACTCAAGGATTTCTGAGGGTCCACGCCTATGCCCCGGAGGACCCTGGAAAGCTCGAACATTACGACGTCGCCCAGGCGGAACCCATGCCCCTTGTCGCTTCTCATTTTCGGCCCGAGTTCTCCCACCTCAACTGCCTGTTCCAACTCCCCTGCGTCGCTGATTGCAAGGAGCGTCATGGCCTCTTCAGGACTTACAAGCCGGTCAAACATTGTTCCTTCTCCCGGGAGTAACAGCGCCGGCAGCCCAATACCGTAAGGGCCACGCAGATTCCGCGCCATACGAGTGCCGTGAATATGGGCAAAAAGGACCGAGCCCTGCGAACATCGAGTGACTTCCAGCTCCGAGCAAGCGCCCGTATCCACGGGTCGAGACTGTGAAAATTGCCCTGTACATGGATATCACGGCCAACTACGACGGTCAAGGACGGGCCGCAGCCGGAGTCGGTGGTCCGCACTCGAAGCTGACACCCGTGATTACGGTCAAGCGTATCTAATCGAAAATAGAGACAATCCAGGAAATAGTGCGTTTTCAGTAAGGTTATTGACTTAACGGTGCTGGTGTGATACATTATACCTGAGAATTCCAGGTATTACAAAGCTTAGATGATGATCATTCTAAGTCTCACATTTAAGGAGTTGGGTATGTCGAGAATATCAGCAATCGCTCTGATCGTGCTCATCGTGGCAGTGATCGCGGTACCCTTCGGGAATGCATACATTGCCACCCATGGGTCCATCACCACCTATTCACTGGGATCATGCGCGCCGCCCATGATGTGTCCTCCCCAGGGATGCATGCCCCGGATGGCGGCGCCCTGCCCGCCGCCGCCGCCCCCTCCGGTCATGAAGTGCAGGCCGCCTGTGAGGAACATTTCCAAGTGCAGGCCCGCGCCTCCCCCTTATTGCGGGCCGCCCATGATGCCGCCTCGACCGAATTGCGGGCCGCCCATGATGCCTCCACCCTATTGCGGACCGCCCATGATGGCGCCGTGCGCCAAGCCCGTGAAGTGGTATTGATCCCTGGGAATAATGGTTCACCGGGCTTGAAGCGGTTCTCAAAAGTAATCACGGATTGACTCATTGGCGTGCCCCTGCTTTCTCGCTTCTTTCTCGAAAGACCGTAGCGCTGAAGGGGCGTCAGAAAATAGCCCGGCGATTCATCGCCGGGTAAGGGCCTTTGCAGAACACCTGATACCAATGCGCGTTCAAACAAGTGATAAAGAGCACTGCTGGGCAAGCCGGCAGTGGCACCCAAGAACCCGATCTCACTCTCTTGATTGCGCATTGGTATGAGTCCCGAAGGGACGACAGAACCATTGCGTGCTCGCTATCTGTCGTCCCTTCGGGACTCCCGGTGGGGAATGGATTTCAGACCCAGGGATAAATCCCCGGGCTATTATCTTTCGTCCCTTCGGGACTCCGATCCGGGGTTCGCCGGGGTGACGGCTAGGTTAAGCTCTGCGCCTGTCTCGCCTTTCTCAATTACATAATTCGGTTCGGTTATTTTGTGACGGCCTCTTATCTTGGGCCTTTGCTCTTTCGAGTCGCTTTCTTCTTGCGTGATTTCTTCTTCTTAGTTTTCTTCTTTCCACGTTTCTTCTTTACTATTCCCTTGCCCTTTTTCTTTTTGGGCTTCCTTTTCTCGACCGACTTCTTCGGCCCGGGTTTGGGTTCAGGCATTCTGCCCAATTGGTCCCTGAAGCCTTTCAGAGTGGCCGCGTACTCTCCGGCCTGCTCCCGAATCATTTCCAGGGCGCCCCTAACCGCTAAGAACGACCGGAAAGACTTCAATTCCGCGGACAGATCGATCTTCCATGAAGAGCGTTCGTCCTCTCTGACAAGGCGTATGAGCCTGAGCCCCCCTTTCAGGGCTCTTACCCTGACAACAGCGTCGGTCTTGCCCACTTTTACCGCTACCGGCGCGGCAACCGGATCCAAGATGTTGAGCAGCGCGAGGTTTTCGGGTGGGTGCCGGAGCAAATACGTGGTAGCGGCTTCTCGTGCGAGGACCTGAGACTCCCGGGACAGCAGTGCCCGTGCCTGCTCAAGCTGCCCTGACCTCATCCTCTCCCGGTAGAGACGGAACACGGCTTCGGGCTTTTGAGGCACCAGATCGCAACCGCACACAACGGCAAGACAAACAACTATCCCAGCCATCACCGCTAACAAAAGACAACGAAGTATGACAGTTTTTTCCACTGTTCGGCAGTCCGTGGCTTCGCCTTGGACAGGCGCGTGAAGAGCGCGCACGCTGCGCAATAACTTGGAGGGGAGACTCATCTCCCCTCCAAACCACCCCATACGTATACCCGCAAAGAGGTGGTTTCTCCACGGGACTTTCATAGGAACGATTGTGCAAAGCGGACTTCCAGCTTTCCGCGGCACCCCCCTTCGGCCCCGCGACCTCTTCACAGGGGACGAAGACTCGCCGATCCGGGTAGCGGCAGCTTGTTTCTCGGATGGTCCGTATGTGCGATCTTGATTAGTCACTCGCCGAGGTCCTGATTGGCTTAGTGCTCGTTGGCGTGAATACGGTGACGTATTCCACCCTGTGTTGTTGTCTCAACCGGCCTGCTCACAATACGGTCCCCTATCCGTCATTCCGGCGGAGGCCGGAATCCAGTCTCTTCCAAACTTCCTGGACCCCGGCTTTCGCCGGGGTGACGGGCTGGGTGATTTGATGCTATCCTTGACTCACCATTTTTGCCAGTCATATGGCGTCGTATTTATGCAATCGAGCACTTAGGCGAAGGCCGGGCCGGCGGCTTCCGGGTGGTCCCGGCAGGGGCCGTTCGCAGGTGCGCCGCGGTTCTGCTGTTCGGTGGACTGATTCTCATGCAGTTCGCCGATGTAGTCGTCCAAAGAATTAGGCAGCCACGCGGTTACGAGCGCGCCCTTGGTTTTCCGGTCGCTGATCTCCAGTGTCCCACCATGAAGCTGGGCGATCTGTTTGCATATTGACAGACCCAGGCCTGTGCCCGTCTCGCCCTCAGTTCCTTTCTCTCTCCCTCTCTTGAACCGCTGAAGCATGGTTTGACGATCTTCAGGCCTTATTCCCACGCCATTGTCCTCCACGGATATTTCCACACCGCAATGCCCGTCTTTGAGCATCTCCCTTGTTCTTACGGTTACCTCGCCGCCTCGGTAGGAAAATTTTATGGCATTGGTTACCAAATTCTGCGCGAGTTGGGCAATCCTACCCGGATCCCCAGGAATCCGAGGAATATCGGACTGGAGGTCCGCCACAAGTGATATGTCCTTTGAATCCGCTATCATACTCAGGTTTTGAATGCACTGCCTTATTGGAACATTCGGGTCCATCTCTGTGCGACGGAGGTCGATGGTCGCTGATTCCAGGCGCAGGAATTCCAGCAGAGAATTGATGAAGGCAAGCTGGTCCTTGGCACACCGGTACAGGGCTTCCACGTTCTGCGCAGCCTCACTGGGCATGTCGCTTTTCATCAGCATTGTTACGGTACCCAGTATTGCCTGGAACGGCGCTCGCACATCGTGAGACAGGACGGACATCAATTCGGCCCGGCGCCGATTAGTCTCTTCAGCCTGGCGTCTCAGCCGATTCCGTTCCACCAGATTGGTGATCATCAGAACCATCTTCCTGGGGTCGAGGCAGAGGAGATCCCGCTTCTCCAGGTACCCGTCCGCGCCGGCCTGAAACGCTTTGTCCCAGGCTTCGACGCTTTCCATTGACGAGCTTATGACCACCGTGGAGTGCGGGTCACGTTCCTTGATCTCCCGGCATAATTCTATTCCATTGCCGTCGGGAAAGACAATGTCCAGCATTATAGCATCGTACCCGTTGGCAGCATATTCCCGGGTGAGATGAGCCGAGTCGGCCTCATGTATTTCAAACCGATCCCCCAGCATCAAACGCACCTTGTTGCGAATGAGTTCCTCGTCATCGGCGACGAGTAGTGACAACCTGTTCTCCATCTAGGCCTCCGTCGTAGCGGGCAGCCGAAAGGTGAAAAGAGCGCCGTGTCCCGGGCTGCTCTTCACCTCAATCCTTCCGCCGTGGGCCGCGGCGATTCGCCTGGCGAGGTAAAGGCCCCTTCCGGATCCGCCGGTAGTGAATCCTAATTGAAATATCTTTCCCAGGTTTTCTCCCGAAATTCCCGGGCCCGAGTCTTCCACTGTTACGAACGCCTCCCGATCATTTCCGCGGAGCGATACCTTGACCTGGGTCCCTTTTGCGGTGAACTTCACCGCGTTGCGGATGATGTTGTCCAACGCCCTGACAAGGAAGCGCTCCTCTCCTCGAACATTGACAGCCGGACCGTGAAGATGATCCGACGCTATTGTCACCTGCTTTGCCAAAACCGCCTCACGGTAATTTCCAACGCACTTGTCCACCACCATGTTCAGATTGACCGGGGTGGGGTTTATTCTAAACGCGTCTGAATGGAGGCGGATGAAATCAATACGCTCTTCCAACATGGAAAAGAGTTCCTCGCGCTTATTGTCTACCTGATGGAGGGACCCGAGCCCTTCGTCAATCCGACCCTTTTGAATCAGCTCCCTTGCGGTCCCCAGACCCACGCCCATCACGTCCAGTGCCGCCTTCATTTCGTGGCGGTAGAGCTTTCCGATCTCCTCATCGATCAGGCTCTGATCAGTCGTATCCCTCAGGAGAACCACCTGCGGACCCAATTCCACCTCGTATCGCTTTCCTCCCGCGCTCAGCGAAATGCGGTCGCCGAAAACTTCCGCGTTGTGTCCGTCGTCTTCCATGGACTCGGTTATTCTCGACAGCACCGCGTCCGGGGAATAGTTTCTTAGAGCTTTTTCCAGCGATCCAGTTCCAAAAAGACGCTGTCTCAATTCAGGATTTTCCTTGAGCGCCCGCTCCGCCGCGGGATTCAGGTAATAGAGCAGTCCCGAACGATCTACGCAAATGATCCCGTCCGGGACCACGCTCAGAGCCTGCCTGTCCAGTTCACTTGTCCGGACCTTCCGTTCCCTTTCTTCCCTCAAACGCTCCGCGGTGCTGCGATCCACCGACTCTTTGGCCAGGGAATAGGATTCATAAAGGAACTTCTTGACCATCCGTTTTTTGGCGGCATCGGTGGAAAGAATAGACCCGCCGTTGCACGGCTCCACCATGCCGCAGAGTCGGAGCCGCTCAAAGAAAGTGTGATCCGTGCGGCCCACCAGCAGCGACTCCCACTCCTTGTTGGTCAGAGGAACATAGAATATGGAAATAAGATATAGGGTCCGTGTGAGGGAAGACAGCTCCCTCATGTCGTGAAGTGAACGGACAATACGATGGAAATCCGCAGCGTTCTCGCCGATCCCGTGCTTGGGCGTCAAAGTCCGGCCCGGAATGCTCGGGCGCCACTGAAAGAGCGCCTCCACTTTGGGATAGCGGGATTGAAACGATCTCAACTGATCCGGTGAAACTCCTGAATCCAGAACCCTCAACATGCAAACCCGAGAAAGTGTTCGAAGCTCCTCCGGGATGTCCTCGTTCGTGATGAACCGATTTATAAGAAACGGCACCGAGACCTCCGGGGCGGATTCCCGAAGGAGTATTATCTGCATGAAACACATTTCAGGCGACGGGTAGTCTTTGAAAATCTCTTCGGGGTTTCCCCTCAACTGCTTGTGCGCCCATAGGCAACTGGGACTCACGAAGCCCCGCTGAAGAATGGTGTTCCTGAGCCTCACCCGCTGAGACCCTTTGGCCCACCTCACCCCTGCTTGCACGGCCGGCCCTTGAAACGAGGAGGTTCCATTCTCTAGAAAACTGCACAGATCGTCGAAACCCCTCGCCCTGAAGCAGGCATGACCCGAGTCGTCTCTTTCAAAGAGATCCCGGCAATCCGCAACAATGGAATCTATGGGAACGCGCCTTTCCAACATGTTAAATAACTTGTTGATCATGCACGACTAATTATTCGATATTACGTCAAATGTCAAGGATCAATATGCCCAGACGCGCGCGGTTCCCGAGAGCGGGAAAATCCACGTCATCCAATTTGTTCCGAATGGGTCAATATTTTTGACCTGTTTTTGAATCGTAAGTGATAAAAAGTGGGGGTCGCTATAGACTATGGGCTGAGTAGTTCATAAACTAAGTGGAATGTGTGCAAAGCTGAGAAAGGAGCATTGCCCTTGAGTTTCTCCAAAAGAAAGCTGAGATTTAACACTCTTGCGCTCCATGCCGGACAGGAGCCGGACCCGACAACACTGGCCCGCGGCGTGCCTATTCACCGGACATCGTCGTATGTGTTTCGGGACAACGAACACGCGGCGGCCTTATTCTCTTTGAAAGAGTTGGGGAACATCTACACGCGTCTGATGAACCCTACCACCGATGTTCTGGAACAAAGAATGGCGGCTCTCGAGGGTGGTGTCGGGGGGTTGGCGTTGGCATCCGGGACGAGCGCCATCCTATATTCCCTTATCAATTGCATGGAGGCCGGGGATGAGTTCGTGTCGGCCCGTGACATTTACGGTGGCACGTACACCATGTTCAACAACATCCTCCCCCAGTTCGACATCAAGGTAAAATTCGCTGATCATGACAAGCCTCAACAGTTCCGTGACGCGATAACCTCCAAAACCAGGGCGATTCTCATTGAGCCGATCGGGAATCCAAGACTCCGGATCCCGGATTTTGACGAGATTGCCGCCATTGCCAAGGTTGCGCAGGTCCCTCTCATCGTTGATTCCACTTTTGCTCCGCCTTGCATGTTTCGCCCCATCGAGCACGGCGCTGATGTGGTTGTGCACTCCCTCACAAAATGGATCGGAGGCCACGGGACCGGGATCGGTGGAATAGTGGTTGACGCGGGCAAATTCGATTGGACCGATCCCAAGTTTCGATTGTTCAATGAACCGGAGTCCTCCTATTTCGGCATCCGCTTCGCACATGATCTTGGGGATCTGCAGCCCATGGCTTATATCCTGAGAATGAGGCTGGTGGCGTTGAGAAACCTGGGCGCGTGCATTAGCCCCGACAACGCATGGATGTTCTTGCAGGGGCTTGAGACCCTTTCTCTGAGGATGGAACGTCATTGCTCCAATTCCTTGGCCGTTGCTCGTTTTCTGAAAGACCACAACAACGTCGAGTGGGTACTGTACCCGGGCCTGGAAGGCGATCCATCGTACGACACGGCTCAACGTTACTTCAAGAACGGGGCCGGTGGAGCGGTGGTTGTCTTCGGAATCAAAGGCGGAGCGGCGGCCGCGGAGAAGTTTATCAACAACCTCAGCCTCTTTTCCCATCTCGCCAATGTGGGAGACGCCAAGAGCCTGGCTATTCACCCGGCCGGCACAACTCACTCACAACTGACTCCCGAGCAGCAGAGCGAAGCAGGCGTTTCCCCCGACCTTGTCCGGCTTTCCGTTGGCATCGAGGACATAGAAGACATACTGGAGGATCTGGATCTCGCACTGAAGATAGACTAATACCAATGCGCAATCAAGAGAGTGAGATCGGGTTCTTGGGTGCCACTGCCGGCTTGCCCAGCAGTGCTCTTTATCACTTGTTTGAACGCGCATTGGTATTATCATCCGTTATAGCAGTTCTCGAAAGTTCTCACGGATTCGCAGACTGGAAAGTCTGCGCCACAGTAAGAAGTTTCGGAGGAATCCGAAATAGATTTCGAGAACCGCTATAGACTCGAGACAGTGGTCGTTCCCGTCGCCCCCCAAGTGACTGAATGGTTACACAAAATTGTTTTTGACAGTTTGCCGAACGTGAGCTAAGCTCACAAACCGGCACAAGGGGCAATCTTCGTACACAAATGGTGAGAATTAGCGTCGTTGATTGCTATCCGAGATGAGTCGCCGGCAGTTCGGGGTTTGAGGTGTTCGCCCATCGTCACTGGACCGGCCATCCCCGGATCAGGGACTAGGCGGCATGATTCCGGTTATGAACGCTCGATAGGATCGTCGTACTCTGGGTTCTTGTTACGATTGCCCCAGTTAGTTTCTCCGAAGCTTTCAGCTAAATCCGGTGGAGATATTTCTTAGAAGGGAAGTCTGGCAGCGCCCATACTGCTGTAGGGTGCGTGTGCCCCTTAATTGTTGACAAGAGGTTCTTGCATGAGCGGCAAAAAGACGATCCTGCTCTTGGCGGTTATTTTGATCGTGGCATCAGTACTCCGTTTCAGCGGATTGGATGTGCAATCCCTGGGGAACGACGAACTGTTCAGTGTTAACACATCCAGCAGTGAAAGCATTAGCCAGGCGGTCATGGGAGGAGCAGTTCGAGATAGACATCCACCGGGATATCCCGCCTTTCTGTACGCCTGGATAAAATATTTTGGAGATTCCGAATATGTCTTAAGATTTCCATCGGCAGTGGCAGGGGTGGTATCTGTTTTCCTGGTTTTCCTAATTGGACTTCGTTTGTATTCAACATCAGAGGCGCTTATCGCGGCTTCATTGATGGCTGTATTGTGCAATCCCGTGTCCATTAGTCAATGGGCGCGAATGTACTCGATGCTCCTTGCCTTCTCACTCACAGCGACTTACTCCTGGATCGTGATAGTAGACACTCTTAATAGAAAATTGCCTCCCTCGTGGGTATGGGTGGCAGTTTACTGTTCCACGGCCGCGGTATCTTCCTACTTACATTATTTTGGACTGTACTTTGTTGGACTTCAGGCGGTGTTGGCCTTTACATTGTTCGTTAGGGATTTCAAACGGCTGGCGTGGGTACTTTTGATCTACGTCTGTATCGCGCTGGCCTTTGCCCCTTGGATGCCTGTAATGTGGGACCATGTGCTGCGCAGCTCCGCAGATTGGCATCCGGCAACGCCCATGACCATCTGGAGGACGTTTTGCTCGTTTTTCAACCTCTCGCCGGTTTTCGGTGGTCTAGCGGTTTGCATGTACTGCTTCCTTGGCTGGCACAAGTACTCGAAGAGACACAAGAAGGATGACGATAACGAAGTTGACAAGCCTTTTCTTGATCCGGATTTGCTGCTCTTCCTGTGGCTTGTTGTTCCTTTCTTGGGTGCTTTTCTAAAATCGATTTTCGGAAATTCAATTCTCGCCGGTAGATATTTTATTATTTCCATGCCTGCGGCATATTTGCTATTAGCACGGGCCGCCTGCGTGGCGCCTCTGCGTCAAAGAAATCTATTTCTCGCGGTGACATTCCTTTTGACCGTCTTTCTGGTGGACTTGCTATTTCTGAGAACCTATTATTCAAGACCATTCAGGGACCAATTTCGTGAAGCCACCAAATACGTAGTCGAAATACGAGCATTGCCCAGAGGATCTTTAGTATTTGGTCTGGCCAATTCAGCCAGCTGTTTTGACTATTACTTCAGACGATTGGGAAGCCCTCTAAAAGTGCGGCCACTGGCCGGGGGAGTGCGTGATCTGGCACTGGTTAGATCCGCGGTGTGTGATGAAAAGCCGGATTACCTGTGTTTCTTGTGGGGGAACACACATCCGGAGCAGGGCTTCGTGGATTTCCTGAGAGATCGCTTGACTCTGGTCGAGCACAAGGAATTCCGAGGGGCCGCGGTCCTTCTCTTCAGAAAGGTGTCTTGTGAGGATTTCGCAGTCAACTACCCGCCCCCCGAGTGAAGTACCTGCGAACATTTCAAATCACCTCAAGCACTCATACCGGCACCGCGCTATTGCAGGCACGAGGCCTCGCGGTGATACACGCCCATTACCGGGCGCGACTTCAAGATGCAGCTCTGACGGGCGAGTTTTTTTGCGCGTTAGAACGGTGGTATGATCCGCGCTTTTGATGTATCTTGTCCGGTGTTAGAACTTTTTTTTCGCGCTCGAACGGTAGTTCTTCAAAAAGGAGCCGC
>Ga0190286_1000168_pt1 | contig 32050 bp, 31 predicted proteins | sample 48691834_MG_FD_183241 | JGI IMG/M metagenome (GOLD analysis project Ga0190286, IMG submission 183241) | Hydrothermal vent microbial mat bacterial communities from Southern Trench, Guaymas Basin, Mexico - 4869-18-3-4_MG | ecosystem: Environmental > Aquatic > Marine > Hydrothermal vents >... | reverse complement strand
TTAACTACATCTTCTAAACAGATGAGCGATGATCTACAGATACTATCAATTAAGGCTGGGTGGACAGCAGATGTTACGACAATAGAACCCAAGATATCTAATGGCAGGGAACACCTATCGGATGTTCACTATCGAGTCTCCATTAAGAAGAGAGCATTAACGCCTCTATTTAATGTCAGATATCAACAGGATAGAATATACAACTACAAAGGAATGGTCTATTGTGTAGATGTACCTCATGACTTACTATTGGTTCGTAGAAAGGGCAAAGTCTGCTGGTCTGGTAATTCAAATATGTTCATTATAGACGAGGCAGCACAAGCAGGAGATAAAGTCCTGATGCACGCCCCGAGAGTTGTAGGTGCGTTTAAGCCCAATCGTATAATCATCTCTGGGCACTTCGTAGATGACCCATTATGTTACGTGTCTAACTTTGTAGATATATGGACTAATGATATACAGTATCCCAGGGATGAATGGACCAAGATACACTACAGTTCACTATCAAACATACCATGGATAGATGAATCACAAATCAACATGGCGCGTAAGATAATGAGCGCAGACGAGTTTAAGACAGTATGGGAAGCAGAGCTACCTGAACTAACAAGCACCCTATTCGATGTAGCATCTATTAGAGCATCTAGACTGCATGATATGCCCATACCAACCGGTAAGAATCCGATATATATGGCTGTAGACTGGGGGTTTGGTCCCTCACCAGCTGCAATACTAGTTGCTGAAGTTGAGGTAGATGCTGACAATCCATTGGATAGTAAATACACAGTACTCTACGCTACGGAATATCCACAGAGGACTGGACCATGGATGCAGAGAGAAATAGATAACGTAGCTAAGAGATACAACGTTTCTTGTATAAGGGCAGACAGTATACCTGGCTATGTTCCCTGTGTTATTAGAAAGAATGATAGGGTAGATATCTTACCCTTTGAAGATATAGCCAACTTTACCGGAGTAGATAAGGAAGTTATTCCATTATCAGGAGTTGAAATACTGGGATATGGGAATAAGTTTGATAGAATAAAGTACATTAGCAGACATCCATACACAGGACCTATATCCAGAATGAGAACTGTTAACAGTATACTTGATGCCACTCCCAATCACCCAGTAGCAATGTACCGGAGCCACAACTATTTATCCATATCAGAGACTGAAGGAAAGCTAGTATGTTGTTCTCCTAATAACCTTCCGTTTCCAAGGAAGGACAGGTCGTTCTCATCTATAAGTAGAGATCTTGCGTGGGTATTGGGATTCTTTTCTGCTAATGGATGCATTGCTGACGGTGCTGTAACATTTAGTAGTTCTGATAAGTCCCTATTGGATAGGGTTGCCGGTATATTGTCAGATATGGGTATGGAACAAAGCGTAGGTGATGGAACATATTCTCTCAGGTACAGAAGATACGCTATGATAAACTATCTGCTACGCCATTGTTATTCTAAGAATGGACTAAAGAAGGTACCAGAGTTTATCTTCAATGGATCGAGAGAAGTAGTATCTTCCTTCTTAGCAGGTTATTATGACGGTAATGGATCTAGGGGAAGCTCATGGAAAGTAGTAGAAGGATACGAAACTCTATTACAGGGAATACTGTATCTGAAGATGTATGTAGAGAAACCACCTGGTGAAGTCTATCATCCGTCCTTTTCTATAGGAGAATCTCATGGTGGGGGAGCCTATAATCTCACATGGAATAGAACAGCAAATGAACCAAATGTGCGCGAAGTACAGTATGTTAGAAGCCTACCCTATAATGGATATGTATACGACGTTGAAACCGAAGGAGGATCATTCGTATGTGGTCTAGGATTCCCTAAAGTTCATAATAGCAGTCACAGTCAAGAGAACTATAGAATAAAGCAGAAGGGCTGGTTAGTTGAAGAAATAGTGTTTAGGGCACTTAAGTCTCGTATGCAGGAGAGACTTAGAGTCCTATTAGAGCAACGTAAGATAGCTATTTACATGGGATTTGAGACTTTACTCAAAGAGTTGATAGCCTATAGGTTAGACACCAAGAAGGATGACCACTTGTGCGACTGTCTGCAGATGTTGACGTGGCAGCAACCTAAGAACTTTGTAGGAGATTACTACTTTGCCAGAAGAAAGTACAAAAGGGGACTCGGTGTCAAACACTAAGATTAGAGCCATAAGAGTTGGGAAGGATGCTCGTCTTCCACAGGCTGTCATTGATAAGTTTGGATATACTAAGCCCCAAGATGAACTACGTATAAAACATCCCAGTGGAGCTACAGTGAAGCTGAACCTAGCAATGTATGAAGTGTTCAGATGTAAGCTATGTCACCAGAATTATATCTTACTTCTACCTAAAGATGCAGTACCGTGTCCATTACACTCTGAAGGAATATGCTGTTCTTGTTGTATGCGTAATGGTACTTCCAATTACTGTATAGATAAGAAGACATCATACGTAGTCCCACAGTAATTACCCAGAAAAGGATTATAGGTTACTACTAAGGTATACTATTATGGGAGAGATACGTGATCACAGTAGAGCTAGCTCTTGGTATAATAGGTACATGTATATCCCTTCTATCTCTGTATCTAATTCGCAGTGATAAGTCCTTAAAGAAGATTAAGAGTCAGGAGAACAGACTTACTAAGTTAGAACAGAATCAATTTAGACCAGAAGACAGGCAATGTCTCTATGAATTAAAAACAAAGATAGATTTATGGTGGACTATTGTAGAGAGGGAGTTCCCTAAGTTACTTGTACAGGTCGATACACCTAAGTTAGATATTCTCTTAGAGAAGGCAGGTCTATTTGGTGTAGACTACCTCGGTGATAAGGAGAAGGTAGACTTGGAGACTATGCTAGATGATGAATATCAGTCAGCTATTAACACAGAAGATTCTGGTAGGGCGATGGCTATAGCCTTATACCGAGCCGTAGTAAAGTATAGGGCTACGAGGAGATGATTCGTGCTAGACGTACATCTAGTGCTACGACTCATTGCTAATATCCTAGGCTTATTTTTCGGGTACCTTACATTCAATCGAGTAAGGCATGTAGGTATATTAGCCCTGGTCCTGAGCACAGCCATCTCAATGCTGCTGGGTTTAGGGATAGCGATAAATGTCATTGATAGAACATGTAGTTGCTACGCATGGATGGTAGATGTCATAAGAATACTGGCCACTGTCGGACTCTATCATGTATGGCAGTCTATTAGAGATAATATAGAATAGCTTTATCTTTATAGCCTGCCCTTGTAATTATCGATAGCAATGGATAAACTAGATAAGAAAACTACTGATAAGGTATGGAAGGAGATCAAAGACAAACCGAATGTGGTTGGATATTCTCAGTCTCTAAAACCAAAGATCAAGAACGGCAAAGAGGTTGACGGTAAGAGAGTCATTAGAGTCTATGTGTCTAGGAAGGTACCTCTATCAGAACTTAGTACACAAGACGTAGTTCCGCAGATCATTACTAACGGTCAGGATAACTATGATGTTGACATCATCGAAATAGGGGAGATTAAAGCACAACCAGATGACGGTAGACAGGATAGACACCGCCCTTTGGTAATCGGACCTAGTGCTATGGGTGTGTGGGAGGGATCTACGGCGTGTACAATGGGTGGATTCGCCATCAACAAGAAAGAAGGAGAGCCTGAGTTCGTAGGTATACTTGCCAACAATCATTGCGCGGCTCACGAAAACAAGGCAACCAAGGGTACTGCATATATCCAACCATCACCCTATGATGGAGGGTCTATGCCAGATGACCTCGTAGGAAGGTTATGGAGATATGTTCCTATAGTCTTTAATGGATATGTCTGTCCCTTCAGGAACTTTGCTAAGAAACTATGGAGGGTAGTAGTTCCAACACAGACTATGGATAACAAGGTAGACATAGCCTTTGTTAAACTAGAAGATGATATACCATACAACAACGAAGTCCATACAGTTGGACCTATGTTAGGTAAGAAAGAGGCTATAGAAGGAGAGAGGGTAGAGAAGTTTGGTAGGACTACTGGACTAACTACTGACGGGCTCATTATAGACACTGACTGGACAGGCAGAGTTAGATATAGCAGGGGCACTGTAATCTTCACAGACTGTTATCTAATCTCTGGGAATAAGTTCTCTCAGGGTGGAGACTCTAGCTCCCTTACCTACACTAAAGAAGATAGGATGTACATAGGTAATCTCTTTGCTGGTTCTGATACTACCAGCGTTGTCTGTAAGTGGAAGAACATAGAGGAACAACTTCAGGTAGAAGTTCTAATATAACCTACTTTATTCATGATCAGTATGAGACTGTGGTTGCATTCTATATTTAATGCAGGGTACTGGGCTGCACTCTATCAGTATTATGAGTATCTCTACACTTTAGTAGAATATGGATTAGAACAAAGTCTATGGTGGAGCGGTACTAAGCCATTCCTACACCACGGGTACATAGGCTTTATCATTATTTACCTAACATATGTAGCCTTCACCTGGAAGGACTATGAAGTCTATATCCATAGGAATACGGCTATGCGTAATGTCAGAGGATACAAGAGGTTTATAGATTACCTACTAACACCATTTACTTGGTAACGGCATGGGATTAGCATCATTTATTGCTGAGAGGGATTGGACAGGTCTGCTAGCTCTTACGTGGATATTATCATTCTTTGGAATGTTAGCGTGGACAGTCTATACATTCAATATAGAGCTGTTTAGGGAGATAGTAGTAGCTCTAGGTAGTCCAACTGCTCTCATACTGAAATACTACTACGATAGGCAGAAAACACCACAGTAGTAGACTTATATCCTCCCTTTCTTTATCTCAAGTCAATACAGAGGATCATGGAATACAATGGCATGGGATATAAATAGAGATACCCTACCTAAGATAGCTGTGTGCGTTCCTCATACAGGCACAGTAAACATGGAGTGGGCACATAATACATGGGGACCTCTAATATTTACAAAGTCTACATGGTGTATCAAACATCCATTCCTTTGTAGAGGACCACCAATAGATATAGCCAGAGAAGACGTTACTGCCCAAGCATTAGAATGGGGAGCAGACTATATCTTCTATGTAGACAGTGATATTATAGCAGAGGTACCAGGGAATATCAATGAACTACTGTATAGGCTGTACAAGCGTGACCTTCCAATAGTATCTGGACTATATAGAACTAAGAAGATAGGTAATCCCTGGGCTATGTGGACTTTCAAGGATAAAGAAACAGGATTTAGGAACATTAGGAAATGGACTGCTGATCTCGTGGAAGTCGATGTTACTGGACTTGGTTGTTGTTTAGTTAAGACAGAGGTCTTTGACAATATAGAGAGACCCTGGTTCAGATGGGATATTAAGCATGCACCATGTATTCCACCTGGGCATTCATTACTCATGGGAAATAATATAGAAGATGTAGCCACAGGTCATAAGATAATTGATGGTAATGGTTTCTTATCTCATGTACAACACAATTACTCATTTAACTATGATGGGAACATCATACGTATCACACCAAGTATAATGAAGATACCAATAGAAACAACTCCCAACCATAGGATACTGACACTACAAGACTTTACCCCGGTGTGGTTGAGAGCAGGTAGATTAACTAAGGGTGACTTTATCTCTTCTCCAATATTGGCATCTAATGATATCAATAGAGTGTCATTATACTCTCCTTTACTTCGGAAAGAAGGAGATAAACTATTCTTTAGATCAAGGAAGTCTACGATAAATACTGAACTAGAGATATCAAATGACCTTATGTATCTTCTTGGGTTGTATGCGGCTAAAGGAAGCTCGGAACCAAAACGTGGTAGAATTAGATTCTCCTTTGGTATAAGTGAGAAAGAACAACAACTGGCTAATACTACTTCTAATATAATATTAGACACCCTGAACTTGGAACCCAGTATTAATTATAGAGACCATTCTACAACAGTAGTAATACACAACAAGCCATTATCTATAGTGTTTAGTAACTGGTTTAATACAGATGCGTCTAATAAGAAATTACCTGGTTGGATATTAACTGGTTCTAAGATTATGGCTGAACAAACCTACAAAGGATTATGGCATGGTGATGGACACTTAGCGTACACAGGAGATGGATATCCTGAGTTAGTAGTAACAACTGCATCTCGTAACTTAGCTATACAATCATTCTCACTACTATTGAAAATGGGATATATGCCACGAATCTCTGTATATAAGCAACCGGGTGCCTTTGGAGCGGGTAATGATATTTATAGAACTAAACTATGTAGGAGTTCTTACATGTTATCCAATCTGCTAGGTATAGATATCAAACCAAAGAATACTAAATGGGAAAGGAGTATACCATTTATCTATGATAATAAATACTGGTTTAGAATCAATAACATAGACATTATTCCTTACAGTGGAAAGGTCTATGATCTTAATGTTCCTTCAAGTGGAAGTTATGTCCTTAATGGAATTACGGTACATAATAGTGAGGACTTCTATTTCCTACTCAAGGCTAAGGCTGAAGGTAAGTACAAGGTCATAGTAGATACTACAATAAAGTGTTCCCATATAGGGACGTTTAAGATACTACCCGGCATAATACCTGCCTTTCGTCCACCCCAGATTTAAATCCTACTTAATGTATCCTTATTACAGGGAGAATAATGCCGGTAAAACATTCAACAACAGCTGCGTCAGGAGATCTGATTACTTCAACTAAATGGAATGCTGATCATGATGTAAGTGGGAAGCCTTCGTTGCAGACTATTACATGGGTAGCTGAGCCTGGGGGATTCGACATAACATGTACGACTGCCGGTACGTGGTATCCATCTAATGATGCAGGTAACCCAATGAGATTCTATATACCGGGTGCAAGATTCCTCAGTATAGATAGAGCTACTACCTCAATTAGATGGAAGGCTACTGCTGCTAGTAACCCAAACTGCAACTTAAGAATAGTAACAGTATCTGGGAAGACTAACTCTATTGGAACTGCATATCAACCCTTTACTTCTGGTGACTTGAATACCACGCTAGACTCAGATCTATTCATAACATTTCCCTCAGGAAACACAGAATACTTGATACAAGTTAGGTCAGATGTAAATAGTACAACTGTAACTCTGTACAATGTTATATCGTATCTATGGGCAAATTAGATAAGCAGGCTGTAAGATAATATAAGTAGGGAGAGAGATAAATGGAGCAAAGGGTAAATGTCAAGGAGAAGCTCATTGTTCACATTCTAGACGAAGACGGCAACGTAGTCGATACTAGAGAGTTTAAGCCTCCCTCAACTCCGTTGGAGAAGATAGCTTCTAGACTAGGTATACTTAAGAGACATAATACAGTTAACAACTCCGGTTTGAATGCAGCTGCTAAAAGATGGGTTGGTGTAACACAGGACCCCGTTACATGGATAGCAGTTAGACTGTCTTCAAGCACACCCTATCCAACAGCAGTGGGAACGTGGCAGTTTCACTCAGCAGATGTTTCTGTAACAGGAGATAAGGCATATGTCCGTAATCCAAACTATACATGGGGTGGTGGACCCACATCAGTCTATGATACCATCGGTACTGCCACTAATAATAGCACCAACGCTATAGTAAGTTATATAGACGGAGTTGACATAGTATTGAAGAGTTTAGGAGATAGCCTATGGGCGGAGATAGAATTTGACTTTGACGCGTCGTAAACATGTAGACATCCATGAAAAGCTCTATTACAATGTCTATGATGGAGATGAAGTAGTTAGTACTGGACATGTACAAGGACACTCATTTACTCAGCTGGGTAAGCTAAGACTAGCTCAGATGTTAGCTGGTTCTGTTACTTCTGCTGCCGGTAAGATTGATAGATATAGAGTTATGTTATCTGGTCCTACCTACCTATATTCTGATGCCACAGTCGTATCATGGGACAGTAACGGAGCAGAGGGATTAATTACTGCTCAAACTGATGAGTTTACAACAGCAGGTATATACCTACGGCTCGAAGGCTCACAGAGCAATGACAGCATTAACTCATATTATCATTATGTAACAACAAACATAACTATCGGGTCTGGTCAGAGTATAAGGTTCTTTATAGAGTACACCTTCAATGGGTTAGGTGATGAGGGTGGTGCTTATCCAGCTGTAAACGGAGATAGTGTAGTGGCTGCACTGCTAATGAATAAAGATACTGGTGGATTCTGTTACCCTATGGGTTCTCTAGAGATGGAAGACCATGCAGCTGTTAAGTTCTCCAATTATCCTATATCAGTCAGCGTTTCCAACGATACGGGGAATAATCAAGCATATCTACTGTTGTCGGGAGAGAATTGGTCTATAGCTAATGACCAAGCTATCTACTACATCAGAGTACTTACGTCGACTGCCGGTGCTAAGCACGTCATACACGAGTGGTCCTATGATGGTGATGGAGATTCCTCTGGACCGTTTAGTATAAGTAACAAGATGGGTGCACAGAAGCCTATGTATGTCCAGACAGATATAGCATTCACCTTCGGATAATCTCTTTATACCCCTTAGACTTAGATCTAAGCATATGGCTTGGAATGTAGACGAAGAAATAGTACAAAGAGCGAAGCCTAGAATAGCGATCTGCGTACCTCATACCAACAACGTCACTATGTATTGGACAGAGAGAGCCTATGGTCCTCTTAGATTTAGACCACTGTCCTGGTGCGATAAGAAGCCATACCTATCCTTTGGACCTCCAATTGACATCGCTAGAAACGAACTGTGTCAGCAGGCACTAAATGATAATATGGACTATGTATTCTTCTTGGACTCAGATGTAGTTCCACGTGAGCCAGAAGATATTAACTTAGCACTCTACAAACTATGGAGTCTACAGGCACCATTAGTCACCGGGCTATATAGAGCTAAGAAAAGATATGGATGGCATTGGGCTGCGTGGACTGATGTTAACAAGGACTTAGAGGGATTACAACCACTAGTCAACTTTGATAATCCTATATTTCCCATAGATGTAGCCGGTTTAGGATGTACTCTTATTCACACCGATGTTCTCCGTAATGTACCTCAACCATGGTTCAAGTGGGAAGGGATGGACACCTACTCAGAGGACTTCTACTTCTTCCTCAAGTGTAAGGAGCATGGCTATAATCTTATAGCACACGGTGGTGTCAGGTTCGATCACATAGGTACATTCATGGTAACCGGTGACAGAAATGAAGGAGAAGTAACCCTATTAGGGGACTACTTCAAGGATAAGGATGGAAATGAGTAATATCAATGAACTAGAGAAATACCTTAAGGGAAATATAGATGAGGGCAAGGCTACTCTAACGGAAGTTCTAACCCCAGATATTCTTAAGACATGGAGAGAACAGCCGTCCACTATCAGGATAGAGACAGTAAATAAATGTAATGCTTCCTGTCTCTTCTGTCATGGTGAAGGTACGCCAATATTGATGGCAGACCTAACATACAAACCCATACAGGATATAAAGATAGGTGATCTAGTAATAGGGCTTGAGAAGAAACAATACAACAAACACAGATTGTGGAGCTACGTTATATCTGAAGTTACGGATATACACAGTCGAGAATCAGAAGTTGTATCTCTCATTATGGAAGATAGAACTACAGTCTGTACCCCAGACCATAAGTGGGCTGAGAGATATCATGGATATAGAGAAACTAGGTTGTTTCGCATTGATCAATCTATTAAGGGGATATCGCCACCATCATGGTTCGATGATAACACCGACTTTAAACTAGGATGGTTATGTGGAATCTCTGTGGGTGATGGTACCATCAGAGAACGCGATTATAGATTGGCTGTCAAAGATCAAGAGATACTAAATAGATTTGAGAATTACTCCGCTTGTGTAGGGATAGACGGTATAAAGAGGAACGCCAATTGGTATATACCTGACAATCCAAATCACAGCACCCTTGGCGCAATCTCCTTATTCCGTAAGAAACAGGTACGGAAGATATTTGATATCATGCTAAAGGATCCATTAAAAGAATCATTAGACTTCCAGAAAGGATACCTATCTGGTATCTTTGATGCAGAAGGTAGCTATAGCCAGTGTCTCAAGATATCTAACAGAGATATCAATGTCCTAGATAGAATAGTCAGGATTGGGAATAATATCGGACTTGAGTTTGTAAGAGATAAGTTCGGGGCTAGACTCAGAGGGGGGCAGGCTGCTATTATTCACTTCTTTAATGTTTGTAACCCGTCTGTGGGTAGGAAGCGTGAATATCTTATAGGATTGGCTCAACAAGGATATGTGAAGATTAAGGGAATAATAAAACATGATAGTCCACAGACTGTATACAATATCACTACAACTACTGGGAATTATATAGCCTCTGGCTTATTCTCTAAGAACTGTGGATATCCACATATGAAACGTAAGAAGAAGGCTATGTCAAAGAATCTATTCACTAATATTATAGACGACTGTGCTGAGTGGCAACCTAAGAAGATCAAACCTTATCTACATGGAGAGCTGTTCTGTGATCCTAACTGGAAGGATAGACTCACTTACATAGATGATAACCTTACCGGAGATATACACATAGAAACTAATGCGTCTCTTCTAGATGAAGATGCTACAGAGTTCCTAATGGATATAAAGCATCTTAGGACAATAGGCTTCAATGTTTCCGGCCCGACTCCAGATAAATACCCAGAGGTAATGGGCTTAGATTACTACACAGTTAGAGATAATATAATAAAGTTCATAGATACTGTAAAGAGGAGGCGTAAGCTATTAGAGCTGTACACAGTTATGGTCGCAGACGCAGATTATCATACTATAGCTGATGGTCAATACTATAGGAAGACGTGGGGACCGTTGGCAAGGACTAATATGTGCTTTAATTATGGAGGAGTTCTTAGACCAAGGCATATACTACATGGAGAATGCCAGGGGCTCAAAGAGATGTGTATACTCAGCAGTGGTAAGGTAGCTCTATGTTGGTTTGACTTAGAGGGCAGTGAAATACTGGGTGATGCCAACAAAGAGGATCTATTAGATATATGGAACTCAGATAGAGCAATAGAGATACGTACCCTGCACAAAGAGGGCAGGCGCGGAGAGATAGATATCTGTAATAGGTGTAACTTCGCATGAATGTATGTTTAATTAGTACCCCATTTCTTATGACTCCACCCTCCGGCTATGGTGGGTTGGAAAGAGTTGTATGGGACTTAGCAAATGGATTGATCAAGTCAGGTCACAAAGTAGTATTGATTGGGGCAGAAGGATCACAAAAGCTGAAGGGTGGATTCATCATAGAGGCTATCCCATGTACTGGTAGTACCGATGTCAACTGGGCAGAAGAAGAGAAGAAGATGTGGAATGTCTATGATAGTATCATATCCTCTATGGACTTTGATATTATCCACGGACATAACTGGTTTGGTTTCGAGTACGCAACTAAGGCTAAACATAGGGAACTTAAGGTTTGTCATACTCATCATGGACATCTCAATATGGGATGGTGGGGACAGAGTAAGCCAGACTTTGACCTGAACATGATAGGGATATCTGATTGGATGGTACAGAACTATGAGGCACTAGGATTCAGGTCTAAGAGAGTATATAATGGAGTAGACCTATCATTATATCCTTACTCAACACAGAGAGATAATGAGAGACTATTATTTGTTGGTAGGATTACAGAGTACAAACAACCACATATAGCCATCAAGGTTGCACAGAAGGTGGGTATGCCCATAGATATTGTCGGGGGTACATTCGTAGACAACGAGGTCTATCTCCATCAGATAATATCTATAGCTGAAGGAGACGATAACATAGAAATATACTTGGATGCCTCCCATGACAAGAAAGTAGAACTTATGCAGAATGCCAGAGCTTTATTGTTCCCAAGCAACATGGGAGAACCATTCGGATTAGTATCTATAGAAGCAATGTCTACAGGCTGTCCGGTTATTGCTCTGAATGATGGAGCCATTAAAGAGATAGTAAACGATACCTGCGGTAAAGTAATAGTGTCTAAGTCCAAGGACCAGCAGATAGAGGATATGGCTAAAGCCGTTGTAGAACTGGATACCAATGGTAGAGATTGCAGGAAGAGAGCAGAGGAGTTCTCCATAGATAAGATGTGCAACAATTACCTATCTCTATACAAAGACATTATAGATGGGAATGAATGGTAGCTAATAGTGTTGGGGACTGGGCATCTGATACGTTGGTTTCTTCCTTTCTCTATTTTTCAGGTCTATCCACCTATGATCTACTTCTACAAACTCTTCACATATTCTACCTCTGGTTCTACCAGTTGGTAGAGAACCACTACATTGATCAAATACTGCAAAGAAGACATAGTCTTCACTGAACGTAGACCACATAACTCCATCATTAGACTGTATGTATCCCTCTGGATTCCTATACATCCCTCTGAAGAACTTAGATAATGTACAAGCATCAAAGTAAGTAAGCATTAATGCTGGTCCACAGAACTTGTTCTTTGATTCCCTCCCTTGTACCTTATTAGTGGTTATCAATGAATCACTCTCTACAGAGGCTTTGTATAACGCAGCAAATGTATTGGATGGTATAATAACATCTGTATCTATCCACAGTGCATATTCAATACCGAGTGGGTTGTGTATAAAGTGCAGGCGTAATATCTCCATGCTGGTTTCAATCCTAGGTGGTATTTTGTCAGGTACAAACATCTCTGGATTAATTTCTATATAGATGTCTTCTGCCTCGATCTCACTGAGGTTGAAGGGATGATCTGCGTGTAGACATAAAACTATCTTAGCGGGTTTAGGAACCTGGCTCCGACAGGCTTCTATAAACTCTGGTAAGATATACCCCATATAATTCCCTACTGCACTAAGGATTAGATAGGGTGGGTACTCTATAGGTTCCTGTTCCATCCTCTATTCTCAACAACCTTATACTGTAGAGTAGGATCTGAATTGCTGATAGCCTTAAAGATATCATTGTCTATTACAGCTACACCCTTGTAACAATTCCATATAAGAGGCATAGACATTATCTCTATAGCCCAGTCTGCTGCTTTACTATCTATGTCCTTCATAACTTCAATCCACCTATGACCCATCTCTATAGTCTTTTCACATTGTAGACTGTGTGGTAGGTGTGGAGTTATACGAATACCAAAGTACCTTAACATATTGTTGCAGTATGGATGACATTCTACTATAGCCTTCCTGCCATTACCGTAATCTTCTACCTGAACTCCTTCTGTATTTAACGCTGCTTCAAACATGGGGTCTATACTATCCTTAGCCCACGTTGTATTAAAGAAATCAATACAGCAAGAAGGATAGCCTAATAGCTCTCCTATGACGGTGTGGTCTGTTAACTTACCTGTACTAGCTCTAGTAAATAGCTTACCTGCTTCAGCATCATCTCTACGAGCTGCACCTCCATACAATATCCACGGTTCGTTGGGCTTAATGTCTCTGTGTTTATGACTGAAGCCCTGATAGATAGCACTCTTGTTGGTAGGATAGAAGTCTAACTTATGATCTCTTAGGAAGTCATAGGATCCTTCGAAGTCATCAGAACGTATGTGATATACGTATATTCTCCTATCTCCTCTAATAACAGTCTCTAATTCAGCTTTGTTATATGCCTTACGAATCCTGGCTATTCGAGGCTGCCATAACTTCTCAAGGTCTTTACTCCAATACATCAACCTAGTTACTGGCTCTATTTCTACTGGTCTAGTTATCCTCATTTCTAACAGTCCTCATGAACTTCTCCGTCTTGGTGGATTGTACCACCGTCTGTGTGTGTAATACCATCTACGTGGTCCTCTTGTCTTGTATCACTATCCAAGTGTCTCTCATCTCCATCTGAGTGCTCAATTCCATCCCAATGACCACCCGTAGAACCCCCCTGTGTAGAGCCTCCTTGTGCAATGGACTTAGGCTTCTTAACTTCCAGTACTTTCATAGCATTAGATATCCTCTCAAACAGAGCTTTGTACATTAGACAGTATCTATCCTTATTTCTCCAGTCAAAGTCTATAGATAAACCGCTACATCCTCCCTTACAGTGCTCCCACCACTTACAGTCCTTGCAGTCGGTCTGTCTAAGTATCTCACTTCTGACATTTATCTCCTGTTTGTCTCTTAGGTACATCCTCCCACTTTCATCCATATATAATCTGAGACATACCCCTTCACTGCCGTCTTTGAGTATTGTATGAGCAGAACGAGTACAGAATGGATCACAGTCCTTGAATACACATACTACATTGGGATTACCAGCCAGTGAATTAATAATATCCTTGAAGGGTGACCAACCAGTTATTCCTTCCTCTAACATAAAGCTAAGTAAATCAGTATATACCTCAACTGCTTCCTCGGGTGTAAGATCTATAGTTGGGTCTTTGCTACAGCAAGGATTTAATCTACCACTTATTCTCTTGGAACTAAGTTGTCTAAGCCACTGCTTAAGCATCTCTCTCCTTTCTCCCATTGCGTTGTATTTGTGTATAACAGCAATGATAGAGACTCTAACACCAGCATCTAACATCTTATCTATATTACGTAGAATCTGTGCAGTCTGTTGAATTCTGTCTTCCCGAGAACCAATACCTCTAAGTTCATTAAGAGGCCAGGGACCGTCAATTGATACACCAACGCCAGTATCATACTTTAGGAACATCTCTATAAGGTCATCATCAATAGCATATCCGTTTGTTTGTATACCGGATCTACCCGTCATTTTATGTGAGAATGAAAGTAATCTATCTATAACTGGCTTTGGATATGTAGTAGGCTCTCCACCATGTAAAGTAATAGTAGGAGTTCTATTCTTACCCTTGTAATCTTCATATATCCTCCGTACAGTATCTTCTGCAGCGTCTAAGTCTATCTCTTCCATGAACCCTGGCTTAATGGGATTCTCATAACAATACTTACACGCAAAGTTACAGTGTAGATTCATCTTTAATAGTATTGTCAATTTACTCACTCCTACTTAGATTGTCAGTGTTAATATAACTTGTTGTCTACCACCTATAGATTAAGTAACAGCTGTACCAAGCATCAGCAAAGCTACCTAACGTATCAGTCGGCCAGGTTGATGGGTAGGTTGTAGTTTCATCGATGCTCATAGAAGTTGAATCCCACCTACCCCTAGCTGTTTGAAAATCACCAGCATCACTACTAGACGCAGAGAACCTTACCTCTCTTGTATTATCATTCGCTTTCCAAGCTATCCAAGTTGGAGTATCAGCAGATAAACTCACATCTGACGAGCAGTACTTAATTACCCAGCCAGTCTGTCCTTCCCCAATAGTACCTGCATCCCACCTCAACGAAGCTCCTTCAGGACCACCACTCAAGCTTCCACCTTGGTAAACTGCAACTCTAATGTCACCAATCGTATTGTTGACGTAGATAGCTATTGCCTTTAGCTTCATACCAGGTCTGTCTGGGCTCTGTCCTCCCATAGCCCTACAATGATTCACCGTAGCGTTACTGGTATTAGCCTGTTTCCTTCCCCACGGACTAACGCCACCTGTTGGAGAAATGTCATCTAGATGATCTTCCCAATTCCAATGGTCTGAATGGGGTGGGTCATCTGCGTGTGGTTGATTAGTCCAATCTGTATGGACTGTATCTGTCCAGTCATTATGATCAGACCAATTAGCGTGAGCACTGTCAGTCCATAGACTATCGTCGTGGTTGATGTGATCAGTATAATCGCTCCAGTCATTATGTAGATTATCTGTATGGTCTTCGTAGTGATCAGTCCAGTCGTCGTGTCCATTAGACCAATCGTTATGATCGTAATCATTCCAATCGCTATAGCCATCATCTTGGTGGTCACTGTGATCTGTATGGTCGCCATGATCGTCGTGGTCGTCATATGGGTCATCATCATAATCATTATGGTCGCTATGTCCATTTGACCAATCGTTGTGATCGTAGTCATTCCAATCAGTGTAAATATCATCTTGATGATCACCATGATCATCGTAGTCATCATGATCCTGATGGTCACTATGGTCATCATGATCGTCATGGTCTTGATGTTCATCAGTCCAGTCATTATGACCATCACTGTGATCGTTATGTTCATAATCGTCCCAGTCAGTGTATGTGTTATCTGTGTGGTCTCCGTAGTCAGGACCATCCCAGTGATTTTGATGGTCTGAATAATCCGACCAGTCCTGATGAGTATCGTCTTGATGGTCAGTATGATCTGTCCAATTCGAGTGACTATCATCATGATCATTATGATCATCATGGTCATCGTATGTATCATCATGGTCATCGTGGTCATCATGGTCATCGTAGGTATCTACATGATCAGTATAATCGTCCCAATCTGTATGAGTATCATCTTGATGATCACCATGATCTGTCCAATTACTGTGGTCATTCCAGTCGTCATGTGAAACATCATCGTGATCATTGTGATCTATATGAGTATCACTCCAGTCACTATGATCAGTATAGTCATCCCAGTCTCCGTGAGTATCATCCTGGTGATTGGCGTGGTCAGTCCAGTTAAGGTGTGCATCTGACCATACCATATCATCGTGATTGATATGATCATTGTAGTTACTCCAGTCGTTGTGTAAGTCATCCTGATGGTCCTCGTAGTGATCTGTCCAATCGTTGTGTCCATCAGAATGATCAGCGTGTGGATTATCTACATAACTATCTAAATAGTCTGTCCAGTCCGTATGATCGCTATCACTCCAGTCATCTGCGTGCCATTCTCCATCAGTAGTACATGGAGCACTAACTGAACGCTTGATGTAAGCTCCTCCTTCTGAGAAGGTAGTATCTACATATAAACCAAGTCCATAAGCTGAAACTCCTGTGTTGAGGGCAATAGCTACACCAATGGACTCCTGCAGTATATGGACTAATGAGAACATCAATAGTACACCAACACTTACAGACTTAGTAAATCTGGTTCTGATATTCTCCATAGAATCAGTAATGGATAGAGAGTCACTACTAGTTATACCTGATATTATCTTGCCACTGACCGATAGTGTATCTGCGATAATATTGGCTAGGGTGGTAAGCAATCTAACTCTAAACCTCAGAGGAGGTCCATTACGATATAAGCTGGTAACTATATCATCCGTAAATGGATCATTAAAGAACATCAGCTCGTCTATCCATCCATACCAACCTCTATCACCAGTTTCCTGATTACCTACGTAAAGGTCGTCTGTGTTAGTTGACATAGACCCATAGTAGTAGTTGTACCCATCACTAGGCTCTGTACTACCATTAAACTCCTCTCCATCTATCCACAACCTAAGTCTCTTAGTTGAGTCATCCTTATCATATGTCCATGCAAAGAAGTATGGTATATCTAATGATAGTCCAGTATAGAACCTAACCTGTTGGTAGCTACTGCCCTTAGATGCTGTGAGCCTAACTGCAAATGCGCCCGAGGGAGAACTGCTCTCATCCTCCAACCAGCAAGTTATAGCCCCACCCTTGTCAGTGATTCTCTGGTAGGTTGATGTAGCATTACCATCTTGGTATATCCATCCACAGCAAGATACGGTATCTGTGAAATCCAGAGACGTACTATGATCGATTTTACACCTCTCCGTTGAACCACCACCGGCATACGCACTACCACGGATTCCATCTGTAAAGCCAGCTCCACCAACCAGCTGTCCATCATTCTGGTAATCAGTTACATCATACACATCTATACCGGTTCCCTCATCAAAGGTTAACCATAACCTACAATCTAGCGGTGGCATATATCCCCCCAATCTATGAGCAGGATAGACATTACGGGATGTATCTACAACACTCATACTGTCAGATACAGTTACCCCTGTGATCATACCACTGACTATAGATAGAGTGTCTGATAATGACGTAGACATATACATAAGTAGCTGATCTATACTGGCTACGCTTACGCTCAGTGCTGTATAGTAGTTGTCTGCTGTATCAGATACAGACAGCCCCTCACCTATCAATAATCCTACTAAGTTACCGGGAACTATGTCTAAAGAGTCTGATAATACAAGTCTCATGTATGAGAGCAGTTGATCAATCATCTCTATGGACTTAATGCTAGCCGTATTAATGCTGTACACACTATCACTTAGATCTAAGTCCTCTATCAGATTGCTGAGCACTGCAAATATTAGAGTAGATAGAGCAATGACCTCGGGGAGGAGTACCTCACTCCTAACAAACCATGTCATATCTGTTATGACACTGACAGACTTGTTCACAGACGCGTATAGGCTATCAAATCCTTCTTGTATGGACAGAGACTCAGTCTGGTAAATACTGGGCAATATTCCACTATCGACATCGACTAGTTCACTATATGTTATCAGTATAGCATACCCTATCTCCGATGTTATAGACTTAAGGAGTATCAGATATGTGCTGATAGTATCTGTGATCTGTACTGACTCAGCGGTGAATATAGCAGCATAGAGCTCAACTAACGTAGATACAGTCTCTGTTAGTAGAACTTCTATGATGTATCGGAGGCTGTGGCTAATGCTTTTATTGATGTACACATTGAGATGCGATAATATCTCAGGTGCAGAGATAGACTCCGTAAAGAAGAGAACTGTATGAAGGGTGCCAGAGATATCCAATGAATCCGTATATGGTCCTATAGACCACCTAAGTAAGGGAGATATGTTTAGTAGCTCTATCGTTATTCTACCAACTACGTTTATTGATAGATACGTCTGGAATAGTATCTCCTCTAAGATCGATAAAGTAGGAACTCTGATGATATAGCTGAAGTACTCTGTAAAGGATAGTGAATCAGTAAATATATCTTCTAATATCTCTCCTAATGCAGCTAAAGCCTGGAGACGCCTGACCCTTCTAAATAGTGAAACTAGTTTCTCTTCTGCCGACATTATAGCTCACGCATCTCCAGTCTCCTTATCTCTATTTCTAGTTCCTGCATATATGACTCTATGCCGGTGGGTGAACTGGATTTGCACTCTATAGTAGTCTGCATATCTTCATCTTCTATATGATGAGAAACTGACACGATACGGGTCGTGGGGAAATATGTACCAGAGTTCCAAGTCTCTAACTTTAGTTGATCTCCTGGTAGTAAGTCCAATCTACCATCGGTAAAGGTCACTGTTTCTAATATAGGAATAGGATCCTTGTACATCTCTATGATAGAGTTTGCTCTCTGTTGTGCTTCGTTCTGAGTTGTAATGGTATTATCTATTACTGGGTATGGTATTATTCCATTACTCTTAGATAGACCATACAATGCCTGACTTGCTGAGTCACTGGCTGTTGCCTGTATAGGATGTCTACCAAAGAATGCTCCATCGATATACAACTCCATGTTTGTCTTACTATCGGAATACACCATGAAACTAAGGTAGCTGATGTTGTTGTAATCAGGTGATCCCTTGGCAGTCCATCCCCCATCCAATACTAATCTATCAGGTGGGAACGAGCTATCTAAGTTCCATTCCTTCTCCCCTCTATTGTCAGTATCTGTTTCTAGTAATAACTTTGCTGATACAGTACCATAAGATGGATTACCGTACTCGTAGAAGTTAAACAGATTACGTAAGTTGATGTTGCTTAGGTTGAGAGGACTAGGGAACTCTCTCCATAACTTAGTGACATAAACAGGTGTAGCAGTCGTAGTACCTACGTAGTTGCTCCCATCCTTTACACCAGTTGTATACGATGATATCCCTGGGGTATAATCCCAATCATCTAGGAACGTCCCGCCATACGTTACAGCCTGAGCAGACGTATCGGAGAACCGAACTAAGTCAAACACACCTTTAGTAGCTCCAGCAGTACTCCAATACTCTTGTGACGGACTAGAAGTAAACTCAGTCCATGAATCTATAGGATCTGGAGTAAATGTATAATTACCACCGCCTGCCTGTTTAACAAGAGTTTCATTGATAATGAAAGAAGAATCCTCATAGTAAGACAGCTCATCTACTGTATCATAAGAGAGGGTGTGTATCGTTCCAGATGTTCTACCCCGTGTATTTAGATCTAAGCTCGTATCTAACCAAAAGTCATATGGTATCGTTGTCTCTATAGTAACTCCTTGTAAAGCTCCTAACATATCAAATCCATTAACGTTGATATCAAGTGTCTGGCTTTCATCATACACGTTAGAAGTAGTAATCCTATAAACTCTGGCTCCGTCCTCTAAGTCACCAAACGGTCTGGCTCTAGTAGTTTGATATGTAATATACGCATAGTCACCCAGCCTGATAGCGTCAGAGAGTATCTTTACTCTACCATAAGGGTACGGTGTCCCGCTCAGGTCTATCTCATAATCAGTTCCATAGGATTGAGTAGAGTCTCTATATGTTAAAGTCCAAGACCCAGATACTATCTCATCTACGCATAAGTCCTGCCACTGATCCTTCTGCTCAACATATATAGGTTCATTTGATATCCACGTCGGAGAGCTAGTATAATCATACTCAATATCACTAACTATGCCCTTAATAATGTCTACCTGCTGAGCACTCCCAAATGTAGTTTCTGGTGCGTCATGGGTAAGTAGTACCTTGTCTATACCTTTCCCTTCTATAGCATAGTAGAAGTCCTCTTCGTCTATTCTCTGTTTAGCCTGTTCTACTCTACCGACAAACCACCTAGATATTGATGAACCGAATACACCTACATTTAGTATGACAACATCCTCATTACTAATGAGAGTGTCCTCTACATCGAAGTCAAAGTGAAATTCCCCTACATTCTCTGTGACAGACCTGGTAACGTCTATGGGACCAATTAGATCCTGGTCTATACCAGATATCCATTTATCTGATCCAACATCGTATACCTTTATCTCCCATGCCCAGTCTGTCATCTATATCACTTTTAACCATATGGTGGATCCAGTATCCTCTTTAACACTATGGTGTACTCGTATCTATCATTCTGTACACCGGCTCTCTTAGTTACCTGAGCCTGCTCAATAGTAAAGAATGGGAAGTCTCTCTTAGCTCCCTGATTCTTTAACGTAGTACTACCATCATAATGAGTAAAGCTATCTAGATAATCTACCCATACAGTAAAGGCACCGCTGTCACCAGCTTTCAGGTCTATCTCCCAATCAACGTAGTCAACACTAGTTGCATTAAACGTTCCCATCTCTGTCATATCCTGTTTGTAGATCACTATCCTAGTCCATGTGTTGCTCTTAAAGGGCTGCAGAGGATTGGACACCGCATCTCCTGCAAAATCAATGTACACGCTGTCTCCATCAGTATCCATTATCTGGAAGGTAAACTTATCCATAGAGTCATGGTCATGATCACATTTGAACCAGAAATGGAAGTAGTTGCCTAGCATGCTCATGGTTGAGCTGGGATTATAACGGAGTATATGGAGACCACCTGAGGTAGGAGATATCTCATAATATCTAACAGACCCGTTTCCTTCGACAAAATCATCTGTCCGGGTAGATACGTCAGTTGTGTCTAAACTACCAGTTGGACCGGCTGTAAAGTCAGCTGCTGTATCAAAGCTCCATTCGTGTGTAGAGTCTAACCTAGGTCCGCCCATAGAGTCTATGAAGTCTACCTGATTTGTAACAAGGAGCATTGCCAGATTAGCTTTGTTAGCATAGTAGTTGATCAGACCAGCAGTTCTCTTAGCATTATCACCCTGCAACCATCCACTAATCTGTATGTCTAAGTTCTCCTTCTTCCTATCCTTCGGTCTGATACGCTTAATCCTTGTCTTATCTCCTCCCTTCCCAGTTTCTGTATTCTTACCTGTTCTGACATACTTATAGCTGGTGAGTCTCTTCTCCTCCTTAGTATCTACGCGTATGTCGTTAACCCCTGCACTCTGTCCGTCGATGAGGGTAAGCCATAGATCAGAGTTACTAACTGTTCCCCATACCTGTGCATACCTCTCATAGTCGTATGGTAGTAATCTAAGTACCGGTGTGCATGACATTATATCCTCCTCCCCAACTGCCTAGCTATGTGATCTGAGACAATACGTCCTATTGTATTCTCATCTATGCTACTAGCTACACTTCTATCAATAGCTACTGTGACATAGATGTGGTTAGTAATACTGCTTCTACTCAAGTCCCTCGTCATATTAGATGGAAGTATAGTCTCCCCTGGATGTAGACTAAAGAGACCAGCTCTCTGAACTATTCCGCCTGTCTGCAGCCCAGGCACATTCGGAGTTACATAACCCGGTTTAGTAACCGCAGGTCCCCCTCCACCTGTAATTCTATCAAAGAACTCATTGATAGGCTCAGTAAGATGCTTACGTATCCAGTTACTTATACTCTCTAACCAGCCCCTGATATCATCTAGTACAGCTTTAGTCTTTTCCCTGATGTTGCCCCAGTTATTCTTCCATGCTAACCATATCAATCCAATAGCTAGCACTACACCTGCTATCCACCCAATAACAGGAATACCTAAGAAGGTTGCTGATAGTATACCTCCTAACCAGGTAGCAAATCCACTGAATACAGCCATTGCCTTAGTAATTATTGGAGATAGTAATCCCGGGACATTCGTTGCGCCAGCCGCAGCAACCATAGACTTACCAAACAAGATTCCCCACAATTTCGTAGATAAGGTACTCATAGCTTGAGTTAATGCCCCTCCTATTGCACCACCACCAAGTATTAATCCCACACCGGCTAATGCCTTCCCCCAACCAGGCATATTCTCTGTGATATCCTCAAACCATTCAGTAAATCTCTCAAATGCTTCGAATAGAGGTTGGAATGGTTGTAATAGATTGGTAAAGCCAGCACCTAGACTATCTGTTGCACCAGCCATCTCCGTCATCATAGCAGTGGTCAGTCCACCTGTAACCATCATACCAAACGCACTGCCGACCCATCTAAGATTAGCAGATGCTGATCTCTTAGTCCTCTTTGTTAATGCTGAAGTCTGTTCAGCCAGTACCTTTTGGTCATACCCTAATTCCTTTAGAATATCTTCTTTAGGTGCTACCTCCTTCCCAAGTAATATACCACTAAGTGCCTTAGCAACAGAGAGTATACCTTCTTCCCCTTCCAGAGATCTCCTTCTGAAAACCTCCATGGTTGAGTTAACGGCATATAGACTCTCTCTAGCATCATCCATACCTAACTTAGTAGCCAATCCTATCCTATCTATCTCACCAGCTTTTACTTTCCGTATGAATGTGTCGATGCCTGCCGCTAACAGCAATAAGGTTCTACTGGTATCTCCACCAAAGCTAACCATCTCTTGGCGTACTCTGTTTATCTCACCATCAAGAACCCTGAAGTCATGTTCCATTACCTTAAGGACTTCTGCTTCATCTACACCCATCTCCCTTAGTACCTTAAGTTTCTCAATTGTACTCTGCATCTGAATACCAAGGTTGTACAAGTGTCTCTCATGGTCTGCTTGTGCTGCCGCTAACTCCTTCTGTTGTCCTATCATAACCATTGCAGAGTTCTTGAACAGGTTAATGACAGATAACCCTCTCATTAATGTACCGAACAGTGATAGGAACACAGTGCCCAGCAATATAATAGTACCTACTGCTCCCCTGCCTGGCATATTCTCTGTAAAGTCTGCTATACCCTCTACAACTTCTGCAACGTCTTCGACAATTGGAGCAATAGACTCCATTATAGGTTCCATTGCATCACTACCAGCGATACCTAGATCCTCGAATGCTCCCTCTAAGTCTGAGCTGGTCTGTATCAGCTGCTTAAACCTAGCTACTGCACTTTTTCCTAACCTATCAAAGTATAGACCAAAGATATACAGGTCTCTAGATAGATATCTCATACGTCTATCAAACTGACCTGTGTAGGTCAGTGCCGTGCCTATAGTATTCTTGATTGTACCAAGCCACTTCTCAGATATATCTATAGAATTCTCCATACCGTGTGTTATCTGGACCATGTCCTCTACTAAGGACTTAGGTAGACGGAATGTCCTGAAGAACGGGAACTTCTCACTCCTATACTTTAAAATATCATCTAGGACTCTCAATGTGCTTTGGTAGTATGGTAGAGGACCTCCTTCCTTAGCTATACGTGTAGTAAGGTTAGCAGTGTCCTCAGATAACTTCTGGAATCTATTCAATGCAATCCTTGTATCATCTAAACGGGCACCGGTTTCCGTAGTTACAGCCTTGTATCTCTCAAATTGCTCAGTAGTTACCTTACCAGCTTTCTTCAGGTCTGTCATAGTATCTAAGTGATAGTCCAGCTCCTTCTTAGACCTAGACAGTGCTCTTTGTCCATCATATAGAATGTTTATGTAATCTCTAACTTCTGGTAAGGTCCATTTCTGGTACTGTAGGAGTTTCTTGTATTCCTTCCCACCTAGGGCAACTGCATCTGCCCATTCCTTACTTAGCTCAGGCATCTTACCGGTCATTTCTAATAGAGCCTTTAACTTCTCAGGACCCCAATCCATGATCTTAGTCTGGTCTACTATATCTCCTCCAGTCCTTACTATCTGCTTCAGTGTATCTACTTGTCTACTAGCCTCTGATGTTTTACGCCTCTCTACCTCTATGAGGTCGTGTGCATACCTAACAGATTCCTTTTCCTTCTCTAATGCCTTCTCTGCTAACTTTAGATGATGATCCTTAACCTTCGCTTGTAGGAACAGTTGTTGTGCTGTCTCTTTCATCTGCTTCAGTTCTTTCTCAGTGATCCTACCTGTCTTAGCCTTCTCCATTAGCTTATGGAGTGTCTCTAGTTCGTTCTGTGCCTGTTTGATGGAGAGAGTGACACCTGAGGTATCTATATCTAAAGTAACACGCTTAGCCTCTAAACGTTCAACAGTGTCGAGTAAACCTCTTACCTTGGTCTCTAACTTCTTAACACTTGAAAGGGCTGAACTGAAATTAGTCCTGACTTTGATAAGAAGATCTACTACTGGCTTTTCAGACATCTATCTCCCTCCCTTCATTTTCACTCCTAGTAACGATGCCATGAGATTTATCTCTTCTTCCTTTGTTCTGGCATACGCTTCTACAGCAGCTACTAACTGTACAGCATCTAAACTAGCCATGTACTCGTAAGTCCACCCAGCGTGGAGCATAGTGGCTATTACTAAGTAGACTCCGTCGTCTGATCTGATAAATTTCTGGCTGACTCCAATGCCTCAGGTGTCCAGCCTGCAAAGTCAGTTATTGCACTGACGATGGCTGTTGCCTTTCGGATAGGTAGGGATTCTACCTGTGAGTACTGCATCTCGGGATTAGCAACACCCCTTTGTATGATGCCGATGGTGCTACGCATATCATCATCTTCCCAACCCTTAGATCTATTAAAGGCATTGACCTTAGCCAGATCTCCTAGGGTTAGTTTACGAATGACTATAGAACCACCGAGCTCCTCAACAAAGACTGTCTTGGTCCTGTCCTCATCTCTACCAAGAAGCTCATCCAGTGTCAGTATATTTCCTTCTTTACTCATCTCTTTCACCTTTCATTTAGAGAGTATTTAGTTAGGGATAAGGAACTTACGCAGTGTAAGTACCGTATGCCCAGTCCGTACAGACAAAGTCCAGATCGTGCATTAGGAATCCATCTTGGCTAAAGTCAAACGATAGCCCATCTGCCTTACAACCAGTCACTCTCATATAAGGTGCACCAGATGCCTGACACTGGTTCGAATAGAATAGCATTGTAAACTCCTGAGACATTGCCCAACATGCATCTCTCTGCATCAATTGAATAAACTCAGTATCAATCCAATAGCCAGATAGAGTTCCACTGATCTCGATATTGCCAGCAGTCATAGTAGCCGCAGCGCCTGAACCTAGTGTATATGCACCCTCTATGTTAGATGCTATATCTACTGATGCGCTCTCGGCATAAGCACAGGGATATACACTATCTACTTCTGGGATGTATATCTTTGCGTTAACTCCCTTATAGGACTTGGTCATGGTTTGCCATTGAGACATACTAAATCTCTCCCTCCTATAATTCTAAGTACTTCCGATATAAATAAGAATATCCCTATGTCTTAGGATCGTTGTACTGTATTGTTAATCTCATTATACCTCTATACAGATCTAAGTCCTCATTGTAAGGCATAATCCTCGGTGGAGCTGATATCCATATATCTATCCAATTGAGCGTATCAGTTATGGTACATCTCTCATCCCTAATGGTACTGTTGATCTCTGCTCCAATATAGTTAACAAGTTCATTCTGTGTGTAGTAGACTCCACCACCAATATCAGCCTCAGCATCAGAGTCTGTATAAATATCTACCTGATATATTTCAGTATATCTATTTCCCTGATCACCCATAGACATCCTGTCACCGGATCCACCACCCTGAGTTATGGCTACTAATGGGAACTCAACAGGATCGTAACGAGGGTATCCAACATAGAACAGTTCTTGTGTCTTGTTAATACCAACTGGTGTACAATTGCTCCTAAGATATGTTACCAATCCACTAATGTTAGTTCTAAAGAAGCTCATTTAATCACCTTCCTAAAGGAATCCCTGAAGGTCTTCCTTACAACAGACGCAAAGTTCTCCCTAATATCGGGTAGTCTGTTTTGTATCATAGTGTCTATATAACGAGTACCTGGAGAACCACCGATAGGTCCACGTCTTATCAGTTTACCTTCTCTAAGTAACTTCTCTTCTGCTGCCTTCCCAAAGGGATTACTCCTACCAGTTCCTCTGTACTTGCCCATAGCTTCCCACACCGCCCTTTCTGTCAACATCTCTGACAGTACCTCAGCTATCTTCTCAGGTGAGGTGAACGTAATAGGTTTAGGTGCGTCTCCTGGTCTATCTGGATAACCAAACTGCTTTCTAGCTACAGCCTCTGCTAACTCAGTCCTACACCTTATCTGTATCTCATGTCCCTTCGACCAGTCTAGTAGAGTTGAAGTGTACGCTCCCTTTAGTTCTGGTTCCTGTTCCTCTAACCATCGTATCAGTTCCAACCTCTTTGTATTCGACCTAGCCTTCATACGGTGGGGAAGAGTGCCTCTAAATGTAGCAAATGCATCTGCAAACATTCTCCACTTACTATTTGGTTGTCTACTCCTCTTGGGCTTTACCGGCACAGGAGTAAATGTAAACTCTATACCACCCATTATGCAGTTCTCCTCCTCAGTATAGCTTCTACTACGGTATAGCCCCACTCTGTATGATAGTTTAGCCTAGTAATCTCCCACTCTACTCCATTTTCATCAGTAACCCAATCAGACTCTTCTATAACAATGAGATTCTCTGGTTCAGGAACTCCATGTGGAGGTTCTCCCGTGTCCTTCTCATATTCTTTGAAGAAGAAACCTCTAGCTTCACCATAGTCCATCCCACCTAAAGTAGTCCAGTAACTGTACTCCATGGGATTGGTATATACCGCTCCTCTAACATCATAGTCTGTCCTAGTTCTCCTCACTGAACCATAAGGAGCAGAAGTCTCAACTTCAGTAAGCTTACTTATTGTAATTGTCTGTCGTAGCAGGCGTCTCATTAGTATATCTAGGTTGATAGTAGTCATTCCTTTCCTTTATCCTCCATACCATAGAGCTGTCGACTCTGATACCAGAAATAAGTAGTTTAGATCCATTATCTAACCACCTTATCCATAGACTCCAGAGATTTCTTTATGTAGGGTTCCCTGACAGCATACTGTCTCTTCTGAACTAGCTGTAGTAATCTTACATACTCTTTGTATATCTTCTCCCACATGGGTATTAGGTTCCTAGCTCTAACAGGACCCAGCTGATAGGTATCGGGTATCCATACCCACTTGGTAAATGTATACAGATATCCACAGTATAGAGCAGTTAGGTGCTTAAGTAGATCTAAGTCCACCTGATTTGGATAATATCTGTAGTTAGCAGTGATGGTATCATATGCAGGTGCAGTAGTCAATGTTATCTTACCTTCACTAGCCGTAACAGTAAATGACGTAATCTCAGACTTTGTACTGGCATCATTGACATCAGACCATTCATATATCTTTACGTCAGAGGTATCCACAGTATTATCACCATCTACATCTGCTATAGGATACTTAGTAGTATACCATATGGTGCTATCTTCAGTACCGCTGAGTATTTCCCAATCCTTGCTTACTGTTATCTGCTCAATAACTGCTTTAGTAGCCGGATCAAGGAAATCCTCTAAATCCAAGTCATCAGCATCTACTCTGGATAGTCCAGTAAACGTTCTAACGTCGTGTGCTGTACAATATCTTCCACTAGTCATCTGTCTCTCCTATAAAAGAATAATGTTAAGGAAATATAAAGAGTCTGGGATAAAGCCATTTACTAGGCTTTATGTTCGCTACTAGCGGAACTACTCATCCACGTGCCTTCTTTGCTTTGCAGCATGTACCGGGTCATGTATGGTCTCAGCAGTCTCCCCAGATGGGACACCACTCAACTTAGTGACGTGACATCTCACATAGTCACTGCTACTAATACCCAATAATGTCCTGAGAGTAGATGGAATAGTAACCCTACCAGAACCATCTACCTGACCTATCCAGAAGAATAGCTGTGACACACGCTCGCTTGCGCCCTCCCACTGTTGACCTTTACCTATTTCGCCTGGCATCTTATCACCTACATGTAATTCAGTACCCTAGAATATAAATGTACAAAACATGGAATAAAACGGATGGTATGTTATATTAAGAATAGGTGTTAGACCCAACTCCTCTCAGGAGCAGAGTCCTCAATTAAATAAATGAGGAACTATAGAGCTTAGGCTATATCTGCTGCGTTGCTGGCGTGGTTAACAGACACTACGACCGCATTGTCATCGGTAATCTTTGGAGCAAACTCGAAGTAGAAGAAGAACTTGTATGAGTCAGTTTCCTGACTTTCCTTCCTCTTAACATCTACGTTTCTCTTCAGGACGTACCATCCTGCCCTTGTTGTTGCAAGGAACAGAGCAGTACCCGAAGGCATAGCAGTTGTTACAAGAACCTTAACACCGGCGATTTGCCCTATCTCACCATTCAGTATTCCTTCACGAGAACCATACTGACTGACATCAACAAACCTGCTGTCCAACAGGATGTCTGCGTATTCGTCGGGATTCAGAACCACGACGTCACACGCTATCTTGTTAGATCTCATGGTTGTCTTAGCAGCTACGATGTCTTCATACTTGAAGGAAGCTGCGGTGTTGGCACGCTGGTAATTCGTTCTCTCTGAATACCAGTAGTTCACTACAATTGCATGACCAGAGGTCGGCGCAGTAGTGAAGTTTATCTCACCGTCATAATAGTCTACAGTAAACGCAGTAGTTGCTACAGCGTTAACAGTAACCGTAGACATCTCAATAACGGGACTGTTAGACAGAGTGAACTTAGTTGTTGTACCGTCACCAGTGAAGTTATCAGCCTCTGCAGTCCAGGTCCATATACCGTTCCCATCGGCAACTGGATCAGGTTGACGACCCAGCATCTCAGAGAAGATTTCATCATCTTCCTTAACAGCCAGGGCTATACCTGTCTCTTCGATGGAACCGTTTATCACATCTATCTCAGTTCCGTCAATAGACTCCTGAGTGATGTAGAGCTGGCTACCTAACTTAAAAGGAGTAACCTCAGTGGTCGCCCAACTAACTTTCTGCTCGGTCGGAGTGGATGCTTCAGACAGCCTTACAGCACTGATGCTTCCCCTTTTTGGCAGGTGAACTGATCTACCCTTCGTACCCAGTAGCTGGGTATTCATCCTGAGTAGTTGTCTACCATACCTCACCCTACGAGCTTCCTGCTCAACAAAATCAGACATTCTCTTAGGGAGAATATCAGTTATGTCTGAGGTTTTCAGCTGTAGTTCCTCAAGGGACTTCAGTGAGTACATTTGTTGTCTCTCCCTCCTGTTACTAAATATACCTAACTAGAATAAAACAATATCCTAGCTCTAACTTCTAAATAACATAGAAAATGGTGTCTGGAACTATATAGGGAATATGCTCTCTACAGGAATACCCTTCTTTCTTGCTAAGATAAACAACTCGCCAGGTGTCAGTTTGTCCAACTCTTCTCGAGTTATGTAACGTCTCCTCATACCTTGTAACACAATAGGTGCAGGTTCGTTGTCCACTAACTCCTCAATGTTCTGAGACTTGGAGAGCTCCTTCTCTTTCTCAAGCTCAAGTATCTTTAGCTTAAGTCTAAGCAACTCCAACTCTTCTTCTGGCTTCATCTCTATCAGTCCGCTTCAGGTAGCTCCTCTTTCCTACTATATAGGATATGGATCAACTCACCAATAGACAGATCCTTAGTAGCCTCATAGGGGTCAACTGATTTAGCTGGCTCAGAAGGCTCAGCAGGAGCTGGCTCTGAAACTGCTGGCTCAGCCGGTGTAGAAGGCTCTGTGGGTGTAGGTTCCTGAACGGTTGTTTGTGTATCGGTTACAGGTACAGTTGGTAGGGGAGTAGCTGGTGCTGCTGTCTGTGGTACATATATCACCCTCTCTATAACACGTTCTACAACTCTATCCTCCTTAACGGGCTCACTTGGAGCAGGTTCAGCTGTTACTGTGGGTTCTGCTGGTTCTGATGGCTCAGACACTGGCTCCTGAGTAGGTTCTGTTGGCTCAGTTGGCTCACTTGGCTCAGTAGGCTGTGTAGGCTCTCCATCTCCAGTAATTCCATCTGTTTGACTCAATTGATTTACCTCCGTATCTGATGTATCTGAATCAGTGGTCGAAGATAAACCCTCTGGTTCGCTACTTAGAGTTGGATTACCAGGCTCTGATGGTTCTGAAACTCTATCGTCCGTTGGTCCAGTTACCTGAAACTTACCCTGTTTAAGCATCTTAATGTACTCTTCGGGGTGCTGCGTCTTAAGATGCTCCTCGTACTCATCCATAGACAGGAACCACAGTGGTTCTGTTCCCTCCGTACAGAACTCGCATACTATCCTCAGTGGTTCATCTGTTCCTCCCTTAAGAGTCTCCATGATCTTCAGAACTACTGTATCGATAACAGCTCTTAGTTCCTCTTCTGACATATCCTTAAGTGCATCTAAGCTATTGCTCTCTGTCCCACACACACTACTGCGTATCTTCTTCGTGTGAGTCCTGTTCCATGACTCCACTGCTGCACACAGCTTTCTGCGTGCACTTGCCTTCGCACTAGATGATATATTGGTCTGTGGTAGTCTTGCAAGAGCATTTCTAAGGTGTACTTCATCAATCTTCCCGTCTTTGTCCTTGTATGGTAGATGTCTCAGTTTCCGTGGTGTAGTCTTTCCTTCACTATCTTTGCTTCCACCTGGTTCGATGTAAGCAAATGAGGAGTCTGGGAGATCGTTTATATAAGCAGTACTCCATACTGCTAGGTTCTCCATATTATTATCCTCCTTATTCTTTGAGAGAGATTCCCAGTGGAAGATGTTGCATGTCTCACATGCTGGCTCAGATACCAGAGATAACTCAACAAACATCAGGTTCTTAGCAATTGGCAATGAGTCAGTAGGAACCTTATCAACATATGTCTGTACAGATACAGACTTTAGGTGTCCTCTACGCACCAATTCCCTTGCTTCAGCATTAGTAACTACAGCCTTAAACTTAAGTGCATGTAGCATATCATCCCATTCTACATGAGTTACTTTACCTACTGGTTCACCAGAGAATTCAAATGTCTTAGAGTGTTCCACCATCAGCTTAAGGTTCTTCAAGGAGTTAGCTGCTTTCTTGATTTCGTCTGCTGTATATCTTACTCCATGCCAATCCCCTTCAGCTAAAGCAACGCCGGTGATAACTATAGGTCTGCCCTGATCATGTTCTATCTCAGTATAGAAAGCTAAAGATTCCCTTGTCTTAGTTGCTTCTTCTAACTGAGCAAGAGTTTCTGCTAGTATACTCTCTAGAGCATCTTGAATCATAGGTCTCTCCCTCTGTAATATCTAAAGTGCCCTAGGTCTAATAAACGTTTATTAGAATTGTACATAACAAATAACATGAAATATAATGAATATTATGCTAATAAGCACAGCCTGCCTTAAGGTACCTCCAGACCACTACGGTGGACTGGAGATGATTGTATATGATTTAGCTACTTCCCTACATGATAAGGGATATGACGTTACAG
>Ga0190286_1000165_pt1 | contig 32579 bp, 54 predicted proteins | sample 48691834_MG_FD_183241 | JGI IMG/M metagenome (GOLD analysis project Ga0190286, IMG submission 183241) | Hydrothermal vent microbial mat bacterial communities from Southern Trench, Guaymas Basin, Mexico - 4869-18-3-4_MG | ecosystem: Environmental > Aquatic > Marine > Hydrothermal vents >... | reverse complement strand
TGCTCCTACTCTTGCTTTTTGCCTGAAGGTTTTGACCATCGATGGTCAAAACCTTCAGGCAAAAAGCAAGAGTAGGAGCAAGGGAAATCGCCCCGCTCCCACTCAAGCGCCTTCAGTATTATGTCAAGTTGCCTTTGGTATTATGTCAAGTTGCCAGTTATAGCCACCCAACCTCTCGGAGTCTATTATGGCTCTCCAGGTAAGCCAAGTTACCCCGCTTTAAAATCTCCCTGTCTTCGGGAGGCAACGGCCTGCCCGCCAACGTTTCAAGCGTCCTGAGCCGGAATTCCTCGCCTTCTTCGTCGCTCGCAAAATACCCCTTCGTAACATCGTCCAGAACCCACTTCTCAATCCCGTAGTAGAACAAAAGAGTCCTCAGCGCCGAGAAGGTATCCCTGTCCATTCTGAAGCCACAGGAAGAACACCGATACTCCCTCGTCCTGCTGGTATCGTAAAGCTTCTCCTCGCACTTCGGACACGTCTTGCTCCACGCTCCCGGACGACGCCAAACCAAAACAATGTCGTGCTCCTTAGCAAACCGCCTTACCTGCTCCTTGACATAACCCAAAGGATACCGAAACGCATCCTTCGCTCCCCTCCCGCCTACGACAAAAGCCCAACCTTCCTCATCGCAAGGAACATTCTCCACGATAATCTTCTTAAACCTGTGCCAAGGCACGCTCCTGAGCTTTGAGTGAACCACCATCTTAAGAAGCCCCTTATCGCTCCCGCCGTTGTTCCAAGCCTCCCTCGCCAAGTCGAACACGTCCCCGCCGTACTTCTCGCCGGTGGACAAAGCAATCAAGCTTTTAAGCCCGATGTCCATTCCGACTATGATTCTGAAATCTTCCCGCATTGTTCTTACCTTTCACCTCCTCGTTCTTCTTCTCAGTGCCTTTATGTCAAGGTCAAACCCTTCCAAGGTACACCCCAACTCCTCCATCGCCCTCACCAAATCAACCACCGTGCTGAGGAGCAGATTGAGTGCCATCTTGCCCTCCAAGCTGTCCCATCCCTTTTCGTCCACCTGCTGGGCTACTTGTTCCAGTTCCTTTCTTATCTCCTTCCAGTCCATTTCGCCTCCTTTCCATTCACTTGTATCGAGGGGAAAGGCAAGAACGTTACACCTCCCGCTCCTCTTCTCCCGCTCCCCCTCTGCCTTTGGCGTACCTGCACGGAGCTTCGCACTCAAGCCCCCAGTTGCAGGCCCAAGCGATGATCTCCTTCCCCTTGTATCTTTGAATTCCTATCGGAACAATGAAGGCCGTAACCGTTCTTTCCTTCCCCTCTTTCAGAAAGTTACGGCAAGGATAAGCAACCGGGTGAAGGTGAACGTCCATAGTCAACCCCTCCTTGCTGAGTCTTCATTCGCCTTTCCCGAATTCCCATCTTCTTCAGAATGCGCATCAATTTGCGTGCCTCGTCTTCACTTATCAAGATTGACTTGAGAACCCTATCGCACACGTCCACTTCTTCAAGCTCAAAATAATTCGGATACTTCTCCCAGCCCTCATCGGTTTCGACGGGGTACTGGGCCACCCGAAGGCCAGGCCCTCCCCTGCTGGGCTTGGTTATCCAATAAAAGACAGGTTCCAGCATTTCACACCTCCTCTCTTATTTCGTTGCCTTCCGGGAATTCCACCTTTACCCCTTTCACCTCCCAAACAGCCTTCGTTCCCGTTTGCAACGCTAACTCGCCCTGCATCGTTTTGCTCACCATCGGCTTCAGGCACTCGATTATCCTCTCCATCTCCCAAAGTTGCTGCCATTTCAGGTTTATCTCCATATTTTTTTCACCTCCTTGTCTTATTTATTGCCAAATAGGAGACGGACGCAAGGTAAAACGAAAGGCGGCCAAAGCAAAACCCTTGCGTCCGTCTCCAATCCGTTGCCGGAATCAGCCTGAAATGCCGTTTACGGCCCGCTCCACCAACTCGCACACTCTCGCCTTCATCTGCTCCTTCCTCACTCCCAAATTGCCGGGATCGCCTTTCACGCCCAAGTAAAACTCGTCAATCTCCTTGGCGATGGCGGACAGCAGTTGCTCCAAAGGCAACCCCGCCTTCTTGCCGAAGCGGGAATTGGCGTAGGCAATGAGAGGCGGCACAAGGCCCGGGGGAAACGAAAACCTGCTGCCGATGTAACCCGTGTTCGGGTTCATTCCCACAATCAGCAGATTCTCCTCCCCTTTCTTGCGGGTGATGGCCGCCCAGAACTCCAGCCTTTCGCCCATTCCCAGCTTTTGAGCGTCCCTGGCGTTGTACTGGGAGACTATCAGGAACTCCTTCTTGTCGTCGGTGGGAGCTTCCTTCATTTGTTCCCTCGTCTCCTCCGCCTCGTCATGCCCCCTGAGAACGCTCAGGAACTCCTGGGCAATAACCCTGTCGTCCTCGGTTACTCCCTTCCTCGCCCTAAGCCCCCTTTCGATTACTTTGGACAAGCCCTCTCTTTGCTCCTTGTCCAGTTTCACTTTCAGTGCCGACATTGCTCGCCTCCTTTCTTTTGGATTCCAAGTATACTCGTGCCATTCTGTTTTCATTTTTCCCGACATTGCCCGTCTCCCTTTTCCAGGAATTTTCTTTCGGGGAACTCCTGAATTTTCGGCAAATCCGGGATCCCCCTGAAAAGGTTGTCCTTGAGAAAAACGGGGATGCCGTAAGCCCTCCCGAAGTTGACAATCTCCTCCACCCATCCTCTTCGTGGGGGTTTGTACGGCCCCGTCTGCGCCCCGACTATCACCCAATTTAACTCCGTCCAGGGATAACCGTAGAGGTTTCCGTCGGGATTTTGAAAAAGCGGCTCAAAAGACACAAACTTTACGCAAGCGTTGCAACCTTCCACAAGGTCATACACCCTGCCTGTTTCCTTATAAGGGTAATTCACCGTTACCCCCACCCAGGCGTTGCAAGGAAAATCACACTCCCGCAATCTCCCTGGGTATTTGGTTAGGAAAATGAAGGTATGCCTCGGAAGTGCTCTTGCAACACCCAATACCTGTTCTATCCACCAGCCCGGCACCCAGTGCCCGAAAAGTTCCCCCATCGAGCACACGAATATCCGGGACGGTTTCTTCAACTTATACGGCTCGGTCAAACGCTCCTCGAAGAAATGAGGGTGAAACCCCTTTGGAAATTTACCTGTACCAGCAAAACGCAAGGCTATTTTCCTGGCATAGCAATAAGGGCAATGATTACCGCACCCGACAACCGGGTTCCAGGTGTAATCGCACCATTCTATCTTCGTTTTCTGCATCTTGCCCCCTTTAAGAACCCTGAGCATACCAGCTTTCGGCCAGACGGCGCAATTTGTCCAAATTTTCGCCTTCCACCTCGAACTCCCGCCAGTCGAGGCCCGCAAAGAAGCCTTCCACCTTCAGCGAGAATTCGTCCAAAAAGCTGAAAAACTCCTCCGCCCTCACGGTCAATTTCCCCGCAAGGCCATGATTAAAAAAGACTCGCATGTGAACATGCGAGTCTACCTGGTCAATGTATATCGTCAATCTTCCTTTCATTTTTAACCTCCCTCCATTACTTGTATCGAGGGAGGGGTCGAAAACGTTACATCTTTAACAAGTTACTCAGGCCCCCAATTCCAAGAAGTCGGGCCACCTTGGGGGGTCATCTCCGGCCCTCCCTCCACCGGCACTTCCCACTCCCACGAGGTCGGACTACCCCTCGGACACTTGTCGGTTCCGCCGTACTGGATGGCTGACCAAACCCAACTGGTCGGGCCACCTTTCATCGTATTGTAAGTAGTTACGACAACATACTCGATAGTAGACGCCGCAAGGAACTGCCTTGCCGGAGTCGGCATGTCAGCCTTGCTCGTCCACGTGTTCGTAGAGGGGTCGTATTCGTCGCAGTCCGCCAGATCGTTGGAACCATCCCACCCCCCATAGACATACCCTTTACTATTGATTGTGGATGCTGCAAGGCCATTTCTTGCCGGAGTCGGCATGTCAGCTTTGCTTGTCCACGTGTTCGTAGAGGGGTCGTATTCGTCGCAGTCCTGCAACCAACCATCCGCAGAGTACCCGCCATAGCCATAAGCTTTACTACTAATCGCTGATCCTGCGAAGTATTCCCTTCCCGGAGTCGGCATGTCAGCCTTGCTTGTCCACGTGTTCGTAGAGGGGTCGTATTCGTCGCAGTCCCGTATGAAACCTGTAGACGCACTACCACCGTAGACATACCCCTTGTCGCTGACTGTAGACGCCGCAGAGCCACGCCGTGCAGGAGACATGTCCGCTTTGCTCGTCCATGTGTTCGTAGAGGGGTCAAACTCGTCGCAGTCCGCCAGACGCCCAGCGGAACCCTCTCCACCATAGACGTACCCTTTATCACCGATTGTGGATGCTGCAAGGTGATTTCTTGCCGGAGTCGGCATGTCAGCCTTGCTCGTCCACGTGTTCGTAGAGGGGTCGTATTCGTCGCAGTCCTGCAAGTAAGCATCATCGCTGTTGCCACCATAGATGTACCCTTTACTGCCGATTGTGGACGCCGCAAGATAACGCCTTGCCGGAGTCGGCATGTCAGCTTTGCTTGTCCACGTGTTCGTAGAGGGGTCGTATTCGTCGCAGTCCTGCAACCGGGCAGGAGTAACGTGTTCATAGCCTCCGTAGACAAACCCTCTAACTGCCATCTCTCACCTCACACGCTTGCGTCAATTGCTTTGTCAGTCAAAATCCGTGAGATTTCATCACGAGCAAGTTGCCGTACGACTCTCTCGCAGAGCTTCTTTGCGCTCTCCTCCCAGTCCGCTTCAGTCAAAAGGCTACCATCCGGGTCGCAGTACTGGAAGTACGCCCTCCTCCCGTCAACCAGCACCTCATACGCCACATTGTCCGGCCCCATGCCGAAGTGTTCACGGACTTCAGCCTCCGTGCGTAATTGACCAAGCGGTGTGCCTTCCCACTTCCTGTACTGCACCCTCTCCCTGGCACGTGCAACAATGTCATCTACCTTGACCTCAGCGACCAACTGGTTCCAAGTGGCGGCTGGGAGCTTCACGTTCCGCTCCGCAAGACCTAGCTTGAAGTTAGCCAAATCGAATCCAATGTCCTGAAGAGTCATTGCCATCTTTATCACCTCCTTACGTGCTCACTCCGATTTGCACCCATTCATATCCGTCGGCGGAGTTCTGGACGCAGACGTAGATGTAAGTCTTCGCCCCGGCCCCGGCACGCACCCTGATAATCTCGCCAATACGACTCGAATCCGCAGTCGGCTTCGTCGAGTACAACCGGGTCTGGCGTTGGAACTCAAGTGCGTTGTTATCGTCGTTGATGCGAACCGCTCCACGTGCGAACGGGTAGCTTGACGGGGTGTCGGTCAAATCCAAAAACGTGGCAGCGCCCGCAACGCCAAACTCAAGCCCGTCCTCCGTACTCTTGACTTTGGCAACCTTGCCGGCTTGACCTGCATACGAATCAGGAGTGTCGGTCAAGCCAAGGAACGTGGTAACCCCCGGAGTAATGTCAACCTTGCGTGCGGCGTCGTCATCGTCCACAGGCGCTCCCAGTTTTCTTATCCGTTTCCCGTCAACGTTTACGTTCGCCCATCCCAAGTATATGTCGTTGCCCAGCAACTTTCTGGCAAGCTCGACACGCAACTTGCCGTCCCTGGGCAGCAAAAAGTCCAGCAACTTGAATTTGAGTTTTTCAAAACCGTCCCTTATACTCATGGCAACCTCCCCAGAATTGCGATAACCGCCCCCGCCACGCCAAGCCCGAAAAGATAGCCGTAAATATCCAGATAGCTTTTGTCGTGAATACGCCAATCCTCAATCACCTCGTAAACCAGAAAGCTAACGGCGAAAACCGCCCCTATCGCCGTTTCCCAGTGTGTCAGGAAGGCGGCGAACACCCCCACCGGGAAATGGAGCAAGGCACGTTGCAACGGACTTAATTGTTTCACTTCCCCTCCTTCCCCCGGCCGTCCGCTAACGCAAAGCCACCGCCAGCAACACCGCACCGCAACCAAAGACCCAAGGGAACACCTTCATCATTATAGCATAGATTGGCTCACGCCTCTTCATTTCCAAAACAACGGCCGCTCCAGTCCCGAAAGACCCTATTGCCATCAGGGAAATCGCCAAAATCAAAACAGCCATTTCAATCAGAAGCCCTCACCGCTATTATGTAAGTCCTCCCCCTCTGCCCTCCAACTCCAGTCCTGCCCATCGCAAGCCTGGCTAATTCGGCCCATTCGGGGGAATGGTACAAAACCCTGAGTCCCGATTCGCCAATGGTAAGCTCTCCCAGCCTGGGCAGGAAAGGCACGGCAAAAGGAATAACCCAAGCGAACCACCGGATGACGACACCCGGTTTGGCGAATGCGTTGCTTATCTCGTTAAGCCTGTCCCGGCAATCCCGCATTACGGCGAACGCTTCCCTGATTCTGTTCTCGTCGAGCTTGAAAAACGCCTGTGTTATCCTTTCCATCATGACGGCTATCAGGGTAAACCTCACCTGGGAAGCGAAAGCCTCCTCCACGTAGAAACCCGGAGTGCCGGAATAAAAGCAAGGCGGCTCGATATACCTGACAACTTTCTTCACCCCGCAAATCCCGGCGACGGATTCCGAAGCCGGCCCCCAGGTAAAGGGTGATCTCCTGTCCCCGGCGACCTTCCAGGCTTCTTTCAGGTACAACGTCCAGAACTGCTCCGGCACGACCATCGCCGGATAAGGCTCTTCGGGAACCCAGCCCTCTATCCTGGGCATGGCTTGCGGAACAGACCTCAGTCCAAGATACGTGAAGCGGGCAGCCATCTTCTCAACTCGCCTTCGTGTTGACCTTGGCGTTCCGTTTGGCCTGCTTGAGCCGGGCGTCAATGTCCCTTGCGGACGCCCGGAGCATTTTGACCAACTGCTCGACGTGCCCTATTCTCAGCCATTTGGGGAATTGCTCAAAACTAATCAACTCCTCGCTGTCAAACAGAATGCCGACCAGCCCCTCGTATTCCTCCACGTCCCCGTCCTCGAACTCGACCAAAACCCTTGCACTCTTTATCTTCCGCTCCTCGTTCATTTCTTCACCTTTATCTTGTCAAACATTTTCTGCACGTAGTTTGCCGCTTTTTCCCTCGATTCGTGAAATTCCTCCCTAAGCTTCTCAAGCTTGCCGGCAACCTGCGTCGCAACCAGCAAGTCCACATCCTTTGCTTTGAAACTGAGCATGGCGGAGTCATAATCAACAGGCAGCAACTCCGCCTTTACGATGTTCTTGCCGGGGATGCCCAATTCCCTCACCATCGCCCTTCCGACATATCTGCCCAGATACTCCTGCACCTCCCCCGGTGCCAGAAAATACTCCTTGACAAACTCCGTGTTCTTGATACCTGAAAACGTGAAATATCCCCTCACCCTCTCCCTTTCCAGCCATTCCACCACGATTTCGTCGCTCTTGACAATTATCATCGCTTCCTCCCCATGCCCGCTTTTTGAATTCTTAGTCCTTTCTCCGGCCTCAGAATCGAGTACAGCAGTTTCTTCCACTTAGCGGCAACAATGTCCCACGTTGCATTCCTTTTAATCCAGTCCAGCATCTTCTCCGCATGTTCCCTTCTGAGTTCGGGGTGCTCGTAGTACTTTACCAAAGCGTCGGCAACGTCGTTCGGGTCAACGGCATACTGGCGTGAAGAGGTCAAATTCATCCAGACGGGAGCTTTGGGGGGAACCACCAGCCCCCGCTCGCCGTGCCCGACAACCTCCCCCGGCCCGGAGAAATCTATCGTGATTGTGGGAGTCCCGCAGGCGGCGGCTTCCAGAATCGGGACTTCCAGCGAGCCTCCCATCACTGTCATAAGCTGGCAATCGGCCCTGGTGTAAGCGCTTTTGAGGAATTCGTCGGGGAGCATGGCACGGGAAGCCTTGAAGCCGACCCTGCCCTTCAGCGACACCTTGTAAACCTCCTCCAACTGCTGGCAAACGTGTAACAAGTTAAACCCGTGCTCCCTGACCGGCTCGGCGTGAACGTAGTAGTAAGCGTTCGCCTTCGTCCGCTTCAGGAATATGGCGAACGACTCCAGCATGGCGGGGATGTTCTCCCTAAGCCCGTAATTGGCGGCCACCGTTACGACGACAAACTCGGTGCCCTTGGGAACGTCGAACAAATCATCGTGGCAAGGCCGCCAGTATTCCAAATCAATGCCGGGCGGGATGGGGTCAGCCACCTTCTCGACCGGGCAGGAAGACCAGCCGACAAGCTCGTTACGAAACCAGCCGGTCATAGGAACGACCTTGACCATATTGGGGAAAAGTATTGACTCCTTGGTGCCTATTGGAACGGGGGAATGGTCTCCTATAATCCACCAAACCAGCTTTATGTTGCTTCTGGCAACCTCTTTCGGCATCGCCCACATGTCGCAGTGGGTGATGCAAAGGTCGTACAGGTTTGCCCTTTCCTCCAGGACGGTATGCCTCAAGGAGTTTGTCGTGTTGCCCACTATTCTGACCCGCCGTGGGCCAAATGAGCCGGGAAGGTCAAGGTCTATCTCGGAGTGGGTAAGCCCGAAGTAGGCGTAAATGTCAACATCAAACCAATCAAGCAAACGGTAAACGTGCTCGGCGGTAACCCTCCCGTACCCGGACTTGATGAGCGGAGACACCGAATGGTACGCAATTCTCATTTTAGATGATAATAGCACATATTGTTAAAAAAAACAAGAAAGCTGCCCGCAGGCAAGCCTCGGCGGAACCCCACGGGCAGCTTGTCTTGCTTGCGTTACAGCTCGGCGTGCGCCAGCACGTAGAAGTCGCCCGCACTGTAGCTGAGGTGCAGGTAGCTCTTCGTCGGGTCGGCCTTCGAGGTGTCCAGAGCGCACGAAAGGATAGTGTCCATCTCGGAATTGAGGGTCGAAATCACACTATCCCTGGTGGAGGCCAAACCACCCTCATCGGCAAACTTGGACATGACGTAACCGTACACCAGCTTACCGATGGTGAGCGCCTGGAAGAACTTGCCGAACGCATCCTTTACCACATAGGTCGGCGTGCCACTGTAAGTGTCGAGCGCCGGATCCATGTAGCGAGTGATGCGGGCATCGCCAACGAAGAACTTGACGGCCTTGGTGCCGGCTCTCCACTTGATGTTGGGGTCGTGCTGGAGACCGACCAAGGAGATGGGATACCGGGCGAGCTTCCACTTGTCGGCCTTGCTTATCACACGGTCGTCGAAGTAGGCCGGGTCGAGGAAGGCCGCTCTCACGCCAGCATCCCAGGCGGTGTACCTTCGTGCCAGTTTCACCCTCTGCTTCACCGTAATCATGGTGGCGTTGGGCCAGCTAGGGTTCACGAAGGCTTCCCACGCATCACTGGACGCATCGGCAATGAGGTCTTGGAAAACAGCCTCGCTGGGAATCTTAGCCAAGAGGTTCGTCCCGATGTGAGACATTTCGTTCACGAGCGTGGTTTTCCACTCGTTGAAAGTCTCGTCGGGAATGTCAGCCTCGGTCAGCAAGGCGATTTTCCCCGTATAATCGAACACGACTGCCATCCGCTTTCACCCCCTTTCCGGCATACTTGTCGTGCCTATTATAAGGGTATATAATAGGTGAAGCGAATTTCTAGCACCTTTTGTCAATTATGCCCCGGAAGCGAAAGTTTGAGGCGTTGGAAAACAGGCTTGGGGAAAAACTCCCCGTGCTTGTCTGCGGGTTGCTGAACAAATACGGGATTGAGAAAACGGCGGAAATGCTCGGCGTAACGGTCTTGACGTTGCGTATCGAGCTTGCCAGGTTGGGAATCGAAAAAAGGTGGGTGGCACTGAACCCGACAATCTGGGAGCTTGTGGAGGAAGAAGAGGAAATGGTTGAGAAATTGACAGGTTAGGGCTTCCCGGCGTGCGCTAAGCGCCCAGTTTTTCCTTAAACGCTTGCCAGAACCTCTCCGCCACCACCTTCCACGAGAACCTGCTTTTAACCGACTCTATAAGCTCGTCGCTTATGGGTTCAGGGTCTTTGCTGAGAACCCGTATAAGGCTCTCCACCGTGTTGGTGAAACTGGTCTCCGGTATATACACCGCAAAATCCGAAAACCACTTGTAGTGTGGGTTGTCGAAGCATATAGGTCTTGCCCCGGCCAGCACGCCCTCCAGCGCCGGAACTTCAAACCCCTCCTCCCTTCTGAGAGCGGACACGTACACGGATTGATTGAATATGCGGTTCACTTCCTCGTCGGTCAGGTTTTCCTTGTGGTGATAAAAGACACCGAAATTAAAGTTATGCCCCAAATGGCACATGTGCACTTTCAATTCCCTGCAAGCGATGTATATTTCCTCGATTGCTTCGGTGGCGGCCACATAGCCCGTGGCCGTTATGCGGAAAGGTCTCTGCCCCTCTTTGTTGATCCTCCTGAATATGTCATCCCTCACCCCCCAAGGCCCTTTGACCACCGTGCCGGGCAAAGCGCAATAGCGCTCCACGGGAAGGGGGGTGTAAATCATTCTTGCGTTCTCCAGGCAATAATCAAAAAACGGATTGTACACCGCCCCGCCTTCGGAATCCACGCAATGCAAAAGAACAACGAAAGGCTTTTTATGGACTCTCTCCCACAAATTCCTGTTGTACTCGTTTCTGTCCAAATCCCTCAAAGGGTTTCCAATCCCGTGGGTCAGGTAAACGTCCGCCTCCTCAAAGGACACAAACTCGATGTCGGGGGGTGCATACCGCTTCAAGTAAGAAGTAACGGTTTGTATTCCCCGTCCGTACCCTTTGTAGCAATCGAAGCAGACCTTCATTATGCCTTCTCCCACCAAGAATTTATGTTGCTGCCTCCGTCGCTTTCACAGGAGATTTTCCTAAGCCCCGCCTGTTTGCAAAGCTCCTCCAAGGTCTCGCAGTCGAAGCACGCAAGATGGTAACTGCCGTCAACGCACTGTCCGCCCATCAAAAGCCAGTTCACCATCCTGCAATCAAGCTTGTGCCCCATAGGGGGGGTTAAATTTATCCCCAAGTACCTCTCGGCGATCCTGCGCAAGTCGGGACACTGAATGTAAATTCTGCCCCCCTTCTTCAACACTCTGGCCCATTCCTTCAGAATGTCCTGCGCCTGCGGGAAGGGGAAATGCTCCAGCAAATCCTTGGCGATTATCTCGTCCACGCTCCCGTCGGGATACCCCAGCTTGCGCACATCCGCAATGTAATCCACGCCGGGAAGCACCCTGATGTCTATGTTGACATAGCCGGGTTTTATATCCCCGCCACAGCCCAAATTCAATTTTATTTCACCCATTCCAGCAACTCCTCCGGCGAAATCACCTTGAAGCCAACCACCACCACCGGCTCGTTGTCCACATGAACCAACAAACTGTCGGGATACTTCGTCCTCAGACTGGGAAGCTCCCCTTTGGAAAGCGCAAAGTCGGGCTTGACGCCGTTAGCCAACCATTGCGCCTCCTGCTCCTGCCCGCTGGCACCACCGCCCGTTCCCACAATGTACCCCTTTTCCTTGAGTTTCCTTATGTGCTCCGCCGTTACGGGGCCGGGAGGATTCCCCCAAGCGAGAACCCCGTCCCTGTCAATGGAGATGACCGTGGGGCCGGAAGTGTTTTTGGCAAGGCCGGGCTGGGAAGAAGTAAACCTGACCGAATCAGCGTCGTCATGATGGGTGGAGACCTCCAGTATCACCGCATCTGTAATCCCGTAAAAAGTGTGCCTTTCCCCCGGCATGATGGTCTTCGGCAAATTAAAGGGGGTGAGCAAATGCTCGTTATCCTCAATCACCAGCAAGGCGCTCCCTTCAAGCCCGTACATCGTTTCCTTCTTCTTCAAATGTTTGTGCCAGGACACCCTGGCGCCTTTGTCAAGGCAGAGGAGCTTGGCGCAATACTCAGGACAGTTGACAATCCAAATCTCCCTGCCCCAAGCTTTCTTGACCTCCTTCATCCGTTCCCTTATCGCCATTCATCCCTCCTTGTTCACTATCCAAGTTTGCAATCCGCCCGACTCAAAAGCAAAATCCATGACCCTGCCCCCCATTTTCTCCAAACTCTCGGCGACCTTGTGCCGCTTGTCGAATTCGCAAAGGAAAAGCAAGTAACCTCCCCCGCCTGCCCCAAGCAACTTGCCCCCCAGCGCACCGTTTTTTCTCGCCTCCTCGTACATCTCGTCTATAACCGGAGCGGTTATTTTGGGCGAAAATCTTTTCTTGCTCTGCCACGCCTCGTGAAGAAGATGTCCGAGGCTGTCCACTTCTCCCAGCAGGAGTGCGTTCTTCATCCTGAAGGCCAGTTCCTTTGTCTCGTCGTACCCACGCCTCGTGTCCCCCTCGCCCTGAACGTAGCGCCTTGTCTGGTCATCTATAATCCCTTCGGACAGCCTCCTTCTCCCCGTGTCGCAGAGAATCAACCTGTACTCCAGCTCGTTGAGAACATCCGGCCTTATTTTGAGGGGGTTGACAATGGTGGTGTCCTTCAGAAATTCCATGAAGTTGAATCCCCCGAAGGTTGCGGCATACTGGTCTTGCCTCCCGCCGGGCATTTTCAGTTCCACCCTTTCGGCGTACCAAGCGGTCTTGGCAATCTCATAAGGGCTTAAAGGCATCCTCTGCCAGCGGGCAAACACGCCGACCAACCCAACCGCAACAGTTGACGACGACCCCAAACCAGAAGCGGGGGGAATGTCGGAGTGCAGAAACAAACTGAAGCCTTCGTTTATCCCCAACACCTTGGCGACCGCTTTTGCCATGTCCAGGTTGCCGTCGTAGAGGGGTTCGTCCTTCACCGAATATCTGACGGTGGTGTTGTAATCCAGGGAGGTGATTTCGGCTATCTCATCCCGGCGGGGTATCAGAGTGCAATACGCATACTTGCTGATGGTAACATTAAGCGCAACCCCGCCTTTCTCTTCGGGATAAGGCGGGACGTCAGTCCCCCCGCCGCCAAAACTGATTCGGAATGGCGACTTTGCCCGGACAATCATGCTTCTTCCCGCTTCATCCTTTCAAGCAAACTCCGAGTCGGACAAGTCAAAACCACCCTGACGGCTTGGGCCGATGCCGGAGACCAGCGGAACGTTTCCTGAAAGCCCGTTCGCTTAAGGTACTCGATAATTCCGGCAACCTGTTCCGCATCCATCGAATCGGCCCTTATGTCAACCTTTATCATGCTTCTTTCTCACCGCCGGCAATTCTGAATCAGCCTGGAACTCGATTGAATCTTCGCCCCGCCCACACCGAAAAGGGGTTTGCACCCTATCCTCTCGCAAACCTCCCTTTCCCTGAAATTCTCCTCGGTTACATCCCCGCCGTTGGCAAATATGTCCGGTTTTATCATCTCCAGGGTTTTGGAAACCGTCATGTCCTCGTCAATTGCAATAACAACCTCGTCAACCGGCTTCAAGTCGGCGACTATCGCCGCCCTTTCCTTCTCGTTCATAAAGGGGAAACTCCCTTTCAGCTTCACCTGCTTGTCGTTGTTCACAATCACCACCAATTTTGTCCCCAGGCGCTTCGCCGCCTCAAGATACATTATGTGTCCGAGATGGAGGGGGTTGAAATACCCCGAAGCTGCGACCACCGTCTCCTTTTTCCTTCCGCCCCTCATGGCTCAAACGGGCATTCTCTGCTTTATGTGCGACGGCTGAATCCGGTAATGCTTCCTTGCCTGCTCGATTGCCTGCGCCACGGCTTCCGACGCTTTCTCCCAGTTAAACTCCTGCGCCTTCTCAAGCCCCCTCTTTATAAGCCGTTGCCTTAATTCCTCGTCCCTGTAGACCTCCTCCATCGCCTCGGCCAGTTTGTCCACCTTTACTCTATGATAAACAAAACCCTCACGGGTGTACAAGGGGTCTTCATGACACTCCACCAGGATCCCGGCGTCCCCCACCACCTCCGGGATTGACGTGTTGGCCGAAGCCACCACCGGAACACCGCAACACATCGCCTCGACAAGAGGAAGGCCGAACCCCTCGCCGAAGGAAGCGTGGACGTAACAATCCATTGCGCAATACAAACGCCTCAGCATGTCCTCGTCCACCCCCTGCCACATTGTTACAAAATCGGGGTAGAAAATCTTGCCCTGTAAGTTGTATTTGACGGTCAGCCAGTCGAGGGGCCAATACACGACCTCCCCCGCCGTGCTTCTCCTTGCGGTGTGCATGTAAAACCCCGCCTTGTCCCTGATGTCGAGGGGGAGTCTCGCAAAAGCCTCAAGCATCGCCGGTATGTCCTTCCTGTACATGTTCCTGCCCACGTATCCGTAGATGAACTGCCGTCGGAATTCCCTGAACTTGGGCTTGGGGTTCTCACGATAATAAATGCTGTGGTCAACCCCGTAAGGAATCACGGTTGTGCAATCTTCGGGCAAAAACTCGTCAAGCGCCTTCTTGCCCGCTTGCGTAAGCGTAACAATGTAATTCGAGCCGACAAGCGGCGCAACGAAGTCCACGGAGACCTCATCGTATTCCACGGGGACAATCCACATGTGCTTCACGCCCAGCTCACGGTAAAGGGACGACAGTTGGTTGTTCGGCGGTATCCAAGGGGGCATGTAAGTAACCGCTATGTCGGGGTCGAAGTCAACAACCGTTCTTCCGAGCAGAATCGGGTCAAATTGCATCATCGGGTAAACCAACACGCCGTCCACCGCTCTTGGCGGCCCTCCCATATAAGGAGTCGCCACCGCCACTTTGAAACCCCGCTGAATCAAGCCCTTGACAAGATAATAAGACCCCTTGCCCAACCCGGTTGGTATCAGCCAGTCGCTATACCATAAAACTTTCATCTCCTCCTCTCCTTAGTACTGCCATCCGTACACTTTGCTTAGCTTGGCCTTGGGTTCGTACCCGGCCGGCGGGGTGGCCCCCACCCTAGCATACAGCCGTACTGACTTTATCCCGTAGAGCGTCCAGAACTCCCGTGCGAAGAACGTTACGGGAAGGTCGAAGCTCTCGGCCGAACCCTCCCCGATGACCGTCTCGTGTATCGTCGAGAGCGCAATTTCATCCTGAACAAGTTCCGCCCGGAGGGACAAATAAGTTCCAGAACCCGAAGGGTTGCTTCCTTCGTACACTATGCACATCGGCATTAAGTTCGTGTAGGTGTCTTGCGCAGTGGCTTCATCCTTCAAGGTCTCTTCCGTCTCGGTTACGTCGTGTTCCGCACCTGTGCGACCGTAAGTCTTGATGGCGGTTATCCCGGTCGGCGGCAAGCTTTCCCAAGTCGGCGCTACCGCCCCTCCGGGGTGCTTGAGCCATCTTTCCTCGGCCGGCCTGGGCAGCCTTGTCCACTTCTCGGCATCATGGTAAATCATGTCCCCGTGCTCGCCGGGGATGACGGACATGAAGTCAACCGCATCTTTGCCGTCAAGTTTGTCAGCGTTGAAGCCTATGCCGGAGGCGTCTATGCTGTGCGCCAAATCCTCAGCAGTGATGTAGTGCTTGATAAAGTGCCTTCTGTCCGTTATGTCCGCTGAGGTTATCTCCGTAACGGCTGCCCCCACCCAAACTTCCGCCAAGGGGATCGCCACGTCGGGGAAGTCGGGTGGCTTGGGGGAATACGTGAACACGCCCGTTTTGCCGTACGGCTCCGGCTGCGCCGGAGTCCCTATCAACGGCCTGATTGTCCCGGTGCCGTCAAGAATGACGACATCCTTCCGGGGATACGACGCATCCGCAGGAGGCAAGCTCAATTCCGTAACCGTGTCGAAGGTGAAGACCTCTTCGTTGAGCTTCGCTATTCCCGGAGAAACGTCCAGAAGCATCCCGCCGTGCGGGGAAACCGAAAGCCCCTCGACGACTCCCCACTGTTGCACCCCACGAAGCAGGCCCTCCAAATGTGAGTCAAAAACTATCTCTCCGTCCTGGTATCTCATGATGCACCTCCAAGCTTGCTGGTGCCCAGTACCATCCTCCCAAGCCCGACCGCAACGACAATGATGTACTCTATCTCGGTGTCAATGACGGGCGTGGTGGGAGGAGTGGTGATTTCGGAATAGTAACGGTACGCACGGAGACGCTGCAACATCTCCTTGAAGATATTGTCTTCCTCAAAGACAAGTTCCTTCTTCTTCCCCTCGTACACTCCGCAAACGGTTTCAACGAAGCTGTCAAACACCGCCTGCGTCTCTATAACGGGAGTATAGTCAACCGTCATGTCCGAGATGATTTCATCCCGCTTGCTTTCTATCTCCGATTTCACGTCGGAATAATACTCGTCAATCACGCCTGCCTCGACCCTCATCGCCACGGCTATAAGCGAAGCGTCGCCTTCCGAAATCAAACCCGCCTCGAACCAGTGCTTCACCGCCTCCAGTTCGTCCATCAGCTCGTTCAACCGGGCAAGATACCGCCTCGCCGCCTCCGCTATCATGTCGTTCGCCCTTCTTCTCACCATCCATTCCTTCTCGCACTGCGACTCGACGCACTGGTTGGCTATCTGCAACCTCTGGGTCAAGGCGTGATAGTAAGCGGTGTCCTTGTCGTCAATCTTGGTGATGAGATAACGTCTCAAATGCTGCAAATCTGTCTCGTGGTGTCTCCGCAACCCCACCATCGTTTCGTAAGCCGTTGTGGGGATGTTGGCGCCCGCCATGGCGACAAGCAGGGTGAGCAAATTCATGTCGAACAACTCGTAGTTCTCCATGATGGTGCTAATCATGTCGGGCATGGGAGGGTAAGCGCCACGGTAAACGTCCATGATGGTCTGGTAAGCGCCACCCAACGAGTACTGGACGGCGTTGCTCATCCCCTCCTGAATCAGCTCCATGAACAGCTCCTCGACTATCTCCCCCTCCATAATCATCATCATCTTGACTGTTGATTCTATATTTTCATAGATGGCGTACATTATCCCGGCGGGGGAAAGCCCGGAAACAGGGTGCGCTTCGCCGTCCCCGATTGCGTCGAAGGCCGCCGTTACCCAGTTGCTTGCGTCAAGCTTCTTCCCTATCTGCCATCTCGCCCAAGTCGTTCCGCCACGGATGGGAGTGCCGAACATGTTGTTCAGCACGTCGGTAACAATCCCGCCCGCCATGTGTCCCAGCAACGCTCCAAGCGGGGTTGCTTCAATCGGAGGTATTTCTGGTGGCATTGCTCCTCCTCAAGCGATTCTGATTCTGCCGAGCAACACCGGGGGATCGAGCTTCCCTCCCGCAGTGCCCAGCACGAAAACGGGGTCGTATTTGTATCCCGCCTCCTCCTTCCGTTCGGCACGGATGGTGTGATTGAAAAATATGTAATTGTAAGTATACCCAAGAGTATGAAAGGTAATGGACACGTACCCTCTCTTTCTGATTTCCTCCTCCTCACGTGTCCAAGAGGGGTCGTGCCAGGAGGGAAGAGGACGGGCGGTCATGACAACCTCGGCGTTAGGTCTTACGTAGGCGAAAGTTCCTTTAGGGAGTTGTTCCCACCTCACATAGACCCCTATCCCTTTTACTTGGGTAGGGACAATAATAGCCATTTCCTCCCCAATCTGTTCAACATCGGCGGTGGTGAAATAGAGGCCGTCAGTCGTTTCCACATCGTCATAGTAGACGGCTCGTGGGAAATAGTACTTGTAATTCGCATTCTCGAAGTCGGGTTCGACCCCCGCTATCACCTCGGTCGAGTAGATGACGAAAGAAGTCTTCAGATGCTCCTTAATCATGTCTTCACCGATGGGGCCTCCCGGCTTCCTGTCCCACGTCAAAACCGGGACTGAGGGAAGGTAAAACGTCTTTTCGGGGGTTTGTCCCGTGTCGGTGTACGGGCGCACGGGGCCGTCGTAGACCGCACGGTGCTTCACCGGCCTGTCGGTGGGCTTCTTGCCGAGGGCGACAAAGAAATCCTCCCCTATCTCGAAGACACGGGGAACGAGGGGAATGCTTTCCTGGAAGGCTTTGTATCTGTTATAATAAGCTAGCATGGCGTTGGCGTCGGCGGCGGGCGAACCGAGCACTTCCTTGATAAGCTTGCCCCGCACCTCAAGCATCTTGGATTTTGCGGCATTGTATTCTTCTTCAAAAGACATGTCCAGCTTTACTGATAGTTTAGCAGAAGAAGCAAGAAAATACAAGCGGTGGCAGACCCCCCACGACCCACGCACGTTTTACCTCTTCAAGTATGACGAGGTGAAGCAAGCCACCGGGTATGCCCAGCGTATGCACCGTGGCAAGGGGCCGAAAGGAGCAGTACTGACCGGGATAGGGTTGAAGTTGGCAAGGTATTACTTCAAGTGGGGGGTGCACATGAAGGACATAATCAACCAAATCTACGAGGAATACGAATCCCAGATACCGGAGGTGTGAATGCCACTCAAAGCGAGAGCCGAAGCGAGACTCCGGCTTGTAGGCAGGCGGATAGACATAAGGCGAAGGCTGGAGGTGGAACGTCGGAGGACGTTCACGGAAGCGTTCTGGGGAGCGATTGACGATTATTACGCCAGAAAGTCCGAAACGTTAAGGGCGCTGTTCCACGCAATCTGGAGCACGGACAGGCAGTATTACGAGTCAAGAGACCCCTGGTTCAGGCAGTTCGCCAGGGCATTTTGGGAGGAGATAGACGAGTACTACCGGCGCAGGGCGTTGCCCCTCCTCATGGCATACGCCTTGGTAACTTGGGGATACGCCTACTACCAGGGAAGGGCGGCTTTTGTGTACGTCTACATGAACGAGCACGGCAAATGGGTTTTTGTGTCGGACACAAGGAAGGAACTGAGGGTTTTGGAAAACATCCCACGGGCTGAGTGGGCCAGGTTCGCCCGGCTTGTCGAGGAGAATATCTCCCGCAAAGGAACTTTGCTGGTTGATCTCCCCCCGAACTTGTACGCTCTCTTGCAGCATTACGTCGGTTTGTACCGCAACGAGCCGTGCCACCATCTCAACGCCGACTTCAAGATAACCCCTTGGGCCATGCTCACCCTGCGGTACAAGCCAATGTACGGCTACACCATAAGGTGGGCCTACAAGAACGAAATCTCGGACACGGACACGGTGAGGAGAACCCAGCCGATGGACTTGAGGGTTCAACCCTCACTAAGATACAAGCCGAGGTACAGGTTATTCAAAGGCAAAATACCCGCCGTGGATTCCGAGGAGCTGAAAGAGACCGATAAAACAAATATGGGCCGGGACGGATTGAACCGCCCGACCCTTGGCATTCCCCTTTCCCACGCCATGTTCATGCCCCACTTAATGAAGAAGGAGTTTGCCAGGAATATAGGCATGGCGGAAGCCCATTTGAACGTGGGGCACTGCTCGCTTTTCGCCGTTCCACGGGAAAGGGCCAGGAAAAGTCTTAAAAACGACGAGTTTCGGTTAAGAAAAATATCTCATCATTATGTCCTGGACAGGATGTTGCAGGGGAGGGAGGCATTCTGGCAAGCGAAATACCACAGCCTGCCATTCCTCCCCGACGAGCTTTTTGAAGACCCACATGTTTGACGGAGCGGGAGGAGAGGGCTTCCCTCAGTCTGACCTTGAAGCTTCCGTCCTTGACCTCGTGTTCCCACAATCTCAAAACCCTCCATCCCGCCGACTCCAGTTCCGCCGTAACAAAAGCGTCCCTTTCGGCGTTCCTTTCCAGCTTGGCCCTCCACCACTCCCTGTTGGTTTCGGGGATTCTACAATGTTCCGGGCACATGTGCCAAAAACACGAATCGAGAAAAACCAGAATGTCGGGGGGAATCAGGAAATCGGGCTTGCCCCGAAGGGAGGGAGGGTGTTCCGAAAAGGGTATCCCCTCCCGTTCCAAAAACTCCCGGAACATTTTTTCCAGCTTTGTGCCTTTGGACTTTATCCTGCTCATGCACCTTTTCCTTTGTTCGGGTGTCAAAACGTCAGCCATCGCTCCTCCCGAAAGACTCTTTCAGCTTCCTCCCCAAGCTTGCGACAACGGGCACAGTAACGGCGTCGCCCAAGGCTTTGTACCTTTGCGTGTCGCTCATCGGAACCGTCTCCCCGCCCTCGGTTTTCCCAAACCGTGTCCAGCCGTCGGGGAAACCCTGGAGCCTTTCGCATTCAAGAGGCGTCAGTTTCCTGACGGAATAAAGGTTGCCGTCTTTGACAAGGTACAGCCCCGTTTTCGCCCCCCAGCCCCCGCCTTCCGCACTGAGCGCCACGGCCAACCCCCCGGTGCTGTAAATCCTCTGTCCCCGCAACCCCCTGCCCACGGTTCCGACCCTTCTCAAAATCAGGGTTTCGCCGTCGTATCTCTGCCTCGTCCCCGCTCGAAGACAAAGTGCGGTTTCCAGCCGATCCCGTCCTTCCTGTCCGCCGTCCTCGCTATGTGCTTCAGGGCGTTCTCCGAGAGGAAATACTTCCGGCCGGGGTGTTCCTCTAAGATGTCCGACAATGAACACCCTCTGCCTTCTTTGGGGCACGCCGAAATGTCGGCTGTCAAGCACAGCCCATTGAAGGTCATACCCCAGTTCATCCAGCGACCGGAGGACGGTCTGGAAGGCAGAGCCTTTGTCAAGGGAGAGGAGTCCTTTGACGTTCTCAAGAAGCAGATAGCGGGGTTTTTTAGCCCCGACGATTCGGCATATCTCAAAAAATAAAACGCCTCTGGTGTCGGCGAACCCTTTCCTTTTTCCAGCAACCGAGAAAGACTGGCAAGGAAATCCCGCACAGAAAAGGTCGTGTCGGGGAACTTCGGCAACATCAACTGTTCTGCTGTCGGCGAACAACGGCACTCCTCTTTTTTCATCGTCTTCCCCCCAGTGAAACCTGTAAATCATCCTTCTGTGTTTGTCAATCTCGCAGGCGCAAACGCACTCGAACCCCCCGGCGAGTTCCAAACCCAGCCTGAACCCGCCTATCCCGGCGAACCAGTCAACAAACCTCAGCTTCATCCCCCCTCCAAAACCTGGGCCACGACGTACAAATCGTCATCGGCCTCCAGCTTCAGGACAACCTCGCTGACGTTCCGCAACCCGCAACGTATAAACCCGTTCCTCCTGTCAACCACGGCGTCAAGCAACGTCTTCAACCTGTCGTTCGTTGCCTCCACCACCATATCACGCAACACGAACCAGTCCGGGAGCACACCGCTGACTTCTTTACATAATATCGCCAGCGTCGCCCCCTGTACCAAGATTGACAGCAATGCCGGTCGCACAATCTGCCGGTAACGCAAGGCCAGGGGACAACAATGGTTTTCAAAGTTCGTCCACTGGTCGTTTGCATCGGAATAGTGGTGATGCCAGACGAACCCGCAAAGCGTCATGACCGCTTTCGAGACGGCTTTCGTTTTCAAAATTCTGTTTTCCCCCAGCCCCATGAGCGTGTATTTCCCCTCCGAGCCGTATTTTTCCTTGCCAGCCGGAAGGGATCGGAGGAAAGCTCCAGGCGCTTCCTCATCTGAGAAGGCGTCCTGAAGCCCCTCCTTCCATTCGGTGTAAGCCCTGGCGACCCTGACAGCCTGGTGGGTTTCAATCATGGAACTGCCGGGGTATTCGTCGTTCACAAACAAAGCGTACCTTTCTCCCGAAGGGTAAGCAAGCTCCTCCCGGTACTTCTCCTCTGTGCGAAAGTAGCTCAAAGCTATGTTCAGTATCCTTTCCCGCTCCCTTCTCAAATGCTGATACCATCTGTCTTTAATCTCGTCGGGAATCGTAACCGTGGTGTCAATCTTTCCTCGGTATCCCCAGACTACCATGCTCCCTGAACCTCTTCATGATTTCCTTGTACACCGTGTATTTTAGCGCCTCGTTCAGCAGGACGGCAAGGTTGGTGAAATGCAGGACGGCAATCTTTGTCTCGTTGTAATTGACCAGCAGGAGCGGGACTTTGCGCTGCCTCAAAGCCCTGGCTTCAAGTTGGGAAAACTTCTCAAGCACTTCGCTTTCGCTTGCGTCTGCGCTTATCTCCTCCTTTAAGAATACTTGCTCCGTCAAATTCATTTTTCCTCCCGTTCATCGCCAACCAATTCTTCATGAACACTTCAATTTTTGTCATACGCCAATCCCTAAGCCTCCGGCACCACGAGGGAGGCAGGTCAAACTCTCTCAACATTCGATACTTGTCCCTCCGTTCCTCCCTCGTTTGATGGTAGTTGACCAGATGGTGCGCCATTGCTACGCCCCCACCTCCTCGATTGTCAATTTGATGTGGGGGTATGAATCATAAATCTTTGTGGCTTCGATGGCGACAATCTGCGAATCATCGTCGTACACGTATTTTGCCAGTGCGTCAAGCAACAGCTTGAGGTACTGGTCAAGGTCGGGACGCACGGTGGGATATTTGGCCTTCTTGGGAACGGAACGTGGCTTCTTTACATAAAAAGTAACCGAGAGCTTGACGGGAACATTACGGCCAAAAGACACCCCGATCCTTTCCATGACAAACTCCCGGATTTGGGCCTGTATCTTGCCCACATAGCCGGGGTACAGCGTGAAAACCTGCCCCGACTTCCCGTGCATGACCCTCGGCCTGGGCATGGCAACAGGTTCAACAGGAATTTCGATCTCGTAACGCATTGCACGCCTCCTTCTTTCAAACAGAATGAAGATGGAAATGGTCTTTGATTGAGCCTGGAAAACGCCACTTCATCCCCGGCCACAGCCTTTCGGCCACACTATACATGTATTGCAATTCTTCTTGAGTCGGCTGGGGTGTATGGCGCTTTAACACTATCATCGGGACACGATGGGTGGAGCAATCCACGACAATAACCCTGTCATCCTCATAATAAAGCTTGGTAACAATCTCGTGTTTGAAGCACAGGCGACAGAGCGGACAGTCGAGATTGCCTTCATAACGCATCGCACACCTCCCTACACTCACAATTTTCACACTCCCACTCGTGCCCCCCGTACAGTTTCGGGGGAGGGGTGTTTGACTCTAAAGCTTCAATTAACACGTCCCGGCGTGCCTTGAGCTTGACCCAATGCTCCCTCAATTCTTCCTTCGTGAATCTCACCCGCCAAGCGTACAGCTTCGGCGAGCGGTCTTTGCCGTAGCCGACTATCTGGAAGACCCCGATGTAACCTGTCGTGGAGTCGGCGAGGTAACAGTAGCTTTTCAACTGATCCAGCCAAAACTCCTTGTCTTCTATTCCCTTCACGTTCCAGACGGTCGTCTTCATTTCGAGGGGAACAAGCCCTCCGTCCTCCTCGAAATACCCGTCCGGGGTGCCGAAGATGCCTTCCCGCTTGAACACCTCCTCCTTCCCCGGCACCCAGAACAAACGATGCAGAAACCTGCCACGGGCATATTGTAGCACCTTCTCGTCCGGGACTTTGATGTTGTATTTTCTCCGAATCCAAGCTTTCCGAACGCAGAAAATAAGCTCTGAAATGTGTATCCCCTCCCGCTCCCCGTAATCCCTTGTCAGGGCATCAATGAGCTTTCTTTCCATCAGTTCGTCCCTTTCAATCTCCATCACACCTCCTTAGAGTGGAAAACTCATTCCCCGTGATGGCGGCAAGATGTAAACCCCCTCACGGGCACGGGTCAAGGCGACGTGGAAAACCACGGCCTCCGAGATAGGGTTGGCTTGCCAGTTCAAATAAGTTCGGTAAGTCAAATCAGGGTTTATTATAGCAATGTTGCATTCCTCGCCCTTGAAGGCGTGCACAGTTCCGTTGTATATCTGCACCCCGCCCAGCTTCTCCCGATACTTCCTGTACGCCCGCTCAAGTTGCTGCTTCTCGTAGTCGTCCATTGCCAAGACATTGAAAACATTGCCCGATTCCACTTCCTTTATGAAATTGTCCTTGAACCCCAAGCCGGGCAAATCCCCCAGGCAAACCAATTGTGTGGGGTTTTCCTCCGCCAACCTGCTCATTCTGGCTTTCGCTCCACGTTCCATGTAAATCGCCGACCTCACAATCGAAGTCTCGGCTATAAGGTCAGCCATTTCTTCCAAATATACCGTCTCCCCGTTCCGCAGGCGATAAAGCAAATCAACCACGTCCGTCTCCTTCCTCACCAAAGGGGAGCTGGGGCCTCTGAGGGCGTAAAAGGGGATTCCTTGGTCAATCAGGTATTCCCCGAATTCTCTTGCCAACCTTCTGGTGCGATGCTGAATGAATACTTTCTTCCCGGACTGCACTAGCTCGCTGAAGTCGGGCATCTTGTACCTTGTCAGAAAGCCGGCCCGGTTAGTGGGGTAGTAATCCTGGTCGTACCAGCACTTGTGCAAACTCATTATCCTCTTGTCCTCGTTCCAGACGGCCACCGGAACCCGGTAACTCTGACTCAGGAAGACGGTCTTTTCGCACGGCATTTTTCGCAACAGGTCGGGATTGCCTCCCGCCCAGTCATACAAGGCTTGAAGGTAATCCCCGATGAAATACGACAATTCGGCGTGGCTTTCCCAGAACACCACCACATTGAGCAGCAAGGGGCTGAAGTCCTGCGCCTCGTCGCAAGCGAGGACTTTGATCCCCTCCGGGTAAAGCCTCTCTTGAAGCACGCCAATGAGGAAGTCCGTAAAGTCCCAAAGCCCGTTCTCCTGCTTCCAAGCTTCATAGTTCTTCAAAAAACTCATCACGTATTGCTTGGTGAACCCCATTGGAATTTCCCTGTACCGTTCTTTCACGAAATCATTGTAAGCGAGTTCGGGCTTGGGATACATCCTGTGCCGCCACCAATCCACGAAAAATATACAGTAATCGTCCACAGTTTGGAGAACCATATCGGTAAACTCCCCCTCAAGCATGGTGGGACGCATACCAAGCACGGTTATATTGTATCGGTAATGGTTGGCAAATTCTTTTAGCTTATTGTCGTCGGCAACCTGCTCCGAGCTAATCTCAAGCAGTTCTTTGCAAATGCTGTGAATCGTGCGGCCAAGCCAATGCGCCTCCAACTGTGTCTTCACCACGCCCTTGGCTTTTAATATGTTCGCAACCTTCTCCCTTATCGCCCGCCTTCCGGCACGGGTGAAGGTCGTGGCAACCACGGTCTGGGGGTCATACCCTTCCTCAATCAGCCTGGCAACCTCGTTAATCATCCATGTCGTTTTGCCCGTACCGGGAGGGCCTATCGTTTTCGTCCTCATACAACACCTCCTCTGCTTTTTGTAGGTAGCACTTGGTAGCACTTCTCAGGAGTAGTGCTACCACTTGACATAATGTTTAACATTATGTCAATTATCTGAATCTATATAGAGCAAAAATTTTAGTTTGCGACCTACAGCGGTAGCACTTGTGTAGGTAGCACTTGTGTAGGTAGCACTTGTGCAGAAAAAAGTTTTTCCCCTTATAAGGGATAATTGACATAATGTTAAAGGGAAACCGAAAATCACAAACCTTCCTCCAGTCGGCTCTTGGGAATGAGCCAAACTCTCAAAACCCTTCTCCCTTGCTTGACCTGCTTGTTGGTAAACCCAAGCTGTTTCAGTATTATCGCCAACTCAGGTCTCTTCACGGTCTTTTTCTCGTAACGGTGCAACAGCGTGCCGATTCCCTCCAACGAGAACGCAATGTTGTCGCCGTCCTCAGCTATGTGTCCGTCTCTCAACTCCCCTATGTCGTCCGCCCAAAGTTCCCGCCTGAATGCGCTCTCGATAACTCCTTTCACCAAATCCACTGTTGCCGATCTCTCCGCTGCGTCTTCGTCGAACCAGACGTACTCGGCGTTTCTCACCTCTTCCGCCATCTTCTGCTTGAAGTCCGTCGGGGGCAGGAACACCCCCAAGTCTTCGAGCACGTATCCGTACTCGTCAAACAATCTCCTTTCCATCTCCGCCTTGGAACCTGCCAGATGGGTGGGAATTTCCCCGTCAAGCGTCTTCCATCCCCCGTTGGGCAGGTTGACTTCCACGACAACCCTCGACGGGTTCGTGCGTAGCCACTTCTGCACCCGGAAGGGAAAATGGCTCTTCTGGTAATAAGGACAGGTTTTCTTCTCCTCCTCGCCACAGTACAACTCCGCCCACAGGGGATTGTCGCACCCTAATCCCTTGTAGGCTTTCTTGAATGCCTGTTTTGATTGAGCCAGCACCTCCTGGTCATGAAGGGGAGGACGGCAGTACTTTGCGTTCGTGGTGAGCAGGATGTCGTCAACGAATTCTTTGTCAAACCCCAATTCCTTAAGCTGAACGGCGTAAAGGAACAGGACAACGTGCCGGTGCCCTTCCGGGATCCCCACCTCGTGGAGCTTGAGGGTGCACGGAAGAGGACGCACCCTTTTTGTTTGCTTCCTTTTCGCTTCCTTCTTTTCCTCCCTGGCTTCCTCCTCAATATGCTCCTTCACCACCTCCATTACCTCTTCTTCAGTTACCAACACCACGCTTTCGTATTCGTCCTCCTGTACCGCTATTTCCTCAAACCCCATGTCAACAAAATTCGCCCACTTCCCCGTCTCAGGGTGTTTTCCCCAAGGCAGGGTCAAGGCGTTTCCGAAGTCTTTCTCCGGGTCTATGACGGGTTGCTTGGGGAAGCTTTCCACGTTCTTGAAAGTCCTCCCCGCCCGCCTCTGCGCTTCCTCCAGTATCACCCGGTTGAAGGGGTACACCCTGATAGACGGCACGCCGTCCAGATGGTAGATGACGTGGTAACCTTTCTTCCCGGAGAAATGAATTTTGTAATCTATTTCGTAATCCTCAAGGACTTCGCAAAGGGCATGGATGTTGTCCTGTGTTTCCTCGTCCAGGGAGTCGAAGTCCCAGCCGGCAAAGTAACATTTTTGTTCCTCGTCAATAACAAAAACCCCAACGGTGTACTTTCCGTTGAGGTGATCCCGCAATTCTTTTTCAGTCAGCTTCTCCTTTACGGTAAAGCTGCGCTTCTCCCCGTTCTGGTCTCTATACGACTTCACCCATGCGCCCCTTCTTCCTCGGAAATATCTGGCAAGGGCTTCAAGTTTGTCCATATTCCCTCCCGGAGACAAGAAATCCCCCTGTTACTTGAACAGGGGGAACAAAAGCTACTCGGTCTTGCCGGTCTGGGCTAATTCCTCAAGGGATTTGTGGGACGGGGGTCGCTTTCTCTCTCCGAGGTCTTGGGTGAACACCCGGCTTACCCCCGGCAACCCCATCACGGCGTCAACTAAAGACCTCTTTGCCGCCATCTTCAGTATCGTGTTGTCCAAGTCGAGGATTTCGGGATTCCTGACTTGGTAGAACCACACCTTGACGGGCTTCCCGTCCCGGTGTAACGTTCTCATCTGCTTCTTCAGTTTCTCAAGCTCCTCGTCGTTGTATCCGTATTCCTCCCTCAACACGTCCTCTTCAACCCAGCGGTACTTGTACTTGACCTCATCGCTGGTGGCGGAGCCTACTCCCTCGCTGACTCCGGTGCCGTCCATCCTGGAGATTAGCTCTGTTCCTATTACGTATCTAATCCTTTCCTCTCCTTCCCTTCCCTCCACGACATGCTCCAAGAGCTTGTAGACGGGTCGCAGGTTGAACACGTTCATTATCACAATCGCTCCGCTGTCCCCCAGCACAGGCTTGGTTTGCCCAGGGAACAGCTTGGAGTAATAGTCAACCCCGTCCTTCAACTTTTCCTTTATCAGCCTTTCAAGTATGTCTATGCTAGAGAAGGCGGCCTCAACCGTCTTCTCCGTGGCTTGCACTAACCCTTTCTCCATTTCCCCTCCTTTTAGTTTACTAAAAGTTCTATCATCTGCTTTTTTTCGTCCGTCAGCTTTGCATTTGGGGGTACGACTACCATCACCGGGCCAAACAATACTCTCATCTTATCGCCCGGCTTCAGGCCGTAATACTCCCGGAAAGCCTTCGGGACAACAATCAAGCACTTGTCCGATATGATAGTTACTTCTGCTTTACCTGCCATTTCCCCTCCTGTTTTTTTATTTTGCACCAGATAGTATACACCATGTTACATAGTTTTGTCAAGAGGGGAAATAAAAAGAGTGGCAGAGGGAGTGCTATACTCCCCCTACCCCTTCTCCTTTTTCATCACCTCCCTTACCTTGAGGACTGCTTCAACGACGAGTACAACGCTGGCTCTCAAGTGGGGTGGGATACCAAAAAGATACCCGAAGTCCGAGCCATAAAGCTCGTAAATCTTCTGGGTTATCCCTTCAGCTTCCTCACGCTTGGTCATCTCTGGCATTTTCTCACCTCCAACTTATATTTTCCCTCCCGGAGCTAGCCCGACTGGGAGGGCTGGTGCAATGGTAGAGGGAGCATTACACTCCCCCTACCACTCCTTGACGCTATCTAGTAAAACTCTCAACGCTTCTTTGATTTTCTCCAACTCGTCAACTTGTTGCTCCTCCGGTGCCGGCGGTGGCGGTGGCGGTGGCGGTATTTTCACCCACCGCATGGGATTCGTTAACTCATGGACTAGCTCCTCGACGCTCTCGCCCAACTCGTCCAAGCACGCTCTCGCCACCTCCTCCCCCTGGAACTCAACGGTCATTGCGGGATAGTAGTGGTGGTAAGTGTCATGCGGACGGTATCCAGTGGGGTAAAACTCCACCGTTACCCGTACCGTGTCCCTGCCTTCCCAGGGTTCTCTCGCCACCAGATTTACCCCCTCCAAGTCGTATCCCTCATTTCTAAACAGCTTTACCACCTCGTCTATCGCTCTCCTCTTAAACTGTTCCGCTCTTTCCCTTCTCTTTCTCCTTTCCTCCTCCTCCTTCTTTATGTTTTCTTGCAGTATTTCCAACACGTTCTTCATATTACCTCCTTTCAGTTTAATTTCGCTAATATTTCCATAATCGCCCGTGTCAGCGCCCCGACAGCCTCCAGCGCCTCGCCGCAAGGTTGCGCACAGGGCTTTCCCTCTTTCCGGCAAACCGGGCAATCGCTGCACAGGGTCTCCTGCACAGTGGCGATCGCCCGGTCGCTTGCCTTATCAAAAAAGTCCAGATAGGAGTATTTTACCACCTTGTCCACTACATCGCTCATTTCGTGCTTCCCCCTTTTCCGTCAGGTCAGTTCAAATTCCACCAGTATCTTTCCGTCTTCCGTCCAAATGTACACCGCCCGTGGCGCAATTGAAAGAATCCTATGTTTCTTGTCAGCGATGTACCAGTTTATGTCCCCGCAAGTACCCAAGAACACCTCGTGAAAGTCTTTGTCCCTCACGAAATCCGGTAATTCGCCATTCTCAAGTTCCAGCCGAAGCGGACGCATCACAAGGCTTTGTATTTGTTGCGCCCGGTATTCCAGTTCAAAATCCCAGTCCAACCAACCCTCATAACACCTGTCGTCAATGTAAACGTCCACCTTTGTTCTGAATGGCTCATCGGCCCTCGATATTGCCTCGTCCAATATCTTTGACAGACACCGGACTGTCCTCGTGATGTCCTCCAGGCGACAAAAAGCCTTCCAATAGGCGTCCAAATCCTTGTCCGCTGCCCTGTGTTCTTCCGCTTCCCTGATGGCTTCCTCGCCTCTCTTCGCTTCTTGCGCCAGCAGGTCTCGCCAAAATTCCACATAAGTTGTGTTAATATATCCCATGTTTCCCTCCTTTCGTTATTTTAGCAAGGGGAGGAGGATTCATTTTACCTCCTCCTCCCCGGCTGTTCCGAAGACCTCCTCGAAGTCTCCCCGGATGTATGCTTTCCCCCGTTCTTTCGCCCTCGCTGTCTTCTCAAGCAAAAATTCCAACTTCAAGACTATCCGCTCCAGCGCTCCTTTTCCCATCCCGACCTGGAACCACGGCGACTCTTGGCTTTGGCATATCTCGTCAAGACACTCTTTGGCGTATCTCTTGAGGTCTTTGATGTCATTTGCCACGAAGTCCACCGCCCACTCCAAGTCGCCTTCAACTCGTTCCCGTGCCTCTAACACCTTTGCTTCTCTTTCCTCGTCTGCCATCATCTCACCTCCGCTGTCTGCCAGGTTATCTTTCGGCAATGCCGGCAGTATCCCTGCCGGACATCGCCCGGATGTATCTTGCGTATTTTGCTCTGCTCAACCTTGTCCGTCTTTTCCCCACACTCTTGGCAAATCCAATTCATTGTTGCTTTTTACCCCCTTTCGTTATTTTTCTGATGTGCCGTGCTTGCCTTTCAATCGAAGTGGCAAGCTCGCTTACCCGGTCAAGACGGTCAAGGCTTTTCAAAATCGCCTCGCCGTCTTGGGCTATCTGCTTTACACACCTGATTATCTCTCTCCTTTTAGACCTCGATTTCCTTTCCTTCATAGCTCTTTAACTCCTCGGCTCTCTCTCTACCTTTCCTGTGTTCCTCCAAGTGCCTTCTGACCGTATCCTCAACTTTCTCTCCCTTCCTCATTACGTCAGTATGGGATTTTCCCTCGCATTCAAAGTCCACCCAAGTATCTCCAGCCAGCTCATACACCCTCAGTATTTTCACCTTCATTTTGTCTCCTCCTCCTGTTTGGTTGAAGCGGGGAGGGGATTGCCCCCTCTCCCGCTAAATCTCCGATATGGCTTTGCTGGTATCGTCTATCGCCTTCTCAACCGCCTCCTTGCGTTTCCACATCGCCTTCTTCAGCGCCTCGATAATTCTGGTTGCGTTTTTGCCGAACTCCCTTGCCACGCCAGGATTTGTCGCAGGCATCCAGCAGGTAAAGTCCCCGGCGAAGTAATATTCCCGGTCGCCAACATCCCCGCCGATGAATCCCCACGGAGTGTCCAAGTACCTGGCGAAATTTCCCCACCGTGGAGAATGCCTCTCCACCAATTCGATTTCCCCCACCCCCTCCACGTGGACTTTCCTGATGTCAAGGTCATACATGGCATCAATCATCTTGTTAGCCAACGTCTCCGCTGTCTGCTTCAAAATCTTCTGTCTTTCCGCCAAGTGCTTTGCCAAGTCTTCAATCGTCATCTCCTCCAGCTTCATTCTTTCACCTCCTCCTATTATTTGTATCGAAAAAAGAAAGGGGAACGTTACAGGCAAGGGGAAATCCCCCCGCCTGCCGTTCCCCCGTCGGTTCTAGTACCCGAAGCCTCTGAAGCACTCCCGTCGTTCCCGGTGTCGCTGGGAATGCGGGGAAGGAAGGGCCTTGAACCTGTATTCATCCGTTAGCTGGACTTTCCTCCCTCTCCCCAGCCACTCGAAAGGCGCTATTACCAGCCTCACAAACCCGGCCACCGCCACCAATGAAATGAACCAAGCAAACGCTATGACAGCCAGCACAATGAACGGCGTTGCTAATTCCATTCGCTCTCCCTCCTTTCCTTCATTAGTTTTTCAATCTCCCTCTCGAATTCCTTCTTGAACCCCCGGTATGCAATCCACCTGGCCAGCACCCCCAGGATAATCAAGGGGATTGCGCAAGCCAAGGTCGCTCCGAAGATTCCCAAAGCGCAAATCACGTCCTGCATCTTCTTCACCCCCTTATTTTTTTGTCTCCTTTCGTTTTATTTTCTCCAGTTCCTCCAGATATTTCGCTTTGCATTGTTGGCAAATCCCGTGGGTAGGAAGGGAAGCTTGGGGATTTCCTTTCTCCCCAAGCTCCCGCCCGCACCAGGCGCAAATCCTTTTCATTCGTGCTCCTTTCACCTGTATTTTATCACCATGTCTATAGTTTCTTGGACTTTATCCTTTGTCCCAGCAAGCCTAGCTACTTGCCTAGCTTGCCTCACATCGGTTATCCCAGCGTTCCACATCCGCTGAGCAACCGATTGAGCAAAGCTAAAGTCGAAACCTTCTTTCTGCAACACCCTCACCACAACCTGTTTGAATTCGCTTTCAGAGTACGGCCGGAAGTACAAGCGTATAAACCTCGATAACAAAGCATCGGTCAGGCGCTTCGGGTTGTTGGCTGCTGCAAATACACGGGTATAAGGTAAATCAAGCTCAATATGCTTGTTGTGCTTGTGTATCACCAGCCGTTGCGACTCCATAAGCGCCAAGAGGACGCCTTGATCCTCCCTTTTCATTTTGTCAATCTCATCAATGATTAAGATAAAGGGAGCGTGTTCCTCCAGCACCTCGAAAGTCCCGACCTTTGTACTTCCGCCGCCTATCATCCTTTTTGCGCCGGGCAAAGTTGCCAAAGCGTCCAAAAATAGCGTCTTTGCCGTCCCCGGCGGGCCGTAAAACAAAAAATGTACCGGCCTTTGCCCGTCTTTCAGATTGCTCCATATCCTCTCTTTGACGTCATCGTAACCAACTATGTCGCTGAAAAGCTCTTCCTCTTCCATTCCGTTCCCGCCTCCTTTCGTTTTGTTTTTGCTTTCAACGGGTTACCCCGCCTTAAGCACCCCGGAAAGTCTTGTCTGTCTTTCCGGGGCCAAGCGGCTCAGGGTATTAAGTTGTAATACCTTAAGTTGACCTCTTGATATTCCTGGCTCTCCTCGTCCACCCACCACGGCTCACCGGCGATTTTCTCCAGCAACCCATCCGTCCACCTTAACTCTTCCTTTACCAGAATGGCGTTGCCGTCCGAGCAAATCTGAATCACGTACCCGTCGCCCAGCCTCACGGCCGGATAGCCTTGGAACAATTCCACGTCCAGCGTCTTGTAGATGCCTTCGCCCGGCGGCTCAAGGGTTATCATCTCTCCCGTGCCACCAGTGGCACAGCCAGCCAAAACCAGGATAGACAGGAGAACAACCAAGCGTTTCACCCAAAGCAAAACCACCGCTTCACCCCCTTTCTCCTTGATTTTCCCTTTGTTCTGGCTCAAGAAATCTTTCGTTAAGCTCCCGCATCCGCCTCAAAGCCTTGACTAGTTTGTTGTGTTCCTTGACATGTTGTTCCATCAGCCGGTCAAGCGGATGCTTTCTCTCTTCCTTTCTCTCTTCCATCTCTCCCCCCTTT
>Ga0190286_1000163_pt1 | contig 32813 bp, 44 predicted proteins | sample 48691834_MG_FD_183241 | JGI IMG/M metagenome (GOLD analysis project Ga0190286, IMG submission 183241) | Hydrothermal vent microbial mat bacterial communities from Southern Trench, Guaymas Basin, Mexico - 4869-18-3-4_MG | ecosystem: Environmental > Aquatic > Marine > Hydrothermal vents >... | reverse complement strand
CTATTGACATGGTTCAAGCCATATATCTGGAGGAGGTAAAATTTTCGCTTCAATATCTACCATAACTTACCACTCCTTGCTTTACCTCTAACTTTATACACAAATTGAACGTCTTAAAATAATTTTTTGATAAATCAAAGGACTGTAAGATGCTATTTAGACGTATTAATTGCAATTTTCCAAATTAGATTCAATTGGTTTTTGTCAAATGCAAGTTTTTCAGGAAATTTTCACGATTAAGAGTGTTAAGATAATTTTTTAGGAAGAAACTTCCGAATAGCGCGCATAAGGTGTGAATAATTCGCGCTAAAATCTACTAAGCCATAGAAAAGATTAATCAAAGACCGGAAGAAGGAGTATAATGAATATTACCAAATGTAACTGCATGCACGTAATTATAGGCCAAAATTTTTTCTAACGCAAAACTAATAACCTTGTCAGCTCTATTTAACTGCTTTAATTGCGTATAGTGTCGCCTCATATGTTATCCCATACTTTTCCGCAGTCTTTGCAAAGCCGTTTCTTCCCTTAATTGGGAGTCGTTTCCCTACTTCTTCGAATAGCTCCACCTTAAACCCTGTGTCTTTTAGTAAGTTTCTCCATCTAACTGTGCTTATAGGGGACATTGGAAACGTTCTTATCCATTCGTTTAGTTCCTCTCTTGGAAGTTTTAGAGCTATTTCTGAAAGTTCCTCCTCAGTCCATAACCAATCTAATAGAAGTAGTTTACCTTTAGGCTTCAAAACTCTATAGGCTTCTCTAAGTGCTCTACCGTCATGTTTAAGAGCACTCACGAAACCTAACACGCTTGTAACTACATCAACAGAGTTTGACTTTATAGGCATATTACTTGCATCGAAGACAGAAAAGCATACATTCAAACCCGTCTTCCTTTTTCTGAGAAATAGTTGCCACGCTCTTAAAGGAGCATAATCAATGTCACTCATTAGAACGCTAGCTTCAGGGTCGATATCTAAAATTCCTTTAACAAATCCTCCCTCTTCACCACTTGCTACATCTACTACGGTGCCCCCTGATTCTATGGCTTCCCTAGAGAAGAGATCCCAGTAGTATGGGTTTGAGACATCTATAACCACACGATGTTTCTTTCCCCAAAAATATTCACATCCTCTATAGTAGCCATTAATTCTCCGCTCATCTATAGACTGATCTACAAAGATTGGGATCCCATCTAATACCGGATAGTTTAATAAGCCATATTTACATGTTAAACTTCCATCCTTCCACCTTTCGCCATCAAAAGTTCCCCGATATACTAGAGGAATCAGACTTCCAGGAGCTACAAATAATCTCTGAAACCTTGAGATCATATTTTTAACACCATCTAGGAAATTAGAAAAATAATTATTAAAATTTACCGTCCATAGTAGCTTAACCTGGAAAAATTCCTTTTGGTTATTGGAATGCTTTTATGCTGTGTGCTAGTTCTGGTCTTCCCATCTTGTGTGCTGTTATCGCCGCGGCTAGAATTACTGAGTAGCATAGGGCTACGTGCATGCGAACCTTTGCTACGCCTCTCCACCTTAGGTTGTCTAGGTTCAACCTCTCCTTTCCATGCTTGAATACATGCTCAACCATCATCCTTCCATGATGATATAGCCTAACGAGCTCTGGGTCTCCCTCAACTATGAAGCCTCACGACGCGTTAAGGGCTGGCTCACCTCAGCCCGCTCCTACCCATGTAGGATAGGAGCAACTAATACTTTAAGCCCGAAGCTCTATTTAAGCCTAACCGCAATTCATCTCCCCTCTTTAGGGGGGAGTTTTCTTGCGGAGATTTTATAAAACCATTCTCCCCGCTAGGGTTAAATAAAAGGGAAAATAGTTCCACGTTTTCAGTTACGAGCATGAACCTAGGTGAAACCCGACTTATCTGACCTCCTTTTACCTTCGACTAAACTGAAGATTCCGAAGAGATCTTCAACCTCTTAAAATCTAAGTACTCCCTGATGGTCAGATCCACAACCCTTGACCTAAAGTCCTCGTTCCTCGATATTACAAGGGTTCCTTTGGTGAAAACGTGATACTTGAAGGGCAAGGGAGCCTCATTTAAGACTTGAACGTCAACTGGGACTCCCAACTTTATTCTTAACTCAACTGAGAGGTCAACAGCGTACTTCAGGGAGTTCGGTGGATCTTTAACCCATAGCGCCAGATCCAAGTCCCTGAAAAACTCCCTTTCAATGAAGCCCCCGTGAACGTAAGCGAAGACTATGGAATCTGAATCCTCAAGCAATCTCCTCAACTCTTTAAGGATCTCGAACCTCTTTTCCTTAGAAAGCGAGAGATACCTGAACTTCGGCTCTATCATCGTCCTCCACCATTCTCACCTGAGAATTCCTCCACCTTGGAGATAAACTCCTCAAAGTCCTTCAACCTCTCCCTTACCGCATCATATACCTTCCTGTCGTCGATGACCCAGTACCTGTGAACTAGCAGGTTCCTAAGCCTTGATGCAGAGGCTAGCTTCGACGCAAGATCTTTTGAGATGACCCCCTTCAAGGATAGCCTTATAAAGCATTCTGGATAGCCCTCCGGCCTTTCTTTAAAAAGGGAGGAGAGTATGTGAATGCAGATGCTGGAGGCGGCCTCCACGAGCTGTATCAGGAGATACCTGGTCGACAACCTTTCGTAGAGAGAAAGCCCCTCAAATTCCCTCGATACAATTTCCTTTAGAATCTGGATGGAATCATTCATCTCCCTTATCCTGGTTTCGATTAAATCCTTGTTTAAGGACATGGTTTATTTCACTAGATTTTCTGATTTGAGTTCAATTAAATTGTTTTAGGCCACTTCAATTACCGCATCTACTCCTAACTTGCCTTAGCACGCGCTAGCTACTTTCGACAGGAAACTGAGGGCTCAGGCTCAAAAGGAAAACATAATTGTCCTCCCCAGGTCCATAGCGTAGATTATATTGAATTCTAGAATCGATTTTAATCCCTGAAGTTTCATACATGCCAGAAATTAGGTTATAGAGATCCTTTCTTATAATTGTCCCCAAGCCATTGCTGTCATCCCTCAGCAGTCATCGCTTTCAATGACTAGATACCCTAAGTGGCTTAGCTGAAACGGTAGTCAAGATTAAGCTGACAAAGAGAGGGCTGATCAAAGCCAAACTGACAGGATCATTTTATTCAACGCATCACCTTTGAACTACTTTGCTAGATCTTTTGAGCTTCATCTTGGGAAGTTAAGTTTAGGGTTCGCAAACAAATTGATCGCCTTTATTAGGGCTCCTTCTACCCGAACTTAGAAAAAAGGTGTTTGGATGGCTAGAGCAAACCTCTTAACCTGGCTTAAACGGGAGCTTGCTCTAAAAAGCAACATTCGGATCCTGCTCGTTCAATCAGTTATAGGGGCTGCAGGATACGGGATGCTCTCTCCAATATGGCAACCTTTTGTCCTAAGTTTAGGGGCATCTATGTCGATACTAGGTGGTCTAAGGGCCATTCTAACCCTTCTTGGATCTTCGTCCTCTCTTCTTTGGGGAAAACTATCCGACAGGGCTGGAAGAAAGCCCCTTATCCTCCTAGCATATGCTTTGAGAGCAACCGCTTTGATGGTTTGCCTATTCGCGAAAGCTTGGTATCTACTAATCCTATATGCCATTTTCATGGGGCTTTCTGCAAGCTTCCAGCAGTATAATCCAGCCATGGCATCCTTGGTTGCCGAATCGGTCAGTAAAGAGGAGAGAGGGACCGCATATAGTGTTATAATGGCTTCATCAACTATTGTATCGGCAGTGGTTGCTCCAATAGGTGGAATTTTGGCCATGATGTATGGTTTTAACCTGATATTTCTCGGATGCATTGCTGTTGACTTGTTCAACATCCTGCTCACCTGGCTCTTCATTAAGGAGACCCTTGAAGAGAAGGTCCGCACAACATTTCAACACGGAAGGAAGTGGCTATGCAAGCTAAGAGAAATGTTTAGGCCAGAGAGACATCTAAGGGAATTTTATCTCGCAACAACGGTCGATGCTTTTGCATGGGGGATTGGTTCTTACATACTTTACGGCATGCTTGTGAAAACTTACAATTTCACTGAGTATCAGCTTGGCCTGCTTTCAACGATATTGTCTTTAGTATGGGGGATCTCCCAGATACCAATTGGAAAGCTCATAGACAGATATGGTCGTAAGCTTTTCCTTCTAATCTCTGAACTTATTGGAACGTTCACTTTGTTGGGATGGCTCCTTTCAAGAAGCTTCTTAGCCTTTGCTATTCTCCAGATACCCTTTGGAATAATGATAGCGGCATGGGTCCCAGCCATAGCTGCTCTGCTTGCTGATAGCGTTCCTATGGAAAAAAGGGCTGAGGCTATGGGCAGATTACAGGCTTTTAGAGGTTTACTTGCTTTTCCAGCCCCGTATGTGGGTGGCTTGCTGTTTGATGAGTTCGGATTTAGCGTTCCCATCCTTGTGAATTTAATAGGGAGCTTTACAGCCTTCTGTTTCATATTTTTCTTGGTTAAAGAGAAGAGTTAGACGTAATTATCTTTAGAGTTCTGAGTTTTTCCCTTCCTTTTCTCTTTCGTGATAGGCAATAAGTTAGCTAAAGCGACTATATCACCTGAAACGAATATAACAACATTATTATAAGACAAAGCCTTAAGGGTTTCGGGATTTGGTCTCTTCTTGAAAGCTAAAACTATTTTTCCCTCCCTATTTTCCCATACAGCCACTATATTAGGATCCGATTCAAACAATTCCAAAGCTTTCTTGAGATCTATCTTCGCCATCCCAACCACTTACCCTTTCTCAACCTTCACAGAGCCTTTAGCACCGCAGATTGTCCTTTAAAATTGCAAAGTATAAACCCACAAGCGCCAGTCTCAAGGGCGATCCAAACAGTTCCGTATTCAACTTCTAAGAATAGGAAGATGCCAGCAACTACTATCACCGCTAGAACGAAAATCTTCCATTTCAGATCGAATACTTGCATCACCTTATCACTCTACTTATTAAACGAACATACTAGTAAAAAAGAGGATTACATAGAATACTATGTAAGATATTGTGGAAAAATTTTGAACTATTATTGCCTTCAATCCCAACAAGCCATACATTTGACTACAAAGAAGTAGGTATTCCAAAAAGCTTGAGAGAACAAGCTGAGCATCAATGTCAATTTTAGGCAAAGTAGGGAAAGATACTTACCTCATTTTTGAGATAGACAAAGGAACTACCAAAGCTTTCAGTAAATTAATCGCTCAGCACTTCTTGAACAATTTAACACATTTGTTCTGCACTAACGGGTCTCCGAAAACCTTGATTCATGAGATAGCATATTGCGGGCCCTTTCTCGATCCTGATAAACATGTTAAGGGCCACGTGCAGAACTACTGGAGGCCAGACTGAACGTGAGATGACCATTATTGAAGCGTAAAGCAGGCCGCTGAAGGTGCACTCGATGGACTTAAGCCATCCGTGGTGAGGGAGATGAAATATCCCGAAGAGGAGTGCAGATGCCAAGGTAGCCCGCCGATAGCCAAGAATCGACGAGAGATGTGAGATTAGAAGCCCTCTGCAAATGAATTCCTCAGGCAGTCCAATGTAATAAAGCTGGTGCAGCAATTCCTTTAACATCTCCCCAAGCGGCCTCGGCCTTAGAGATACTCCCCCGTGGTCTCTACAAGAGATAAGTTCAAACACATAGTGAACTCCTAAGTCAGCAGGGTAAAGGATGACTGTGAGGGCAAGTCCAAGCGCTGAGGGAGGGTCGAGCCACCAGGTCACGCCCGAGGCTAGAGATATTAAGATGGGAACGACTGCTTCTAAGATGAACGTCGTATGAATCGCTGCTCTAAGCAATCTCTTCCTGATCTCTTCATCCTTAAGCTTTAGGAACCGCCTGACGAGGAGGACCAAGGCTATTGGAACTATTATCGCGTAGGTTGAGGCAGCAAGCGCAATCCATGTAAACATGAGGTCTGAGACCTCCTAAAACCTCGATCTGCTCCAGCGGATATTTAATGACTAGTCACCAATTGTTATCACACTAAGCTAGTGGGCTTGTCACAAGCTAACAAAGAATAGCTTAAGACTATAAGTTGGATGGGGGTTAATGAGGGTGGAGATACAGGACCTCCTCTTGCACTTAACATCGCCATTTTCGCGTTTTCAAATTACAGAAAAGCAGCCTCTGTTCAGGTGATATCAGATGTTTTAATGGAGAACGAATGGTTTCCAGCTTTTAAGGAGAAAGTGGTTGAGGAAAAGACGGAAATTCTCCTAGAACCAGTCTTATGGACCCTTTCTGTGAGCTAGCCCTCTGAAATGGTGAGAGGGCTTATGTATTTCACTTTATCCCTGATCATAATTTCCTTAAGCTTCATTAGGTCTTCGATGACCTCGAAGCTTTCTTTAAGATCTCTCTTAACTTCTACTTGCACTACTTCCTCCTCACTCCTTCTAATCTCCTCAAGCAATTCTCTAGCTGAAATCTGCATGCCTTCTCTGTAATAAGTCATAGTGAAATCCTTCCCACCATATATCTCAACGTCAAAGCTAGCTTCAAGAACTCTTGAAAGGAATTCTTCGCTAAGTGATTTGGTTAAAACTCCTACAACGCCATAGACCCCGTCAAGGTTAACTCCTACCTCGCCAACTTCAGTCTTTATGACTGGAACAGGGTAAAGCTGCTTTTCAAAAGTTCCTCCCAAATTAATGTAGCTATCCTTTGCAAATTCAACCTCAGAAGCTTTGATTCGCTTGGAAATCTTCTCTTGTAGCTCATAAGCAGTAGACCAGATCAGATTTAGCACTCTATGTATATCAGCCTTCCTTTCCTTTAAGAAATCTTCCGTCAAGGTCCTTCATCACCTTTATTTCCTTCCAAATATGATGATAGGGTCCCCAGTTATTCGTATTCCTCTCTCAGTTTTGCACCTCCTTTCAAGTTCCTTTAGTCTCGTCTCATCCTTTTTAGGATCAAAATCCTTCACAATGGGATTAAACAACATTTCCTTTATGATCTGGTCCATGGTATAATATCTCTTTACTAGGAAGGACATTTCATAGACTTCTTTGAACCCTCTCATCTCATACCTTTCCAAACGTCCTGCAGATGTCTTCCACCAGCTGGCTCTTGCATACGGCATGGCTCTCTCCCCAAAAACTTCATGAATCTCTTTCCAACAGTTATATACCCCGCAAGCACGATGAATGTACCATCCTCCTTCCTTCAGAACTCTATGTGCCTCTTTAATGCTGTGAGGAGCCAATCTTATGATAACTTCGTCAAAAGCACAGTCTCTAAAAGAAGATGATGTCCATCAGCTCTTAAAATGTGAATTCTTTCGAAGGCGGAGGAATTTTCTCTAGCAATTTTTGCTGAGGCCTCTGACAAATCAGTGGCAACGATTTCAAGATCTCTATTCAACTTTGCTATTTTGATGGGTATATGGGCTGTACCTGTACCTATATCAAGGATTTTTCCCTTTTTTGGCGCTTTCTTGATTATTTCGCTTACATATACTTCATCTGCATTGATTCCCTCGATTTTGATTTTTTGGAGCTCCTCTTTAATGAAACTGTCTCTGAGATGTGCTTGCTCAAATGTGTCACCCATTTCTGTACTCTCCAACTTAAGCTAATTCATTAGCATATTTATTTTTGAGACTTTGCTCGCTCTTACATCGACTCCCAATCTAAAGAGAAAATCTCTTTGTTTCAATCTTCTCTATTATCTTAGTCTTAGTTCTGATCTCTACGATTATGTTTAGAAAATTAGAGAATAACGAAACTTCCATACTCTCGAGTTCCTCAAAAGTTAATGCGGCATCTTAAATTAGCCAGGCCCGATCATATTGCAGATCTTAGATTAAGACCATCACGAGATATTTAATATGGTAAAGATTGTTTGCAGGTGACCAATCTTGCCAAAATCCAAGGTGAAGGGAAGGAGCAGTGAGAGGATTGCTAGAGGCATTTTAGAGAGGCTGGGATACAAGATCCTAGAAACAAACAAGACAGTTGTTGTGGATCAATCAGAGGCATTTGAGGTAGACATCTTAGCTCAAAGTCCGGAGGGGGAAAAGTATTGCGTTGAGGTAAAGGCTGGAAAAGCCGGGGTCTCTGATGTTCGTAGGATTTACGCGGACAGCAAGATATTGGGTTTGAAGCCTATGCTTGTCTGTAAGGGCTTTGCCGATGAAGCGGCTGAGGCGGTAGCCAATAAGCTAGGAGTGAAGATGATCGAGCTGAGTGAGTATTACGTGCTTTTGGAGCCTGAAGAACTCGAAGTAGTGGTGAGAACAGCTATACAAGAGGTTTTAGGGGAATATGGCTTTTATCCTCTCCCTCCTTGGGAAAAAATTGGAGAAAATGAGTGGAAATTGATAAAAGCAATAACTAGATCTGAGAACTTTGAAGAAGCCGCTCAACTCCTTAATTTAAGTGTTGAGGATTTAGGAAAGAAAATAGGGCTTCTAAGGAGGGATGGGATCTTCCCACAACGAGGACAGGACTTCAATGACTTGAGAAGGCATGCCCAGCAATTAATTCAAAGGTACTCTCTTATGTTGAGGTTAGAAGAGATTGAGAACCGCCTAAAGAAAATAGAAGAATCTCTTTTAGCATTAAAAGAGACCATTAGTTCCAAAATAATTGAAGATAAGGGCAAAATCGCTAATGCCTAGGAAAAATAACTCAGTTAAACATTTAGCATGTCGACTTTAAGACACTTGATCTCAGAGACATAAAGATCATAGCTAACAGAGCTGCAAGCGAGGCTAGTACCCCTAACAGGACCCTCATCCTGTCTGAAATGGACTCTGAAGGCTTTATTATCAATCCAAAGAGAACTAAGGCCGAAAAAGCAAGCATTATGACTGCAAAGGCTAATTCCTCTTGAACAGAAGGCTTCTCTGAGCCCCTTGGCACAATTATTGTTGGCGAAAGGATCCCATAAAGTTTAACTTTAAGGCACAACAGGCTCAATAGAACCCTCTATTTCGTGTTAAGGCCTAAAACGGTTTCTAATTTTATCTCTTCTAATCCTTTTACAACTAAATCAGCCTTAGAATATTTTGAGATCGGAATGTAAGGATTAGCTATTGCTATGCACTTCATCCCAGCAGATTTTGCCGAAAGAATTCCATGCACGGAATCTTCAACTGCAACGCACTCCTCGGGCCTTATCCCTAGAATCTTAGAGGCCAGAAGATACGGCTCAGGATGGGGTTTAAGGTTCTTGACGTCGTCCTGGGTAACAATGACATCAAAGATGCCCTGCAATTTCGCTTGCTTAAGTACTATGTCGACAACCATCCTCTTTGAAGAAGAAACAAGGCCAAGTCTTATTCCTGAAGAAGACAACTGATCTATAAGATCCTTTGCTCCTGGAAGTAGCCTTATCTTTCCCTTTATTATCTGAAGGAACCTCTTTCTGCTTTTCTCAGCTATCTTGTAAGGATCTCCCTTTATATCTTTCTCCCTGAAAATTCTTTTCAGCTTTTCCACATAAATGAGACCTGCGTACCTTTCTACTTCTTCCTCTTTCAATTTAACTCCAGTTTCTTCAAAAAGAGTCTCAATTAAGGCTTGAATGTAGAAAGTTTCGGTGTTAACAAGCACCCCATCCATGTCAAACAAGACAGCCTTGATCATTAAACATCACATTGAGGTCGAGGAGTAGTTGATTATATTTTCTCAGAAAATAATATTCTGCAACTCAAAAACTTGGTGGGTTCCTCCTATTGCATCGCCAGATCTCTCATTCCTTCTATTTCATCTTTGCGATTTAAATCCAGCCATATGTCACCCTCTACCATATTTCCCAGTTAGCTCAGCATATCCTATGACGTGCCCTTCTATAGCCTTTAACACCTCTTTTTTGGTGGCTCCGGGTTTCACATTCAAGGTAGTATCTAGCGCGTAGAGCTTGAAGATGTACCTATGAGCTGGGCCCTTTGGAGGGCATGGTCCTCCATAACCAAGCTTATTGAAGTCTTTTTTCCCTGTACGCCTATCCCTTCAACTTCTCCTTTAGTGGGAATGCCTTCAGGCAGTTTTCTCAAGCTAGCAGGGATGTTGTAGATAACCCATTGCGTGAATACTCCCATAGGCGCGTCAGGATCCTCAACTATTAGAACGAAGGAAACCGTTCCTTCAGGCGGTTCGCTCCAGCTAAGGGGAGGGGATATATCCTGCCCACCACATGTATACTTGATTGGTATGTTTCCTCCGTCCTCAAAGGCCTCACTTGATAGAGCGCGCACATAAAAAAGGTCTAAAATTAATGAGTAATTAGGATTTTCAGAATAGGATGGTTGAACTAAAGGAAGTGAGATTTCTTAACATTAGTCAAGTCTTTCCTCTTTCGAAGCTTTCTCGAGCTGACTTATGAGTCTATCACAGAGGCTGTAAACTTTCCTTGCCCTCATAGCAGCATCTTTGGCATCTTCTTCGCTTATAACATCATTTGGAGAAAGAAGTGCTTCTTCACCTCCGTAAAAGCTTATCTCTCTTTTCTTTGCGAGGATCTTAGAAGATTCTCTTAAGAAGGGAATTTCGACCCTAAACCACTCGGGAAGCCTTCCTTCAATTCTTGTAAAAACGTCCGAGACATCATGTACCTTGGGATATTCTATTCCAATTGCTTTAAGAACGGCTTTCAGGGATAACTCAACACATTCTTGGCTAAGACGAACGGTGTAAGGATAGTTTGCCTCCTGCAACGCGTCTTCAGCATCCTCTAGCCTGGCCTTGGCTTGACGCATGTATGACTTAGCTATCCTAAGTAACTTCAATTAGCTCACCGAACTTGTAGTCTGGCTTTAGATCCCAATACCAGTGCTCATCATCGATAAAAATCCTCCTGACGCCGCGCTTTATTAGCTTGGATTTAAGTTCTAATAACAAGCTTTCCAAGAACCGGCCTTTGTCGTAAAGAATTATGGCCTCTTCAGTCATGTCAAGGAACAAAAGAGGAATAAGCTCTGCCTCATCCTTTCTCAAAGGATAATAGCTTAGATGAGTGTGAATTCCCTGCTCGCTAAGCCAGTTTATCTCATCTTGGATGGATTCCTCCAGCTCACACAACCGCTCCAACCTTGAGCCCAAACTTCCTTGAAAGCTTTCTGAAACCAGCAATACGTCTATATCGCTGTTTTTCTTGGCCGTACCTCTTGCTACAGATCCATAAATTGCGAAAGAAATGAGTTCAATATCCCTAGCCCTTAAGATTTCCCTGAAGCATAGGAAAATTAGCCTCAAATACCTCTCTTGAGGGATCATTTGAACATTCTTAAGAATTTCGGAGGCTGTAAAGGCAAGAAACTCGGGATCCATGAGCCGATAGACACGAGGGACGCTCCGCTCAAAAATCGTTATGAGTCTCCTTGAATGAAGCTTGCTAAATGCGACTGAGAGCTTACCCTCACTCATCGATAATATACTCTTAGCCTGATTAAACGTGAAGAGTTCGAGCTCAAAGTGGATGAAAAGCCTAGAATAAATCTCACCAAGCCATTTTGGTATCCACATCTCCTTCATCCGACGAAGCTTATTATTAATTAGTTGTTAACCTAAACTATTTATTAAGATTTATAAAAAGCTCATGATCCGAATGAAGAAGGATATGAAGCAAGAAAGATGTCCTTTTCGCTCTTTAGTAAGAATTATATTTGCTTTCATTCTAATAAAGAACTATGGTTTCTTGGGGTAAGGCTTTCAAATCTGCGGGACTATACGTTATCTTTCTGATTGTTTGGACTGTAGTTGGAGCAGCTATTATAGCATTTGGCTACATCACATATGGATCCTTAATCTGGTACGATCCTTACACAGGAATGCCAAAAATTAACCCAGCAGGGCTCGGTATAGGATTTGTTCTCACCTTAATCGGCTTTATTATAATCCTATTAGGTTCATTTGCAACTTTCTTCAAGATAGTCAGCGAAATAGTTGCAGATGAAGTAGAAAAGAGGCTCAGGTACAGAAGGTTATAAGAAATCATCCAGTGAAGACTTCTTAAAGACCAATAAGGATCACTACCAGCCTTGCGGTAGGTAAGAAAGAACATAAAAACTTATGAAAATCAAGGACCTATAAAGGGAATCTTTTATCAAATATTCTAGAATATGCTATAAAGCTTTCTCTTAACTCCGTTGTTAGGTCCAAGTAGCCACTTTTTGGATAAAAACTATCGTCTCATCTTTCGAGCCTTCTCTAATTCTCTTAGATACCAGTTCGTGTCCTCTTCTACCCACTTTTTGACATCATACCTTACAGGTTTTCCCGAGCTATCTAGCACGATAACCTCCTCTATCTCAGAGTTGATGATCTTGCGCTTGCACCTCAAGCACGGCTCAGCTTTAACATAATTTCCCTCAGCATCAAATCCAGCTATATAGAGCTTTGCTCCTATCCTGTCCTCTCTATTCGAGTTGATTATGGCGTTTTCCTCAGCATGAACCGCAGGACATAAGTCGTACGCTCTATCATGGGGAAGATCAAGCAGGTCCTTTATGCAGCCAACTTCGATGCAGTTAACGACTCCCTTTGCAGTTCCATTGTAGCCTGTTCCAACGATCGTGTTCCCCTTAACTATAACGGCCCCTATCTTCCTCCTAAGGCATGTTGATCTAGCAGCAACAGCTAGAGCTATATTTAGAAAATACATCGTCTTGTCAGGCCTCTCCATGACTATTACCTCAGTCGATCAGGAGGTTCAAATCCCATAAAAAGTGATCCGCCGCTGTTTCTGCTGCCAATTCAATCTCCTCTGCTCACATCGTTAGACTTTGCCCTCTTTACAGATCTGAAATTCGTTGAAATTTCAGTGGACCAGATTGCATGGGACGCTTCTCTTCAAATATAAGCTTTCTAACGAAAATGTATTCTTTTGGCTGGGCGCGCGCTAAAATCATGAAGCACCTCTGGAAGTGAGTAAATCTAGGCTAAATCTCAAATTAAAAGAGAAGTTAGAAGAGAGCTAAAAGATAAGGACACCCATTACACCTGGTAACTCAGACCAGCTTATGTATATAACAAGTTTAGTTAACCTCTATCCTAACTTAGCTGAACAAGATTGAAAATAGAGAATTCCATGTGTTTACCTCAGTATAATGAACTTTAAGACCGTTATTATTGATACCGTCCTGTACATGCTCAATTCTCCACTCAGACTCAAGTCACGATAGCTGCCATAATTCTAATCCTCAGAAGGAGGGATAAGAGTGGTTGAGGTGGGGAGGAGGACTGGTGAGCTATCCAAGCAACAGACTGACGATGGCGAGCGTGTAGGCGGTGGCCTCCTCAACCCTAATAGCCCTAACCCTAGACCTCGAATCCCCGGCTCAAAAGCTCCCTGCAGAGTTGTAGCCTTTGAACCCTACCGTACCGGTAACGAGAACCTTCATGGAGCCGTAAACCCGATAAGAAGACTGAGTCCTAGGATATTTATATGCCCTTCGAGGGCATCTTTATATAGACGCCAAATTGGTAGTCCAAAAAGGTGAGCATTTTGGGTAGGCTCGTTAACGTATCAGTTAAAGTACCGGAGGAACTCAGGGAATTAATGCGGCGTGTGAAGGTCGATTGGAGCAAATACCTCCGAGAGGCAATAACGGCTAAGATAAGGGAGGAGCTTGCCAAAGAGGCAAGCAAGAAGCTGGATGACATTAGAAGCAGGGCGAAAAACGTGTCAACGGATGTGCTCGTGAAGTGGATAAGGGAAGAGAGGGAGAGCAGGTGGGGCTCGTAATTGACGCAAGCATGGCAGCGAAGTGGGTCATTCCCGGTGAGCCGTGGGAGGAAAAAGCAAATATGTTGAAGAAGGCGATCGTCTTAGGACGCGAGGAAGCTTATGCGCCAACTCTTCTAACATACGAACTCGCCTCAGTTCTACTGAAAGCTGTTAAGAAGAGCGTTCTAAAAGCTGTGGATGGGATTGAAGCACTAAAAGCGATCGGCTCTCTTGGAATAAATCTGGCTCCAGTGCTGTGGAAGGAGGTTGCCGAGGTTTTTGAAGTGGCGAGTTTATCGAGCTTAACAATTTATGACGCGGCATATCTCTGGCTTTCAAAAAAGCTAGACGCGGATCTAATCACCGCTGATGAAAAATTGCGAAAGAAAGGCGAAAAAATCGCGAAAGTACTTTTACTTAAAGAAGTAAAAATCTAATCTATCAAATTTTTTACACAGCTATCAAGCTTCCATAACATTCCTAATGCTCGACTATGACCTTACGCTTTCAATCCTTCTACTGGGATTCACAAGAAGGAGAGAATCTAGTATAAATATAGTAAACATATTTAAATAATAGTAAGAATAATTCCATACTAATGACTAGGGTAAAGGTCACGAGGAACTATCAGGTCACGATACCAAAGGAGATAAGGGAAAAAGTGAGACTGAGAGAAGGCGACTACCTTGAGGTAGAAGTTGATGAGCAGGGAAGAATAGTGATGACTAAATCCAAGAGAAAGAGGATGACGCTCAGAGCTGGCAGGTCTCTTACACCCGAGGAAATAGAAAAACTGATAGAGCTGGGAATGAAAAAGAGTCTTGCTTCCTCTGGTGGATAAATTGTCATCTGCTGTTCTGGACACTAATGTCATCGTATATGACACGTTTGAGGATTCAATATACCACGATAAGTCTCGTGAGATTTTGGATTCCCTCGACACTTGGGTGCTTCCCTTAATAGTGCTGTACGAGTATATTTGGTTGATGAAGGAAATAGGTGTAAGCCTTGAGGACATCTCGGTTAAAGTGCAGGAGTACGCTTGGGACCCCAAGGCCAGAGTGACATCAGGAGGTAGAGATGCGATTAGATGGGCTTTAGCCGCCCTCTTGGAAGAGAATCTTTCTCCCTCAAGGTTCAATGATAAGGTCGTACTCTCTATTGCGGAGAGAGAGGGAATCCCACTAGCCACTTTTGACAGGAGACTGAGGGCTCAGGCTCAAAAGGAAAACATAATCGTCCTTCCTAGGTCTATAGCATAGATCGTATTGGATTCCAGAACCAGTTTTAATCCCTGAAGTTTTGTACGGGATAAAAATTAAGTTATAGAGATCTTTACTTATCCATAACCGTCCCCTAGCCATTGCTGTCATCCGTCAGTAGGCATTTTATCCAACCACTTCTGTGGATCATAATGAGGCAATCAAATCTCTCTTATGGACACAATTTGTTAGGTAAATTTAGAATATATAATTTTCCAGGAAAAATGGACAGATTTAATGAGATTTCTTCAATATCATTGATCTAGGGTTTTTCCTAAGATTAAAACGGAAGAGATATGCAATGATACCAGAGTATATATGTATCAAGGTGTTTGAATGATGTAATGAGCATAGGTGACTGGATCTCAAGAGCCATGGAATTTATGGAGAACGCGGAACAATGTCTTAAAGAGAAGAGGTTTGCCATCTCATGCTTCTCAGCCCACCAAGCAGCAGAACTAATGCTTAAGGCGCTTCTACTCCAAAGAACAGGAACATATCCTTTTACCCACAGCCTAACTGAATTACTGGATTCCATCGAGAGCATAGGCATAGCCACTGAAGAGCAAGTTTATCAAGCAGCTGAAGCCCTAGAACCTCACCACACGAGAGCAAGGTACCCATCTGTTCATTGGAGAAAGTACGATAGAAAAATAGCGGAGAGGTGTATGTCTCATGCTAAAAAAATCATCGAATTCGCTAGAAGATCTATTAAAGCATAGATCAGAGATCATTAGGAGAAGAAAGGAGGATTTCGAGAGGTTTGTATCAGCGTTGATTGAAGAGTTCGCTGGCAAGGTGACGATAGTCCTTTTCGGTTCGGTGGCGAGGGGAGAGAGAAGACCAACGAGCGATTTTGACGTCCTTTTGATTCTTGATGAGATAAATGGGTATTGGGAAGTTTTGGAGCAGGTATACTCATTGAAAGGGAAAAGCATTCCAGTGGATGTTGTGCTGATAGATGTTAAAGCACTGCATGAACAAGATTTTCTAATCTCTGAAGCCCTAAAAGGGAAAGTGCTATACGATGGTTTGGGTATTCTGAGGAAAAGGGTTTGAAGAATTAGATATGAATCGATTTAGGCTGAGGTAGCCATATGGATTTTTGCTAGCATGCCTTTTTCCTTTCTTTCATGAGTTCATGGCTCTAGACAAACTTCAACTTCTTTTTTATCGTCTCATTAATGAGTTCTCCCATGTCATCGTCTCTAAACTCCCTACTTACCTCGAAGATTTTCTTCCTCGACTTCTCATCGAAGCTAACAACTAAGCTATATCTCAAAGCAGTTTAGGTCCTTGTGTTGGTTCTAGCTATCTTCTTCCATCTAAAAAGTTCCCTTATCTTCTTCAGCGAAATTTCACCCGTTTTAAAGTAAAAGCAATGCAAAAGCATCACATTTGAAAACATAAACAAAGTAAAATATGTGCGACAATAGAAAGCGTGTGATGGCCGAAGTTACAGTTAAGGAGGATCTTATAGCTCCCTGTGGACTCTACTGCGGTTGGTGTCCATTTTACCTTATAGGAAGAAAGGAGTTTACTTGTAAGGGCTGCTGATCGAGGGAAAAGTGTGGCATCAGGGACTGTGCAAAGGATAAAGGGCTAAAGATCTGCACTTATTGCCCCGAATTTCCATGCCAAAAGCTTTATGATATGTATAGCCATATGGATCAATTCTTCAACGACATAAAGGAAGCTTTTCCACATGGAATTAAAGCATAGAATGAGCCGCATCAACTACAAAAACAAAAATGACAACAGCTCTGACAGAAAAGCAAGTTATCGATGCCTTTGATAGGTTCATCTTTGATACCTTTAGAAGTATATTTATATGCTCATCTTCTAACTTTAATTTGGTTTAGAATGCAGGAAGAGTTCATCAGAAAAGAGAAAGGCGCATCAATCCTACTAAAAACGTTTGGAAATTCGCCGAAGATCAGAATAATTGACTTCTTTCTTGGTAATCCTCTCTTAGACTTCACGAAGAAGGAAGTTATTGAGGCCTTGGGCATGAGCAAGCAGACATTCTACAAGTACTTCAAGGACTTAGAGGAGCTGGGAATAGTTAAAGTCACGAGAAGAATAGGAAAGGCAAAGCTCTACAGGATAAACCTCAAGCACCCATTAATAGCGATGCTAAGGGAGTACGAAAGGAAGCTATCATTACAGATTGTAGAGAAAGAGAGAGATAAGATAAAGGAAATACTCAAGGAATTCAAGACAGAGATCAAAGAACTGTATGGAAAGAGGCTGAAGAAGGTTATACTTTATGGATCATGGGCAAGAGGCGAGGCAACTGAGGACTCAGACATAGATGTTCTCATAGTCCTCGAGGGGAAAGTTCTGCCAGGAAGAGAGATAGACAGAATGATTGACATTATAACGAAAATTAACCTGAAATATGGAGTGCTAATATCGGTTTATCCCGTGTCTGAGAAAGACTTTCATGAGGTCAGAAGCCCTTTGTTGATGAATATTAGAAAGGAAGGGATTCCAGCTTGAAGGAAGTCGAATCGCTCATTAAAAGGGCAAGAAGGTACCTTAGGAGCGCCGAAATTCTCCTCAAAGATGGGGACTACGAATCATCGGTTTCAAGAACCTATTACGCGATGTTTTTCTCCGCTCAAGCCTTGTTGTTAACAAAAGACCTGTCTTTTTCATCCCACAAAGGCGTTATCTCTGCTTTCGGAGAGCATTTCATCAGGACGGGCATTTTTCCGAGAGAAATGGGGAGGGAACTGAATAGAGCATTCGAGAAAAGGCAGATAGGAGATTATGAGCATACGTTCATCATATCAAAGCAAGAAGCTGAGGAATTGCTTGAGAAAGGGAAGGAGTTTGTGGAAAAGGTGATTCAATACCTTAGCAATGAAATTGTAACGAATACTTAGTCCTTGCCGATTATCGGGATAGCCAGTTTCCTACCTTCTCCTTTGATTCTCTCACGGCTTCCCTATCACAGGCCCAGAACTCCTCCTCAGCTATCTCAATAGGTTTTAGATTTAGTTCTGCGCTCTGAGAAATCCATCCCTCAGAGAGATTGAGGAGGATGGCATCTAGGCTAACAAGGTCCCTGCCAAATGCTGCAACCTCAAATCCATCAACGATGTTGTACCTCATGCGAGGGAGAATCAACTCGTACTCACCTTCAGGATGTGGAACTGCCGTTGAGTGAAGGGCCTCGCAGATTCCGTAGACGTTGAAGAGGGATTGGTAGACCTTGTTAACGTCGATTATGCTTCTAGCTATTTTCGAATGGTTCGGACCGTGCCACCAAGGCCTAAGTAGATCTGGTATCATACCAAACAGGTTCTTCATACAAAAACTTGCGTACATCTTGAGCTTTGCAAGGCTTATTAGTGTAGAGCCACGCAGATCGTATAGCTTCTTTAGTACCATGTTGTAGAGCTTTTTGGTTGCAACCAGCTTGAAATGAGACTCAACAGCCCTTTTAACCTCGTTGGGATCTGCTATGTTCCCCCTCCAAACCTCTTCGGTCACGTTGATGTACTCCACGCTGAACTCCTTAAATAGGTCGGTGAAACCGTTTTGGTCGAGGAAGACCTGATCTTCCTTCCTGATTCGGTCCCAGTGCCCTTCTTCTCTGAACTAGTCCCAGCTAGGATGTTCGATAAGCCATCGCCAACCCTCTCCCTTAAGGAGCCATTTCCAGTTGACTTCCTTGCCGTTAGCCTTAAAGCTCATCCCTCCTTCTTGAAGGCTTGGTGAGCGAGCTATCATGTAGGATTCGGTGATGATGACGCTGGAATCGATTGCTTCTAGGATCGCCCTCAAGGTTTTGCAATCGGTGTAATTTCCGGGCTCGTTCGATACCCAGTTAGGGTATCGACCAAGATCTGCTTCAGATCAGAGGAGTCACTAACCCTCGCTATCGTTGTCTCCCCAAATTTGTGGAAAACAGGCATGATATGCGCTTTCTCTTTGACATTACAAATAAAAAGTTTCTTTAGGACGAACCTTTGCGATAGTTTGTGTTTATTTTTAGCTAGCTTAAGCGATATTGGCAAGCGAATCGTCTGTTCGGTATAGAAAGCATATTGATGATAATAGCAGTAACTAACGTCGCTATAGGAGTCATAAAAAGCATTCTTCAAAGGTGTAGGGGTTTTAGTGAGGAGAAAGCCACAGATTCAGTCTTTGTTGCAGACCTGATGAAGGTTTCATCACTCTGGCTTGGCAAAAGGTTGAGCCGATTGCGAGAAGTGTACAGAAAGCCGATGAAGGCACCTATACTTGGGGAGTGGTTTGAGTATCTACACTACAAAATTGATCATAGAACAAGGAGTTTTCCTAAGAGGGTATAGATAGGTACAAAGTCAACAAATTCATTTAGAATTCCAAACACGATATCAGAGCGCTTGTACCAACGTTTCTATTGCTTTCCTAACTTTTTTATTTTTCTACCGACGTATAGTCCATATCCCCAATATTTGAAGATCATAAAAACATTTCTTGGGGGAGCTCCTTCTGAGACCTTCCATCTTATTCCAAATTTCTAGGTAGTTTGGATCTTGGGATTATCTAAGGGCCTAATTGTCTTCGAGAATATGAGTAAAAGTTAAGCATGCGGAAAATAAAAAAGAAAGGAGAGGAAGGATTAAACCGAGTTTTCAAGAAAAACAGACTATGATCCTTCAGACACATGAATTTCTCCTTGGATCAACGGTCCACCTTCAGAGTAATGGATTTTTGATATTGTTATCCTAAATGTGGTTGGAGGAGGACCCTCTTCTGGAATAAAGGGACAGGATACACATTCTGAAATATGCACTTCAAATGTACATTTGTACATGCGATTTCCCTTGTTGACGAAGCAATTCCCTCCAAATGTTGTATATCTCCATCCAACAACTGGAGGGTATTCTTATTCTGATCTCCGTATCTTAAAATAGGTTATGTCATTGCTAAAAACGATCAATCTAGCTTTTGGATCCGTGTAGAAGAAAACTCCTTTTGGTCCAGGATCTCCCCCCTCCCATTTTACATCAAAGGCGAAGTAGCTCCTTCCATTATTGGAAGTCTTGATCTCGCCTACACCTTTCGCTTCACCATATCTCGGCTTCGTGAAACCTGCGACCATTTGTACGAGACCAAGAAGCAATAAGCTAACTATAAAGGCGCTTGCTAAAACCTTTCTAGTTGTCTGCATACGTATGCAGCCCTATCTCCAGCCCTATCTCCAATTGCATGGATCATGAGCTGGAACCCAGCTTTATGGGCTTTTGAGACCAGACGATTTAGCGTCTTAGAGACTCCTCTCTCCTCAGGATACCTTATTATGCCAAAAGTGTTTGGATTGTCAGCATAGGGTTCTGATAGGTAAGCAGAATGCGCTTGAGGGGATCCATCCGCTATTATCTTGATGCATCCTATTTTCAGCATCTCATCTCCAAAGTCGGTGTGTAGCCCAAGTTCTATCAATTTATCAAGCAAAGAAGAATCTTCTGGCATTGAAGACTGATGATACGGATTGATTATCATCCAAACCCTGATTGGAAGCTTCTTTCTCCTATGAAGTTCCATGAACGGCCTTATTTCGGCAAATGAGTAGCCAAGACCTCCGGGGAAAGGGATCATCACGTGATGAATTGTTGTCCACCCAACCTTTGCTGCGGCCTGGAGGCTTGAACGTGCTGTCTCCAGCAAAACCTCATCAGTTGGGGGTTCAGCCATGTTCCAGAAGATTTGCATGGCGTATTCGTGAACTATTCCAATGGGCACTCCCTTTTTATCTCTGAGGATTCTGCCCCTAGAATCTTCCTTAGTCTCAGCGGTAATCCCGGCAAGCTCAAATGCTTTGCTGTTTACCCAGGCTGCATGTCCTCCTGCACTCTTCAAAACTACCGGGTTTTCGGAGGAGACTGGGTCAAGGTCCCATCTAGTTGGAAGTCTCTTCTCTTTTACTCTGAACTGATCCATCCTCTGCCAAGGACCCACTTTCCCTTTGGAGTCTTCAAAACCATTCTCCTGACTTTTTCCACCATCTCAGCTATGGAGTTGCAGTCAAATAGGTCAACCCAAACTTTGGATGTCTTTAGAAGACCCCTAGCAATCCCATGATGATGTGTATCTATGAACCCTGGAACAACAGTTTTTCCGTTGAGATCTAAGACCTTAGTCTTGTCTCCAATGAATTGCCTTGCATCCTCGTTTGAACCCACCTTAAGGATTCTACCATTCGTAATAGCAATTGCCTCGGCACTAGGTAGTTTCTCTGACATGGTGATTACGTCGGCATTCAATAGAACCAAATCCGCTAAATCTACATCTGAAATCTCAAATTTAGCATCCTTTGGCATTGCTCTCACATCATCAACCAGTAAGCTAGTCGATCCTACAAAGCTTTTAATTGCGAGGAAGTTCACTCTTGTACTCTATGATGTTATAGTTCATATGTAGTATCTCCATCTCTCTTATGGATGGATGAACTTATGAAAGTATAATAGTCAGAGAAGTTAGATCAATTGGATGCGAACATCATGAAGAGAGAAAAAATTCTGTTCGCAATAGGGTTGTTGGTACTAGTTGTTGTGGCCTTTACTCTATTTACTAGAGGGAAGGAAACTTTGCCATCTTCGCCTACAGCAACACCTAGTCCAACTGCTGTTCCAGAATCTGGAGGATGGATCATAGAGGGAGCGAAATTTCTGAATTTCAACTCAATATGCGGCCTTAAGCTAGAGCCATCACGTCCCAAAAGTTTGACTATTGGTGGCGAATGGACAATGACAGGTTGTAGCACACTTGACGAGCAGCTGGGGAAACCATTAGCGATCGTCATTAAAATTCGAAATTCTGGCAAAACAAACCTCAATCTTACGGTGCCATTGCTTTCTGACGTTGTAGTTCATATGGACACAGAATCCAAGGCTCCTCTTGCATTTTACCTTCCGACGTCTTGGTTGCCATATGGCGGCTGGGTAACTGAGGAAAAAGGCGAGCTTATAGTAGAAATGGAACCTGGAACAATAGTCGAACTACTTTATTTAATACCTCAGTTTAGTGGAGAAGCCATAATCGACCTTGGAAGCATTGGCTCTCTCAAGATAGAAGCTCCAGCGTCGTAGTCGTTGTGTTGTTAAGTGGCTGGTTGCTTCTTATCTGCTGCCCGTTCTAAGTGGTCAGTTTGATAAACCTAATCGAAAAGCTCGAATTTCTGCACTTAAAAGTGCTTAGATGAATGTCTTGGTTAATTTTGCTTTATCATCCTTTAGTTACCTATAAGTTTTCCCCCGCCTACTTACACGCAAAATAACTTCAAAGATCCCAAATGCAGCGGATATGGTGCCTAGAATACTCACTATTGCGTTGTATATTCCTCCTGTTTTCTCACTTAGATAATCAATCAGAGTGATTTGAGTCTCCGCCCTTGTGAAGCATCTTACATCGAAAATGATCTCTACATCTACCTCCTCTTCATACTCATCCCGAGGAGGAATATAGTTGAACCTTCTGTCGATTACCGAAGTTCTCCTATTTATGATGTGAATTTTGCCAATAGAATAATCTGAAACAGTTGGAGTAATTTCTTCAACATTCCGAGCTGCTGCAACATAGTCTCCGAGATCAAACCCCTCTACGTACTCACTTATTAGGAATTTCCTTACATGCGTCATTTCACTTGTTGTTTTATTCAAGTAATTAATGTCAAACTCGATGAAAAATCCTTTAACCAGCAATTCAATCCTCCAATGATGGGGTTTTCCCTCTTCATAGTATGTCACATTGGCCCTTTTTCGACACGCTATAGAGGATTTGATGGACAACTCCACCTCCCATTCATCATCCTTAAGCACTATCTTGTGATCTTGAATCTCTGTGTCAATATATTTTGGGTGTTTAACGATTTCGAATTCTAAAGGTTTCGCTTCCTGAGCTTTCCACGAGAAACTGCCCACGTCCACTTCTTCTATAGGTACAGAGATCTTAACTTGGGTCAATAAAACCATTATAACAGTTAGCAGCAAAAAGAATGAGAAGACGTACTTCAATAAACCTTTCAGATTTATTCCATCTCCAACAAAAGATGTCCTGTTGGCTTATATAATTTTCCACCAGAAAGAGCGCCAAAAATAGGTTTTTTTATTGAAAAGAGTGAAATTAAATTCAAATCAGTTCAATTTAGGAGTTCATCGCCCTTCAACTGTCTCTAGTTTTATTTCTCTATCGAAAAGAAGGAGGAAAACTTCTTTAATGGTTATTGTGTCAGGGGGTTACTTCATTTTTACCTTCATAAAATCAAGAAAACCCTCTTCCAACTTCTATGATTAACCAGTCGCATGGGTTCATAGTTTTCTTACTTTTTTGTATGCAAGGTTCTCTATATAGAAAAATTAAATATGGAAAAAACTGAAGTTTTAGTATGAAGCATTCTATACGCAAGTTTCTAAAATTTTTTCTCATTGCAGATTTAACTTTGCTTCTACTTTTTACTGGCCTTATAATCTACTAGCGTTTCAAATACGGTCGTCCAAGCCTGTTTGTTGAGATTTCAGGCCATCTAAGAGACAACTGGGCGAATCGGTCACATGTACAATAAATGTCAGCAATGATGGGAATCGAGACTTATTTAATGTGAGCATCGGGGACTCTTATGGCTTTAAGTGGTCTGGTAACTTGGCAGTCAACGAGTCTAGGGCTTTTTATGTTGAATTTAAGGGTCCCATCAAGGACAAGATATTCAACAAAGTAAGAGCTGATGGATACACAGAGGAAGGGTATCACGTTTGGAGCACGGATGTGTGGACCCTTACTACAATTGTAAGTGAAAGCTACGATCTTATTGATGCAATTAATAAGGATATCGTTGATGTTGAGTTTAGGGGAACAGGCTACTGTGCTGGAGATGTGATAAAGCTTAGGATTACCCCTAAACTTGAAATCACAGTAAACATAGAAATAACTCCTGGTCTAGTCTTGATAAATTCCGGTCTGGGACAAAACATGATCATTGCAGAAAGTAGGACTATAACCGTTAAACCCGGAATTGAACTTGATTTAAACATTGAAGCCTACTGTCTTGACCTGCACAAAGACAATCCATCAAGTTCAGAGTCGTTCTCACTACGAACTGATCCTGGTACTTATGGAGAGGACGTTATAAAGTTGATGATGTCCCTCACTGATGCCCCACGCACTCAAAAACCAGTTGCTGCAGTGCAGATTGCTTTATGGGTTATAACCGATGACATATCAATAGGTGAAATATCCATCTCCTTTTCACTCGAGGATATTAGGGCTGCCAAATGGTTACTGGAGAATGCTGGAATAGACATTTCTCGTAAGAGGTTGTTCCAAGAAGCACCAGGCACATAATCTAAGATAGTGAAGTTTGTAGCGCATATAGCGGTCTTGGAAGAATTTAGAGGATGAGATGCTACTCTTCAATTTCTTAGCTTCTTAACCTTTCCAAGCAATATTGAGGTCTTTTCTGGGAATATGAAGTTCCGCTGTCAGGCTATGAAGATACGATTGTTTGCCTCTAATTCATTCTTAAAAATTAAACATTATTTTCTGCCTTCAGTATTTCGTTCTTCAACTTCAAAATCTTAATTACGTCGTATGAGAGCCCTAAGACAAGTGAGCCGGCTCCTACCAGTAAGAATCCCACCAATGCCTCGCCAAACCCACTGAGTTACCCAAACCTTTGGAGCCGACCAGTGGGAAAGGATTCTTGGCATGAAAGGCAAAGAGTGGCAATAGCTCGTGCGCTGGTCAACGACTCAGCAATCATCCTTGCAGATGAACCTACCGGGAATTGGACTCTGTCACGGGTTAGGAAATCATAAGCCTAATGAAGCGAATTAATCGAGAGAGGAAAAAGATGTTTATCATAGCAACCCATGACCTTGAGGTAGCCAAGAAAGCTGATAGAGTTGTCTATCTAAGAGAAGGAAAGATAGAAAGGGAAGAAGTGATAAAGAGTGAGCTCTTTGTCGAGTTGCAAGAACTGCTTTGAACCGAATAAAAAAGTCCCATAATGTTAGTTATAAAAACGATCCTAAGCAGATTTTTCGTGATAAAGCTCGCATGCATCTTCAGTTTTGCCCCTTTAAGGTTCGATTTACGCGAAAGCTATGGCTGCCTTAGCCAACTTTCTTAGCCAAACCATAAATTTGTTTAAGAATAAATGGAAATCCCCTTCATCTATCTTTTCTATGAGTAAGTATCTCTCAGAGCCGAATGGGAAGTTTTCAACGGTTAACATCGAAACTTTATTATTCAGGTTCCTTTTGTATTTGTAATATAGCCTTAAGATGAACTTGAGCTTCCTCAAAGTCTCTTCTTCCAGATCTTCATATCTTAAGTTGAATTTCTTTGAGATCATGTATGCATCTACGAAATATCTTTCCTTGAAACCTTTCCTGGTTAGGATTGCTCTTACCTTCTCGCAGAAGATCTCCCTTATGTCATAAACCTTGAATTGTATAGATTTTCTGTACTCCATGTAGAACTCTGGAAAAAGGAATTCAAGTTCCTTTGATTCGGGACAAATGAACTTCAGCTCAACCTCTTCTTTCCCAAGCTCCTCCAAACTCCTGGGTTCTTCCAAGTCAAATCAAGGTCAACGCTGAACGTATGCATATAAAAGAAGTTGCCGAAGGCAATTTGGGGAAATCTTTGATTTCCTTTTTATCCGCTGTTAGGCAAAGTGAAATTTGAGAAACCTTTTATCCGATTTCAATTATCTTTCCTACCCCGTACTCAATAAAATCTTCCTCATATTCCCTTTTGAAAGCTTCTCTGACCAAATCACCTGTGCAATGAGATGGTGCAACTTTTTCTACTCCCAATTCTTTAAATTCTTTAACACACGATATAGGGGGATGGTGAAACCCTCCCAAAACCAAATAAAGCTTATCTTTTTTCATCAATTCTTTAGCTTTCTTCACAATATTCACAATTCCAGGATGAGCACAGCCCGTAATAATAACTAATCCCTTTTTTGAATCGATAATTAAGGATTGCTCTTTTGGAGGCCCATAAAGTTCTCCGGTCGTGTAAACAAAATCAGAAATTTTCCCTGGAGCCGAAATTTCTACAAGTTTGGCTCCCTTTTGGGTTATCATATTTTTAATAGATTGGGGAAAGGAACTCGGAATAAAGACAGTAACATTGCTGTTTCTTTCTAAAAAACCTTCTAACCCACCTACATGATCACCATGAATATGAGAAACAACTACTTTCTTGATTGAGGCAGGATTGATACCTAATTTTTCCATATTGGAAAGCAAAATTTCTGAGTTTCCTCCGGTATCGAACAGTATTAGCTCCTGAGGAGTTTTTATTATACATCCGAAACCCCAGGCAGTTGTTAAATCAGGATTTACTTGATAGTTGTCATAAACAGAAATTAAAGTTATTTCTGGTTTTTCTTCTTTTTCTGATCCAATAGAAATTTCTAGCGGAGTTAATTTTTCAGTTTGAATTGAAAGCCAAATTCCTGTCCCTGTCAAAATTAAGATTCCGACTAAAATTAAGATTTTGAGATTCTTCATATTCATCATCTCCATAACATTTTGCTATATTTTGATTTTTTCTTTTCAAGCCCCCCGAAGCAATTTCGCCTAACCTGTAGTAACCGAAGTAACACTTGATAAGGCATAGTCCTTACACCTAAGCCAGGAATTTACTGGAACGTCGTCCAAATAGACTTCAACTTCCTATTTCCCACGATAATAGCGAAGAACAACATAAGTCCAGAAACCGTGAACGATTTGGAGTGCTCTGGCCTAAAGATAGAGGTTCCAGAGGTTGGGCACACCATCTCCTTTGGACGTAGGGGTCTCGTAGCCGAGGTAGTTGGAGAACTCGTTGAGAGGAGGGCAAAGTTGAAGGCCCTTGCGAACTCTGCTAAATCAGGTTCTAAAAGATATGATTCGGCTCAGATAGCAGTTAAATGGATCCTTGTTGCTTGTTTCGGTTATCTAGGGTATAGAAACGCGAGGTTTGGAAGCATAGAGGCTTATGAATGTGTCACAGCTCTTGCAAGGGATACGCTGTTTAGGGCAATGTTGGTTGCAGAAAGGATGGGCTTTAGGGTTCTGCACGCTTTAGTGGACTCCCTCTTCATTCAAGTAGGCTCAAAGGACTGGCTCGAAGTTCAAAGGCTGATTAGGGCTATAGAGGAGGAGACAGGATATACCCTCAAGGTGGAAGCGGATTACGCATGGGTTGCATTCTTCAACGATGTTTCAGGGAGAACTGGGGTTCCCTCTCGATACCTCGGAAGGCTAAAAAACGAAGAGATAAAGGCCAAAGGCTTGAAGCTTTGCAGAAGGGACACTCCTCTTTTCATCAAGAAGACAATGGTTCATAGATTTCCCTTAGAGAGATAAGAATACTGACAGAGGAAGATCTCGAAGCGTTCAAGGGAAAAAATCTGGATGTACAGGTTAAAGAAGACCCTACATAGTTTACGAGTGGACTCAGGTAATTCGCGCGCGCTAAAATCAATGGCCGTCATCCAGTTATTATGATGCTTGCCCTCTTCTTTCTCTTTTTCTTCTCCTCTTCCCTTTTGGACTTCTCTGGATAAAACTTGAGATAATCGTCAGCCCTCTTTGCAATTGCAATTCCAGAACTTGTAAGGATTATCTTTAGCCTCTTCCCCTCCAGCTCAGTTCTTACCAGCCCTAAAGGCTTTAGCTTTCTGTTCACGTGGTAATTTACTGTTGGTTCAAAGCTGACTTCCTTTCTTTCTTCTTTTTCCTTCTTGGGCCGCCTGATTTCCCTACCCCTTACCCTTTCAAGGTAATCGGCGACCCTATTAGAAAGCTCTTTCAGAAAAGCAATGCCTTCGAACTCCTCGTACAGTACTTTGAGGATCGAGAGAGAGGTCTCTGGAAGTAGCACTACCCTCAGCATGGGCAACTCGGGATCTGGAGCATTGGGAGCGATTGGGATTCCTCCCTTGTACATCGTTGCAACATATAGAGCTGCTGAAATCTCTGGAAAAGAAGAGGTGATGGAAACGTAGACCTCAAATCCAGCATCCCTGTGGTTCTGTATTAGGTCTCTAACAGTATCAAGTACAAGATCGAAGTCCCTCCTGAGATTAATTGAGTTAAAGGACTTGGTCATCCACCTAACCTGATTCTTAATCTCCGGAATTTTTTCAGCACCTTGGCTATCTATTATGAGAGCTACAGCCTTTCTTGGACCTGCGGTGCCAAATGCTTTAAGTATAAACTCTTCATCAGCGTCAGCGGCAAAGATAAGGGCGTTCTCGATCGGCAAGCACATCACTAAAACATGTTTTGTTATTAAGAATATGTTTATAGATCAGCAATAAACTTTTAGTTTCTAAAGCAGTTCTCAATTTCAAATGATTTTTGAGGTTCCAAAACTTTACTTGTATAAAAAAATCTCTTTTATCGTTCCATAGTATTTCATATATCCCCAAATTTCGTGAAACTGGATAAAAGTATAACTATTAAAATCACCAGAGGTAATTCACTTCCGACATCGGTGTCACTTCATGGTCGCAAGTGGAAGCACGAAAGAGCAGAGTACCCTCGAACCTTTCCTCGAGCGAAGCTCTAGAGCCTATGATCTAGTCTCCTATTCGGAAATTCAGGGTTCTCTTAGGAAATCTCTTATCAGAAGCGCTTCAGACATAGCAGAGGTTGCAAAAGTCGCCGAGTCCCTCATCAGTGAGGTAAGGACTCTCCTTGAGGTAAGGAAGGCCCCTCGTATTGAGGTAAGTACGATAATATCTGGGGCTGTTGACGCCGGTGTGAGCGGGAAAAACCTTCTTGTGGGCTTTTGCCCGGTAGTTGTTGCAGTTGGCTCGGTCTTCAAAGGGGTTGAGATGAAGGGCTCTCCTCTCGCTGCAACGACGAAGATCGCTCGCATCTTCAGGGACGAGGAAGAGGGAAGGAAGCTCGCAAACCTCATAGGTTTTTACCTTCAGTTCGAGCTGGCAAGAAGGCTTGTTGAGGAAGGCGTAGACATCCTAATAATCGATGGACCGCTCGCCATATCAAAGGTTCATTATTCAACCATTTCAAGGGACTTCAGTAAATCATTTATCACCACATACCAAGAGGCCATGAACTCCCTTCTTTCCCTCCTTTCAGAGTCCAGAGATGCAGGAGTCCTTACAGTGGGCATAGTGAAGAGGGTAAGAAGCTCAATTATCCCTAGGCTCCTCAACATTGACGGCAGGCTTAACGATTCTGTCGTAGCTTCCATATCCTTATCGGTGAAGGAGTACACGAAGCCCCTCCCGCTTCCAAGGGACTGGTCTGACATACCGGGAGAAGCCCAGTGGAGAGGTTTCTGGGGCCATGGCCTGAAGCCAAGGGCAGTTTTCGTTAAGGGGAATGTAAGGAGGGTTTACAGGCTTGAGGTTCCTGAATACGCTCTGCCAAAGCTTGATTACATAGTTGGAGCCCTTACATCTTTAGCAGATCCAAAATCTGGCTTCCCAATCCCCCTCTCGCACGTTGACAGGCTTGCAAGGATAACTGAGCGAACCTCGAATTCAGCATATCTCCGCCTCTTCAAGGAGGTAATGCTTAGGCTTGGCCCCTCAGCCGCCCAGCTCCTAAACATCGTTACCCTTCAGCACGGGGAGGTGTGAAGTTGCAAAATGTTGTTGGATATGTCATTTCTCGCTCTACCCCCCGAAAGATAAACTTCGTGATAAAGAGGGGAGAAAGAGTAGAGCTGGGCCAGTTTTATGCTGTTGAGCATCCTTTCTGGGGGAAAGGAGGCCCAATTGTCCTGTTGAGGGTTTATGACATCTCCTCAATGAATGAGGAGATGGATCTAGGCCGTACTGGAGTAATTGCAAGTTCTGCAGGCCTCGTCCCCGTATTTCAGGGGGAGCTTGAGTACCTAGTTGCTAACGCAGAGGTCCTGGGCTATCGAGACCCCATTGATGGGAGGATAAAGGGCCTTGAGGCCCCTCCCTCTACCGCAGATCCAGTCTTCAAGCCAGATAAGGAGGATTTGAGGGAGTTCTTCTCATCAACTACCTCTGGCTACAGGGTTCCAATAGGAAAGCTTGCTGATTCCGATATAGACTTCTACCTGGACCTTGACTCCCTTGCCAGAGGCCATGCTTTCGTTGCCGGGATGACGAGGTCAGGAAAGAGCGTCTCAGGGGACTCAATTACAGTGATTTACGATGTAAAGGAGAAGAGGGTTATAGTTGAGCCAATAGGAGATTTCGTAGACAGGCTGCTTGGAAATGGGATGGGAACTAAGGAGCTTGGAAGGAGGTATTACGCCCTCTGCCTTGAGAGAAGGAACTTCAGACCAACCTGGTCAAGAATAACTGCTGTTCACAAGCATAAACCATCAAAATGCATGTACGAGATAAGGACTGATAAGGGAAAGAGGCTTCTAGTAACTGGAGATCATTCCCTCTTGGTCTTCGATGGCCTAAGGCTAAGAGAGGCTAAGCCAAGGAGTCTCTTTAAGAGAGGCCCGTTCTGGCTTGTTTCCCCGTTGGAAACTCCTCCTCCAATAAAAAGGGCTGATGGGGTCGGTCCTGAGCTTATAGCCGCGGCTGTTGCAGATGGGTCGGTTGTCGGGGATGAGGTCCTAATTCATGGGCCAGATAAGAAGCTCGTTGAGATAGCAAGAGAGAAAGGCCTTGAGGCAAAAATATTGAGGGACTACCTCCTCTTAAGGGACCAAAAGCTGAGGATGATTGCGGAACAGGGCCTAGCTTCCTTTATCACCCTTCCAATAAGCGAGGAGAGGAGGGCAATGAAGGAATTCCTTAGGAGGATAAGCTATCAATCCTATGACGGGAGCAGGGTGATGTTCTCAAATCCATCGGAGACAATGAGGGTTGCATGTTCTCTCTCCCTCCTTGGCCTTGAGCCCGAAAGGGTTGGCCCTGCTTGGATCCTTTTTGATGAGGAGAAGGTCCAGCAGGCTTTGAAGTACACAGCTAGCGACGGAGGCCCGGTGTTCCACCACCTTCCAGAGCTAGGAGATGTGATAAAGAGGGAGAGAATAAAAAGAGGAATGTGGAGGTTTGAGTTCGCTGTAAGGGCAGGGATAAGTCCTGATTCGCTTAGGAGAATTGAGAACGGAGAATTTGTAAGCGTTCAGGATATTACTGCGGTCCTTAAGTTCCTAGGAGGAAATCAAGCCCTAAAGCTCCTTACAATGCCATCCCTTTCGTTCGAGAAGATAGTTGAGGTGAGGAAACTAGGGCCCTGGGAGGAGCCCGTTTACGACATCTCAGTTGAGAGGTGGGAGAACTTCGTTGCAAACGGCTTCTTCGTCCACAACTCGACCTTCGTCCTAAACCTGATAGAGAACTCTCAGAGGATAAATCCGAGACCTAGGTTTCTTGTTCTCGATAAGAGGGGGGAATACTCAATCCTTTCAAAGAAAGGGGCTGCCATATTTGACTACAGGACCTTCTTGCCGAAGCAAGGAGCTTTAACCCCTAAGGACATATCGAGGAGGCTTGGGATAGATAGGGGCTCTCTTCGAAGCCTTGTAGAGCTTGCTGCAGAAGAAGTCTTAGGAGAGGGGGAGATAAGCCCAGAAGCCTTGCTTAAGAAGGCAAAGGAGCTTGCAATTGCCATGGATGTGAGGGAGAGGAAGAAGCTGATTAGTCAGCTTCAGATAAAGCTAAGACGATCGGGAAGGTTCCTTAGGCCAAGAGGAATGGGTCATGACATAATAGAGGCTGTCAGGAAGTTTCCTATAATCGTGCTCGACTTCAGCGTTGACGCAGATTACGACGATCAGTTCCTAGCGGTAAGGGAGATGATAAGGAAGATAGTTAGATACGCAATTTCGAGAAGGGATAAGGGGGACTTCGCCCTAATAGTGGTGCTTGAGGAGGCCCAATATTTAGTCCCCGAAAGAAACGCTCCACTTGTAGGAAATCCCTTCGACTCAGGGGTTTATTCGACTCTAATTGAGGCGATAAGCCAGTCAGGAGGTTACAACGTGGGCTTCATAGTGGTCACGCAAAGACCCGCTTACGTATCAAAGGCAGTCATATCCCAATGTAACACCGTAGTGTGCTTTAGGCTGAAGAACTTGAACGATCAAGATGCAATAGCTGCCTACACGGAGGGAGGAGGGGATATAAAGAACTACTTACCGTCTCTGAGGAACCATGAAGCAATGATATGGGGGATGGCGTCTGAAATCCCCTTCCCCGTTAACGTAAGGATGAAACCCAGGATCTTCCCAGCCAAGGCCTCAGCACCACCAAGTGCTGCCTGGAAGAAGATGGCAGACTCATAGCTTATTATAAGCTTCTAAGGAGTCCAGTTAATGTCCAGGTTTTGAACGAGGCTCCTTACCTTTTTAAGTACCAATTTTTTCACTAACAGGATTTCCATAACCTCAAAGGAAGAGGATAAGGTCAAAAAAGTTGATCTGACCATCAGACAATACATAGAATTGAAGAAATTGATAGAACTCTACGCATAAGGATCATAAGCCTCATCCAAGATAATTCATGCTCCTCAGGTTACTCCTCTCTAAAGCACTTCCTCCGAAAGCAGTACGACCTTTATCCCTCCATATTTCTCCCTCCCGACCAATCCCTTTTTCTCCAAAGACTTCAGGGTTCTAGAAACAGTAACCTTGCTTAAACCGGTTTCAGACCATATATCCCTCTGCAGGGCTCTTCCACCTCTTTTTGCTAGGAATTCAATGATTTCTCGAAAATGCGGTTAGATCTTCCCGCAACGATCATCTTCACCTTTCCATACCAATGGAAAGGAAACTCGTTAAACTATCAGTTCCTATATAATAACTCACCAAACGCGGGCTAAAGTATTAATGCAGCTTGTTACGAAAGGAATAATTCTCTTTTTGTCCT
>Ga0190286_1000162_pt1 | contig 32919 bp, 48 predicted proteins | sample 48691834_MG_FD_183241 | JGI IMG/M metagenome (GOLD analysis project Ga0190286, IMG submission 183241) | Hydrothermal vent microbial mat bacterial communities from Southern Trench, Guaymas Basin, Mexico - 4869-18-3-4_MG | ecosystem: Environmental > Aquatic > Marine > Hydrothermal vents >... | reverse complement strand
ATCTTCCCACTTTAAAGCTGAAGTAATTGTCCACGGGGGCTTGGGAGAGGTGTCCCATGCTCCCTTGGATGTTGCCCTCGGGTAGGGGCGGGGGAGCCTGCGCTTCCGCCTGGCATGGGATACCCTGGAGGTGATGGCCTTGCCTTAAAGGCCGCCTCAATGAGCCTGGGCTCCTCATCAGTGTGCTCTTGGCACGGTGGCTTGGTGTGCGTGAGTCCGGGCTTTGCGTGATCACGATGGCGAAAGTAGGGCCGAGTGCCCTTGGTGCTAAGGGCGGAAAGTGTCTTTGCCTGAAACGGGAAGGGCTTCCTAGGTCCATATGGACGCACGGCGGAGCCTGAGAGGAGGTGAAGAGGTGTCCAAGGTCAAGGACTTAAGCATGGATGATTTGGAACACTTAATCGAGCAGAAGATCCTGGAAATCCTTGGGGACCCCGATTCCGGGCTGGAACTGAGGGATGAATTCAAAGAGAAACTAAGGGAACGCTTGGAGAAGCCATCCAAGAGGATCTCCCATGAAGAGGTGCTAAATAGATTTGGCCAAGATTGAATGGACGGAAGAAGCGGTGAGAGACCTTGAAAAGCTCGATAGACAGGTGGTGCAAAGGATTCTCAGGAAGCTCGATTGGTTCTCCAAAAACTTCGAGAGGGTTATTCCTGAGCCGCTAGGCAGGGAGTTCAAAGGGACTTACAAACTGCGGGTCGGTGACTGGCGGGTTATTTACACAGTTGAAGGTGATATCGTCATAATACAAAGCGTCGGTCATCGAAGGGAGATCTATAAGGTGCCATAAGTAGGAAGGGGCTCCAAGGTGGTAATAATCCTTAGAAGGGCACGCGATCTCGGATGCAGATCTTTGAAAGATGTCCATTAGCATAGCGAAGGAGAGGCTTCACGGGCTCACCTCAATGAAGGAGCCTCAGGGTCTATTAGGATGCATGTGGGTTTTGCCGTAAGCGTGGTGCTGGCGCGGCTTCTGGGGATGCGGAAGTGGGAGATATGATCGTAAGCATTCTTTTGAACGGGAAAGATACCGGCACCCTCAAGGCCCATAAGGTGCGGGGGCCCGTGGGGACTTTCCCTTGGGTCTTGGGCTTCTCCTCGCCTGGCTTTTGGGTTGAGATCGAAGGCCATTTGGGATTTGCAGACCAGGGCGGTTTGCAATGAGCTCGATTGAAGGGCAAAAGGAAGGGGCGGTGACTATGGAAAATGGGCTCGCCGAGAGGCATGCCCAATGGCCGGTTCTAGGCCTTGTCACCAGGTTGGGCGGGCCGCCGGGGGGTGGAAGTCAAGACACCAAGAGTGAAGATCTGCTCCTGGACGTTGTCCCCGCACCTTCGGCCGATCTTGCAGTTTTAAGGAGGTGATCAAGATGGGCCAAAAGGAGCGCCCTCGAGGGCGGATTGTGATCGACCCGAAGATCCACTTCGGGAAGCCCTGTGTGGCCGGGACCAGAATCCCTGTGGAGGACGTGCTCGAGCTTATCCAAGAGGGCATCCCATTCGAGGAGATCGTAAATAAATATTATCCCGACCTAACGATCGAGGATGTCAAAGCTTGTGCCAGATACGCTACCGAGCTTGTGCGTGCGGAGGAGATCCATGTGGAGGCCCCTTAATGCGCTTCCTGACCGATCAGGATGTCTACTGGATAACGGTGGGATGGCTGCGGAAGGAGGGCCATGATGTTGTGACGGCTAAAGAGCTGGGGAAGGAGCGGGCAGCCGATGAGGAGCTCTTGCGGGAGGCCAAGAGGCTGGATCGGAGGTTCCTCACCCGGGACAAGGGCTTCGGGGCCCTCGTCTTCTTGCGTAGGGAGCTCTCGGCCGGGGTTATCCTGTTGCGGATCACCCCCACGACGGTGGAAGAGGTCCATCGAGAGCTTCGGCGATTGCTCCGGGAACATACCGAAGAGCAACTGCGTGATCTTTTCTGCGTGGTCGAACCGAACCGCTACAGGATCCGTCGCCTTCGGTCGAACTGATCGCCGGGGGAATTGAGCAAGCTGGGGTTGCTTTGTTCAGGGACGGTGATGGAATATAAAGTTTTTGAGGAAGGGGTTCTTAATGGCCGGCTGGGGAAGGCCATCGCCAAGGTGGTGGGAAAGCCCGGGAGCCTGCGGTTCCGCCTCGCCCGGGGTACATCCGCAATCGGTCGTTGGGCAAAGGATCTGGAACGTTCGGGTTGGCGAGGCGGGCCCCGCTGCGGTAGAGTCACCGTGGGGAGGACATATGGCCGGGGAAAGCTTTCGATCGCTTAGAGTGATCGTAATGGGTGTTACAAAGATAGTTTATCCTAAGTCCTTCTCTGAGCCGCGGTAGGCTGGCTATGGGAGAGGGCACATGACGCATAAGGCGGAATTGCTAAGAAAAATAAACGAGCGTGAAGCAACGGTCGGTGTGGTGGGCCTGGGCTATGTGGGCCTGCCCTTCGCAGTGGAGAAGGCCAAAGTCGGCTTTCGAGTGATTGGGGTGGAACAAAACCCGGTTCGGGCTGAAAAAGTTAACCGAGGCGAAAACTATATCGGCGATGTCAAGGACGAGGAGCTTCAAGAATTTGTGGCCAAAGGCCTTATCCACGCGGAAACCGATTTTCGTCGCGTCCCAGAGATGGACGTGATCGTCATTTGTGTTCCCACCCCCCTCACCAAGAACCTCACCCCCGACCTGCAATATGTGGAACGGGTCAACCGGGAGATCGCCAAGCGCCTCCGGCCGGGGCAGCTCGTGAGCTTGGAATCCACTACCTATCCCGGGACCACTGAAGAAGTGATGCTTCCCATCCTGGAGAGCTCCGGCCTTAAGGCAGACCAAGATTTCTTCCTTGTCCACTCGCCCGAACGGGTCGACCCCGGGAATAAGCGCTACACCACCCGCAATACGTGCAAGGTGGTGGGAGGTGTGGGGCCAAATTCCTTAGAGGTTGGGGTGGCTTTCTATTCCCAGACCGTAGAAAAGGTGATCCCGGTTTCCAGTGCCAAGGTCGCTGAGTTGGTGAAGATCTTCGAGAACACCTTCCGGGCGGTGAACATTGCCTTGGTGAACGAGCTTGCCCTTCTTTGTGACCGGATGGGCCTCAACGTGTGGGAAGTCTTAGAAGCGGCGTTCACAAAACCCTTTGGGATCATGCCATTTTGGCCTGGGCCGGGAGTGGGCGGCCACTGCATCCCGGTGGATCCCCACTATCTCGAGTGGAAAGCCAAAGAGCTCAACTTCAACACCCACTTTATAGCCCTGGCCGGTGAGATCAACCGCCGCATGCCCGAGTTCGTCCGGGATAAGGCCATCCGCATCCTCAATCGTCTTGGAATAGCCCCCTCCCGTGCGAGAATCCTCGTCTTGGGGGTGGCCTACAAGCGCGACCTCGATGATTACCGCGAGTCGCCGGCCATCCAGGTGATCAAGCTCCTTTTGGCGGAGGGAGCGAAGGTCTGCTACCACGACGCCTATGTTCCGAGTTTTCACTCTGACAGTTTGGCGATGGAAAGTCAACCACTAACCGAAGAGCTTTTGCGCGCTCAGGACCTCGTGATCATCACTACGGACCATTCGAACATCGACTACAACTGGGTGGTGGCCCATGCCAAGCACGTATTCGATACGCGGAACGCCACAAAGGGCGTCCGAGAGTACCGGGAGAAGATAACGCTGCTATGATTCCCAAAGTTGGACTCATCGGGGCAGGCGGCTGGGGGAAGAACATTGCCCGAACGCTCCACGAACTTGGAGCCTTGGCCGGGATTGCTGAGCTTCGGCCTGAACTCCGTGCCGAACTGCGTTCCCGCTACCCCGACGTTCCTCTCTATCCAGATCATCGCGCCCTTCTTCAGTCAGAAGTTACAGCAGTGGCCATCGCCACCCCTGCGGCGACCCACCCCACGCTGGTGAAGGAAGCCCTCGAAGCTGGAAAACACGTGTTCGTGGAGAAGCCTCTAGCTTTCAGCCAAGGCGAGGCCAAGGAGCTTGTAAATCTGGCGCGTAAGCAGGAGAAAATCCTCATGGTTGGCCATCTCCTCCTCTATCAGCCCGCCATCCGGTGGATAAAGGACTTCCTTGACTCGGGAGGACTTGGCGCCATTCGCTCCATCCACCAGGAAAGGCTCAACCTGGGCACCGTCCGCACGGTGGAAAACGCCCTTTTCAGCCTGGGGGTGCACGACCTTGCGGTCCTCCTTTATCTTGTGGGCCGAGCCCCTCAAAGGATTCGGACCTGGGGGCAAGCAGTCCTTCAAGAGGACATCGAGGACGACGTACACCTTCATCTGGAGTTCTCCGATGGCGTGCAGGCGCACCTTCACTGCTCTTGGCTTTGGCCAGAAAAGCAACGAAGACTCGTAGTTATTGGGGAACGCGGGATGCTCATCTATAACGAGGTCGATCAAACGGTCGTCCTCCACAAAAAGCACGTGAAGCCCAATCTCTCAATATCTGACGAAGGAACTGAAGTTGTGTTTCAGGGGTATGGCGAGCCGCTTCGGTTCGAACTTGAGCACTTCTTGGAGTGCATTTCCCAGGGAAGGAAGCCCCTCTCCGATGGAGAGAGTGCCATTCCCGTAGTGACGGTCTTAGAAGAAGCTTTGCGGCAATTGGAGGCGATGCGCGTGCAGGAGCGAGAATATTTTGTCCACGAATCAGCCTATGTGGACCCCGGGGCTGAGATCGGGAAGGGTACAAAGATCTGGCATTTTTCCCACATAATGTCTGGAGCGGAGATTGGCAGGAATTGCAACATCGGCCAAAACGTGTTCATCGCCAAAAACGTGAAGATTGGAAACAACGTAAAGATCCAGAACAATGTCTCCGTCTACGAGGGTGTGATCTTAGAGGACGACGTCTTTTGTGGACCCAGCTGTGTGTTCACCAACGTGAAGACCCCTCGTTCGGCTTTCCCCCGTAACCGAAGCGAGGATTACATTCCGACCATTGTCAAAAGAGGGGCCACCATCGGGGCCAATGCCACCATCGTTTGCGGGGTGACGCTTGGCGAATGGTGTTTCGTGGCTGCCGGTGCCGTGGTGACCAAAGATGTCCCTCCTTATGCCTTGGTGGCGGGAGTGCCAGCACGACAAATCGGTTGGACCTGCCGTTGCGGAGTAAGGCTGAAGTTCGATGGCGAGGAAGCCACCTGCCAGGCCTGCGGCCGCCGTTACCAAAAGGTAAGGGATGGAATCAAATATTTGGGGGAAGAGCCATGAGAATCCCCGTTTTAGACCTGACGCGGCAGTATCGAGCGATCCAGGGGGAGATTGATTCCGCGATTCGGCGCGTTCTCGAATCTGGCCGCTTTATTTTAGGGCCAGAAGTAGAAGCCTTCGAAAAAGAGATCGCTCAGTATCTTGGCGTCAAACATGCGATTGGCGTAGCCAGTGGCACCGATGCCCTCCTTCTTTCCCTCAAAGCGCTGGGGATCGGCCCCGGGGATAAGGTGATCGTCCCGAGCTTCACCTTCTTCGCCACCGCCGGCGTGGTGATGAACGTCGGTGCCACCCCTGTCTTCACGGACATAGATCCCCAGACCTTCAACATCAGCACCGAAAACGTGAAAGAGATCCTTTTATACCACCCTTCTCCCGCCACGCGTCACGCGTCACGCGTCACGAAAATCAAGGCCATCATCCCCGTTCACCTCTATGGCCAGCCTGCAGACATGGATGAGATCATGCGTTTGGCTAAAGAATACGACTTGTACGTGATCGAAGATGCTGCCCAAGCCATCGGTGCAGAGTACCGGGGCCAAAAAGTTGGAACAATTGGCCACCTCGGCTGCTTCTCGTTCTTTCCCACCAAGAACCTCGGAGCTTACGGGGATGGCGGGTTGGTGGTAACCAACGACGACGAACTCGCTGAGCGGGTGCGGATGCTGCGGGTGCATGGATCCAAGCCCAAATACTACCACCACCTGGTAGGTACCAACTCCCGTCTTGATGCCCTTCAGGCCGCGATCCTTCGGGCCAAGCTCCCCCATCTGGACGAGTGGACCGCCGCCCGCCAAAAGATCGCCGCTCGCTACGATGAGCGCCTAAGGGATATCCCAGGTATTGAAATCCCATTCCGTGCGCCCGATCGCACGCATATCTTTCATCAGTACACGATTCGCGTGCTCGATGGTCGGAGGGACGCCCTCCAGAAACACCTGAAGGGAAAAGGGGTCGAGACCCAGGTTTACTATCCCTTACCCTTGCATCTTCAGCCTTGTTTCCGGCATCTTGGCTACCAAGAGGGCGATCTTCCCGAAAGCGAGCGGGCCAGTCGCGAGGTTCTGTCCCTTCCCATGTTTCCGGAACTCCGCGAGGAAGAAGTGGCGTATGTAGTTAAGGAAGTGGCCAACTGGCATGGATGGGAAACGATAGGGGGTTTGAGATGAGTTGTACCCTCACAATGAAACACTATCGTGAGATCCTAGAAGCTGCTTTGAAAGCTGGGTACGTATTTCGAGGTTTTCACCAGCCGCTTTCATCTGAAAAATACGTAGTATACCTTCGCCACGATCTTGATGTCTGCCTTGAAGAGGCGCTTGATATGGCTGCTTTGGAGGCAGAACTCGGAATACAGGCCACCTATTTTGTTCTTGTGAACTCTCCTCTCTACAATCTCCTTTCTGAGGACAGTCTGGAATTCTTGCATGAGCTTGCAAACAAAGGGCATTGGATAGGCCTTCATATCGATCCCGCGATGCTTCCAACCGACGCTCCCAACAAAATGGAAAAGCTTGTATCCAAGCTGATCGAGTTCTACGAAGCTGTATTTCAGCTTGTTCCGGTAGTGTCATTCCACCGCCCGAGTCCAAATATATTAGGTCGTGATTTCGGTGCTTTTGTAAGCGTCTACTCCCCACGCTTTTTTGAAGAAGTAAAATACATTTCAGATAGTCGTGGCATGTGGAGAGAAGGCTGTCCTTGTCAGATTGTGCGTAAAAGACAATATCCCTCTTTGCAAATGCTAGTGCATCCGATATGGTGGAAGTTCACAGAAACAGAATCACTGAGCGATAGATTGCACTATCTATTAGGCGAGCGCCTCAAACTTTTCAGGCACTATTTAGGGGTGAATATTGAGCCTATCCGTAAGTTGCTAGAAAAGGAGGAGGCAAAATGAAACAGGCAATTACGGTGCTTGTGACGGGCGGAGGGGCACCAGGTATTGCAGGAACACTATACGCATTGCGAAATAACCCTGATAGAACAAGAGTTAGAATTATAACATGCGACATGCGTGATGACGTCATCGGAAAATACTTGGCCGATGCATTTCACATCGTTCCGCCGGCAGAGAGCCCCGATTTCATTGAGGCACTTTTGGAGGTTGCCGCTCGGGAAAAGGTGGATGTAATCCTGCCGCAAGTTACGCGGGAATTGCTTCCTCTAGCTGAAAACCGCTCCCGATTCGAGACGCGAGGTATCGCAGTGGCGGTCGCTTCAAAAGAGGCGATTGAAGGTGCCAACGATAAATGGAGTGTCTTGCAGGCTGCAAAGGCTTGTGGCGTTCCAGCACCTCAAAGCGAGCTGACATACTCGGAAGACGAGCTCAAACAAGCGGTTAAAAGTCTTGGGTATCCTGGGAAAAAAGTTGTGGTAAAACCGCGCTTATCGAATGGTCTGCGGGGATTGCGTATCCTCTCAGAGGAAACCTGGGATGTAGACCGGTTTCTGAGAGAAAAACCGGGATCGCTCGAGATTCGCCTCGATGAGCTGACTGCGATTCTGCGAAACGGCCAGTGGCCGGAGCTTATTGTGCAAGAGTTCTTGCCCGGAGAGGAGTACACAATTGATGTGTTTCGAGGCCGCCATGGTGCCGTTGCGGTGCCGCGACTAAGGGAGGAGATCCGGAGCGGTATCACCTTCCGGGCTAAGGTGAATCTGAGGGATGATCTCCAGGCATTTGCGTTGAAATTAGCGGAGGAGCTAGATCTTCAATACGCTTTTGGTTTTCAATTTAAACTCTCAGATTCAGGTGTTCCCAAACTGCTAGAGTGTAATCCTCGTGTCCAAGGCACAATGGTGACAGCGCTGTTCAGTGGCTGCAATGTGATTTGGTGGGCAGTTAAGGAAGCACTTGGTGAGGAAGTTATTCCAGAAAAGCCGAAGCCAGGAGCAGATGGCATGCGTTTCATACGTTATTGGGGAGGCCTTGCGGTATATGATTATGGGAAGACAGCTGGGCCGATTTGAGGAAGCCCTACGAAAAGGGTATTACCTTTTCCACGTCCATACGGACTGGACAGACGGTAAATCGTCTCTTAGTGACTATTGTAAGGCCGCGAGCAGCTTGGGTTTCCAGAGCATAATTCTCGCCGAACATATAAGACGTAAATGCACTTACGACTTTCAGGCATTCATCAAGTCGGTTGAGGAAAAGCGGTCAATTTGCGGTGTAGAGATCATACTCGGGGTTGAGGCAAAGGTCTTGCCTGGTGGGTCCGTGGATATACCTGACGAAGTCTTGCCTGAGATCGAGGTTTTAGGGATAGCAGAACATTCCTTTGAGGGTAATGCTGCCACGTTGGCTGATTCTCTAATTCGGACCTTTAGATCCTTACGTGATGCAGAATTTCCTCGTGTTTGGGTACATCCGGGTCTAGGTTTGCTTAGAAAAAAGCATGCCTCAGTGTCCCTCTTTCAAGAGGTTTTACACGCTGCCCTGGAATATAAGGCACACGTTGAATTTAATCTTCGTTACAGACTGCCACCTGAGTCCTTTTTGTCTCTAAGTCCTTCCCCCAGTGTAGTGGTTGGACTAGACGCTCACTCAGTTATAGATGTTGAGGAGCTCGCTGAAGAAGCCCTATACTGGCAAAGCAAGCTCACGATTACAAATGCTGACTGGAATAAGAGATGGAATTCATGAAAATCGTTGAGGTCATCAGGAAAAACGCCCAGGTGATCCTCACCGACTCCGGGGGTGTGCAGAGGGAGACCTTCTTCTTCCGGGTGCCGTGTGTGACCCTGCGGGAGGAGACAGAATGGGTCGAGACGGTGGAGGCAGGATGGAACATGCTTGTTGGCTACGACCCCGACCGCATCCGCCAAACCGCTCTCGATCACCCCGCCTTATCCCTTAATCCTGTACCCCTTCCCCTTATCTCCCCGGTACCCCTTACTCCCACCTCCAGGCCATATGGTGACGGTCACGCCGCAGAGAGGATTGTCGCTTCCATGGTGGAGTACGATAATTTGTCGCGGAGGTGGAGAAAATGACGAAAGCGGTAAAGCCGCGGATCAAGTTTACCTACGAGGACTACAAGAGCCTGCCCGAATCCGAGGTCAAGCGGTACGAGCTTTTGGGGGGTGAACTGGTCGTGGTCCCATCTCCCTCAACCTACCACCAGCGGATCGTGTGGGAGGCTGGCCCATATCCTTGGGGATTTCGTGGGACGGAGAGGGCTTGGCGAGGTATTCCTCGCCCCCCTGGATGTCGTCCTGGGAGAGGGGGAAGAGAGGGAGGTTGTGCAGCCGGATGTCTTCTTCATCTCCAAGGAGCGAGAAAAGATCATCGCCGAGGAGGAGATCCGGGGGGCGCCGGACCTGGTGATCGAAATCACCTCCCCCGTCACGGAAGACCGGGACCGCCACTACAAGAAGACCCTCTATGCCCGCCATGGGGTGCGGGAATACTGGATCGTTGATCCCAAGGGGAAGGCCGTTGAGGTCTATACCTTGGGCAAGAAGGGCTTCGAGTTGGCAAAGATGTACAGAGCCAACGAAATCCTCGAATCGCCCCTTCTGCCTGGGCTGAAGGTGGATCTCGGGGAGGTCTTCTAAGGGACACGGTTGGTGAAGGGGACACAAAAAGACATGCACGATCCAAGTTCTGAGCCCAAGTGTGTAAACTTCGAGCTCTTGTCTCTGGCCTGGGTCATACCCGAGGTGGATACCTTATGAGACACCTTCTTCGCTCCCTTAAAGCAGAGTTGCTTCTTACCTTGCAAACTGCTTGGCGCAGTGGAGTAGGTAAGAACGCTGTTGCGCTCTATCTGATCCAGTTCGCCAATTATATCCTCCCCTTAATTCTTGTCCCTTACCTCGTCCGCGTGCTCGGTCCCGAGCATTTCGGGTTGGTTGCTTTTGGCCAGGGTTTGATCGCCTATTTCAACATTTTCGTGGATTATGGTTTTAGCCTGTCAGCCACCCGTCGTATTTCAGTTGAGCGGGAAGATCCCGCAGCCGTCAGCAAGACAGCCTTCAGCGTATGGGCAGCGAAAAGCCTCCTATGCATAGCTGCCTTTGTTATCCTTTTAGGACTCATAAGCGTTGTCCCTAAACTAAAGGAAGCAACCTTATTACTCTTGATTCTGTACGGCGTCGTTGTCGGCAATGCTTTGTTCCCAGTGTGGCTCTTTCAGGGCATGGAAAAGATGTTCTTCATCGCGGCGATCAATCTGGCTATGCGTATCCTGATTGTAGCAGGTGTCTTTGCGCTTGTCCGGAGACCGGCACACTACTTGTTGTATGCAGGGCTTACAAGCATGGGGTCCCTTGGAGCTGGCATTGTGGGTGTGATCGTTGCTCTTTACAAGTTTCAGTTGCGCCCTCTGTTGCCTTCATGGGGGGATATCCAGCAGGCCCTAAGAGAAGGGTGGCTACTCTTTCTCTCCACCGCCTCTGTCAGCTTGTACACTGCAGGGAACGCATTTATATTGGGTTTGCTGACAAATCCTACGGTGGTCGGTTACTACAGCGCTGCTGAGAAGATCGTGAAAGGGGTGATGAACCTTTTAGGGCCTGTTCGTCAGGCGGCCTTTCCGCGCTTCAGCAAACTCGCCCTCGAATCTAAGTCTAGAGCATTGTATTGGGGAAGGCGGATGATGTTTGTTATGAGCGGATTGGGAGCAGGTCTTTCCCTTGCCCTGCTTTTCGGTGCTCCAGTGATCGTTAAAATCCTACTGGGTCCCGAATATGGGCCTTCGGTTAGCGTCATGCGGGTTTTGGCAGGACTTCCTTTACTTGTTGGTGCGAGCAATGTCCTGGGGATCCAGATAATGTTGCCCTTCGGTAAAGACCGAGCGTTTCTGACAATCCTCCTCAGCGCCGGTTTGATCAACATCATCCTCGCTGTCTTACTCGCTCCTTATTGGCAGGCGACGGGGATGGCGACGGCTGTGCTGATAACGGAAACCTTTGTTACCACTTCGATGCTTGTCTACCTACACCGGTGTGGCTTAAATCCTCTAAAGCGAGGGCTTGAGCGTGCGCATTTGTCAGCTAAAGGGGGAGAGGTATGAAACAACAGAGTTACGTGTTGGGTGCCGGGATGACTGGGCTTGCAGCTGGGATAGTCTCAGGGCTTCCTGTGTATGAGGCCTCTGAAGTCCCCGGTGGTATTTGCTCTTCATATTACATGCGACCAGGAGACAATAAACAACTCTACTCCGCTCCAGAGGACGGAGAGGCCTATCGGTTCGAGATCGGCGGTGGTCACTGGATATTCGGTGGCGATCCTTTGGTTTTGCGCTTTATTCGCTCCCTCGTTCCTGTAAAAAGTTACGTTCGGAGGTCTGCTGTTTTCCTTCCCGACAAGGGCGTATTTATTCCATACCCTATCCAAAACCACCTGCGCTATCTCGGACCGGAACTCGCTGCTCAAGCGCTTCACGAAATGGTCGAAGCCTCAAAGGCCAACCAACCGATAACGACGATGGCCGATTGGCTGAAAGCGTGTTTTGGCCCCACACTATGCGATCTTTTCTTCTATCCCTTCCACGAGCTTTACACTGCGGGCCTCTATAAACACATAGCCCCCCAGGACATCTACAAGTCACCTGTGAACCTGAAACTGGCCATCCAAGGGGCCTTCGCCGAGGTTCCCCCTGTAGGCTACAACGTGACCTTCGTGTATCCCGAAGAGGGGTTGAATGTGCTTGCCCGACAAATGGCTTCCCGATGCGATGTGCAGTACGGCAAACGGGTGGTGCAGATAGACGTCAAGGAGAAGACCATACATTTTGACGATGGTTCCGCCGTCGGCTATGAAATCCTGCTCTCTACATTGCCTTTAAACAAGATGATCGAGATAACGGGCTTGGCCGTCGATGAACGACCGGACCCGGCGACCTCGGTGCTGGTGGTTAACATCGGAGCCAAAAGAGGGGAAAACTGCCCGGATGACTACTGGATTTACATCCCCCAAAGCCGTGCTAGCTTCCACAGGGTTGGGTTTTACAGCAATGTCGATGTCTCCTTTTTGCCGGCCTCTGCTCGTAAGGCACAAGACCGAGTGAGCATATATGTGGAGAAGGCCTATCCCGAGGGACAAAAGCCGGACGAAGGCGAGACAAGGGCTTTATGTGATGATATAGTACAGGAACTCCAGGAGTGGGGGTGGATTGAGGAAGCCGAAGTGGTGGATCCGACCTGGATCGACGTTGCGTACACTTGGTCTTGGCCCAATTCGCATTGGCGGGAGAAGACGTTGAAGGCATTGGAAGAGCACGGTATATATCAAGTAGGCCGCTATGGGCGGTGGGTATTTCAGGGAATTGCAGACTCGGTAAAGGGAGGGCTTTTGGCAGGAGCATCTTTAAGGATATGAAAATATTGCGGATAGGCGGCGTTAATTTGCCGACCTCGCGGTTTCTTGATGTGCTTACAAGGACTGATATAGAGCGATTAATTATTTTGCTGAGTCCGCATGATAGTCAGAATATCAAGGAACTTTATAACACTGCGCGCTTTTTCGGAGTTGAACATCTACTAAGCAAGCTTGAGATAATAATGTTACCAAAACTTAAAATATGGTCAAAAATTTTGAAAAAAGTTGGCAAACAATTTACTCTAAAGCGATTAGTAAGGCTTGCCTATAGCTATATAGCAAAACAAATCATTGACCATTACAAAAAAATAAATTTCGATGCTATATGGGTAGGGGATAATGATTTCGATGGTTCGAATGATCTTTTTGTTGGTATAGCAGAGCGATTCCAGTCTAGGGTTCCGATTGTAAGGAGCTATAAGGAAACTCGATTTATAAGGCGTTGGGAAGAATATGTTACGCTAAGGGAAGCTTCTCATATCATTGTTCCATCACCAGCTTATCTTGAATTTTTCTACGACCTTTATGGAATTACGCTCAAGCGTGTATCGTTCGCTGACGTCGATTGGCGATACTCAAAAACGGTTGACTGGGTAAAGGCCCTTAAGGTAGAAAAGCTATCTCAAAAGGATCGCGTTCCTCATGTTTGTATTCTTACTGGAAGGGCTTTGTCCAGTCCAAGTGAACGACGTTCTGGATTCCGATATTACTACGTGCCGATAATAAGAGAGTTGATAAGTCGCAACATAGCTGTGCATTTGCATGCTAAAAATATCCTAACGGATCAACGCGGGCGTAACCTTTATGCCGAAATCGAGCGTCGCAGTGATCTCTTTCATATCGAAAAACCTTTAAATCTTACGGCAGGTTCAATCGACTATGCGATTCTAAAGAGATATGACGCAGGAATTATGCATCCGAAAGTACCCGAAGAGTATAGCGCTTTGGAACGTTTTCAGCAGATTAACATTCCTAATAGGTTTTACGAGTATCTAATGGCAGATGTCGTGCCTTTAGTATTAGTTGGGTCGGGGAAAGAAATGGAGCGTCTTGTAATTGAGAAGGATTATGGTATTTTATTTGCAGATTATGACGACCTTGCTACACAACTTTGTAAATTGGTAAAGAGGAAAGAAAAGAAGCGAGTCGAACTCCAAGAAATAAAAACATACAAAGACTTTGCTGACGTATTAGTTCAAGCAATTCTAGCAGTAAGGCAGGGAGGTGAGTAAAGTAACTGCATATAGAGGCGCGTGCTTTGCACTTCTCGAGACGCGTGGCCAATTGCCTCAGCTACATGGCTGGGATGTTCTGTGGATCCCCGTTACGGGATTGTGGGTGCGGTATGGGCCTCGTCGGTCTCTGAGGTGCGCCCCTAGAGCGGAACCACCTGGAGTGCTAAGAGTTGGAGGAAGGACATAAGGGGAATCCGCTCAAGGAGGTGCAAGGTGAAGAAGGGCGGAACAAGGTATAGTTCGGTGTTCAAGTTCCAGGTGGTACTGGAGGCCCTGAAGGCCGAGGGGAAAGGGACCGAGGCCCAAGTGGCCAGGTTCTATAGGCCATCCGGAAAAAACCTGTGTGGAAACGATTAATGTCCGTTACGCATCGCTGGCCACCTATCACAGCGCTGACAGCAGGCACTCCAGCCTCCGATCGCCTTTGTATAATATAATTAGGGGTTTTAATGAGGTGCCTATTAATAAGCTTTATGCCTTGGCAAGACGTGTCTAATCGGGGAATGGACTTGATAGCATATGCGCTAGCTTCAATCGGAGCTGATGTTCACGTGCTCAAGTTTCCAACCTACGTATCGCACCTTATTGGAGCTCAAACGCGTAGGTTGCTCCGTGGAGTAAGGCATCCGGTTAATCTATCGGGGCGGATCAGGTCTAGTACTGTGATAAGCCTAGGATTGCCCTATGGGGAACGTTACTTCTGGTGGATCAAGTGGAGGCCCATCTTCAATGCCCTCCGAAAGATGACATGTCTCACACTACCCACTGTTGACATATCGAGCTATGAGATAATCGTCGTCGAGTCTGGGAAGCCGGTATTCTTTGCTGGTACCCTCGAGAAGATCTCCCCACCGTCACGACCTGTAGTAATTTACCGACAGTCAGACCCGATCGAACTTGGCTTAAGCCGCAATCCGAGGTTTATCGAGGAGGAAAGGCGAATGCTTGCCGTCGCAGACCTTGTCCTCATGGTGAACGAGCGTATCCAGAATGCTTACAAGGCAAAGTATCCCCAGTATGCCCACAAGTTCGTAGTATGGGAGAACGGGTTCAACGTATCTGCGAAGCCTTACACCATAGCTGGGGGAGAAAGACCTACCGCTGTCTACTTCGGACTTTTCCCGATTGATCTTAAAGTTGTAACAACAGCTGCGAGGGCACTACCTGCTGTCATGTTCCATATTATAGGCCCGGTAGTCAGCAGAATAACGGCCCGCCGCATCATGAGGAGATGTCCGAACATAGTTTTCCACGGTTTCATGCCGCAGGAAAGGGCACTTCCTTTAATAGCCAACGCATCCGTAGCTATTGTGCCATACCGCCCGTCTCCAAGACTCGAATTTGCTGGATTAACGTCTAAGTTGCTTCTGTTTATGTACTACGGCCTTCCAATTGTAGCGCTGAGCCGCCAAGAAGCAAAGAGTCTCAGCAATGTAGGGGTTGACGTTTGCCGTAAAGTTGAAGACTTCATTGATCGTGTGCGTTACTATACGGAACAGAAAATCCACAAAGTGTACAATATAAGTTTGAGCAGATACAATCGAGACAACAGAGTGCAGGAGCTGTTGAGGATCTTGAAAAACAGAGGTTTGTTGTTCAAAAAATGTGATAACAGGATTAAAAAACATAAGGAAGATTACGAGACTGGTGAAGCATATGAGCATTAACAGAGCACGTGGACAACATCGTTGGAGTAGTAGACTTATATTCAGACCTTCATTCATTTTAATAATTGTTTTATCTTTTCAACTTTTTCTTTCTTTGATGTACATGATCGGCCTCATTCCCTCGTTGCGTCTGCAAAGAAAACCTGTTCCTATCGTTGGATTAGCTCATTTGCTCTTGTTTGATTTGCTCGCCGTGGGCATGATGTTGGTTTGCGAAAAACTTAAGCTTCCGACGATTAATGTATCTGTTCGTTGGGGACATTTTGGTCGATCTCTCTTGCCTATAACATCGGTTGGAGTTCTAATGACAATTGGGATGTACGGCTTGCTAAACGTAGTTCGGCACATGCCGGAGCTAACAGTTGGACAATACTTATTGTTTGGTATACAAGGTAAACTAAGAGCCGAGATCCCTTGGGGCCAAAGCTTCACAGCAGCGCATGTTGCTTTGCAAGTAGCGGCTATTCTAGGCATGGTAGTTGTACAAGGGCGTAAATTGAGATTATTTATCGTAATGACTTCCTTAGGAGCTCTTGCCGTATATTCCGTTATCTATATGTCTAGAATAATGCTTATTCCTCCATTGATCGCATTGCTGGTTCTTTATATGCAGAAAAAGTCGGGGAGTATCTCTACAAAAAAACGAAACACTATTTTCATAATCATGCTCATTATTGTTGCGTACATCTATCTAGCACAGGGCTTAAGAGATTATGATATTATGGGGAAGCTATACACTAAAAGCCTACTTGCTTGGGGTGTATCCAGGCTGTTAGATTACTATATCTCGACAGCACTCTATTCTGCCTACATAGGCTCTATGGTAGAGCATGCGGAGATGTCAGACCCCAGGTTCTATTTTGGAGCTCCAGAGTATACAAATATTGGGTCACTGGGGCAACTGTGGAGATCTTTCGGAATAACCTATCTGTTCGTTCTATTAGGCTTTTGTTTCCTTGTGGGCAAATACTGGAGAAGGTTCTACAAAGGTTATACTGATGGTTTGATTGTCTTTCCTTTCATGGTTTACAGCTTGCTTGAACTCCCGCGCATGTTTGAATTTACAACTGTTACTGGATTGGTAAGGCTTGCGTTACTTGTAGTTTGCGGCTGGTTGTTCCGTAATGTCCCTGCAAGAGGTGATTTTGTCAGTAAGAACACGAGCTTTGGGCGGTGAAGAAGCATGAGAATTGGGTTGAACTTACTATACTTGTTACCAAGCGTTGCAGGGGGTGGTGAAACCTATGCCAGAGGTTTGTTAGAAGCTATTGTCAAGATAAGCGATCCACAACGGTATTGGATTTTTGTTAACAAAGAAACCCGCATGTCTGGACTATTTCGTAATCAAAATTACAAAGTTGTTCTGTGTAAAGTATCAGCAAGACTACGTGAGGTGCGTTACGCTTATGAACAACTCATATTTCCGCATCAGATACAAAAACACAAAATAAGTTTACTGCATTCTCTAGGGAATGTCTCACCACTTCGACTTTCTTGTAAATCTGTAGTTACTATTCATGACTTGAATTTCTATAATCTTGGTTCTTTAATGCCTCGCAAGAGACGAGCTGTACTTCGTTACTTTGTAACACGAGGAGCCAGGGTTGCAGATCACATAATTACAGTATCTGAGTTCAGTAAGCGACAGATCATTGAACTGTTAGGGGTACCTTCTGAAAAAATAACGGTGATCTATAACGCTCCCAAGAAGAAACCTTCACACAGAACCAAATTTGAAGCAATGCAGCAAAGTTATGCTATAAATAAACCATACATACTTGCGTTAAGTAGTCCAAGTCCGCATAAGAACATAGGCAACTTAATAAGGGCTTTTAATTACCTCAAGGAACTTAAGAGATGTGAAGCTAAAGACCTTAAACTGATCTTAGTGGGTCATCGACCTCGAGACGGAGGTGAGGTAGATAGATTGGTAAAAAACTCTCCATATCGTAATGATATAGTATTTACTGGCTATGTTCCCGACGAAGCTCTAGCCACTCTTTATGAACATGCATTGATTTTTGTGTTTCCTTCAATCTATGAAGGTTTTGGTATCCCTGTTTTAGAAGCCTTTTCTTATGGAACCCCTGTAGTTTGCTCAAGGGCAGCGGCAATCCCTGAAATAGCTGGTGATGCAGCTTTCTATTTTAACCCTCTCGATCCAGGAGATATAGCCGAAGCTATTTTCTTACTCCTTTGTAGCGAAGTGTTGCGTAGACACTTAATCGAGAAAGGAAAAGAGCGTGTGAGCCAGTTCACATGGGAGGAAACAGCGAAGCGTACGTTAGAAGTTTATAGAAAAGTTCTCCAAGGATGATCAGCTCAAGAGGCTAAAACGGACAAAGGTGAAACAAGTCGTTCAAAATTACAGAACCGGTGAATTTGGCGTCATCGAGGTGCCCCTGAGGTGCACCCCTAGAGGGGAACTACTGGGAGTGCTAAGAGTAGAGGTGGGCAAGGTTCCGCAGAAGGGGGTGCAAGGTGAAGACCAACGGGATCAGGTACAGTTCGGCGTTTAAGTTTCGGGCGGTGTTGGAGGCCCTCAAAGCCGAAAGTAAAGGGGCCGAGGCCCAAGTGGCCCGGGCCTACGGGGTGCACCCGGTCACGTTGGCCAATGGAAGAAGGGCATCTAGAAGGAGAAAGCATGGAGAAGCAAATGAGAGGCTGTCATGTCTCGTGCATGGCTTGTTACTCATCATGCGTAACCTGTCACGGATTTTATTACCGGTCGCCCATAAATGAAGGGAGCGCCCGTAAAACGTTAGCCGAAAACGGGGTTAGAAGTGGCTCCGCCCCGGGGGCACAGGCCCAGCGCCTTTTGAAACCTTTAGCGTATGTGTTTAGCGTCTATCCCTCAGGCGGGTTGAGCCACCGGCGGAGGTCGGCCAAGAGGTGAGGGAAAGTCTCACCTTCCACTGTGGCTAAGGTAGAGGATCGGTTGCGGATTCTGCTTGGGTTGTAACAGCCGGGGGTCTAGGTTAGAAAGGCCAAACGATGAAACAGGTGCTGCAAAGCTACAAGACCGGTGAGTTGGTCGTGGTAGACGTGCCCGCCCCAGCGGTTCGCCCAGGCTGTGTGTTGGTGCGTAACATTGCTTCCCTGGTCAGCGCCGGAACCGAAAAGCACATGCTGGAGATGGCGAAGAAATCGCTTGTGGGCAAGGCCCTGGCACGGCCTGACCTCGTGCGCCAGGTCATCACTAAGGCCAGGGCTGAGGGAATCCTCGAGGCTTACCGCCAGGCGATGAATCGGTTGGATACCCCTGTGCCCCTTGGCTATTCCTGCGCCGGGATCGTGATCGACGTGGGAACCGGTGTTGAGGAATTTTCCAAAGGTGATCGTGTGGCTTGTACTGGAAGTGGCTACGCCTCGCATGCTGAGATCGTCTGTGTTCCCAAGAACCTCTGTGTAAGGATTCCCGAAGGGGTGGACTTTGAGAGCGCGGCCTTCGTCGCACTGGGGGGCATCGCGTTGGAAGCTGTCAGGCTGGCGGAGGTGTCCCTGGGAGCAAGAGTAGTAGTCATTGGCTTAGGGCTTCTGGGGCAGTTAACGGTCCAGCTCCTCAAAGCGGCTGGTTGCCACGTTTTCGGGGTGGATCTGGTCCCGGCGAAGGTCCAGATGGCCCTGGAATATGGGGCGGAAGGCGGGGCGGTCATCGGTCAAGCCGATGTGGAGGCCGCAGTGCGCGAATTTGCGCCTCAAGGGGCCGATGCAGTGATCATCATGGCGGCCACCCCAAGCAATCAGCCCCTGGAACTCGCTGCCCGGGTGGCGCGGGAGCGGGCGCGGATCGTCGTTGCAGGCCTCGTAGGCCTAAACGTTCCCCGTGAGCCTTTCTTCGACAAGGAGCTGGAACTCGTGGTCTCCCGCGCCTGGGGGCCGGGGGTGTTCGACCCACTTTACATCGAAAAAGGGATCGACTATCCGCTTGCGTACGCTCGCTGGACGGCCAAACGTAATCTGGAGGAATTCCTGGCACAGATTGCTAAGGGCACGGTAGAGGTAAAGCACCTGATCACTCACCGGTTCCCCATCGGGCGGGCGACGGAGGCCTACGATCTGATTTTGGAGGGGAAGGAGCCGTATATCGGAGTGCTCATCACCTATCCAGGGGCAGCGGAGGCTGCGAAGGAGCTGCCGAAAGAACGGAAGGTGGATTTAAAGCCCCCTTTGGAGAGACCCTCCCAGCAGAAAAAGGAGACGATCGGTATCGGGGTTATAGGAGCGGGGTTGTTTGCGACCACGACGCTTCTTCCGATACTCGAGCGGCAAAAAGGTGTAAGGCTTAAAGGCATAGCTACCGCTACTGGTCACAGCGGCCGACACGCTGGCAAGAAGTTCGGCTTCGAGTATTGCACCACCAACTACAGGGAGCTTCTTTCCGATCCCGAGATCGACCTGGTCATGGTCCTTACCCGGCATGGTTCGCACGCCCATTTCGTGGTGGAGGCACTTAAGGCAGGGAAGCACGTGTATGTGGAGAAGCCCTTGGCGGTCAACGAAGATCAATTGCGTGCAATCGTTGAGGCTTACAAGGAAGCACAAAAAAAGGGTGGGCAGATCCTTTTCGTCGGGTTCAACAGGCGGTTCTCTCCCTTTACCCGTTGGCTCAAGGAGCGGTTCAGTGGGGTCGAGGAGCCTCTGGCCGTGCACTGCACCGTGAACGCCGGCCCCGTGCCGCCCGACCACTGGGTGCACGACCCAGAGCAGGGCGGCGGGCGCATCATCAGTGAGGTGTGCCACTTTGTGGACCTCATCCGATACCTAACGGGATCGGTGCCGGTCAGGGTTTATGCTGAAACCCTGGATTCAGAGGCTTACAAGCCGAGCGACAACGTCGTCATCACCCTGAAGATGGCCAATGGCGCCATCGGCTCCATCACCTATGTCGCCGGAGGGGATAAAGCGTTCCCCCGGGAGCGAATCGAGGTCTTCGGCGGTGGGGCGGTAGGGGTCATCGATAACTTCAGGGCAGCGGCTTTCGTCCAAAGGGGGCGCTGGCGGCGCAAACGCAGTCGGCTTGGGCTGGACCGAGGCCATCGGGGTGAGCTCGAAGCGCTCATTTCAGCCATTCGAGCCGAGGGCGAGGGCATGTCTCCAGTAGCTTTTGAAGAATACCTTTCCACTACATTGACCACGTTCGCCATCGAGCAGTCCCTCAGGAAGGGAACCTCTGTGAATGTTGAGCTGAGCCCCTCCATGGCCTCTATTTCGGCTACGGAAGGTGATCATTTGGCCCCTTCTCCTTCTAAAGAAGGAGCTGGCTCCGGGCAGGAACATGAGGATGGGACCTCAGAGGAGTAGGTTCTTCTCCCTGCTTTAGCGGTGCGCATTTTACTATTGACCGCTTATTTTCCGCCTGACACGGGCTCAGCCGCCCATCTCTTCTATGAGCTTGGGACCGCTTTAGCTAAACGGGGCCATGAGGTTTGGGTGGTGACTAGTCTTCCGAGCTACTACGCCCAGGGCGATCTGAGCCGGTATCGGGGGAAATTTTGGATGAGCGAACGATTGGATGGTCTTGCTGTCATCCGCATTGCCGTCCCAAAGCTTCCCCGGCACATCCCCTTGGCTCGAGGGATTTGGCAGTTGTCATGTGCTGCTTGCTTTGCCCTGCCCTCTCTGCGCATCCCTCGGCCCGATATCGCACTGATATACTCCCCGCCTCTCCCACTAGGGCTTACAGGTTGGGCGTTAAGAAAACTTCGGGGCACACCTTTCGTGTTGAATGTGCAGGACCTCTTCCCCCAGTCCGCGATCGATCTTGGCATCCTGCGGAATCGTCTCTTGATCCGCTTTTTTGAGGGGATGGAGCGCTTTGTATATAAGAGCGCTGCTTATATTACAGTCCATTCTCCAGGCAATCGCGATCACATAGTCGGGAAGGGTGTCCCGCCCGAAAAAGTGGCTGTGATGCCCAACTGGGTGGACACAGATTTCTTGCAACCCGGCCCTAAGAACAACGAGTTTCGCCAAGAGCTTGGTCTAGAAGGGAAGTTCGTCATCTCCTTTGCTGGCATCATCGGGTACTCGCAGGATTTGGACATCGTATTGGAGGCCGCGCGACGGTTGAGCGACTACCCGGAGATTGTATTCCTTATCGTGGGGGACGGTGTGGAGAAGCCGCGTCTGCAGAAAAAGGCGCGGGATTTGTCCCTGACCAATGTCATCTTTCTGCCGATGCAGCCAAGACACCGCTACCCTCAGGTTATTCAAGCTTCCGATGTCTCCCTGGCCACACTGCATGCCGAAGTAAAGACCCCTGTCGTCCCCTCCAAAATCCCTTCTATTATGGCAGGAGGACGGCCTGTGATCGCAGCCCTGGACCTTTCAGGGGATGCACCCAAGCTCATCAAGGAAGCTAGATGCGGTTTAGTCCTGCCGCCGGAGGATGCGGAGGCTTTGGCAAAGGCGATACTCAGGCTTTACAATGATCAGGATCTGTGCGCAGAGTTGGGGAGAAACGGACGTCGCTATGCTGAGCAACACCTCTCGCTCCACCTCGCTGCGGAGAGGTATGAAAGGCTCTTCGCCCAGGTTCTGGATCTGATATGATATGAAAGGGAGGGATCGGTAGAATGGAGGCATACAAGGAACATTACAAGGGCAAGATCGTGTTGGTGACGGGCGGTGCTGGAGCTATAGGGTCAAATCTGACACGAGCGTTAGCCGAGCTAGGAGCACACGTGATCGTTCTGGACGACCTTTCCTCCGGCGTGCGATGGAATGTGCCTTCCCTCCCAAACGTGTTGTTCGTGGAGGGTAGCGTGCTCGATGAGGTCATGCTGAAAAGGGTCTTCTTCGAGCGACCCCAGATCGTATTCCATCTCGCGGCGTTCTTCGCCAACCAGAACTCGGTGGATCACCCCGAACGCGATCTCATGGTCAACGGGATGGGCACCTTGCGGATGCTAGAATATAGCGTCCTGACCGGGGTCGAGCGCTTCATCTACGCCTCCTCAGGGTGTGCTATCTATGGCAGCGAGATGCCACTGCCTCTGAAAGAGGACTTCGTGACGATGCACCTCAGCACGCCTTATCAAATCACCAAGATGCTGGGAGAACTCTACTGTAACTTCTTCCATCACCATTATGGCCTAAAGGTCGTGAAGCCCAGGTTCTTCAACTCCTATGGACCGGGTGAGGTGCCAGGTCAATACCGCAATGTCATCCCTAACTTCATCTATTGGGCCATGAAGGGGCTCCCCCTCCCGATAACCGGCACTGGAGAGGAGACCCGTGATTTCACCTACGTGGGTGACCTCGTGGATGGGCTCCTTCGGGCTGGGTTCTTCGAGGAGGCCATAGGGCAATCATTCAACCTCGCCTCTGGCCGAGAGGTAAAGATCATCGAGCTTGCCAATATGGTCAACGCGCTCACGGGGAACGAGGCGGGGGTCCGTTTTGCCCCTCGCCGGAAATGGGATACAAAGAAGCGCCTTTTGGCATCCATCGAGCTCGCAAAGGAGCTCATCGGGTATGAGCCGAAGATGCCCTTCGAAGAGGGGCTAAAGAAGACTATCCAATGGTTCCGCGACAACTGGGAAAGAATTGAAGCCTCTGCGGAGTTCGGCCCCGGGGCCTCCGCGGCTGTCCGTGAGATGGTCGTTGTCAAGCAGTGAATGCGTGTCCTCTGCGTCTTCGGCACCCGGCCGGAGGCCATAAAGATGGCCCCGGTCATTAAGGAGCTAGAGAAGCACCCCAGTCACTTCGAAGTTCGTATCTGCGTGACCGCACAACACCGGGAGATACTCGACCAGATGCTCGAGCTCTTCGGGATCACTCCCGACGTGGATCTGAACTTGATGCAACCGGATCAAGCCCTGCCGGAACTGACCTCCAGAGTCCTTACAAGGATGACCGAGGTGCTCTCCCGTGAGAAGCCAGATTGGGTCCTCATTCAAGGCGACACCACCACGGTGATGGCGACAGCCCTGGCAGCTTTTTACCTGCGGATACCTGTAGGCCACATAGAGGCTGGGTTACGCACCCTCAACAGATATAGTCCTTTTCCTGAGGAGATCAACAGACGCATCGTAAGTGTGCTCGCCACCTACCACTTTGCTCCTACCAAGCGGGCTCAAGAAAGGCTCCTCGCGGAAGGAATTGATCCCAAGACCGTGTTCCTCACCGGGAACACCGTCGTGGATGCTATCCAGTGGATACTGAAGTTGCCCGTCTCAGAAGGGGCAAAACGGGTATTTTCTGAACTAGACTTGCCGGATCCTGCCGTGATTAACCTGAAGGATTTGCCCTTCAAGCCCATCCTTGTGACAGCCCACAGGAGGGAGAGCTTCGGAGCCCCTTTTGAATCGCTATGCCGTGGGTTGCGGGCGATTGCCGAGCGGAATGAAGATGTGATGCTGATATACCCGGTCCATCTGAACCCGAACGTGCAGAGGCCTGTAATGAGGATCCTCTCAGGGCACCCTCGCATAAGGCTTATCGAACCTTTACCATATGAACCTTTTGTGCGTTTGATGAACATCTCCTATTTGATCCTTACCGATTCCGGTGGCATTCAAGAGGAGGCTTCAGTGCTCGGAAAGCCGGTGCTCGTGCTCAGGGAGGTGACCGAGCGTCCAGAGCTCATCGAGGCCGGGATTGGCAAAGTTGTTGGGACGGACGCAGGAAAGATCGTCAATGAAACGGAGAACCTCCTGAGGAATCCAGATGTTTACCAAGCGATGGCTCGGAGGGCAAACTTATTCGGCGATGGTCAGGCAGCCAAGCGCATTGTGAGGATACTCCTAGGAGATCTTACGGTAGCAGGATGGAAAGGCCGGTAATCATGAAGGCTTGTCCCATCGTAGGTGGCCTCTGGTGGTGGCCACCGAGGTGGGTGGAGTTCCGGAGCTTGTGGAGAATGGGATCACAGGTTTCCTCGTTCCGCCCAGGGATCCGACCGCTTTGGCCGAGGCGCTGCAAAGGCTCATCGCCGATCCCGGGCTTCGGCGGCGCATGGGCGAAGCCGGCCGCACAAAAGCCTATGGGAGTTCACCCTCGACCGCATGCTCGAGGAGACAGAGCGGGTGTATGAGGAAGTCCTGGAAGATACGAGAGCCTAAGGTTTTACCTCCGAGCTGTAAGCCGGAAAGCTCGGCCAAGCCGGTCGATGGAAAAGGCTGGGGCTCACAGAGTGGCCGACGCCGGTGTGCAAAGCCGGCCTACCAAGCGGGTCCCGCTCGGGGTTTGCGTGCAGTTGGTTGGCGTGGTAGGCTGTGATGTGAACGATCATGGGCACATTCCGCTATCTGATTGTCCTTTACAGCCGGGATGGAAGCCGAAAGCACCGGGTGGAGGCTTTGGTGGATACGGGGGCCACCTACACCTGGGTGCCGCGGCCGACCCTGGAGGAGCTAGGGTACAAGCCGAGCTTCAAGCGACGTCTGAGGCTCGCTGATGGGAAGGTCATTGAACGCGATGGCTGCGAAGTGGTGGTGGAGATCGACGGCAACCGGCTCACAACGATCGCGATCTTCGGTGATCCGGGCTCGGAGGCGCTCCTCGGGGCGGTGACCCTGGAGCAGTTCTCCTTAGCCCCCGATCCGGTCTCCAAGAGGCTCATCCCCGTGGAGGCCCTCCTGATGCGAGTTCTCGCCACTCAGTTGCGACCGGCCCAGCCACGAAAGGGCTCTGCGGGAGTTCACCCTCGACCACATGCTCCGCGAGACGGAGGGGGTGTATCGGGAGGTGTTCACAATCCCAAGATGTGCAGCTATGTGAGCTTTTCGATGGGGGCGCTCCCCGGTTGCCTTCGGGGATGGAAAGCTATATCCTGTTGTCGCTATGGCTGTTAGGATCAAAGAGCATGAGGATTTATCGCCTTTGGTGGGTATCCTGCGGGATTACGGGGCTAGAAGGGTGTTTTTATTCGGCTCCATGGCGAGGGGAGATGTAAGGCCAGGTTCGGATGTGGACCTCGCGTGTGAGGGCCTACCCCCTGGACGGTTCTTTGAGGCCTGGGGTAGGTTACTTCTGTTCACGGGAAGAGAAGTTGATCTCGTGGATCTCAGCGAGGTCAAGGAGCCGCTACGCAGGCGCATAGAGGAAGAAGGGGTCCTGCTATATGAGGCGGAATGAAATTTCCCTCCTTCGAACGGAGATAGAAGCTATCTTAGGCGACCTCGAACACATAATCCATTCCCTCTGGTTCCGAATGGCACAGGGCCTTGCTGCGACGTATGGCCATGTAGGCTGCGACGGCGGATGGGCCAAGCCGGTCAGCCGCGGGAAGGCCCTAAGGAGTTCACCCTGGACCACATGCTCCGTGAGACGGAAAGGGTGTATCGGGAGGTGCTGGGGGCCGGCGGGCCTGAGCCTTCGGGCCTCCCGTTTACGGACTTAAGGCAAGCCAGCGAGCGGGTTTTTGCAAAGGGTCGGCCACCATGGTACCTTGTAGCAGGAGGCCATGATGACCCGCTTCTCCACCTGGCTGCTCGACCGAGCTATCGCTAAGGAGAGGGAAAGGCGAGAACGGCAGCGGCGGGAGCGGCTCGAGGCCGTCTTTCGGGCCCTCGAGAAGCTATCCCGCCAGGTTCCCTCCCAGGAGGCCTATATCTTCGGCTCGTTGGCGAAGCCGTATCGATATTTCGATGAGTCCGACATTGACGTGGCCTTCGTGGGCTTAAGGGACGAGGACTTCTTCCGAGCGATCGCCTTCCTCTCCCGGGAGCTCGAGGCCGATGTGGACGTCGTCCAACTAGAGGGCCATCCCCTGCGGGAGAAGATCGTCAAGGAGGGCATAAGGTGGACGAGGAGCGGCTGAGCCTCCTCAGGGCCTCCATCGAGGCCCAGCGGAGGGAGGGAGATCGAACGGATCTTCGACAAGATAGAGGAGCGACGCCACGGGGAAGGAGCGGCCTACGTAGAGAGCCTTGCCTACCAGCTCCACAATTTGTATTGCGCTTTCGAGGATCTCTTCAAGATCATCGCTGAGTTCTTCGAAAACCGGATCGAGGAGCGGGCCAACCAAATACCACAGCGAGCTCCCCTGGCGGATGAAGCTCTCCATAGAGGGGGTGCGGCCGGCGCTGCTCTCCGAGGAGAGCTACAAGCTCCTTGACTCATTGCGGGCCTTCCGTCACTTCTTCAGGCATGCTTATTCTTACGAGCTCGACCCCAGAAAAGTGGCCTTGGTAATGGAGGATGCCCTCGAGCTCAAGAAGCTCTATCAGCGGGATATCGATCGCTTTCTGGAGCAGCTCCGACCGGAGTAAGTATAAGTAGAGGAAAAGGAGGGGCGCTTGCAGGGGGTTTGTCTTTATAACGTTTCCCAATATACCAAGCGGCAAACATTCATTGTCCAGGAGCGACCCTGGGGGAATTCGCCCTGGACCGCATGCTCCGCGAGACGGAGGGGGTGTATAAGGAGGTGCTCGTGAAGTGAGATCCTCCTGTCCTGATTCGCATGGGAAGCTCCTGAAGTCAAAAATTGCTTCGGTCCCCTGTCGTGATCGAGAGGAGCTGGAACGGCTCGGGGCTGCAAAGCTTGGGAGGGCGAGGAAGCCATAGCTGTAGACGAGCGGGAAAGTTGCTCAATTCCTCGTATTTCGTCATAATGGATGTCCCATCCGGACATGGGAAAAGGGGAAGGGGAGGGAAGGGAAGGGGAAGAGAAGGGAGGAGAGAGAAGGTGAGATCTGATGAAGATGGAAGAGATTCGAAAGCGATATCGGGGCAAATGGGTGCTGATCGAATACAGTGAGCTCGATGACGAGCTGAACGTGATCGAAGGGACGGTGGTGGCTTACTCGAAAGACCGCGAAGAGGTCTACAAAGCCCAGATGAGGATGAAGGGCAAGAAGCTGGCCATCGAGTATCTCGGCGAGCTCCCTGAAGAGGAAGACCTGGTGGTCGTCTTCTAATGCGTAGATATTCACTTGGCTTCGTCCGTGGTTTGCCCTTAGTGCGTGCTGCGGTCCGCCATGGGGAGGATGTGCGTATTGTCAAGCTGATCGTGGATACCGGAGCAGCAATGACGATGCTCTCTTGGGAGATCTTGGAAGGCTTAGGGTATGATCCTGCGGGCACGAAGGAGCGGGTGCGTTTGGTAACGGTGAGCGGATTTGAGCGTGTCCCACGGATTTCCGTGGAAAGCTCCCATTGTTTGGGGAAGGAATTGAGGGGTTTCCCCGTGATCTGCCACGATCTCCCCTTCAATCGCTACGTCGATGGACTGCTAGGGATGGACTTCCTCCGCCGCTTTGACATCGCAATCCGCCCAAGACGTGGGGTTATCGAGATCTCTTGACCCCTCTTCCCTACCTGCAACCTTCGCGGGGGTCACCGAGTCGCTAAGTTGGGGTCTACCATTGAGTTTTGACATCTTACGGTGTGGCCCGATCTGCCGAGCCGGCCACGGGGAACCCCTAGGGGAGTTCACCCTGGAGCAGATGCTTTGCGAAATTGAAAAGGTGTATAGTGGCAGCGTATGATATGAGAGGTCATGCGCTGGAGTTCGGTAATTCGGGACTTTGAGCCCAATATGTGGGTTGGCCCGATCTCCCCCTGGATGCCATAATTGAGATGTTCCGTGGGTGCAGGAGGGAGAGGAGGTCTATTATGCAGAAGGAGAGAGAGCAAATCGAAATCAAAATAGGGCTTCCCATCAAGGATTTAATCTCCGCGATCAACGAGTTGGATGAGGAGGAACGGGAACATTTGATCGAAAACCTCTTGGCTGCTACCAGCCCTGAGTACCTCAAGAGCATCGAAGAGGCGAGGGAGGATTATCGCCGAGGACGAATCCGCCACCATGAAGAGGTATTCACAGAGGAAGAGGGATAGGTCGAGCCTTGGACTACGAGCTGGTTTACACCGAGCGGGCAGTGAGAGACATCACCAAGCTCGACCGGGCAACCCGGGAGCGGATAAGGAAAACCCTGGAAAGATATAGGAGGTCGCCCTTTGATTATGCCCAGAAGATGGCCGATCCAAAGCTGGGATCTTACAGATTTCGCATCGGAGAGTACCGGGTCATCTTCGACATCGAGGGCGACCAGATCGTGATTTTGCGGGTGGGCCATCGCCGGGAGATCTACCGGGGCTGAAGCCATGCCCTGTGGTGTTCCGGGTCTTGGTCAGCGCTTGTTTGGTATGCTCCAACCTACCAAGCCGGCCGCGGGGAACCCCAGGGGAGTTCACCCGATCGCAGGCTAACAAGGCCGAGAAGGTCTATGAGGAAGAGGTATCGGCAAGCGGGGGTTCTCCCCTAGGCGCTATGGGAAGACCTCCTTGATCTTGGAGGTCCTGGACCGCGTCAAGGAGGAGGGCTTTCTCACCGTCTATTTGGACCTGTTCAAGGTGACCTCGGAGGAAGCATTCATCGCCGCTTATGCTAGGGAGATAGCTCGGCTTCAGGGCGGCGGGATCCGCTCCATGCTCCGGAGGGTTAAGGAGCTGCTCCCCCGGCTGATCCCCAAGGTGGTGATGAAGGGCGAGGAGGAGATCCTGGAGAAGGTGGATGGCGGATATCAATACACTGATGTCTTCTTCAAGCGCTGGGTCCGGGAGGAGTTCACCTGAGCTGAGCCCAAGGCTTAGCGAGAACATATTGTGTTGTGGACGGGAACAAGCAGACCGCCTGGGAGGCGATGGAGCGGTTCCTGGGGGAGAACGGGGTGCGCCTTGGGCGGGGACGGAGGAGCTCGTCGAGCTGATGCTCCGCATCGAGGACAAGAGCCTCGGGACCCAGAGAGCGGTCAAGTTCGGGGAGGAGGTGCTGCAGTGCAGGGCAGGTACCTCGGGCATTCATACGGCGCTGGCAAGGGCTTATTGATTATCGGGTGAGGTGGGAAGTACTATCTATATGAGCATGGAGAGGAGCCGTGACTGGATGGATCAAGCCGAGGGCGACCTGGAGCACGCCAAGAGCGACTTGGAGAGAGGTTTTTATGATTGGGCTTGTTTCTCCTCCCAGCAGGCTGCGGAGAAGGCGGTTAAAGCGGTCTTTCAGAAGATGGGCGCCGAGGCTTGGGGGCATTCGGTCGCCGATTTGCTCGAGGAGCTCTCGGAGAGACATCAGGTTCCAGAGGAGCTCATCAATGGGGCCCTAGAGCTCGATAAGGCCTACATCCCGACAGGATATCCCAGTGCCCATCCCTCCGGCTCCCCGAGGACCCGGTATACTAAGGGGGAGGCGAGAAGGCTCATCGACTATGCGGAAGGGATCATCAAGTTCTGTGCGGATCTTCTATCCAAGATTTGATCGAGAGGAGGTTCTCAGACTCCTCTCCGAGAGGCTTGGGAAGCTTGGGGAGGAGCTCCCGCTCCGCCGGGTCGTCCTTTTCGGCTCCTACGCCAAGGGGAATTACGACGTGGGGAGCGATATCGACCTCCTCATCGTTTACCGGGGAGAGGCGCGGGAGGATGCCTACGCTGTGGCCAAGAGGATCCTCGACCTCCCTCGCCTGGAGCCCCACCTTTACACCGAGGAAGAATACGAAAAGCTGGAGTCATCCCTCGATAAAATGACAGAGGGCGGCATCGAGCTGTATCCGGCATCTTGATTTTTGACATGGTCCCTCCTGAGCTCTGTTCGTCCGAGCGGTTCACCCTGCCGGCGGTGAGCTGAGCGGTGAATAGGATCTAGGATAGGGTAGGGTGGCTACCGGCGAGTCCGATACTCGCAGCTCGGGAAGCAGCATGGATCGCGCGTCCCGTCCAGGTTGATGCGCACGAAGCCCTCGCCGCAGGTCCGGCTCAAGCCGAGCCGCCGCCGGGTGTAGTCGTCGGCGGCCACGACCAGGCCCGCCCTCCGCCCGAGCAGGGTGAGCAAGCCGAAGGCCTCAGCCAGCTCGGCCGTGGAGGGGACGAACCTCTGTCGGTTCCCCTTGTAGCCCAGGAGCAACAGCCGGCGGGCGCCCCGCCGGACGGCCTCGCCGGCAAGGCTCATGACCTCCTCCAGGCCGCCGCGCAGGAGGAGCAGGTTCACCACCGCGCGGGGGTGGGCCACCAGCGCCGTCCACTCCCCCTCGCCCTTGCCAGCTGAGACGCCGAAGCTCCAGAGCAGCCCGGCGTCGGCCAGGGCGATCACCATCTCGGGCTCGCGGGCGTTGGTGGTCAACCCGGCGCGCAGGCCTCGCTGGCGAGCGGCCTCCAGCAGGGCGGGCAGCTCCGGGTGGAGCGTCGGCTCCCCGCCGCCCAGGGCCACCGCCTCCACGCCCTCCTCTACCAGCTCGCCGAGCAGCTTGTCGAATTGGGCCACGGGCATGTCCCGGTCGGACTTGGGCTGGTCACAGTAGGGGCAGCGGAGGTTGCAACGCTGGGTGATCTCCACCGAGGCCAGCCGCAGCCGGTCAGTCTCCGGCACCAGTATCTTCATTATTCATTTCACCCTCAGCTTCGGCCCTCCCTCCGGCCGGCAGAGGTAGACTACCCGGGCCTCCCCACGGCAGCCGGCGCAGGTCATCATAGACCAGCCGCAAGGCCGCCACCCCATCGGCGATGTAGACGGCCTCGGCCTGCTCGATCAGCGCTTGCAGCCGCCTCTCCAGGAGCGGCCGCGCCGGCCCCCAGCCGCGACATTCGGTCCACAGGAGCCAGGCCAGCGCGGCTCGCTGGTAGATGTAGGCCAGGGGCTCCTCCGCGGCCGCATACCACTTCTCAACTTCCTTCCCCAGCCGGGCGGCCAGGGCGGCCCACCGGAGGCGCTCAGGGGGTTCCACTTCGGCCGGGTCCAGCCGGACCAGCTCGTAGGCCATCACCGCCTCGGCCCGAATGCTCACCTCCCCCAGGGCCTTCTCCAACCGCTCGACCGAATCCCGGACCCACCGGCAGCCCACGGTCGGGTAGCGAGCCCGGGCGCGCAGGACCTCGCCGGCATATTCCTCCATGAGCCGCTGGCGGTGGGCGGCCATGGCCTCGGGCAGCTCCACCGGGTGCTGGAAGATCCCCAGTTCCTCCCACGAGGCCCAGAGGATGCCATCGGCCAGGTCGCGGACATACTGCTCCTGGGTCTCCGGGGCCGGGCCGCCCTGGGGCAGCAGGAGGGTGCGGCCCAGCTCGAACTCTCCGATATCGCGCTCCTTCGCTCGGGCCAGGAGCTCCCGCAGCCGCTCCTCGTCCTCGCTAGCGGCCTCCCGATTGCCGAAGGTCAGTGGGCGGTAGCCGGCCTCGTTCGGCGTCTCCACGCGGAAGCCCCGCCAGGCCCGCTCGAACTCCGGGCCGAGCTCGCGGGCCAGCTCGCGCAGTCGGGCGTGCAGCTCCCGGGCATGGGCAAAGTCCACGTGCCGCAGCACGTTCTCGAACTCCTCGGCCAGGGAGACCACCAAGCCGGGGTCGCTGCACTCTACCAGCAATTGACGCATCGTGATCGTGTCCTCCTCCCTCTCCCTCCTATTCTATTAGCCTATTAGCCTGCTAGCGGGCCACAAAGGGCGTGCACCTGCGCACGTCAGCTAGGCGGAGGGCCTCAAAGGTAGCCTGGATGTAGCGCTCCCCACGCCAATACCCCGATGCGGCTAGGGCCTCCAGCTCGAATATGCGCTCCCAACTGGAGAGGATATCCGACCACCACGGCTCCGGCAAGGGCCAGGCCCGCCGGAACCGGTCGGGAACAGCCGCCTCGAACCGCCGATACCACACCTCTTCCTCATCCTCGCTGAGGGCCAGGTAGCCCCAGTTGAGGACAGCGTGCCAGGCGTCGAAGTCGGAGAGGAGCACCTCGGCTGGCTCGAGTTCTAACTCCAGGCGCACCCCGCGGGTCCCCCGCGGCAGGTGGCCCGAGCGCCTCAGGTCGGGGCGGGGGCTGTGCCAGCCCCACCAGGGGTAGTGACCCCGATAGCCGGGGATGCGCCGCTCCATCTGAGCGCGCATCCAGTCATAAGCATGGCGGAATTCCTCCGGAATGCGGGCGGGATCGGCATACAGAACTTGCTCCGCCTCAAGCCGCTCCAGGACCTCCACCGGCTGGATCGTCCACACCCGCATGGGATCTGTCATTTGGACGGGGGATCGTCGGCCTCATCCCCTTTCCTTTTCTCTTCCTCGTCCCTCATCCTCGCTCTCACTCTCACTCTCACTCTCGTCCTCGTTCTCGCCCGTGGGACCTCCTGCCTGCCCCTGCCCAAGCTCAGGCTGGCCCGCCCCCTCGGGCTCAGGCTCACCCGTCAGCTCTCCCATCTTGATTGGGTCCGGGCTATCTAGCCCCTCGAGCCTCGGGGCAGGTTCAGCTCGTAGTATGTCGGCGGCAGGACGGCCAGGGTGCCGCCGGCCACCGGGGTCTTCGCCTCCAGCCTAAAGGTGCGCCGCTCCGACTTATCGGGCGGGATGGCAGCATAGTGATGCTGCACCAGCAGATACTTCCCCTCCGCACGGTGGGAATCTCCAGTCGGGTGATGGTCAGCCGTTTGGTGATTAGTGATAGGTCTCATCGCGAATCGCGGAGATTTTAGCAGGGATCGGCGGAGCGGGCAACGATTTAATAATGACGATAAGCAACATGCTCTGCTCCCGCTCCTGACCGAGCTCCGAGGGGAGGGTGGGCAGGCG
>Ga0190286_1000161_pt1 | contig 33261 bp, 25 predicted proteins | sample 48691834_MG_FD_183241 | JGI IMG/M metagenome (GOLD analysis project Ga0190286, IMG submission 183241) | Hydrothermal vent microbial mat bacterial communities from Southern Trench, Guaymas Basin, Mexico - 4869-18-3-4_MG | ecosystem: Environmental > Aquatic > Marine > Hydrothermal vents >... | reverse complement strand
GTTTCGCCTCCTCTCGATCGCCTAATATCTCGGCGAAATCCGCGAAATCGCGCTCATACTGGTAGAGGTTACAGTTGAGGTCCACCGCTGCCAAATATCGGCATCGACCCGCCCAGCGAGAGCTGAAGTCCCAACCCGATTCGTATTGAGCTCGCCTCTCGTCATGGGGTGCCCCTGGATCGGCGTAATGGGCCAAGCCGATGGGCGTATTGTGCCTGCTAAGCCAGACCTCCTCGTACTCCCTCTTGGCCAAGGCGAAGGCACTCCCCAGCCAGTCAAGGTCGAATTCCCCCTTAAGGACCTCTCTGATCATCAGGGTTAGATAAGGTGGCTGGGAGCGGGTGAGTGAACCGGGGTGGGAGTAGTTGAGGACCAGACCGAACTCCCTCAACTCGTAGAGGAAGTCCTCGACTATGCCCCGTATCAACTCCCGTTGGCCGTCCACCGCCAGCCCTACGATGGTGAAGTAGCTGTCCCAGTAGAAGAGGTAGGGGAACAGGCCGACACTGGGCATCACATAGGGGTAAGGCAGTGGGATGCGCTCCTCCTCGCCGGGTTTATCCTGGCGGATAAGCGATGGCCAGAGGGAAGCGATATGGCTGTGGGCCTCTGAGATCCGCTCATCGAGGCCATGGAAGGAGGCCATATGGTCGCTCCTTTTTCATTTCGATTGGCTCAAGGCGGCTTCTTTGAATCTCCTAACCTCTTTCAGCATCTCCTCAGCGCTCCGACGGGTCAGCTCGGTGTCCGCTCCCAGCATCTGGGCAAGCTCTATAAGCCGCTCCTCCTCCGCCAGCCCCCGTGCGCTGGTCAGAGTGCGCCCTCCCACCACCGCCTTGCTCACCTTGAAGTGGAGATCGCCATAGCTGGCCAACTGCGGGAGATGGGTGACGCAGAGGACTTGGTGGCCTATGCCATTCATACCCCTCCCCAAGGTGAGGGTCCAAAGCTTCCTGCCCACCACCCCTCCCGTTCGCCCGCCGATCCCCGAATCTATCTCGTCGAAGATGAGGACGGGGATCTCATCGGCTTCGGAGAGGACGGTCTTGAGGGCCAGCATCAGGCGCGAGGCCTCTCCTCCCGAGGCGATCTGGGCCAAAGGCTTGAACGGCTCTCCAACGTTAGGGGCGATGAGGAACTCCACCTTGTCTATCCCCGTGGCGTCGAAAGCATAGCGTTCATCGCCCACCCAGACGCCATCTTTCGCCCGGGTTTGCTCGATGGATACGGCGAAGCGGGCCCTCTCCATATTGAGGTCGGCGAGCTCCGCCTCCACCGCCTCGGCCAGCCTCTCGCTGACCCGGCGCCGCTCGCTGGAGAGCCGAGCGGCCAATTCGCCTATCTCGTGGAGGAGTTCGTCCTCGCGGGCCTTCAGTTCCTCAATCCGCTCTTCGCTGTGGGAAATGGCGCTCAATTCCTCCTCCGCAGCCTTGCCGAAGGCGAGGATCTCAGCGATGGAGTCTCCATACTTGCGCTTCAAGTTGTAGATCAGACTCAACCTCTCCTCGACTTCCTGCAGGCGGTGGGGATTATATTCGATCCGATCCCGATAGGTCCGCAGGGTGCGGGCTAGCTCCTCCATCTGATAGTAAACCTCCTCGGCCATCCGGTGCCCTTCCCTCAGGGCGGAGTCGATCCTCTCCAGCTCCGCCAACTGGTGAACCACCTGTCCCAAGAGGTCGATGGCCGAGGGCTGCCCTTCCTGGCCCTCGTAAAGGGCTTGATAGGCCTCATCGGCCAGCTCCGTTAGGCGTTCGGCATTAGCCAGCCTGGTGCGTTCCGCCTTTAATTCCTCCTCCTCACCTATGCGGAGTTTGGCGGCGGTTATCTCCTCCACCTGATGGCGCAGCAGATCCACGCGGCGGGCCAACTCCTTCTCATCCCGCTGCAGCCTCTCCAGCTCTTGTCTGACCTCCCGCAGGGCCTTGACCTTAGCCCCCACCCTCTCCCGTAGGGGCCAGAGGCCCCCATAGCGATCCAGGAAATCCAAATGCTCCTTCACTCTGAGCAGGGAGAGATGCCCGCTCTGACCGTGGATATCCACCAGACGCCGGCCGATCTCCTCCAAAAACTTCAGCGTGACGGCTCGGCCGTTCACCCGACAGATGCTGCGTCCTTCCCTCCTTATCTCCCGGCTCAGGATGAGGGTCTTTTCATCCTCGCCTTCCAGCCCGTCCCTGCGGAGAAGGGGAAGGATATCCCTCTGAGCGGCCTCATTCAGGATGAATATCCCCTCCACTAGCGCCTCATTTGTGCCCGAGCGGATGACATCGGCGCGGGCTCGTCCTCCTAAAAGCAGGTTCACGGCGTCGATGATGATGGACTTGCCCGCCCCGGTCTCGCCGGTGAGGACATTAAAGCCGGGGTGGAAACTCAGGTGCAATTCACCGATAATGGCAAAGTTCCTGATGTAGAGCTCCGCTAACATACCCTGCCCCACGAACCATCCCTTAGCCTTTTAACCTATTTCAACCGCTTCATCAGGCTGCGATAAAAGTAGGACCTATCTCGCACCCGAACGAAATAGCAAGTATGAGGGCTGGCCTTAACCACCACCTCGTCGGTATCCTCCAGCTCCACGTGGAATTGTCCGTCCACGGTGAGTACGGCCTGGTGGTCAGTGGAGACCTTAACTCTGACCGTGGCCCCCTGGGGGAGGACGATGGCTCGATCAAGGCTCAGATGGGGGGCGATGGGGATGAGCAGGATGTTCCTCAGCTGCGGTGGGAGGATCGGCCCTCCCACAGCTAGGGCGTAGGCGGTGGAGCCGGTGGGGGTGGAGACGATGAGTCCGTCGGCTGTGTAGGTGGTGAGGTACCCTCCGTCGATGTAGGTGGCCAAATGCACCACCCTGGCCAGCGAATGACGGCCAATCACCACGTCGTTAAGGGCTTCACTGGTCCATGGCTTAGTCTCATGCTCCCCACCACGCCAAAGCTCGGCGTGGAGCATCATCCGCTCCTCGAGCCAATACTCCCCCCTTAAGACGGGGGAGAGCTTCTCCTCCCACCTCCTGGCCTCCGCCTCGGCTAAGAAACCCAAGCGGCCTAAGTTCAGTCCCAGGATAGGCACTTTGTGTTGGGCAGCCATCCGCGCCGCCCGAAGGATGGTGCCATCGCCGCCTAAGGTCACCAGGAGATCGAACTCGGCCACATGCTGCCTGACTTCCTCCTCGTCCCAAGCTGAGCCCGCCCAGGCTTGGATCCCCCTGGCTTCCAACCAATCGGCTATCTCCTGAGCTAAAATTTGTGACTCCGGTATTTTGGGATGGTGCAACAAGCCGATCGCCTTCACCAATCACGCCCCCGCTCAACTAAATTCAGCCGTTCCCTTAGCCAAGCGATCACCTCCCCCATAGCTACTGGGCGCTGTTCGCCTCTGAGCATGTCCCTGACGACCACTTGGCCGGCCTCCAACTCCTGCTGGCCGATGATGAGGGTATAAACCACCTCCCGGCGATCAGCCTCCCTCATCTGAGCCTTGAGGCTGCGATCGCCGAAGGCACAGGTCACGCCGATGCCCGCCTCTCTCAGGCTGGTCAGGAGCTTAAACGCGGTCTTCTTTGCCTCTTGGCCAAGGTAGATCAGCGAGACCTGGGGGGCTGGCAGGGATGGCACCTCGATGCCCTGGGCCTTCATGGCCAGTATGGTGCGATCCAACCCGACAGCAAAGCCCACCCCCGGCGTGGGATTACCCCCTAGCTCCTCGGCCAGGCCGTCGTAGCGTCCTCCACCGCAGAGCGCCGATTGAGCCCCGATGCCCCCCACCCAGACCTCAAAGACGGTCTTAGTGTAATAGTCCAGGCCCCTCACCAGACGGGGATTGAGCGTGTATGGCCATCCCAGGAGATCCAGGTAACGCCTCAGGGCCTCGAAGTGCTCTCTGCACTCCTGGCAGAGGTAATCGAGGATAGGAGGGGCCCCGGCGATGATGGACTGACAACGCTCATTCTTGCAATCCAGCACCCTCAACGGATTGCGCTTTAGGCGCCGCCGGCAATCATCGCAGATCTCATCCAGGTGCTGCTCGTAATATCCGAGCAAAACCCTCAGGTAGTTAGGGCGGCATTTGGGGCAGCCGATGCTGTTGATCTGGAAGGAGAGCCCCTTGAAGCCGAGCTCAGTATAGAACTGTCTGGCCAACGACATCACTTCCACATCCAAGGCCGGATCTTGCACGCCGATGGCCTCGGCGTTAAACTGGTAGAATTGGCGATAACGCCCCGCCTGAGGGCGGTCGTAACGGAAGGCAGGGCCGATGGAGTAGAGTTTAACCGGCTGGGGTAAGACATGCATGCCATGCTCAAGGTAAGCGCGCACTACCCCCGCCGTGAACTCCGGTCGCAAGGTGATGGACTCTCCTCCCTTATCCTCGAAGGAGTACATCTCCTTTTCGACGATGTCTGTGGCCTTGCCGACCCCTCGTTCGAAGAGGGAGGTCTCCTCGAAGATAGGGATATCGATCTTCTGATAGCCGTAGAGCTGGCAGATGCGATGGATGCTCTCCTCGACGAATCGCCAATAAGGCTGCTCCTCCGGCAAAATATCGCGTGTGCCCCTAGGCGCCTTGTACAAACCCACGAACCTCCTCAGGATGCCGGCCTTGCTCGCCTATGCACAGGATATCGTATTTGTACCCGATTGTGAGCTACCTTATTATAGTCCATTTCACCTTCATTGTCCACCTCGCCGGCTCAAGCTGCAAAATCGAACGGGGGTTAGAGCAGCCTCCTAACCCCCGCCCTTCTCACCCGCCTCTATTCCAATGGTCTGCCCCCTCAGGGCATCCTGTCAATGGCTCCTCTGTGGGGTAGCGGCTCCACGGAATACTCATAGCTGGCCAGCTCCGTGGTCAGGGGGGCCAGTCCGCTTACCACCAGGATGGCCCTCTTCACCTCCTCGCCCAAACCCCTGACGACCAAGCGGCCCTCCTGGGCCTCGTTCAGCTCCATCCGCCGCACCTTCGTCTCCGCTCCCAGCTCGATGAGCTGTACCAGGAAGCGTTGGGGGACAGAGTTGTCGGTGCGAATGAAGCCTTCAGCCACCCATCCGCCATCGTCCTCGGCATCGTAGGTATAGCCCAGCTCAGGGATGGATATATCGTCCACGCAGAAGCCCACGTGGTTCACGGCATCGTCGGTGAGGTATTCGAAGCGGAGGAGGAGCTCGCCGCCCACATAGGGGGTCAAATCGACGGTCTCCTTGACCCAGACGGGCCCCGATTCCTCCTTCCTCGCCCCCTCTCCCGATTTTCCCGTATACGCATGTCCGAAGCTGTTTCCATAAGGATTAGCATCGGTGGTGTACTTGCCCTTCAGGATCTTCCATGTCCTCCCGCCGTCGGTGGAAACCTCGATGTAGGCGTAGTCCCAATTCTCCTCGATGTCGTACCAGAGCCAGACCTCGAGGGTGGCTCGCTTCAGCCCTCGCAGGTCGAAAGCCCTGGTGAGGCGAGAGTCACCGCCGTCGCCACGTCCGCTCCACCACTGGTAGCGTCCGCTGTGAGGTTCGTTGGGGATGAGTTTCACTTGAGTGGAGCCAGCAAATTCGACAGCTAAGTCAACGGATCGCCTATTCGATGGGCAAAGGAGCTCGATGTAGTCGGTTCCGTACTGATGGACGGTGGTAGAACGACGGACAGGGTAACGATCGTGGATCTGATCGAGCTTAGGGGTGGCTACATCCAGCCTACGATAACCATAGCGGCCATCCGCCAGCTGAGGGTCATCTAAATAGTTTGCCACCACCCAATCGGCGAAGACATCCTCGAAGGTGAGTCCCCGTTCGGCCAGGACCGCGTTGAAGCCGGCGATGCCATTGGCTTGGTTGGCTACCACCTTGCGGGTTAACCCCTCGCCGAAGCGCTCTAAGAAGTAAGACATGAAAAGATAGCTGGCTCCGTAGTTAGGGATGGCCTCCTCAGGCTCCGGCCAGGAGGTGAGCTGGGTATCCGGAGAACGGCTGAAGGCGTAGCTGGACCCGCCTACTGGATAGCCGTTGACCTGAGTTGCCAGCCCCGAAAGGCCCTCGTTGACCCAGGTGTCCTCGTTTCTATCAACCCTCCAGTGGATCATGTGCTGGAACTCGTGGGCCAGGACCCCCTCGTATTCGTCCGTGCCCGGCTGGAGGGAATCCAGGTTGATATAGACTATCTCCCGTTCGTTGGAATAGGGGTTGATCAGATGGGAGTATTCATCGGCGCTGGAGTAATAGCCGCCCAAGCCGGGGACGTGTCCGTTGAAGACATGGATGCGGGGGTCGTTGTCCACACCTGGGGTCCACTCCTCTCCGAAAAAGCGATGGTTAGTGGGGTAAATACGGTTCTCGAAGCGCTCGGCCGACCTCTTTAAGGCATTCTCATCGACCTTGTAGCCTTCCTCAACCCACATGTAGAGGTGAGGGGTGATATAGCGCAGAGTGGCCGTGGCCGTGAAATGGGTCTTGCTGATCTCATTCCAGACCCAGAAGGTCTCCTTATCGCCGAGTTTATATCGAGGTGGAGTGGGGTTGACCACGACGGGGATGGGCTCCTCGGGATGTTTGAGGCGAGTGGCGACGTCCAAGAGGTCACGCTCCGGCATTTCCATCTCGGCCAGGGGCTTTGGCGATGGAGGATGCAGGGCGGTAGAGGTCAACGGAGGGGTGCGCACGGGGGTGAAAGTGGGGACGAGGGTGGGAGTGGAGGTGGGCACAGCGATCGCCTTAAGGGCCTGGGGGGCCTTGCAGCCCAAGATCAGGCCGAAGCCGATGATCGAGATAAGGATAGCGAATCTAAGCCAACGACTACTCAAATCTTCTCCCCCTCTTCCGCCAGCGGTAACCCAGTAAGCCCGCAGCGCAGGCGACCAATCCTAAGTCCACGAACTGACTCACCCTCCAAGGGCCCACATAGAAGGCCTCGTCGCCGCGGGTGAAATCTAAAAGGAATTGGCCGCCGAAACCGAGGAGGATGTACACCGAGAAGCTGAACCCGCGGAAAGGCCAATGTCCGCGCTGAAGCCACAGAATGGCGAAGATGATTAAGCTCAGGGCAATTCCCATCACCTGGGTAGGAAAGCGAGGGGCGCTGATCCCATAGATATCGGGCAAATCTAAGCAGATGGGGCCCATGTCCATCCGGCCGTAAACACAGCCGTGAGCCAGGCAAGCCAACCAGCCGAAAGCTTGTCCCAAGGCCAGGCCGGGCGCAGCAGCATCGGCAAAGAGCCAGAAAGATGAGCCCTTGTAGGCAGCGTAGATGGCCAGCGCTGCCATTCCCAGGGGGAAAGCTCCCCAAAACGCCAGACCGCCCCGCCAAAAGAGGAGAGCCTCCCATGGCTTCTCGACGAAGTAGGTGTGGTTCTGAACTACATAGCCCAGCCTGCCGCCGATCGTTCCCCCCACCAAGGAGAGGAGGATGGCGTCGATGGCCAGCCATGGCGAACCCAGCATCCTTCTGCACTCCCAACAGACGAGGCCCGATCCGCAGATCAAGCCGAGGGTCAGGAGGACAGTGTAGGAGTAAATGGCCCTATGGCCAATGTGGAAGAGGATGGGATGCATCAGAGCCTCCGCGCAGTCGAACCGATTTAATCATACCACAAGAGGGGCGATTAGTAAAGTTTGCCCAGAACATCCCTTTTCTGCTATAATTTACCTGGCGTCCATGCATGGAGGTGAAGATGATCGATATCGCTATCGAGGCGGCTCGCGAGGCCGCCTACATCCTAATGGAAAAACTAAATGAGCCGAGGGAGATTAGGGTCAAAGGGGATAGAGACATCGTCACTGATGCCGACCTGGCGGCGCAGAAGGCCATCCTGCAGATCATCAAGGCCCACTACCCTGACCACGACATCCTATCGGAGGAATTGGCCCATAAGCCCGAGAGGCACTCCGATTACTGCTGGATCATAGACCCCTTGGATGGCACCACCAATTACTCCCGCCGTTATCCCTCTTTCTCCGTCTCCATTGCTGTCAGCTTCAAAGGGGAGGTCATCTTAGGCGTGGTGTACGATCCCTTCCGTGATCAGCTTTTCCGCGCCCAGCGCGGCGAGGGCGCCCATCTGAACGGGGAAAGGATCAGAGTGAGCGGGAGGGAAAGCTGCAGTGAGGCTTTGATCGGCTTGGACTGGGCTCGTCGGCCGAAGGAGCGAGCCGAAGTCGTCAGATTGGTGGAAGCGATCGCTCCGTTGGTCAGGACCCTGCGCACTCCCGGCTCGGCCATCCTGGGGTTATGCTATGTGGCCAGCGGCTGGCTCGATGGTTACCTCAACATCACCCTGAAGCCCTGGGATGGGGCGGCGAGCTCCCTCATCATCCGAGAAGCCGGGGGGAAAGTCACCGATCTGGCCGGCCGGCCCTGGCATCTCGATTCCCCCCAATGCCTGGCCAGCAATGGCCTCATCCACCAGGAGCTATTGCGTATGCTCGAGAGCGTTCGTTGACGAGAGAGCTCATTTCGCATCGTTATAACAGGGGGCCTCGGCGAATTCAGGTCAGGATAAAGAATGGAGTGCAGTTGTGGGACAAAGGGAGGTTACTATGGCCTCTGAAACTGAGATGAGGAGGAGAAAGCAACTGGCTGCGGAGATGATCCTCCAAAGCGAGGGTTTGACCGATGAATTGGAGGACGAAGAGGCTGAGGCCCTCCTGGACTGGGGACTGGAGAGGGCTGAGGCCTTCGCTAACACCACTGAGGGGCTGAGCGAAAAGGAGGCCCGTTCAGCCATCGAGGCGGGCGTCGGATGGGTGAGGAGGGTGATGAAGGCCATCAACAAGCTGATAGGGGCAAGGTACGACATGGCCGACGACGAAATGCTCGAGGAGCTGCTACACCTCATCTCAGTGATCGAGGAAAAGCCCGCCCTGAGGAAGAAAACTTAGGCCCAAGGAAGGTTGATGACGAGGATGCTCCGATCATCCATGGCTTGGCAGGGGGCCCCTTACCGGAGGGGCTTGGGGGATGGCCGGTTGAGGCCGATATCTCGTATCTTATGGTTATTATGCAACAACTCTAGTGATCAGGTTGGCCTCCCTTGCAGGGAGAGCTAGCAGCGTTTCCTCCTTCAGCGAAATGGCAGGCGGAGAGAGGGGAGTTTCTCATCCTCAAAGTTTGCTATCGGCGAGGATGCAACTCGGTTTGGCCCTCGCCTTTTTGTTAGTGGTACTTATCCTGGCCTCGGCTTCCACCGTGGCTTTCTACGAGTATTTGTTCCAAGGGCGCATTTACCCGGGCGTGAACGCCCTGGGATTCGAACTGGGAGGGCTGAGACCTGAGGACACGGAGAGGCTCCTGCCGCAGGAGATCGAACCCTACCTGAAGGAGCCCCTGATCCTGCGCCATGAGGATCGAACCTGGTTCGTCACCCCGAAGGAATTAGGGGCGAGGTTTGACACCCGGGCTATGGCCACTGCGGCTTACCAGGTGGGTCGAGGGGAATCCCTTCTGGACAATCTGAGCGATCAGCTCCACGCCCTCCGCTTCGGCCGCTCCATCGAAAGGATCATCGCCTTCGATGAAGATGTGGCTCTGAGCTACCTTAGCCAGTTGGCCTCTCAAGTCGACAGTCCCGCCCGCGATGCGGGCCTCATTCTGCGCGATTCGGAGGTGGAAGCCACCCCCAGCCGGGTCGGATGGAAATTGGAGATAGCCGCGACGTGGGAGCGCATCCGTCCCCTCATCGCCACCTTCAGGGGAGGCGAGGTGGAGCTGGTGGTAAGGGAGATCCCACCCCTCATCCCTGATGTCAGTGAAGCCAAAGCCCGCCTGGAGAGGATGATTGGATCGCCCCTGATCCTGACCTACCTCGATGCTGAAGGTTCGTCACAGCCCGCCGTTAAGCGCCGCTGGATCCTCAGCCCAACGGACATCGTGGATATGCTCACCTTCCGCCAAGTGCAATGCGATGGTCAGATAAAGGTGGAGGTGGGGCTCGATCGGAGCAAGCTGGAGGCCCTGATGCAGCAGATCGCCCACGAAATCGAACGGCCCCCTGTGCGTGCCCGCTTCGAGTTCGACGAGGCCACCGGGAAGCTCAAGCCGATCGTCCACAGCCGCTGGGGAAGAGCGCTGGATGTGGAGGCAGCGGTGCGCCTCATCGAGGACAAAGCGGCAGCCGAGGGGCGGGAGATCTCCCTCCCTGTCCTCCCCATCAAACCGCTGGTGGCCGAGGAGGATGCCGATAAGCTGGGCATCAAAGAGCTGGTCAGTGAGGGGACCACCTCCTTCACCAACTGGCCCAAGGAGCGGGCACATAACATCCGCCTGGCAGCCTCCAAATTCCACGGATTGGTGATCCCTCCCGGCGAGGTCTTCTCCTTTAATGAGAATCTGGGCGAGGTGAGCAAGGAAGCAGGTTATGAGGAGTGGTATACCATCTTCCCCGAGGAGACCAGGATGGCTGTGGGAGGGGGGATCTGCCAGGTGGCCACCACCTGCTTCCGAGCTGCCTTCTGGGGCGGCTACCCTATCCTCGAGCGCCATCCCCATGCCTATCGGGTTTACCGGTATGAACCACCCCTGGGCCTGGACGCTACCGTTTTCCAACCCAGGATCGACCTCAAATTCGTTAACGATACCCCCTACCACATCCTCATTGAGGCTGGAGTGGAGAAGGACACCCTTGTCTTCCGCTTCTACAGCACATCCATCGGCCGCAAGGTGGAGATGGAGGGGCCCATCGTGGAGAACGAAGTGCCCCATGGACCTCCCATCTATGAGGAGGACCCCACTCTGCCCAAGGGGACGATTAAGCAGGTGGAACGAGCGCGCAACGGGATGGATGTGACCATCTATAGGGTCATCAAGCAAGGTGGGAAGGTGGTTAAGAGGGAGAAGTTCTTCAGCCGGTACAAGCCCTGGCGGGCCAGGTACTTAGTGGGCACTGGGGAAGCCGTCCAGGAATAACCCATTTCCCTGCGCATCCCAAAACCCTTGGGAAGGCGTAAAAGGCCATTCGCTTGGTCAACTGCCGGGCGAATGGCCTTTCATTTCACAGACTTTCAGTCAGCGCACTTGCCCCTATGAAGACCCCGGCCGATTCGACAATGGATACCAGATGCCCGGCTGGCTCAATCGAATTTTGGCGGGTTCCATGCTCTGATTCGCCCCTAGGGTTCGGGAAGGCGGTCTCAGAGAGCCGCCCTTGCCTGCGCTTGCGCCCGTCCTCTTGCGCAGCAGGACATTGTCTACATAGCTCCCTTCGTAAGTAATGCTGGAGTCGCTGCCGAATACAAGGGCTATCCAGACCTGCTCCTCGCCCAGCAGGCTGCCCAACTCGGGCACATCGCTCAGGTCCAGCAACTCACCCGTCGTCCAACTTGACCAATCGCCAGTGACGAGTGTGCCATGGTAGTTTTCCCCATCGATGGAAGCGCCCCAGAAGAAGAGGTCGTATCCGTACTCGGTTTTGCTCCACCAATCGAAGGTCAACTCGGCCGCTGTGGCATCGGCCAGGCTGAAGGGGCCATGGATCATCCAAGCGAACACATCGTTTGGATAGTCGCTGCCGCAATTCAGGGTGGTGTCACCTGCGCCGACACACCATGCGCTGTAGGAGCCCCCGTTGTTCCGGCAGTCTCGCTTGCCCCAGTAATAGCGACCGCTGTCCGGGTCGTTATCGCGGACCTCCCAGGTGCCATCCGGGAAGCTTCCCTCGAAATCCTCGGCCATGATGTTTATCCAGCCCGTTGGAGGAGTTGGCGTTGCCGTCGGTGTGGCTGTTGGCGTAGGTGTCTGTGTTGGCGTGGCTGTAAGCGTGGGTGTTGGGGTAGGAGTCATTGGCGTTCCCGTGGGCGTCGGGGTAGGAGCGCCAGGGCTGTAGTTCTTTAGGATGATAGGCAGGTAGATTTTGAAGCCGGGCGGCGTGGGGGTGAGGGTTGGCGATGGCGTGGCCGTTGGGGTGGCTGTTGGCGTAGGTGTCTGTGTTGGCGTAAGGGTGGGAGTGCTGGTCGGTGTAGGGGTAGGGGGCTGGGTCTCAGTGACATCACCAGAAATAACCAGGGCATAAGGCTGAGGCCCTTGCGGCACATTGTATCCCTCAACCTTTATCGTGTAGTTGCCAGGAGATGGGGTGTCTATGTCTACTCCCACCACGTTATTCACCCTGTCCGCGGAAGTGCTGTAATCAGGTGAGACTACGACAGCTCGGATAGCCCAATTTCCATTGGGTATTGAACCATACGGCAAAGTATTCCATGAGGTTCCATCATATAGGTAACTGCGCCCAGCGGGAGAGGTACAGTCAATATATAGCCAGGGGTTAGTACTTAACGTTCCGGTAAAGTGCAGTTCAATGTAAAAATCGCCTTCAGTTATAGTCACCCCAGAGATATCAACGGTAAACCATCCGCTGGTGACAGGGGTAACGTCGGTGCTAAATAGTTTGGTGCCTGGTAAGCCGCCGGCTCCATCGTCATCCCATACGTTACAAGTGAACCGAGGCGAAGGTACATCTTTCAAAGACAACAAAAAACGCGCTTTGTCTAAAGTCACCGGATAGGAGATAGGTGTAAATCTGACTGCAAATCCACGGTTAGCGCGTGCCATCCGACAACGGCCTTCATGAGTGCGATCGTCATAGCTGAGGAGCTGGCTAACTCCCCGCTGGCTGGCATGGTTAGGATAGTATGCCGTCCCCGACGGATCGGTGACGGTGAGATCGAGGTCGTTGACCAGGCCCCCGGCGGCCACAGCACTGCCAGGCCAGTCGCTCCACACCAGCGTCACCCTCAACGGCACCACTGAGCTATTAACGGTATAATTGTAGGTCTTGCTTCCACCTGTGTGAAGCCCTGAGGTCTCGTCAAAATAGTAAATCCTTTTCGGAGCCGCGGGGAAAAGAGAGTTCTCGAGATCCACCCTGCCCCAGCCCTCGACGTTATTGGGCGGCGGCGGAGGCGGGATCTCCCGGTAAGCCCCTGTTCCATACTGGCCAGGAGTAATGTCGCGCGCCCCATTGATGAGCATTGCCTTGATCAGGGCAGCGCTGGGGGTGATACCCTCAATATCGGTGTAGAACTGCCTCACCAGGGTGGCAGCGCCGGCCACAAGGGGGGTGGACATGCTAGTGCCGCCCATGTACATGTAGTAGCTGTTAATCGGCCCCCAGCCGTTTCCACTGATCATTGACGATCTCGTAGATGCAACGAACGTTCCAGGAGCCACAAGATCCGGTTTGAATCTCCCGTCAAGGCAAGGGCCGCGGCTGCTGAAGGCCACCATCCCGTTGGGATTGTCGGCTATTCGGTCATCCTTGATGGGGTTGGCCGGGAAGTCGTCGGGCCAACCTTGGCCCCAGGTAACAGTGAAATCCGGCCTATCGTTCTCTGTACCTCCGACGGTGATGCAATTCTTGGCCGTTCCCGGCTCGCCCATTGAGACCAGATCTACAACACCATCTGCATCGCTGTCAACACCCTCATTGCCAGCTGCGAAGAGGATGGTGAAGTCTTTGTGGTCCCAGATAAACTCGTCGACATCCTCTGAACCCGAGCTATACACGCCCTTCTCAGCACCACCCCAGCTATTGGTGTGGATGCTTGCCCCAGCGGTGCGCGCCTGGTCGAAAAGGATGTTCAGATCGGTGGGGATGCCCGAGAGTGCCTCAGTGGCGTTATCCTCTACCGCTTGAAAGACAAGGCTGGCTTCGGGTGCCATTCCCGCATAGCAATTACTGGGATAGGTGTGAGTTGAAGGGGTGCTACCTGACCTGCTTCCATTTCCTAAAACTGATCCGGCCACGTGAGTGCCGTGACCGCTATTGACATCGTCCGCTCCATCGCCTACCAAGTCGTAGATGGCGATGACCCTCGATCCTCCGCTCCCATCTTCGAAGTCATCGTGGAGGCTAGCAGGATCGGTGGAGCCCCGATCCAAACCTGTATCGCACACAGCGACAATCTGCCCCGCGCCATAAAGCCTATGGGTGTTCCAGACGTCCCGCACATTCATGATGTCTGCCGCTTTGTTGTTAAGCAATTCCCATTTGGGCTCAAGCTCCACCCACTTCACGCCTGTGATATTGGCTATGGCCCCAATTTGTGTAGAATCTATCTCAACCTTGATCTTCCCCTTCCACCTGGTCTCTGTGACATCCAGGATCGTCCCGCCCAATTCTTTCAGCCGATTCGAGATCGCAGTGAGGTCCTCCCCCTTAAAGACCACAACGATCAGGGTGACCGATTCAGGGCCCTCAGCCAGGGCATAGGTGCTCATCAGTTGCGGCTCTATCCTGTACCCTGGCTGATAGATCCCCACCCAGCGGACCTCTTCCATGGCCTCGACAGCGGCCTTTGTGGCTGCGTTCATCTTCACTATGAAAGCGAAATCCGGTATGTAGTCGAAGATCTTTGCGCCAGCGTCCGTTATGGCATCCTTCCAAGCCTGCACTATCGGACCTTTGAATTGCAGGATGTAGTACCCTTCCTCACCAGCAGGATAACTTTCCAGCTTAAGATCGCTGGGAAGAGAGATAGGGATTGGTTCAGCTAAAGGATCGAATGTCCCGCTGGCTAGGCGGATATATGGACCTTGGCTAACCGTGCCAGTAGGCGCGGGCAATGAGCCGAAAGCGGAGGCCCCCTCGCCCGCATTCAGCACTGTCAGCAAGATCACACCGATCAGAATCGCTGTGCCTAGAGCCCCAATGAGTTTATTTCTCATCTTTTTGCTTTCCATTTTTGCCTCCTTCGATTGATAACAAAGCGCTAGCTCCCAGGTGCAAAGACGACTGGGAGCTAGCGCTTATGATACACCTTGCTCTAACAGAGAAAACTTACCAGATCAATGGCCTATAGACAGAAGACAATGAATCCCCATCGTCTAGCCCTTTCGGCTTTGCCGTGTCCCAACCGAAAAAGCAAAGCGCCGGCTTCGGGTAAAGGATCCCCTCCCATAGCTGGCGCTTCATTCGCTCATTTCACGCCTCCTTGCATGCTAAAACCCAATCTCCGGCAGGCGCTATGTAGACTTAATTCTTAGTTACATTATACCACAAAGCGCTGAAAAATGTCAAACTAGCTGAGTGGACGCCGCACCCGGCTTATAGTGAGCCATAGATGGCGGCAACAGGACTTGAACCTATGACCAAGGGCTTATGAGTCCCCTGCTCTACCGCTGAGCTATGCCGCCGTTTGGCTGATAGCCGATGGCAGAGATAACCTGTCCCTTTTTTAAGCGCGCCATAAGCTATCTGCCATTCGCTATCTACTAATAAGTAGCGGGGGCGGGACTCGAACCCACGACCTCCGGGTTATGAGCCCGACGAGCTTCCACTGCTCCACCCCGCGTCATTAAATATTATACGAGACTATCGCATAACCTTCTAACAGGGGCCAAGAGGCGTGATGGCGAGTGCATAAGGTCGGATCTTCCCACGGTGACGGCTGTCCAAGCGACGATGAGCACAGCGATGTAGACGAATAACGTATGCCGCCAGACTTTAGCTAATCCCATCACTTGGAAGTCGTTTAATCCATAGTATCGTTTTCAGCAGGGCAAAGAAGCGCTCAATATAGCCCCTTTTGCCCCGTGTTTTCCCCATCACTTGACCCATCCCAGTGTAACCAGGAACTTCTTCCCCGCCCTTCGGGGGTTGAAATCGATAATGGGCTGGCCCTGTAGAATAAAGTATTCACATGGTGAAATAGGCGGAATCGGCCCGAACGACCCTTACTGGCAGATGGAAAAGCCATTGGACCAAGGCCAATAGTGGCACCGCCAAAGGGGCATCGTTACGATTGGCCGGGGTCACCAGGAACATCGAATCGCGGCAGATGACCATATGGATCTTGTAGCCGAACTCTTGGCATAACTCCAGGCGGCTTCCATGTCCTTTTGGGAGAAGGACAAAACCGTTGTTGAGTCGATGACCAGGTCACTCCCCAGGATGATACTTTGGATCAGCTGCCAAACCAAAGCATACTTTATGTCATCGCACTTGCTCCTTTCTCCAGCTTTGCCTTGGCCAGTAAATCGCTTGGCAAAAGCCTGCCGACTGATGCATTTCCCGCTTGGCTCTGGGTTCAGACATGATGGCCCGATGCTCACCTTTGGCCTCGAACCTCGATCTCGCATGTGAATTCCTTTGTCATGCTCTGCCCAGTCGGGTGAGAGGGGTCCATCTCCGGCGGTATGAAGCCTGTGCGTGAGGGTGGCGGCTCCAGCGGTGGACGCGTCGGCGTTCCTTCGGTGCAAGTTTTTCTGGCATCTCCTCCCACGCCCGGCGATAGCCCAAATTCAACTTGGTCCTGCCCTCAGGAACGGCCTTAAGGCGCCAGAACTGCTTCCCACCACCTCTACACGAGATGGGTCAGAGGGAATAAAGCCTTGGTCAAGCAGCTCCAGCACACTTCTGTCCTGCTCCGCCATCTCCCACGTGTAGCCGGTAGATGGGTTGGAGAGAAAGCCCAGGCGCAGGATGCCGCCGACGTTAACTACTACCTTTTTACCATTGTCCTCCGGCCCAATGATCACCTCCACATCGGAGAGGTTCCCTTTGCCTGAGTGCACCCAGCGGTCGCCAAGAGCATAGCTGCAGAGGCAGGGCATACTGGATCCGCCGGGTTTGCCCACGATCAGGCGGAGGCAAGCCTTCCCTAAGGCTCATCCTCTGAGGAATATGGTCAAGATTGTGGTCACCTACATCGAGAACAGGATCCCTATGATCCACCAAAGCCTCCCCCTCAGTTCCTCGATCTCACTTCTAAGATCCCTGATTTCGGCGCGATTCTCAGAGACATCGTTCCTGAGGTCATCGATCCACTTATCTGTGATATCTATGGATCTCCTGAGCTCCTGGAGTATCCCTTTGATCTTCGATAGCCTTTCCCTAATCCCCTCTGGTACTTCCTCCTGCCCTTTCACCTCGGCCATGGAGGTTTCTTTTCTCACTTTAACACATCTTTTCTAAAAGATTAAGCTTCCAATATCCGCAGCACCCGCTCTTGGATGTCGGGGTTGCGTCGCAGATTGCCATGGTAGCTGGGCGGGAGGTAGTCGGCTATCTCCAGGGCCTGGGCCTCGGCTAAAGGGACAGCCCTTTCCACATCCAGCCTTAGCTGGCGCTCATACACGAAAGGGTAACGGCCAGGCTCGGCGCCAGGGATGGTGGAGGCACTCTCCACAGGCACGATGAGGTCTCCTAAGGAGACCTCATCCCTGTAGGCCGTCAGCCCCCACAGCCTTAGAACGATAGCGAAGCGGATGTCCCCGTAGAGACAATGGTACTCCACCTCCGTGGGGGTGTTCTCCGGCCGGTTGAGCTCGGCCAGGAAATCGCTCCCCTCGGCCACCTGGTTCAATGCTGGACTCTCCAGCAGCGAGAGGCGCTCCATCCTCTCCTTAGGGGATAGCTCCCTCGAGGCGGCTATCCGTCCGTAGAACTCCTCCTGGGCTTTGGCCTGCATCTCCTGGAATCCTGACTCTAATATCCGCACGGCGCTTGCCATCTTCAGAGGGGCGAAGGGGATGCCCTCGAGCCACTCGATGATCTTCCAGAGGAACGAATCCCTCGGGATGAGGTTGAAAAGCCTCAGGATCCCCAGCCCAAGGTTCGGCGAACCCAATTCGATCAGCTTCCCCACTCTCAGGCCGTATTGGGCATCCCACAATCCCGCTTTCTGCTGTTTCAGATAATAGCGAGCTACGATCCCTCCTATGCTGTGGGCTACGATGTCCACCTTCTCCGGCCCGCCCTTAGCCAGGCTCTTCTCGCTCAGACGGACGATCTGACTTTCCAGATCGCAGGCGGCATGGGAAGGGTACCTGCTGAGACGATGGGCGATCTGGGTGATGTCGCCCCGATTGTTGTACCTCCCCTCCTCGTCGTATCCGTAATGGAAGAGGTGGATCAGGTCGGGGTCGAAGTTCCCTTCCCGCACCAGGAAATCCACGAACCCGTCTTCCACCCAGTTTTGAGGGCTCCCATTGAAGCCGTGGATAAGCATCACAGGATGCAGGACCACGGTCATCCTCCAGGCAGAGGGATGAGATCGAGCTGCGGATTCCACATCCTCTCCGGAAGAAGGGAGGCGATACCCCTCATCACCACTTGGGCCAAAGAGGAGTTGAGCTCAGAGGCCAATCGGTTGATCTCCTCCTTAGTGAGGAGGGGGCCGAAGTGAACGGCAAACTCCCTGCCGATGTTGATCCCCCTGGTGTATCTCCCCTTAGGTTCGATTCCAATGAGAAATAGCTTGGTGTTGAAGCCCTTCCTCCCAGCGAGCTTCAGGAGGAATTCCACCCCTTTCTGCGGTTGCTGGAGGCGGCCATCCTCGCTCCGATGGCCCTCCGGGGCAAACAGGATCACCCCGCCGGGCATCGCTAACACCTGATGCGAGGCCTTAACGAATCGGCGATCCAGGGAGAAGATATGTTCTGGAGGGTAGAGGTCCCTCTCATAGTGCTGGACTACAGGGAGGATCTGGAGGCCTATGATGGGGGCGAGGCGCATCATCAGGGCGGAAGGGGGGTCCCTCTTCAGATCCCAATGCCACCTGGAGACAGGGACGATCATCCTCCTGATCCACTTGCCCACTCGGGAGAGGAAGGGGGTGAGGAGGATGGGCAGATCGTCGTCACAGATATGATTCCAGCAGACGATGGCGGAACCCGTTTCCAGGTGTTCCCTCAGACCTTCGAGGTTTTCCTCCCCGCTGGTTTCGATCCTGTAAAGCTTTCCGCAGAGGCGACAAAAGAGCTCCCTTCTCATCCCTTCCTCCTTTGCATCCCTAACTTTAAACCCCTGCTTTCATGAAGAGCCAGGGGGCCAGGAAGGCGATGGCCAAGCCCACCAGGCTGTAACGAAGCGTCCTCAGGGCGATGGCCAGGGGATATGCCACTCCGGTTGGGAGCAGCGCCTTCAGCCCAAGGTAGAAAGTGGCTGCCACCGCCATGCCCAGGACGAACCTGAGTGCCCGCCTCCCCCAGGAACCGTCAACGGTGAACCCGACGTACTTCTCCTCCAGGGTGAAGCCGACGCTCATCCCCAGGATGGCCCCCATGGTAGTGGCTGCCCTCTTGGCTGGATAGGCCCCTCCGGTGTCCGCTGGATGAAGGAAGAGCAGGGCTAAGGGGACGATCACCGAGAGGGCCAGCTTGGCTGCCAGCGGAAGGCCGGCCAGCCTCCGCCCTAAAGTCGCGGCCGGTCGGCCGTAGAGGGCCAGGAGGACGACGCCCGCCAGCAGGCCACCCACCAGATCCTGAGGGTAGTGTACGCCAAGGTAGAGACGAGAGAAGGCGATGAGGAGGATCAGGACGGCGGCCAGTGCGGTGAAAGCTCGACGGCGAAATCGAGCGGCAAGGTATCCCCAGTTAGCCACCGCATCCTGGGCATGGCCGCTGGGAAAGGAGGGATCATTCGCTGTCCAGAGGTGGACGATGCGAGGATCCGAGGGGCGAGGGATGCGGAAGATGAGCTTGAGGACGGAGTTGAGGTAGACGGATGAGAGGGAAACGTAAGCCAGGCCGATCCCAATGCCCTTGTCCACGCACCAGTAGATGAGGGGCAGGAAAAGGAGGTAGAACTCCTCCTCACCCAGCAAAGTCACACCTCGGAAGAAGAGGTCCAGGAAGCCGTTGCGGAAGGATTGAGCCCAGATGATGGCCTCCGTCCCCCAGGGGATGAGCGACATCAGAAATTGACCCATGTGAAATCCCCTTCTGTTGTCCTAAAGTGTGTTCAGAGGGTCGACGTCCACCTGCCATCCCAGAGGAAGGACCATATCCCTAAGGAGAACCTGGGGCTCTGGAGCGCGGATCACGATCTGCCAGCGATACCTGCCCCGAACCTTAGAGAAGAAGCAGGGCACAGGACCTATCAGGTCAACACCTGGCAGGCCCAATCTGGCGATTTTGTTGGCCAGGATGCGATACACCCTCTCGGCCTCCTCTTGGCAGCGCTCTCGATTGGAATGGTAATAGACCAGTTTAGCCAGCCGCTTGAAGGGAGGATAGCCATGCTGACGCCTGAACTCCAGCTCCCTCTCGTAGAAGCCTTGGTAGTCGTGCTGACTGGCCATGCGGATGGAGTAATGCTCGGGGGTATAGGTCTGGATGATGACCTTGCCCCCCAAGATACTGCGTCCAGCCCTCCCCGCCACCTGGGTCAGAAGCTGGAACGTCCTCTCTGCGGCCCGGAAATCGGGAAGGTGAAGGGCGGTGTCGGCGCTGACCACGCCCACCAGGGTGACTAAAGGCAGGTCCAAGCCTTTAGCAATCATCTGGGTGCCGATCAGGACATCGGCCTCATGGTTGACGAAGTCGGCCAGCAACTCCTCGTGGGAGAGCTTGCCCCCTGTGGTATCCCTGTCCCAGCGCAAGGTGCGGATATGGGGGAAGGACCTTCGCACTGCCGCCTCCACCCTCTGGGTGCCCAATCCGAAGTACCTTATGCGAGAGCTGCCACAGTTAGGGCAGACCTCGGGCGTGGGGTAGTGCCGGTTGCAGTGGTGGCAGATCAGCTCCTCTTCCGTAGCATGGTAGGTCAAGGGCACCTCACAGCGGGGGCATTTGAGGACGTGTCCACAATCGCGGCACATGACGAAGGTGGCTGCCCCCCTCCGATTGAGGAAGAGGATGACCTGCTGGTTCCTGTCTAAGGTCTCCTTCATGGCCTTTTGGAGGGCCCTGCTGAAGATACTGCGGTTGCCAGCCTTGAGCTCCTGGCGCATGTCCACCACCTGAACGGGGGGAAGTTCCAGATAGAGGGCATCCTTGTATCCCTCGCCCACCTCCTTGTAGCGCGTTGCCCGCACCTCGTACCTCTCTCTCTGCTCCTCGATCTTCCTCCTGTGGCCCATGATGCGTTTGGGCAAACGTAGGAGCTTGTACTCCCCCCTCTGGGCGCGATAATAGGAGACCAGGTCGGGGGTGGCGCTTCCCAGGATGACCACCGAACCGGAGAGCTCGGCCAGCTTAATGGCCACATCGCGGGCGTGGTAGCGCGGCGTCTTCTCCTGCTTATAGGAGTCGGAATGCTCCTCATCGACCACGATCAGGCCCAGACGGGGGAGGGGGGCGAAGATGGCGGAGCGTGGGCCGATGACCACATCCGCCAAGCCATCTCTGATGCGACGCCATTCATCGTAGCGCTCCCCTGGGGAGAGCTTGCTGTGCAGAACCGCCAGCCGAGCTGGAAATCGGGCGGCGAAGCGGCGGATGGTCTGGGGGGTAAGGGAGATCTCGGGCACCAGGACGATGGCCTGGCGGCCGAGGGCTAAGACCTCCTCCAGGGCCTGGAGATAGATCTCCGTCTTGCCGCTCCCCGTCACCCCGTGCAGGAGGGCAACAAAGGGCCGGCCCTCGCCCCTCGCTGTCCGCTGATTTATCATCTCTTTGACCTCCTCCCAAACGGTCTCCTGGTCGGGGGTGAGTTTCGGAGGAGAGGCCAACACGAATTCCCTCCCCACCAGTGGCCCACGCCATACCTCCATCTCCTCGATGCGCACCAGGTTCCGCTCGGCTAATCTGCGAAGGTGGTGGAGGGAACAACCCGTCTCGGCGTACACCTCGCTCAGGGGAGCCAACCCCCCTCGCACCCTGAGGAAGTCCAGCACCTTTATGTAGTATCCCAGCCGGCGAAGCTCGATCAGTTTGTCCTTTAGCGGGTGTGAGAGGCGCAGGATGACCATCCGCTCCTGCTCAATGCGCTGCACGTAGCCCTTCCTCTCCAATTCCTTTAACACCGAAGGGGGGCAATCTATTCGGGATACCTCAACCGGGGCCGGTTGAAGGCGTAGGTAGGAGAGCACCTCCGCCTGCTTAGGGGCATTCCTCAGGTCCTGGGCGATGGCCCGATCCAAGGCCGATGGGGGAATGAGGGGAGCTACTAGTCGGCGTCGCTCGGTGATCTCCACCAAGCCCTTCTCAGCCAGGGCATAGACCGGGCTCTCAGAGCAACCGGCGCGGGCGAGCACCTCGCTCAGGGTAAGGAGGGGGGGATCGCTGGCCGCCAGGGCCTCCAAAACCTTGGCCTGCTTGGACGGATAGCCCAGATCGGGCAGCTCCTCGGCTATCTCGTCCTCCTTGGCGATCAAACGCAAAAAGCGCTCCCTCCTGGGTTTCACCTCCGGCTCGGACAACCCCCAGCGCTTGGTCACGATCCCCCTGCGCTCCAATCCGTCGATCAGGGAGCGTGGTTCGGGGATGCCCAGATCTCGACCGAGGCTCTCCAGTTCCACTTCGCCCCGGCGGCGCAGGAATTCCACCACGGCGCGCTCCTCCTCGCTCAGGTCGCTGGGGAAGCCCTCCTCTTTCAATTGCACCAGAAGCTTAGAGCGGCGGGCCAATCCGGGCGGGAGCATCAGGCGAAGGCAATCTCTGAGAGGGGCCAGGTAATAGCTGCTGATCCAGCGGGCCAGTTCGATCTGAACCGGTGTGAGGACTGGCTTGGGCTCCAGCACCTCCTCGATGTCCCTGGTCTCAGCCACAGGGGAGGTGTCGCTCAGGCCCACCACGATGCCCTGCAGGCTGCGGGGGCCGAAAGGCACCTTGACCAGTTGACCCACAGCCACGCTGTCCATCAGGTGAGGCGGAATGGAGTAATGAAAGGTCACTGCCAAGGGATTGTAGCCCTCTTCGCCCTCAGGCTGCTCCTCTTCGGGGAATATCTGCTTGTAGATGGGCACGTCAACCACTACCTCTGCGTACTTCATCTTGCCACCATAGCAGCTCTAAGGTTTATGCCCTCGCCGCCCAATCACCCCGATCTGTAGATGGCCGCTGCCATGTAGCCCACCACGCTGGAGAGGTCGCCTGTCACATCGCCGGAGTTAGCGTATTTGAGGACCTTGGCTTTGTCAGCTCCTAATGCCCGGGCAGCCAGCATCACTGCCACCACGGGGCCACCTCCACAGGCCTCGCACTTGCCAGCCCTCATGTCCCTCATCAGCCCTTCCGGGTCATACCTTTCGACGTCCTCCAGAACGACCTTGTCCATCCGCACAGCTGTGCTGTAGGGATAGAAGTGGGATAGGTCGGTGCTGGCCACGATAAGGGCTTCCTTCCCCTTCAATGCCTCCGTCAGGGCCTTGCCCAAGGTCTGACAGGAGGACATGGACTGATCGCCCATCATGATAGGAATGAGCTTAAAGCCACCCAGCATCCTCTGCAGGAAGGGGAGTTGGATCTCCAAGGAGTGTTCGTTGTCCCTCTCTAAGCGGTTCAGCCCTATCGCCTCGTCTATGGCGTCCACCAGTTCGCCGTCGACCTCCACCAGGCCGAGGGGAGTTTCATAGTAAGCCTTATCGGTGACTGCGAAGCGGCCTACGTACATGCGGTGGACGGGAGAGATGACGGCCACTCTCTCGAAGCTCAGCCCCTCCAGCTGCTTGTAGGCATAGGCCGCCACCTGTCCCGAATAGATGTAGCCTGCATGGGGGGCGATGAGCCCCATAAGTTTTCCCTCCAGCTCCTCCCTCTCGGCCCTGGCCAGGAAGCCATCCAGCATCTGCTCCAGCTCGTCCTTTGTGCCTGGGTACCAGCTGCCGGCGATGACCGAGCGGCGGATCTCGCTCGCCTTCACCTCTTCCATCGAAGCCTCCTCGGTTTACTAAAACGACGCCAAACTGTGGTCATACGACCGCCTTACCGATCGAACCCGAGGGTTTTCGAAGCAACCACTCCACTTTGGATTATATCACGAAAAGCCCTCCCTGACCAACGGGTGGATTTGACAGCCTCGCTTAAGCATTGCATAATGGGTTCGGAGGGGAGCATCATGCCTCTGGGCGCTCAGGTATCCATCGCAGGAGGGGTGGACAAAGCCGTTTTACGGGGGTGGGAGCTGGGCTGCGAGACCATCCAGATCTTCACTAAAAATTCCCGGCAGTGGCATACCAGACCTCTGAGCGAGGGGGAGATCAAGCGCTTCCAGCTCAATCTGAGGAAGACGGGCATCGCCCCCGTCGTCGCCCACGATTCCTACCTCATCAATTTGAGCTCGCCTGAGGAGGACCTCTGGCGGAGGTCGGTGGAGGCGTTCATCGAGGAGATGGCCCGCTGTGAGGCCCTGGGCATCCCCTACCTGGTAGCCCATCCTGGCTCTCACAAAGGGGCAGGGGAAGAGGAGGGGCTGCGGAGGATAGCCGAGGCCCTGAAAGAGATACGTGCCCGCACCGAGGGCTTCCGGGTCCAGGTGCTCCTGGAGAACACCGCCGGCCAGGGGACGAGCTTAGGTTACCGCTTCGAGCACTTGGCCAGGCTGGTGGAGGATGACCGGAGCTTAGGGATCTGCTTCGACACCTGCCATGCCTTTGCCGCAGGGTATGAACTGCGCACGAAGGAAGGGTATGAGAGGACGTTGCGGGAGCTCGATGAATTGATCGGCCTCCATCGTCTGAAGGTATTGCACCTTAACGATTCCAGGGGGGGATTGGGAAGCCGCATCGACAGGCACGAGCACATCGGCCTGGGGTGCCTGGGTTTGGAGCCCTTTAGGATGCTCGTGAATGATGAGCGGTTCCGCTCCCTACCCATGATCCTGGAGACGCCGAAGGGGCATGGAATGGACATCAGAAACCTGACCGTCCTGCGGAGCCTGATTAAGGCATGAAGCTTAGGCTAAGGAGGCCAGCCGGATAAAAAGCCGTTCGCCTGGCCAAGCCAATCGGGCGGATGGCTCTTCCTGTGCACGGCCTTGTCCATGCCCTTCTCCCCCGCGGATTGCCCGCTTTAGGCACCCTTGGCAATTCTATACTATTCTCTCAGGCAGGTTTATCAAATTTCATCGGGGAATCAGAGCGGTTTTCAAAAGTTCGGGTTTTATGGTATAATAGCTTATGATCCTTTCAGCTTGGAAGATTGGCCTATGCCTTTTCCCTCGATCGCCCGCTACTACATCTGGATACAGGGTGCTTGCTTAGCAGCCCTTCTGATCGCCATCTTGGCCACCATCAAAGCTTATGTGGCATCGAAGAGGGCCGTTTACTTCTTTTCACGGGAGGCAGCAGCTATCAAGGCCGGCCGTTTTGCGCTGGTAACGCTCCTCCTGGTGGCGGTCAACGTGGGCATGGCCCTGCAGTTGCCCAGAGAGGCCCCTCGCCCTATGGCTACCCCCACTCTTACCTTAACCCCTACTTTCACCCCCTCCCCCACCTTCACCCCCAGGCCGACAGTTACTCCAACCTTTACACTTACTCCCACGTCCACTCCCACCCCTACGCCTCAGCTCCCCACTTCGGCCCGCACTCCTATCCCGGGGGCCTTGCCCCCTGGGCCCAGTGCCTCCTTCGACGGGATAATCCTGGCTAAAGGGGTGACCGAAGATAACCTCCCTGTGGAGCCATGCACGGTGTTCCCCGAGGGGACGAAGAGAGTTTACGCCTTCTTCAAGTACTCAGGGATGGCCAAGGGGGTGGTCTGGACGCAAGCCTGGTATAAAGAGGGAGAGGAAATCTGGAGCCATACGAAGAAGTGGCGGCTCAGGGAGAAGGGCCTCGCCTGGATTTTCCTGGAGTCCTCGAAGGGCCTTGCGGCCGGGGAGTATGAGGTGAGACTCTACATCGGCGATAAACTGCAGCAGAAGGCGACCTTTACTGTGCGCTGAGGGAGGCGATGGCTTGCGGGCAGCGCTGGTGCACGATTGGCTCAACCAAAGGGGGGGAGCGGAGGAGGTCTTAGAGACATTAGTGGAGATGTACCCTGATGCGCCCATCTACACCTCCATCTACCGGCCGGAGCTTATGCCCAAGGGGTACCGAGATTGGGATATCCGCACCTCCTTCATGGACAGAGTTCCCCTCATCAAAAGCCACCATCGTCTCTTCTTCTTCCTCTATCCCCTGGCCTTCGAGGGCTTCGAGCTGGCCGATTGCGAGCTGGTGATCTCCAACAAAAGCGCCTTCTGCCACGGAGTCATCACCCCTCCCGAAGCCCTGCACATCTGCTACTGCCTGACCACCACCCGCTTCCTCTGGGATTATCACGTTTACATCAAGCGCGAGCGGATAGGGAGGATCGCCCGCCTGGCCCTGCCGCCCTTGGTGAGCCTCCTCAGGCTGTGGGATTATGTCGCTGCCCAGAGGGTGGACCATTTTGTGGCCATCTCGGAGACGGTGCGCCGCCGCATCGCCAAGTTCTACGGCCGAGACTCGGTGGTCATCCATCCCCCGGTGGATACATCCAGGTACGAACCGGCCTCGAGCCACGACGACTACTTCCTCATCGTCTCCAGGCTGATCCCCTACAAGCGCATCGATATAGCCGTCAGGGCCTTCAATCGGCTGGGGCTGCCCCTGGTGATAGTCGGCGATGGGAGGGATCGAAGCTCCTTAGAGGCCATGGCCAAGCCCAACATCCGCTTCCTGGGCCGGTTGCCGGAGGAGGAGGTGAGGGAGGTCATGGCCCGCTGCAGGGCCTTCATCTTCCCTGGGCGGGAGGACTTCGGGATCGCTCCGGTGGAGGCCCAGGCGGCCGGCAGGCCGGTGATAGCTTACGCCGCCGGAGGGGCCTTGGACACCGTCGTGGAGGGGGTGACGGGGGCCTTCTTCCACGAGCAAACACCTGAGGCCCTGGCCAGGGTGGTCGAGGAGTTCGACGACACCTGCTATGATCCCCTCGCCATTCGCCGAAATGCGGAGAGGTTTGACAAAGAGGTGTTCAAACGGCGGTTCAGGCGGTTCGTCGAGGAAAAGCTGGCTGAGCATCGCAGGCGAATCCGCCGTTAAAGGGGCCTTATGGAGCTTCGTCAGTATTGGAGGATTATTCGTAGAAAGCTTTGGATCATCGTCCTCTTGGAGGCCATCGTCCTTGGGGCGAGCCTGGCCTTCCATCCCCGTCACCCTGCCCTGTTCCAGGCCTCCATGCGCTTCAACGTGAGCATTGAGCCGGAGGCCGAGGGCAACTACTACTCCTACGACCGTTACTACGCTTGGCTGACCTCCGAATACCTCATTGATGACCTCACCGAGGTAGTGAAGAGCGAGGCCTTCGCCGATGCAGTCAGCCAGGAGCTGGGCGACATCAAGCTTAGGGCAGGGGTCATCGCGGCCGAGAGGAAACACCGCATCATGACCGTGCGCATCGTCTGGGGGGATGAGGAGGAGCTGAGGAGGATCGCCGAGGCGACGGTTAAAGTGATCCAGGAGAGGAGCGGCGATTTCTTCGGCCAGTTAGGCAATAAAGGGGCAGACATCCGACTCATCGATCCCCCCTCTATCGCCCCGGCGCCTAAGAGCCTGAGGGAGAGGTTAGACCTGCCCATCCGCCTCCTCCTGGCCTTCCTGGCCGGGGTGGCCTTAGCTTTCCTCCTGGACTACCTGGACGACACCGTGCGCGACAGAGCCGATCTGGAGGCCATGGGGATAGAGGTCCTGGGGGAGATCCCCTCGGCCAGGAGAAGGTGGTTCGGATGAGGGCTGCTTTGCCCAAAGGCGAGGGATATGGTAGAATGGAATTGATTTAACCAGGGGGCGATCGAATGGAACTCCGTCCACCATGCAGCAGAGGGATAGGAGCGGGGTGCCTTGCTCCGTTCGTTCTCATCGTAACCCTGACGCTGATGTCGAGCGTCTCAAACGCTCTGCCCGGACGCCCGGGGTCGTGTGCGATCCGAGATCCGGCGAGCGACCAGCGGAACATCCGATTGCTCAGCCAAATCGGGGGCACGCTTAACGACGTCGTGATCCAGGGAGATTACGCCTATCTGGCCATAGGCCCACGGGTGGTTGTCTTGGACGTGTCCGATCCAGCTCACCCGGCCGTCGTCGGACGGACGGATGCGCTGCGCGGCAATGTGAGCGCTATTGCCATCCAAAATAGCTACGCCTATGTTACCGCTGGAAATGCACTGTACATCTTCAGCATAACGGTCCTCACCTGCCCCCTCAGAGTTATCCTGACCCAATCCGGCGTTTTTGAGTTCGTCGCATATGACGGACCTGCTTTTCACGCCATGGATGTAGCGGTGGAGGGCGATCACGCCTACGTCATCTTTGCCCGTGGCACCATTTTTGAGGGTGAGAGCTACCTGAAGGTTATAGATATCAGCACCCCGGACGCCCCTACCGAGGTCGGTGAACTTTATAGACGCCACCTTGCCCAGGCTGTGGCTGCGGCGGGCGATTACGTTTACGTGGCCTTTTGGGGCGCCCTGACCGCCATCGACGTCTCCAACCCCGAATTCCCTTCCGAGGTGGGCTCCTGTTCAGAGGTGGATAGCGGCCAAGATTTGGTCGTAGTCGGCAACTACGCTTACGTGGCCAACTGGGCTGTCGATGAGTTTCGCATCGTCAACGTCGGTGATCCTGCCAATCCACAGCAGGTGGGCTCCTACCACACCAGGGGAACCGCTTACGGGTTAGCAGTGGCCTATCCTTATGCCTACGTCACCGATACGGAAGGTGGACTGCGCATCCTGGATATCGCTGATCCCTCCAATCCCACCGAGGTGGGATTCTACGACTTGTCCGATGACCCGCATGGTGAACACCTGGCGGCCTTCGATGTAGCTGTTGCAGGGGACACAGCTTATGTGGTGATAGATAGAAATAGCCTGCATATCGTGGATATCACCTACCATGCTAATCCGAGCAAAATCGCCTCTTACGAAAGTCCCGTCGCCGACCCCACCAGCGTCAGGGTAGTCGGCAGCTATGCCTATGTTACTGACTACAACCGCGGACTGTATATCCTGAATGTTGCCAACCCAAGCGACCCGCAGGTGGTCGGGCTGTGGGACAAGAACGACCCCTGGATGTGGCCGATAGATGTGGATGTGGCGGGAGATTACGCCTATGTGCTCGACGATTCTGAATTGCACATCATCGATGTCTCCAATCCGGCATCCCCCTTTGAAGTGGGCAGCTATGAGGACCCGTCGGGTGGCTTCACCCATATCGCTGTGGCGGGGAATTACGCCTATGTGATGGCGGAGTGGAAGGGGTTATTGGTGTTTGAGGTCTCCAACCCGGCTGTTCCAACGCTGGTCACCAGCTCGCCCTATAACTTTGACGGCCATCCCTTTGGGCTGTCGCGTCCCACTGTGCTGGGGACCAGCCTCTACACCACCTGTGGCTATGATTTTTGCGTCGTCAATGTCGCCGACCCCGCTAATCCAGAGCTGGTGAGCTGCAAGGACATCCCAGGATACGCCCAGGATGCAGTGGTCGCCAGCTATCCCTTCTCCGATTTCTATGCCTACGTAGCCGAATCTCCCATCTCGCAGGGTTATCAGTACCAGTATGGTGGGCTGCGCATTCTATCTCTGACGGACCTATCCGAAGTGGGCTATTATCCCACGCCCAGGTCCCCATATAGCGACCGCGCGCCAGCTCTAGTGGCGGTAGCAGGTTATGAAGCCTATATGGTGGAAGAGGAGTGGAGTGAGAGAACCATGTGGGAGTGGGAATATACCCTACGGTTGGTGGACCTTCATGATTTGTCTAACCCCACCGGGGCGGGCTTCTTCGAGCTGCCTGGGAGAGTGGACAATCTGGCGGTGGCCGGCAGTTACGCGTACGTTCCTGTGCGGGACAGTGGGCTGATGGTCTTCCGCTATGTCCCCAGCATATCAGCGTCCATTCCCCCCTCTGGTGGCAACCTGGCATCGAATTTTGATAACACCAGTTACACCTTTGCAGCGGGCACTTTCACCCACACGACGACGGTCACGCACGCCTACCTGCTTGCCGAGGATACACCCTCCACAGGCAACCTGGTGGGGATTCAGCATGCCTACCAGGTCTCAGCAGTGGATGACGTGACCGGCCAGCCAGTGGAACCTAACCTACCTTACACCATCACCATCCAATACACCGATGCCGAGAAGGGCCCAGCCATCGAGGAGACGCTGGCGTTATACCGCTGGGACGGCTTGCAGTGGGTGGAAGAGCCCACCAGCCGGGTGGATACGGTCAACAACACCGTCACCGCCGCCCCCAATCGCTTCTCCACCTGGGCGGTGTTGGGCGAAACCCATCGGGTGTTCCTGCCGATGGTGCTTAAGGACTGCTCACCATAAACTCCAAGGCCGTGCTACCATATCGGGCGTGAGAGAGGGCAGATGCTTAGGGAAAACAAGGGAGTCGAAGATCGAGGAGGAGGATATGAGGCTAAGGGATTATCTTAAACTGGCACGTAAGAGGGGCTGGATCATCGTCTTGGTGGCTTTAGTGGCCGCTGTAAGCGCCTACGGCTTCAGCAAAGTGCAGATACCGGTGTATCAGGCGAGGATCAGGTTGAGTGTCAACCCTGCGAGGGCTGATTGGGGGCTCAGCAACACTGTCAAGGACCTGCTTCGCAACTATGCGGTGAACATCCGCACCCACAAAATGGCCCAGGAGGTCATAGACCGGGCTCAATTGGACATGACCACCGATGACCTCCTCAGGAAGCTCTTCGTCAGCTCCGAGCCTTCCACCTTCACCCTTCAGATCGTGGCCAGGGATAGGGATCCGGTGGTAGCCAAGCAGATCGCGCAGACCATGGCCGAGGTCTTCGTTGAGGACAGGGACAGTTGGAATCAGAAGCAGGACAAGCGGGACCGCATCGAGGTGAAGATCCTGGACGACGTTCGCTATGCCGAGATATTCTCGCCTAAGACGAAGGTAAACACGCTGGCCGGGGCCCTCTTCGGCGCCTTGCTGGGCGGGCTGATCGTCTTCTTCCTGGAATGGCTGGAATCGGACATTGTGCGCACTGTAGAGGATGTGGAGCGCCTTATCGGCGTGACGGTGTTGGGCACCATCCCGGCCATGTCTGAGGCCAACCCCTTAGGGACGGTCAAGGGGAGGCGCCGCTGGTCGCTCCTCTTCCATAGCGGTCCCAGCCTGGGCACCATCCTGGTGTTCATCGCGGGCCTCCTGGTCGGGGCGGGGATAGCGAGCCTGGCCCTTAGGTTGCTGTAAGGAGGTGGACATGCCTGAACCTCTGATCACCATAACCGACCCCCTTTCGCCCATCAGCGAAGCCTTTCGCACCCTACGCACCAACCTGGAGTTCTCCAGCTTAGACAAACCCATCAGGACCATGCTGGTCACCTCGGCTGGCCCTGAGGAGGGCAAATCCACCACCTTAGCCAATCTGGCCGTCACCATAGCCCAGGGTGGGAAGAAGGTCATTCTGGTGGACTGCGATCTCAGGCGCCCTGTCCTGCATCAGATATTCGGAGTGAGCAACGGGGTAGGACTGACCACCATGATGGTCGATGAGGAGGCCATGAAGAATCCCCCCCTGCAGGAGACCGACCTCCCTAACCTGTGGCTCCTGCCGAGCGGTCCCCTCCCACCCAATCCCTCGGAGCTCCTGGGCTCGCACCGCATGGAGGAGATCATCGAGGTGCTGCTCGCGCGCTCAGACATGGTCCTCTTCGATGCCCCGCCCGTTATAGCTGTGACCGATGCCGCTGTGCTGGCCTCCAAAGTGGACGGGGTGCTGCTGGTCATCAAGGCTGGAGGGACAAGGCGGGACCATGTCCAACGCGCCAAGGACCGCTTGGAGAAGGTCAATGCTCGCCTGGTGGGAGCGGTCCTCAACAACGTCCCCTTAGAGGTCGGCTTGCATCGCTATTATTCCAAACGGGCTTAGTTAGGAGAGTACAGGAGGTTTCATGGGTTCCGTTAAGAAGTGGCGCAAGAAGAAGATGGCCAAACACCAGCATAAGAAGCGGTTGAAGAGGGACCGGCAGAAGAAGAAAAAGTAGTATGGATTACAAATCGAGGCCCACTGAGGTGGGGAAATCGATCTCGGCGTTCCCGGCGATGTGGCCAAGGGAGCGCGCGTTGTTCATGTCCAGCGGAGGACGGCTAAAGCGGCATGATCCACTCCGGGGCAGGCCGAAGGGCAGTGCAAGCTGACACAGCGGCTTATCCCGGCGCTGCCAACGGTTCATCGATCGGAGCTAAGGAGGATAGGCTATGAAAGCGTTGATTTTAAGCGGTGGCAAAGGGACCCGCCTTCGGCCCCTCACTTTCACCAGCGCCAAGCAGTTAGTGCCGGTGGCCAATCGCCCTGTACTATTTCGAGTGATCGATACCTTAGTCGAGGCGGGGATCACGGACATCGGGATCACAGTCAGCCAGGAAGCCCATGCCAGCGATGTGCAGGCAGCTGTGGGCGATGGTTCTCAATGGGGGATCAAGGTCACCTACATTCCCCAGCCGCCCTTGGGGTTAGCTCATGCGGTTAAAACCGCCCGAGAGCAGGGCTATCTGAAGGAGAACGACAGGTTTATCATGTTCCTGGGCGATAACCTCATCCAGGGGGGCATCGTCCCTTTGGTCGAGAGATTTAAGGAGAGCGATTGGAACGCCCAGATCGTCCTCAAGGAGGTGGACAACCCCCACCAGTTCGGGGTAGCGGAGCTGAGGGATGGGCGGGTGGTGAGGTTGGTGGAGAAGCCTAAGGAACCGCCCAGTAATCTGGCCTTAGTAGGCATCTACATGTTCGACCACCATATCTTCGAGGCGGTCAATGCCATCAAGCCTTCCTGGCGGGGGGAGCTGGAGATAACCGACGCCATTCAATATCTGATCGACAAGGGCTACAAGGTCTACCCCTACATCCATAAGGGCTGGTGGATAGATACCGGGAAGATGGAGGACATGCTGGAGGCCAACAGGCTCATCTTAGAGACCATCGAACCCAGGGTGGAGGGCACCGTCGATGCTGAATCCAAGCTCAACGGCAGGGTGATCATTGAGAAGGGCGCGGAGGTCATAGGGAGCACCGTGCGTGGCCCAGCCATCATCGGCGAGAGGACGCGGGTGGTCAACGCCTACATCGGCCCTTACACCTCCATCTACCACGATTGCCTGATCGCCGACTGCGAGATCGAACACTCCATCCTCATGGAGAACTGCAAGGTGATGGATATCCCCTACCGCATCGAGGAGAGCCTGATAGGACGCAACGTGGAGATCATCCGCTCCCCCATCAAGCCCAGAGCCTACAAGATGATGCTGGGGGATCACAGCAAGGTGGGGATACTTTAGGCAATGGGCTCGCCGCCCTCCTTTGGATTTCGGAAATCTCCAAAATCTAAAGGGAACCGACGGATAGACTCAGGGGCTGTGACTGAGCGAGGGATCGGCCTCCGTCAGGGGTCTCGATCCCTCGCAGGGTACGATCGAATGAAAAGCTGTGGAATCGATCTGAAGCAATGGGTTCCCCTGCTGATCCTGGGACTATTGGTTACTGCGGCGCTGCTTCCGGCCTTCGCCATGGATGGCGACCGCCCCACGGTGGTGAGCAGTTGGCTCACCATCACACCCTCAATTGACGGTGTGATTGCAGGTGGGGAATGGGAGGACGCCACATTTGTTGACATCAGCTCAGGCGGCA
>Ga0190286_1000160_pt1 | contig 33350 bp, 29 predicted proteins | sample 48691834_MG_FD_183241 | JGI IMG/M metagenome (GOLD analysis project Ga0190286, IMG submission 183241) | Hydrothermal vent microbial mat bacterial communities from Southern Trench, Guaymas Basin, Mexico - 4869-18-3-4_MG | ecosystem: Environmental > Aquatic > Marine > Hydrothermal vents >... | reverse complement strand
ATATGTAACAGTTTAAATGTTGGTTCAGGTTTTAAAAAACGGGGCCGTAGTCTAGCTTGGTCTAGGATGCCAGCCTGAGGCTTAGTAGTTTTTCCCTTTGACCGGCTATGGGCGCTGGTGACCCGGGTTCAAATCCCGGCGGCCCCATTTTTATCAAAAACCTATAATTGAATAATTTTCTCTGAGACTTACACCATCTATAGCGTGATGTTCTTTGGAAGGAACCAAAAGATTTCTTCAGGGAGATCTCTCCTGCGATTTGCAACTTAGACATGAGGCTAGATCCCTTATTGGTCGCCCAAAGGGCATAGTTGTTAGAAAACTTTCGAGAGATTTGTTCAAAGGGGAATTAGTTCTGGCTGTCGGAGACGCTGTTTTCAAAAACCTCATTGATATAGGAATTAAACCAGATCTCTGCGTTCTCGATCTCAAGATTCAAAGACAGAGTGTAGAGGAACCCAAAGATGCACTAAGAGGCTATACTATCCTAAAGACGAAAAACCCTCCAGGATGGATAACTCTGGACGCTTGGAGGACCATAAAGAGAGCTATCAATGCCGTAAATAAGGGCAAAAAAGTAGCTGTGTTAGTTGATGGAGAAGAAGATCTTCTTGGATTCCCTGTTGCTATCAATGGTCCTTTAGGATCCCTTCTTATCTATGGTCAACCAGGAGAAGGAGCTGTGATAGTCCGCTTAACAAAGATGGAAAAGGATAGGGCAGTGAAAATCCTAGAAAAATCATTTGAATGTGCTCCTGACTAATCTAAGGTCTTCTGGGAAGTACATGATGCCTAATCTTCATAAAAGGGTGATTCTCAAATTCCTTTACCTCTAGAGCAGATAGAATGGTCTTTCCAACAGCTAAAACAGAATCAGATTCGTCTACAGCTATAATTTCTTGATAGGGCCTGATCTCAACGTCTACATCCGAAATAAAATGCGTGAAAACTGAGGTCCCTCTTGCAACAATTTCTGCAAACTCCTTTTTGACTACAACTCTGCTTTTGGGATAAGGTAAAACTTTGATCAATTTCTTAGCTCCTTCTAAGCTTGGAATAAACATGCCATCATAATGCCTTATCATACCAACCCTCTCTTCTCCATCGAAAACCTGTCTTGGCATGCCCGTGCTCTTAGATCTGACAATTTTGGGGTTATTAAAAGCTCTTCTAGCCTCAGGACCGAATTGATATTGTAACAAATGAGATAACAATTCTTCATCATTAGGTTCTTCTATCGGTTCAGCTTCACCAGGGACATGCGTTTGCCCAAAGGGATAGGTGTACCTCAACCCGATGGGAACCTTGCCGTAAAGATTAGTTGAAAAGAAGCGTTTGGCCTCAACTACTCTGTTTAGCATTCTCTTTGCCCTGTAAACCTCTGGACGTTCCTGGGTCTCTTCGCCGGAGTAAAAGATACCTGATTTCTTAGAAAAAGGCTCTCTTTTCTCTAATTCCTCCTTGAAATTCTTGAATGCAAACAATAAGGCTTCTAAAAGTCTTGGATGATATCTAGCTCTCATTTGGACGAGTTCCCATAACCACCCCCCTCTTATGGCCTCTCTAGTTTTCCTGATCTCCTCCGCACAAACATAGAGGTTATGTCTTGCCAGAAAACGCACTCTCTCTTCCTGAGTCAGGGATCTTACTTCCTTTGGGGTGTACTTGGAGCATTCTGGACAATCACAAGGGAATTCTTCTAACTCTTCAAGATACATCGTCCCCTCAATGGTCATGTACCGTCCATCCTCTGCGAACAAAGCGTAAGCTGCAGAATCAAAACTATCTGCCCCTAGAGCAACAAAAAAGGCGAACGTAGATGGATGTCCTATTCCCCAGAAGTGTAAGGGCTTGCCAGCTGGCAGGAGTTCTCTCACACGAATTAGATACTCTACCTGAACGTCGTATTCATATCTCTCTAAAGCAACTTTTAGCGAACCAGCTCCAAAATATCCAAAGCCAATAGATGATATTTCTTTGGCGCACTTGATCAGTAGATCATGATATTTCGATCCTTGAACGGTTCCAAGCCAAATCGTCTTGTTTAGCTCATCTTTAATCTTATCCAATTCTCTAGCATGTTTTATAGTTTCTTTAACGCCTTCTGCAGCTTCTTTATAGGATATGTGGGCAGCCATGGGCACATCTATTATGCTTCCTATGTCAGAGCCGATCTCATGCTGAAATCTGATTATATCAATGTTAGAGACCTCAACTCTTTTGTATTTATACAACTGATAGGCTCCTGAGTCTGTCATTATTATTCCATCGAAGCCTAAGACTTCATGCAAACCACGCTCAAGGACTTTGGACCGTAGCTCAGGATTTCGGTATATTATGTATGAGTTGGTAATTATCTGCTTTATTTTGAAATCTCTAAGGATTTCTTCAGGCGATATAACTGGTTTATTTGGATTATAGACGGGAAAAAAGGCTGGTAGCTCGAGCGGGCCGCTTTTTGTTGCCACAGTGCCCAGCCTTGCTGATGCATCTCTAGCCCTTATTAAGAAAGAGCCAATTTTTCTCATCCCTTAAACCCTCACAACTAACGAAGGAGCTTATCTATTAAAAAAAGGAAAGGGAGGATTAGTCAGGGAGTTCCTCGTGCCCGTTGTTGAACTTATAGATCAGTGAGAGGCCTTTTTCAGTTATGAATACTCTTTCACCCCGAAATCGTTTCTGTCTTTCAATTAATCCGTGAATGCAAAGATATCTAAGAACGAACTCCCTATAAGACCTCTCTGGAACTAGTTCAGAGGCCACGACACCGTCCTCGCCAGCCTTCTCTAACTTTCTTAGAATCCGAATATGGGCATTCAGTAATTTATGACTCTGCAAGGCCTTCCCCCTTCATCTTGGGTTACCTAGGAACCCCCTCTCTCAGGGGATCGCCCGGGGGCGCCGGGAACCCTTGTTGAGATATATGTATGAAGACTATCTTAAAAGTTAACATGCCCTAAGCAACTCCAAAAAAGAAACTTAAGGCGCGATCGAACTTGCAGATCTTTATTTGAATATATGGAAACAGTTAGTATTAGATCTGAAGTAACCGATGGTGTATAAATAGGATACGTCTTAAGTCGAAATTTTTCAATGATTATTTACTCAGGCAGACATGATCCTCAGATGCCAATACAAGAAGGTGATCTCGTCCTTTTCATGTACAAAGGAAAGAGGGAATTAAGAAAAGTTGTGAAACGGGTGAGAAAAGGGGAATACTTTCATACCCACCTAGGGACCCTATGCTATGATGACGTGATCGGACTCGATTGGGGGAGTTCGATCAAAACGTCAATAGGCGGCGAAATTTTAGCTCTAAAACCTACGCTTTCAGATCTTATGGAAAGAATACCCAGAAGAACTCAAATAATTTATCCAAAAGATGCTGCCTTCATGATAATTAAGTCTGGCGTTTTACCAGGATCTCTAGTTGTTGAAGGAGGAACTGGTTCTGGATCCTTAACGCTCTGTCTTTCGTTTGCCGTAGGAGAAAGTGGTTTAGTGGTTAGTTATGAGACAAACAAGGACTTTCTAAAGCTTGCTTCAAGGAACCTGAAGAGATTTGGAGTGAAGAACGTGATCCTGAAAAACAAAGACATTAGGGAGCTAGATGAAAGGGATGTTGATGCCATATTCTTGGATATAGGTAATCCTTGGGAAGTCTTTGAGCAATCATATTTAGCCTTAAAGCCAGGAGGGACTCTTTGCTGCTTTGTACCTTCTTACGAACAGATGAGAAAGGTGGTTCTCTCTGCAAAGAGCAATGGCTTTGGAGCAGCGGAGATTTATGAGATCTTGCTTAGGGAGTATGAAGTAGATGAGAGAAGAACCCGGCCAAAACCATGGATGATAGGACATACGGGATTCATCATCATAATGAGGAAAATCATGAAGTTCTAGAATCAAAGGCTAATTACGTAGCTATGGAGTCTAAGAACTCCTCAGTACTATTGAATACCTCCTCTGCTATCTCCTTAGATTCCCCCAAATAGGTAGCGGGATTTATGAGGGAACTAATCTCCTCCTTAGAGATCTTTTTAAGAACTGCTTCTTCTTGCAAGAGAACATCAAGAAGGCTCTTATTTTCTTCTATGGCTCTCATCGAAAGCTTTCTTATCAATTCATGGGCCCTTTGACGTCCCATTTGACGCCGAGCCAATTCTAGCATTATTCTCTCAGCCATTATAAGATCACCAGCCCTCTCAAGGTTCCTTTTCATCGCCTCTTCTTTGAGCACGAGGTTCCTAATGACATACTCCAAAGTTCTGAGCTGTTCGTCTATAATGAGGAATGCTTCTGGTATCATTATTCTTTCAACAGAACTGTTGGTAAGATCCCTTTCATGTTCGAGAACGATGTTTTCAAAGGCTGCTACGGATAAACCCCTCATTATCCTTGCTAGCCCGCAAACTTTCTCGCTTCTTATGGGATTTCGCTTATGAGGCATTGTGCTTGAGCCAACTTGTTTTCTTACCTTAAACGGTTCTTCTACTTCAGCGATCTCGCTCCTTTGAAGATTTCTTATCTCGTTGGCAATCAGTTCAAGCGTGGAAGAAATCAAAGCCAGCATAGATATCAATTCGGCGAGCGAATCTCTTGGAACAATTTGGGTTGAAATCTCAGCTTCTTTTAAGCCCAATTCCTTCATAACAAGCGATTGTATCTCCCTCCCTTTACCGTAGAATGAAGCCATTGTACCGATTGCTCCGCTAATTTTGCCTCTAACAACTCTAGATTCAACAGAAATCAATCTTTCTAAATTTTGTTTCATAATGCTGGCCCAAACAGCAAGTTTGAACCCAAAAGGCATTGGAAGAGCAGCAATTCCATGTGTTCTACCTAAACAAATTAAATCGAGGGCATCCCTTCCTCTCTCAATGATGGCTCTCGTTAAAGAGATGAGCCTGTATCTTATCAGAGAGATGGCTTGTTTTAATTGAAGAGCTAGAGCTGTATCCAATATATCGTTAGAAGTGGCACCAAAGTGGACATATTCGCCATATGGACCAGCCTGTTCGGCTATAGCTAAAACTAATGCCATAGTTTCATGCTGAGTAATTCTTTCTAGCTCAAATATTCGCTCTGGTCGAATTTTATCATTTTCTACGACTTCAGCAATGCGTTCGGCAGCTTCTTTAGGTATAAGTCCAACCTGAGCCTCTGCCTTGGCAAGCGCCGCTTCTACCTTGGCCATGAGTTTGTACTTTGTAGATACCTCGAAAATCTCCCTCATTTCTCTTGATCCATACCTATACTCTATCGGATGAACTGGCAATTCCGCTCAACTCCCTAGCTAACTGAATGATCTTAACAGCAATTCTATCTCCAATTCCCGGAAGATTAGCCAATTTGGTCACATCAGCACGTGCTATTTCAATAGGAGAAGTATATCCTGCATCATATAAGATGCGTCCCCTCCTCCTACCAATTCCAGGAATCTTCACAATACTCAACAACTCTTCTCTCACCCCATATTTCACCCTATTCATGAGTCTTTCAAGATATCTGTAGAGTTCCCGCTTCTGAAACAGCCTGGCTATCTCAGAAAACGAATATATCAACCAAACAGCGTTTTGAATGATGTTATGGAGATCACCGGGTTCAACTTTGAACTTTTCCTCAATTTCCCCCAAAGACATCTCACTTATCCAAGCTCTAAGTGTCAAGGCAAGTTTTATGGTCTGCAATAGCTCATAAGATGATGCAAGAGGAGCCTCTGTCAGAGGTATTAGGTACTCCAATTCGTCCATCATCATCCCAATTTTATCGAATTCCATCCTCCTAAGGCCTACTTTTGGCATGTCTGGAAGCATTCCGATAAACTGTAAGACAGCTAGCTCTAAATCAAAAGTCGAAGATCTCTTTAGAAGCCTATCCGCCGGTTCCATCGCTTCTACCATCATGATCGCACTCATAGGATCTATGTAGAGCTGAGAGACTCTTTTACCAAGCCTTGTAGCAAGTAAAGCCCCTCCAACCCTTTCAATCATTCCGTTTTTCTGCAAAAAGTCCAAGATAGGATCAACTACTTTCATTATAAGCCCACGTCCTCCTTGAATAGAAAAGAGAGTTCTTTTGAGGACTTCTCCTATCTCCTTCTCATTTGTGGGCTCTTTCAAAGCTACTAAAGATAAGATCTGAGCTCTTAGCTTTGTGATGCTGTGAAGGCTAGAGGATATCGGCTCAGGAGCTGCAAGCAAGTATCTTTCAAACAACTTCTGGGACTCTGCTCTTGATCTAGCGATGATAAGTGCCTCTCCGATCTCGTCATAATCTGGTCTTCCAGCTCTACCAGCCATCTGCTTGAATTCCATCGTAGAGATGGGCCTAGAGTAGCCAGCCATGCTATCATAACGCATGTAAGAGGCAATAATCACCCTCCTAGCTGGGAGATTTACCCCAGCAGCAAGCGTTGGAGTGGCGGTAAGTGCTAGTAGGAATCTTCTCCTAAACAAATCCTCTACTATTGCTCTCATTCTATGAGACAGACCTGCATGATGAAATGCAACCCCCTCTCTCAGAACGCTAGCCAATTCTCTGGCTAAATGCGAAGATGGCTCATCTTCGATTAGTTCATCGGCCTTTTCAGAGAGAGTATCCCTATCTACTTCAACATTATACTTTCTGAATATTCTGGCAATTTTCTTAGCTCCACTGACTGCTGCCTTTCTTCTCATGTAAAAGACGAGGACCTGACCTCCATCTAAACAATCTAAGATTAGACTGGATAAGTCTCCTCCATTATGCAAAGAATACCGTTTTCCATCATGGAAGACTACTTCTCCTTTGTAAAACACTCCATATCTCAAAGGAACCGGTCTCCAATCAACAACGATTGGCTTGGCTTCAAGCCATTTAGCTATCTGATCTATATTTTGAATAGTTGCGCTAAGCGCTATCCTTCTGGACATTTCGTTTAAATCCATGAATTTAGCAACGGTCATCTCTATAGCAGGACCCCGGCCCTCGTCTGCCACATAATGTATCTCATCAAAGATGATGGCGCTGATATCTTTAATCCACGATGCTCGGTGTCTAAGTATTGAATCAAACTTCTCGTACGTTGTTATAATAACATCATGTTTTCCTAAGGGTTCTTCGGAGGAATCATAGTCACCAACACTCATTCTAACTGAAAAACCAAGAGATCTGTACCTTGGATAAAAGCTTGAGAATTTCTCAGAAGCTAAAGCCCTTAGAGGAACCACATAAACGATCTTTCCTCCTTTATATAGCTCATTGAGCATGGCTAGCTCGGCTGCTAGAGTCTTTCCGCTAGCAGTTGGAGCTGCTAGAACGAAATTTCCGGAAGGAACAAGTCTTCTATTGATGATCTCTGTCTGAGGAGGGAAAAGCTCATTAATACCCCATCTATTCAATGCTCTTTTGATGTTTTCTGGCAGCGGGGCTCGTTCAAGTAGCAACTAGTTTCACCTTACTAAGGAGAGATACCCGGGTCTGGGTTCATATATATGCCCCTCTTCTCTGAGAACCCTCAAATCCTTCTCAACGATCTCCTCTTTTATCCCAAGCAACCTGGCTGTCTCTTGAATGAATTCAACTTTAGGAACAGGTCCTTTTCGATCCTCTTCCATCTCCCTTAAGAACTCAATTTCCTTAGCGCGCCTTTCAGCCTCAGATATGTATTTTCCAGCCATAATTCCATATATGTCATATCTTCCGCTTACTACATCATATCCCACAGTACTTAGCATTATTTTCATTAGTTCGATGGCTTCCTTAGCATCCTCTTCCGTAACCTCCCTTCTCAAAAACATTTTTGCTCTGGCCTCACTTAGCCTAATTAAGGCCTCTAGTTGTCTGGGTGTGATTGCAACCGATTCAAATGCCATTTCTTGCTCTCTCTTCATGCTCATTTTTCTCATCTCTAAGTAAAACTGTTTGATCAATTCTGCAGCCTTCTCGGACATCACTGGGCGGATCTTCTTTCTGGCATATGTAACATACTTTTCTAGAAGATCTGGAGGGATTGGAGGCTCGGCTTCTTTACCTGTTCCTGCTCTGAGAGATAGGATATGATCTGCTATTTTCTCGTCGAGAGCTGCGTCTGGAATATCTCTAATTACAAAAATTAAGTCAAAACGTGAGAGAATTGTTGGCGGTAAGTTGATGTTCTCTGCCACCGACAGATCTGCATCATAACGACCTCTCTTCGGATTTGCAGCAGCTATGATCGTAGTTCTTGCATTTAAAGTTGCTACTATTCCTGCTTTTGCTATCGACACCGTGTTGTGAAGGACAACTCCATGAGATACGAAGTTGTGCGTTGGCTCTACTGTGACATCATATACCCATTTTGTTGCATGATCTCCCTTGTTTGGAATTATTTCAACACTTTCTATGGATATGAGACCGAGACCTCCATCTGCCACAATGAGTGGCTCTCCGATTTCCTTTACAAGAACTCCCTTATTTTGGAAAGTTCTCAGGAGATTTGAGCTGCATCCATCTAAGACCTCTTTAACAAATAGAGATATATGTTTTGGCTCTATTTGGATCCTGTAATTCGTAGAATGTCCATTTTCAAGAGGTTCAAGTAATTTTGAACGAACACCAAACCTCAATAAGAGATCTTGATAGTCTTCAGCTAATCCACGTGAGGGTAATTCTATCCAAATAGAATCATTTGATACCTTTCCATAATTTGAAAAGGCTCTCCTAACCACCTCTTTTGCTAAGGAGGATTCTATTCTGAAGATCTCAGGTGGCAATCTTTTCAGTTTTAAGCATCTTTCTGGTGAAACTTTACTCAAGTCAGCCGCATTTGTATCACTGAAAGATGATCTCCACAATTCAGGAAGCTTATTAACACCCAATGTTAGCATTCCGCTTTTAATTTCGATAGCTGGCTTTGTAACCAACACATTTTCATCATAAACAAAAACTGGATGTTCTGGAGTCACGATAACCTCTCTACCATTTGAAAACTTCAACCTAACTAGATAAGGTGGTGCTTCGTGCCTACTTACTCGGTCAATTCTTGATCTTTTTATCTCATAAGTATTAAGATCAACGGTGAATATCTCAACTGGTCGATCAAGAGGTAATATCTGGCAATTAATCCCTTTAACGACTTTTTCTCGATTTTTTTCCATAAGTTCGTCTACAAATTGTCCAATTGGTCTTTTAGTTCCGTCTGCAAAGAATATCTCGGTTGAGGGGTGGTAAGATTGCTGTTCCATAGCCTCATGAATGGCTCTTCTATCATCTTCATTCATCTTGTCGAACTCATCTATGCAAGCAATCCCTCCATCTGCTATCACGAGGGCACCAGCCTCTAACGTCCAGCCACCAGTTGCTGGTTCTCTAATCACAGCTGCTGTTAGGCCAGCTGCTGTAGATCCTTTTCCAGTAGTATACAAGCCTCTTGGAGAGACTTCTGCTGCATACTTCAAAAATTGGCTGTTATGGACTACAAATCCGTTTGCTATGAAGTTCCTTGTACCAGGGACCTCAATATCATACACCCAATTCTCTTGCCTCCTTATCTCTCTTATTTCAACTACTCGATCCCAGTCTATCGTAGACTCAGAGATATGATCTAAGAGATCCAAATCTTTCTTTATGGATAAGAGCTCAGTCCTCTTGAAGGTAGAAGATCTTCTCTTTAACTCCTTTTTGAGCGCCCTAGAAATCTTCTTTAGATGTTCCTTAGGAACCTTTGAAATTCCGAGCTCATATCTTCTAAGCAAGTAGGGTTTGATCTCAGTTAACGACGCAAGAGTTGATCTAGGGATCTTCATCTCTTCTCTAATCCTCTTTACAAGTTTTCCTACACGAGGAACTCCAAGATTTTGTTTTGATCGTTGATTTTGAATTGCTGTTATCTCAAAACCATCAAAAAGTGGGAAATCTTCACCTACTAAGTTTATGAATTGTTTCAGGGAATCTCCTTTCAAAATTATTTTACACGTTCGATTAATTCTAACATCAGAAACAATACCTAGCTTTAGGAGAATAAGCCTGATCTGATGCGTTAGGCCTTTATTATGCGTGTAGAACCATAACCTCTTCAGTTTTGGAGAGAAATTAGCGGAAGAAGCAATGTATCCCTTGATAAACGGGAGAACTCTATCATTAGGAGAGTAAACAACCCATTTAGGCAACTTTCTGGCTATTTTTTTATCTTTTAAGGATGGAACTAAAGATGTTATGTCTTCAAATATGCCTTTGGAAAGAAAGAAGCCAATTCTCTTGTTTTTACCTTTAGTTTCATATATACGAATCCCTTTAGCTTTCAAACAGCCCTTAACGAGTTTAGCAAACCTATTTATGCACCTTTGATTGCCCTGAACTGTTACCAAAACGCTTGACTTTCTATTTCTAAACTGAGCCTTACCTAGAAGAAAACCAAGAACCTCCATCAGCTCAGAGTCTATCTTTAAGGAACATTTGGGAGGATCCCTATTGTGTTTAGATTCAAAAAGCCCCAAGGTAGCTACATACGAACCCATCAACAAGTCTCCTGCTTTTACATATCGTGGTCTTCCGTTCTTGTCTATGGTTAAGAAAGGATGAGTTGGAGTGACTTTTATGGAGAGACCTCTCTCAGTTCTTATTTCAAGTAGAACGCTTGGTGCCTTTCTTTTAGCTATTCCTACACACTTTTTCTCCTCTACTCGCATGTCTTTTGTCATGGAAAGGACTTTAAAATTGCTTTCTGCGGCATATCCATCTTCTAATCTTTTGTTTCCTTTTGCCAATAATTCTTCAGCTAAATCAGCAATCTTGCGAAATTCGCCATCAACAAATACAAGCGTGTCTCCAGACACGCACTTTGCGACGCCGGGATCACCAACTAATAGAAGATGTAGCTCTCCTCTTATTTTTGTTCCATCAGGAAGGATGAGAGGATTCCCTCCAAAAAGAGCTAAAACAATCGCTTTCTTTATGTGTTTCCAGCCATAAATGGCAGGAGCTATTGAATTTAATAGCTTTTCCTCTATATTTGGGTCCTTCGCCAGGTTTAGAATAACTTTCTCGTCTTCAGGCGATATATCAACCTTTTCGTAAACCTTTGATGGGACCTTAACGTTGTTAAGGTCCAAATACCTCTTGTAAATTAACACGGGCTTTGTGGAGATCCTTCTAGAACCAGATGCTGGTTGAAGTTTTATAACGCCAGTTGCAACTACCTGATCCCCTGGCTTTACTTTATCTACTAAATCATCCCAAAGCTCTGCTTCAATATGTTTAGGCATAGCTCCTGGTGGCAAATCTTCTGGAAGTTCTTGTATCCTTATGTGCTGCCAATTTATGTACTCGCTATTCTCCTCATCAAAGAGGAGCTTGCCTCCACAGTTAGGACAGACCTTTGGAATTTCCTGCTCCCCTCTCATAAGATCGATCAAATACATTTCATTGCAGCTCTTGCACCGGTAAGCAGCCTTCGAAATCCTAGCAAATATCTCAGAAACTCTTATTACAATCCCTTTTATTTGAACGAACCTATTAAGGACTTGAGAGTGCAGCTCCCTTATGCTAGTGGTCTCAGGGAGATTATCAAATCTTGCGTGAAAGGGATATTTCACGAAAGCAGCTTCCGGGGAATCTAGATCTCCAACTAACGTCAACACAATCTCCTTGATGGCTTGTGAAGCCGCTTCTATGTGTTTCTCAGGATTAAAATGCAAATCTCTTGCTAATTCTCTTGTTAGAGGGTAGCCAAACAAGTCATGATAATCTATTATTAGAGAGCGCCTTCCATTAGCTATCATCTCATCAATAGCTCGTCTGTACTTGGCTTCGCCAGATTTATCCCTAAATTCCTCTAGAAATCTCTTATAAATGACCTTCAAGCTTTTAATGTCCGTTGGAAGTGAAGGAGATCTTATTAGACTCATTTTTACCTACTTCTCCTCCCTTAGATCCATCCTCCACTTGTCTATAATCTCTCTAAGGACTAGATATAATACCCTTTCTTCGGGAGTTAAGTGCTCAAGAATACGCCACTCCATATCGTCAACATGTGAAAGCAAGAGATATCTAACTATTTTCCTGAGCCTAGCAGAGCTTAAATCGAAAAGATTAGAGATCAAGCGCCTTACTTCGAGGGGATCAGCCTCTTTTTTCTTGTAAGCTCTTTCAATTTCTTTCTTAAGCCAAGAATAAGTGTCCTCTGGCATCTTAAGAGGTCTAGTTGTCATTTGTTCTTTATGAAGCATTATCTCTACGACTCTAATGTCCATGGGCTCCTTTCTCTCTACAAATCCCTCTTTTTCTAATTCTTCATACAACCAGGCAGGTATACTTGCTTCCATCCCTCTCTTAAGCCTCCAAGGCAGTTCAGGGTGTTCAGGTAAGTCCTTCTTGACCAGAACATCAATTCTGGCTAGGCTACGGATTACTTGAAGATCTTCTGAAGAAGGGGGAAGGACTACATGCATCATGAGATTGAAAACTGGTTCTGCCTAAAAGATAGTCCCTTGGCATTCCAGTCTTCCGGTCCGAGTCTTTTATTAAGCACCTTATTTGCTCTTCCAGCGAGAGAGTATGGAGAAACCCCCATCAAGACTCTTGCTTAGGAGAAGACCGGATCATAAAGGAGCAGCTATGTTAGCTGAAAGAGTAACTAAATTTCTTATCGACAAAGGGGTGGAAGTAATTGAATGCGAAGATTTGAGAGAAATTAACACGAAGGGATTCGACCTGGCTATAGCTATAGGAGGAGATGGTACATTATTGCGTCTATTTCATAAAATAAAGGGTAGAATCCCGATTCTTGGCATTAAAGATGGATCCTACGGTTTGCTTATGGAGCTTTCTCAGGAAGATCTGATTCAAGGACTAAATAAGTTAGTTAGAGGGGAGTTTTGGATAGAAAAAGTTCCAACGGTAGAAATACCAGAAAGCAACATATTCGCACTTAACGAGATCCTTCTCTCAACGCCAAAGATGGGAAAGGCACTTAAGATAAGGGTATCCATAGATGGCGTTATAGTTAACGGATTTCTCGGAGATGGTCTTATGATATCCACTCCACTCGGTTCTCTGGCTTATGCCCTTTCAGAGGGAGGTCCATCTATAGATCCAAGGGCCGAAGTCCTAGAGATAGTGCCCGTTAATCCCTGGCCTCCCAGCATGCTTGTGCCTACTAGCTCAACGATAATTCCCATGAGTTCTACTCTTCTAATAGAAGCTGATAGGGCCATGCTAGTTGTCCCAGATGGTTGTATAGAAGAATGCTTGCTATACGATAAGATAGTAAAGATAAAAGCATCCAAGGAAAGGGCCAAGCTTGTAAGGTTTTTAACAAGCCCACACCATCACTATGCTAGGATCATAAAGAGAATCTCAGAGGCCAAGAAAATAGCTGAAGAAAGGTTCTTGAAGAAGCAGCCCTTCTCATAAGAAAAATTTATTTCCATGATGATTTATCTAGAAGCTTGCGGGGGTGGCCGAGCCAGGTCAAAGGCGGCGGACTCAAGATCCGCTCCCATAGGGGTTCGTGGGTTCGAATCCCACCCCCCGCACCTTAAATAACGTTTAATTCACAGCATTTCATAAACATGATTTCAAAATACTAAGAATGCTATGGGGAAGGCTTGAGTGAGCTATTAATTTTAAAATAACCATTATGGGAGTTGAGGTATAGGGTTGAAAAGAAGTCTTCAACCCTCAGAGACAAATATCGAGGATATATGGGACAAATTAAGAAGTAATTTCTTTAATTTAATAGGATTTTTCGTAGTCCTATTCCTCAACTTAACTCAATTAAAGTTACTAATACCAAATTTTTACTAACCTTCCATATTTCGATTCATTTGCTCGGATTTTCCTCTTGAAATCTCTGAATTCTCGATAAGAAGTAAGCTAAGAAGGCTGGAGACAGATTTACTTGTTTAGTTCTACCAACTAAGTTTCTTGTAATTAAGCCCATGTTTTCCATTCGTTTTAACATTCTCGAGATTTTACTCTTTGAAAAGCCGATGTTAAGGGGTATCTCACGCTGCCTCATACTGCCACCGTTCTTAGCAAGGAGCCTTAGGATCTCTATCTCCTCAGAGCTTAGCTGACTTATTATTCCCTCAATCTTTTTCAAATCCTTTTCATTCAAGGTTTGTTTGGCTAGATCTATGCCCGAAATACTAGGAATTTTCACTCTCGCACTTCTCTGTCTGAATAATAACCAAGAAATTGTGAAAGCAATCAAGACAGATATGATGTTTGATGTAAAAATTATCACGAAAGAGTTCTGTGTATTAACTGGTTTCGGTTCAGATATATTTGTTCCAGTAGAAGTCATTGTTTCCTGTTTTAAGTAGTAAGTACATGTAAATACAGTCCGTTCAGATGTTATAACTTCTGGTGTACTCAGATCCCATGTTACAGAGGTTCTTCCTAATGTAACTTCATCACCGATTTGCAGCAAATTTGCAATCGGGCTTAATAGCTCTCGATATCGCTCAAACTGTCTTAGATAGGAATTATGAGGGAGATATACCTTTAATATAGAGTTTTCCAATGCAAGACTTACGTTCGGTCGATAGAATCGATAATAGAAAACTCTCCCATCAGGATTGTATGGAATCTTTATGACAAAGACGTCTTTTGAGGCTGATAGGGAGATTCGTACATTGACTTTCCTTCCAGGAGAAATTGGTTCATCGAACGAAATTATCATGATATGGGATAGATACATGCTCTCAATCCAATCTATATGGACGCCCTGGCTTGTTTTCCAGCTCGTAATATTTCCCTCTCTTGGAGGGACATCTTGCCTTTCTAGGAGTGGTAGTTTAATGGCAGTGACCTTCTTACCATATGCCTCAGGAACAACTAAAGTAAACCTTATCGTGATGAAACAGGAATCATTTCTTTCTAGATATGCTTCAATGTCAAATCTTTCAATGTAAGGATCTGTAGGAACTCCGAGGACGCGAATGCTTCCTAGCGATAGCATTGTAAGCAACATTAGTGTTATCAAAGCAAGGTACTTCAATGGGTCTACACCCAGCTAAGTCTACATAGGGGAATATGATGTAAAAACTGTTTCGTTATATGCTGATAAGGTCATCGTCAGTGACTTAGACTTTAAGAAGTGACAAGGTGACTTGAAGCTGATGCCCTTGACCAAAGGTAAAGATTACCTAAAGCATGAGAACAGGAATCCCTATCTAACAAAAGAAAAGTTAGAAGAAATTGATGCTTGGGTAAGAGCTCTATCCAAATTAGCAAGGGAGAATAATTGTTCAATAATAGTTGAAGGTCAAAAGGACATGAAATCTCTCATGTCTCTAGGAGTGAGAGGTAATTTTAAATTCGTAAGGGAAGTGATGAAGAACCTGAGAGAAGGTCTTCAGGACGAATTTAACGGGCGTACCTACACTATACTAACCGACTTCGATAAGGAGGGAAAGCATCTCCATCTCAATCTCAAGACAATGCTCACATCTTTAGGTGCTAAGGTAGTTGAATGGCCCAGAACACGCTACTTAAAGCTAGGCCTGCCTCCTAAAATAGAAGAAGCCTTTAATTTCGTCGATAGGAGGAAGAACAAATGAGCGAAGAGAAGTTTGAAGTGGAAGTGATAGCTCCTCTTTATCCAACTGAGTCCAAAGAAGCTGTCATACGAGCAATCTTGAATATAGTGCCTGCAGAAATGGAAGAAATAAAAACAGTGAGAGGAAAGCCCTCTTTCCTGAAACTAAGGAAAAGTGGTTATGAAACGCTTATGAGAATACATCGTTTACTTAGAGAGGAGAGAATTTTGGACACGGCAAGAGATATGCTTATTTCTAGCCTGAAAAGGTGTGGAATCATGATGCTACTACTTCATAAACAGGCAGCTTACATGGGAGAACTTAGATTGTGTTCATCCGAGGACGAGTCGCCATTGGGCGTTATAAAAGTGAAATTGAACTTTAAAGGAGATACGTCCCTATTCCTGGACTGGCTTACTCCAAAGACGATTTCAGGAAAGGTGCCAAAAGAAGTTAAGATACAAGAATTAATTGAATCTAGAACGTCATCCTCACAGATTTACTGATAGGAGATCCTTTGCGACAAAAGCATTGTTAAACAAACTTTTGGCCTCTTTCTCTATTTTATCTAAGTCTACATTCTTATATCTTGCACTAAAATGAGTAAGAGCGAGCTTTTTTACACGGGCTTTTATAGCGATCTCACATGCCTCTCCAACCGTGCTATGTCCGGTTTTCTCTGCTCTATCTTTGAGATCATCCCTAAATGTAGCGTCATGGATCAATAGATCAGCTCCCATCGCATTATGGATTACAGTTTTGCAAGGTCTGGTATCTGATGAATAAACAAGCAATTTACCCTTCCTTGGAGGACCCATTACGTCCTGAGGAAAGACAATGCGTCCAGAAGGAGTTTTAATCGCCATCCCTTTCTGAAGCAAACCCCTAAAGGTTACGGGCACTCCAAGCTCATCTGCCTTCTTTACATCAAATTCTCCTGGCTTATCAGCTTCCTTAACCCTAATTCCGAAAGTCTCCGTATCTCCATGAAAGACATGAAACATACTGACTTCATATTTCCCGAAATCAAAGCAGCAATCTTTATCTATCTCGAATACTTCTAGTTCGAAGCGAGGCTGAAGATAAGCTTTACTCACAAGCTCATGAAGTACGTCCCTTAAACCGACGGGAGAGTAAATCTCAAGCCTTTTTTTCCTTCTTAATAAGCTGAGTGTCTGAATCAATGGAAATAGACCCAGAAAATGGTCTCCATGGAGATGGGATATGAAAATTCTGGTTAACCTAGCAAAACCTAGGCCTGATTTCATGATTTGCTTCTGAGTTCCTTCTCCAGCGTCCAGTAGGATGTATTCACCATCGAAGAACACAGCTATTGAAGGGTGACTCCTCTCAAGAGTTGGTATCGCGCCGCCAGTTCCTAAGAAAATGACTTTCATTAATATTCACCAACCAACTTGCTTTTTGACATGCATACCAACAAATCAGCCAGTGAACTTTGTTGCCTTTCTCCTGGTATATAATTCAAGTATTTCCTTACTTAGAGTAGCAGTAAGCGTGTTGACTCCAAATCCCTCTTCCGCTGATATTTCATAAAAAGACTTCCTCCTTTGTCTTAGTAACTCCTTACACTTCATAATGCTCTTGTGAAACTGAGACCACAAATCCATTTTATTTAGCACTATTATCAACTTTACATTTGAAAATTCACGAGCGATCTCGTCAAGCAAAGATATTTGATTTCTTACGGTATAACCACATGTTTCGGTTGGATCAATCAAGTAAACTATGAACCAAGCAAGACGTTTAAGGGCCAGAATGGCCTGTAGTTCAATAGCATTTCGTTTAGATAATGGTCTATCTAGGAGTCCTGGAGTGTCTATTACCTGCACTCTCAAGGCTCCTCCCTTAAGGTAAAAATGGCCGACTAGCAACGATCTTGTCGTGAACGGATAAGATGCAACCTCGGGCTTTCCAGATGATATTCTTCGAACCAACGTACTCTTACCAGTATTCGGCCTCCCTGCTATTACTACGGTTGGGCTACCAACTTGAATGTTGGGAACCACTCCAAGTTTTTGACATGCTGACCTAATGAAATCGATATCGCTTGAGATCGATTTTACCACAGACGAAATCCTTCCCATGGCTGCCTTTCTTATCTTCTCCATTTCTTTAAAGTCTTCAGAGCCCTTAAGTCTTCTGATATACTGCCTGCTAAGCCTCCTGATAATTTTTCTAGCCCAATCCAATCTGCTTAGAGCCAATCTTAGCTCATCTACGCCAACTAAGACATCAGCAAGTTCTCTATAGAAGGGATGCAGGGCATCAAATGATGGAAATGAACGAACTACAGCCTTTAATCTGCTAGAAATTACGTCAGCCATTGATGCGACACGACCTATCTCCCTAGTCCTGGCAGAAATAATAGGATCCTTCTCTTTTGTACTCCTCGGCTTAAAACTCCTCTTAAAAGCTAAATCTAGAAGTTCTTGAGCTGAAGGTGGACATATCAATGAGCTAAAAGGAGAAGAATCTACGCTTTCTTTCATCAGGATCTCCAAAAATCATTCATAGAAGGGCGCTGACAACAGCTTTAAGGTACACTTTGCATAGGTTTTGGACCGATTCAAAAATCACATACTCATCCTTAGAGTGATGATTTCCTCCCATAGGTCCTAAAAGAGGGAGAGTAATCTTACCTACCTGATGAAGGTAGTTAGCATCGCTAACAGTGTGATAGAGTTCAATTTCTGGCTCTTTTCCGAGAACATCTATGTACGCTTGCTTTAACAAAAGAAATGCCGGACTATCTTCTGGAACTTGATATGGTGAGGCATAGGGTGTTGGCCTTTGCATGAGTCTTATCTCTGTATCTGCACGAAAGTCTGGGGCCCTTTTTAGATAAGAAACAAACCGTCTTCTTTCATCTTCATCCGATCCTGAAGGATAGTGCCTATCCATCCTGATCAAACATCTCTCTGGGTGAGTTACTATGAATTCTTGAGATCTTATTGCAAGAGGAGCTACGCTTCCCTCAACTTTAGGCTTAGATGAGTACTTTACAGCCCAAAGAACCAGCTTACAAGCTTCAATGACTGCATTGACTCCTCTCTTCTCCGTTCCCACAGCAGCCCTACCCTTCACTGTAATATCAAAGACTAGTCTTCCATAAGCTCCCCTCATCAATTTCATCTGAGTGGGCTCTCCAACCACACCCAATTCTATTCCTTTCAACTTACCGCTTTTTGCCAGTTGGTATGTTCCTCTACTATATCCTTCCTCATCACAAACAGCAGCTAAAGCAATCCTACCCTTTAGCTCATCCTTAACATCCGAAATTGCTCTAAGGGTTTCTATCATCGCAGCGAGACTTGATTTGGAATCTAGAGCTCCAATTCCATACACGAAGTCTCCATTAATCTCTCCCCAAGGATTCCTGCTCCATCCTTCAAATAGCTCAACTGTATCCATGTGGCACATAAGCAGGTACTTTAGAGGCTTATCTTCTGGACCAAAATACGCTATGACGTTTCCACCGCATCCTTCTACCGGCTGTCTCTCTACCTTATCAGCTATCTTTGCCAATTCGCTTATCAAGAAGTCTGCCAACTCGACTTCTCTTGAAAAGAAGCTTTTAATGGAAATAATCTCTAGTAACAAATCCTTCAATCTGTCGGAGTTAATTTTCAGACTCATAGGATCCTTCCTCCTCCGTCTCTTTAGGTTAATTTGATTGGAATGAACTTTTCGATCTTGCCTTCCTTACCGATGAACAGAATATCAATACCATCTCCCGAAAGAGCATCTCTTTCTATGGCTCCTCTCATAGCTCTTTCGGCGACCTTAATAGCCTCTTCTCTGCCTAAATCTGGAGAATAAGAGCGTTCTAATATTCCTATAGCAAGTTTTGCACCCGAACCTACGGCTGCATACTTGTCCTCGAGAGAGCTGCCAGCTGGATCTAGTACAAATAACCTAGGTAAGTCGTCTTCAAGACCTCCTATTATCATTTCTGCATAGTAGGGCGAGTACATCCTCCTTTGATATAGTATTACAGACAAAATACGGGCTATGTTTGAGGGTTTTGCCCTTCTTCTAGTATCTAGTTCATATAATCTGACGTTAAAAATGAGGCTATCGACCAAAGATTGAAAATCAGCAGGTATACCTGCTGAAGCAACTCCTACCACATCATTTAAGGTAAAGACCTTCTTCACAGATTTACTCAGTATATATCCGTCCCCATATGAAACTCTTCTATCTGCTGAAAGCACTACTCCATCCTTCGTCACTAGACCAATGGCAGTTGCTAGAACCATTTGTATCTCCACAATTCATTAGTATTATGAAATTAAATCTTAGCGGTAGGTTCACCTCATGAATCAAGTTAAGTAATAATCATCCTAGAGTAAATAATTATGCAATAAAGCCCCGGGCGGGATTCGAACCCGCGACCTCCGCCTTTCTGGGCATCCCATTCTTACCAAGGCGGCGCTCCACCAGCTGAGCTACCGGGGCAGTCACTCATTGAAGTGGTCCTTCTTCGTTTTAAATATGTTGATTGGTGGTCCTCCAGAGAGAAGCACAAAAAACTTTATAGCCCTTAGCCCTCATCCAGAATTCTCCTCCTTCTTATGGTGATCTAATGCTTCTAAAGCTGAGATTATTAAATGGTAATGAATATTCCTGAAACCAGCTCTCATTAACACTTTTTCTAATTCGTAGCTAAATTGACAGGGATGCTTGCATACAGGTGGCATTTTTGCCCTAAAAGCAACTAATTTCCACTCCTCAATCAAATCTGTCTGTGGCAAATCAGTTATTGAATTGAGAAAAGCAATAACAAGATCTGAGACTAGCTTTAGAGCCCTCTCACTTTTTATTCCCCTACACAGCGCGATCTCTTCTATGTTTTTCCTTAACTTAGACTCGATTGAGTGCACATATTCATCTTTCTCTTCTCGCTTATCCAACGCCCTAAACAAAGAGGAAATTTAAAGCAATAAATTCTTACTATTAATTTTAGGAGCCAGGGAAATCACATAAAAACAGATCTATAAAATAGAAAAATACATTGTATTGAGTCTACGAAGGAAAAGAGAGATTTCTATCATTACTAAGCTCTAAGTGAAAAATGCGGCCGCCGGGATTTGAACCCGGGTCTGGGGCTTTCCTCAATGCTTTTTTGGAGGGCCCCCATCCTATCCAGGCTGGACTACGGCCGCTTAAGTTCTCAATAAATGGCGGAGATTAAAATTTTTTCCCATGGAGAGAAATCAGTACCTATACTCCCGACCTCCTTGAATAAAACCGTAGCCTACTAACCTCCATCTACCACTAATCCTCATGGAAATAGCCATTCTTTGTCCGATCTCTGCACATATTGGAATCTTTAATCTCAAACCATAAATGTCCTCGGGATCCCTCGATTCTACTATTGCAGGGACAGTTGCTGTTCCTACATTAATTTCAATTAAAGTCCTGACGTCTGGTTTCCGTACCTTAAGCTCTTCTTTAAGCCCTACAACTCTTTCTAGAAAAACACATTTCGTATCAACGTATTCCCATACGGGTGGGAGCTCTCCTGGAAGTCCTACTACATTTCCGACCATATAGTCTGCCTTTGTTAAGGCAGGATCGAGTTTTGTTCCAACGCCGATGAGACCTCCAGGCCTAGCATATTCTAGATCAACGTTTTCACTCCTTAGACTTATGATTTCTGTTGTGAGAGGCCGATATTTTCCTTCATGATAGAGACCAGGAAGGATTTCTATTTCATCTCCAACCTTAAACTGTCCCTGGACTATTGTACCGCCCAATACTCCGCCTTTCAGGTTCTTAGGCTTGGTTCCTGGCCTATTTACATCAAAAGACCTAGCGACATACATCAGTGGAGGAAGAGTTGGATCTCTCTCTGGTGGTTTGAATCTCTCAACCATCTCTTTAATCAGATATCCTAGGTTCACTCCATGCAGTGCAGAGATTGGGATTACTGGGGGAACCTTCTCTAATTCAGTTGAGAGATATTCAACGATCGCTTCATAATGCTTTATCGCGTCTTCATCAGAAACCAATTCTATTTTCGTCTGAACAGCTATTATTTGCTTTACGCCCATAATTTTCAAAGCTACTAAATGTTCTCGCGTCTGAGGTTGAGGAACTGGTTCATTAGATGCTATTACTAGCAATGCTGCATCCATTAATGTGGAACCGGCTAGCATAGTCGCCATCAATGTGTCATGACCTGGGCAATCTACAAATGAAATCTTTCTCAACAAGATCGTATCTGAACCATCTTTAGGGCATTTTTTCTTAGTGGTGTAGCTCTCAGGATCATCCTCAGGGCATTTAGGACACTTTCTCAATTCAGCATTTGCATAACCTAATTTAATTGTAATGCCTCTTCTTAGCTCTTCGCTATGTCTTTCTGGCCATATTCCTGTTAATGCCTGTACAAGAGTTGATTTCCCATGATCTACATGACCGGCAGTTCCTATGTTCATCTCAGGCTGTTTTGGTTCTTCTTCACTCATTCTTTGAATCAGCCCCTCCCCCCTCTTCCTCCTTCTTTCCTAGATAACTGACAATGGGCTCGGATCCCCACTCTATCACTTTGAGATTAATTTGTTTTACATCTTCTAACAATATGTTTCCTCGAACAAGTTTAGTTCTTCTATCTCCCTTATGCCTGGGCCGAAAGCCCGGACCTCCCGATAATAGTATTTTCTTCCTGATGGTTCCATGAACCCCAGGGTGGAGGGGGAAGCCATCTTTGTCTCTGCCACCCGTTATCTTCAGTTTGTATCCAGGAAGACCTATAGCTTCTCCTGAGACGATGTCACCAATCTTTTTACCCATAAGGGCACTACCCTTCTCTTTATCTAGGTCTAATCTATATGTCTTTCCGGTCTTAGGGTCTCCTATACAGAGGATGAACTCCATTTTCTAACCTTCCCTCCTTACATTTAACATTATTAAGATTCAACCCTCCTCTTCAAGATCTAGTTTTAAGTCTAATATTCGTTGATAAAGCTCTTTCTCTTCTTCTGAAAGGACAGAGAAAAAGATGCTTCTTGACTTAGGGTCATATATTGGCTTAACGTCCGAGTAAAGGATCTGCCCTTCCTTGACATTTCTCCCCACAGTGCCTCCTCTTATTGAAATAGCTACCTCTTGACCCGCTATAGCCTCCATTTTTCGCACTCCTTGGTCTTGTATTTCCATTACAATGCCAACCCTCTTTCCTCTCTCATTTATTAAGTAAGTTGACGGTCTTAGTCTTCCTTTCAGTATCCTAACACCGACAATGGCCGGATTACTCCGTCTGAACACATATCCTGGGAGTACTTCTAATTCACAAGGATAAACAAGACTAGACAAAATTTTTAGCTTCTCTTCCTCTCTCAATTTTTCTAAATATTCTTCTAGTTTTTCTATTAATCCATAGATCACAACATCGCCTATCAGAGCTATTTTACTTTTCTTCAATTCTCCCTTCAACTGGCTTGGGACTCTGACATTAAATGCCAATATAATACCGTACTTTTCATCTTCCTTCTTTACAACCATTGCCTCGAAGATGTCCTTTTTGGTCACGTCTCCTATATCGGCTTTCCTTATCGGTATATTCCTGCTTCTAAGTTGGTTAACTAGGGCCTCTAAAGAACCAAGGGTATCGGCCTTGACGATGATACCAGCTCGATCTGTATGGATTATGATTCCGCTAATCTCTTCCTCAACTTCCTTCTTTACTTCATCGAGTAAGCTAGGATCTCTGACTACGATCAAAGGAGACCCGGCTATTGCTTTGTCCAGACTTGGAGCTGCTATCATAATACCTGATGCTGCCTTTACTTCATCTACACTTTGAAACCTAGACCTTGGAGTTACTCTAATTTCTGCTAGAGGTTTTGGTCTAAGCAAAGCTCTTACATTAGTAATTATAGGACCGGCAGTCCCACCCAGTACAATAGTATCTCCCTTTCTAATTGTACCATCGTAGATGATAGCAGTTAATACGGTACCTAGCCCGGGCTCCTCCTTAACTTCTAATACAGTACCCAGACCAGGTCCCTTAGATAATCTGAGCCTGTCAAGCATGAACCTCTGGACTAGCCCTAACAGTATGGCTAGGAGGTCAGGAATGCCCTCTCCAGTTATAGCACTTGTTGGAACGATGGATAAAACCTTAGTAAAGTCCATAACTCTATCGTATCTCTCAGCCTCAAAGCCAAGTTCAGCGAACTGATCTACTACCTTTGATAAACGCTTTTCTAGCTCAATTTGAACTCTTGAGCTTTGTTTTTCAAAGGATTCAATAAAAGGAGAGCCGGGATGAGATTCCCACTCGCTTAAAAGGTCTATCTTATTTAGAGCAACAACGAAGGGGGTTTTGCGTTCCCTCAAGATGTTAATAGATTCCGTAGTTTGAGGTTGAACTCCTGACAGGACGTCAATAACTAAGATAGCGATGTCTGCAACGGAACCTCCTCTTCTCCGTAGGTTAGTGAAAGCTTCATGCCCAGGTAGATCGATGAACAACAGCCCCCTTGTTTTAAGCTCAAACTTGAGTCCAAGAAGAGAAAAAACCGGTCCACACAATCTTTTTAACACAGTAGCAGGGATCTCCGAGGCACCTATATGCTGCGTTATGGATCCTGGTTCTTTAGCTGTAACCCTGGTTCTCCGAACGTAATCTAGCATTGTGGTCTTTCCTGAATCTACATGGCCTAGAACTGCTACGATGGGCTGTCTAAACTCAGCGCTAGTCTCTTCGTTTTGATGGATTAAATCCTCAGAAGGACAATTCATACTTTAATAGACCTCTCTTTCCTCCTTCTATGCTTTAATGTCCATTTGACTTTTTCAGGGCTTCTCTTAAGTTTCAAAGCATTTTTTGAGCATTTTGATGAGCAGAATAATAGAATGCGGCCATCATTTCTGACGTACATTAACCCCGTTCCAGGTTCAACTTCTTTGCCGCAGAAAGCACATTTTCTTACAAGAACCGAAGCCAACTCCCACACCATCCCAACAAATAAACCTTGAAAATCACCTTGGTTTTAGCCTTCTAGCCTCAATCTCTGTTTCTCTGAGCAACAATATATCACCAACTCTTACTGGACCAGCTACATTTCTTGTTAACACCCTTCCCTTATCCTTTCCAGCAAGTATTTTAGCACGAACCTGCGTTATTCCGCCTGCAACCCCAGTCCTTCCAATTATTTCAACGACTTCTGCTGGATAAGCCTCATCCTCTGACATTTCACTCACCAAGAAAAGAAATTACTCGACCGTCTCTTTATTTTTTCGATCATTTAAGCTCCTTAATCTTTTCTATAATGGCTCTCATTAGATTCTCGGCCTGTCCAGGGTCTGTGATTGCTACTGACGATGCTGAGACATCTATTCCAGCTCTTTTGCCAAGCTCTCTCTTACTGGGAACATAAGTATATGGCACATCCCTCTCTTCGCAGAGAATGGGCAAATGCGCTACTATTTCAGGCGGATCTACATCTTCTGCAATTATTACGAGCATCGCTTCTCCTCTTTCCACCATCTTAGTTGTTTCGTTGATTCCCTTCCTAACTTTCCCGTCTGTAGTTCTGACGAGTTCTACTAACTCATATATCTTAGCAACTAAATCTTCAGGCACCTCATACTTAACGTAGAAGGGTTTGTCACTACGGTTCATCCTTCATTCCCTCCTCTCGGGTCTTCACTTCAAGTCACTCACCTTATTAAAAGTTCTCTGAATCTCGAACCATCTGCTTCATTAATCCTCTATACAAAACCCACTCTAACAACCTTCCTTTCAACAAATACTTCTTTCTTATCTTAAACTGCGTGATGTCTGATGCCCCAGTAAGTGCTAATGCGGTTTTCATTTCAAGCACAAATTGATTTAAAAGCTGCAGCACCGCAGAACTTCCTCCTTCATAATACGCTCTGAGAAATGGCAAGGCAGCTCCAGAATATCTTGCTCCAAGAACGATGCATTTAGAAGCATCTAGACCGCTGCGGACTCCTCCAGACCCTATGATGAAGACCTCCTTAGTAGCAGTAACCGCTTCGATTATGCTTGCTGGGGTAGGAATTCCCCAAGTTTCGAATGTCTCTGCCAGAGCTCTTATAAGACTTCCTTTTTGGCTTCTATATCCCTCTATAATAGTCCAGTTAGTACCACCTAGACCAGCCACATCTATACCAACGATTCCCGTAGCTTCTAATAAAGCTGCAGTTTCTCTAGATATCCCAACACCGATTTCTTTAACTATTACTGGAACATCAAGCTCATCAACTAAATTCGTTAAGGCATCTAGTAGGCCTTTAAAAGATGAAGATCCTTCTGGCTGTATTATTTCCTGCAACAGATTAAGGTGAACGGCAAGAGCATCGGCTTCTACCATGCTGACGGCCTTAGAGGCATTTTCTACACCTGAAGGTCCAATTATGTGGCTCGCACCAAGATTAGCTATAATTGGGATTTCTGGAGCAACTTTTCTCGCAGCTCTAAAGGTAGACGATAGAGAAGGATCTTCAAGAGCCGCTCTCTGGCTTCCTAAACCCAAAGGGATGCCGACTTCTCTTGCTGCCTCGGCAAGAGCTATATTAATCTCTTTAGCTTTCTCATGTCCTCCTGTCATTCCTTCAATAATTATGGGAGCGGAAATCTCCTTTCCTAAAAAATCAGTATTTAACTTGACATCATCCGGACCGATCTCAGAAGCTGCTGAATGCAAAAGGATTACGTCTTCAAACCAATTCCACTCCTTTGACTCCACATCTCTCTCCTTAGCAATTATCAAATGGTTTAGCTTTCTTTCAGAGGTTTTCATTCAATGTACACCGCCGCAGATGCATATCCAACTACGGCTGAATAATCCCCAGTAACATCACCACTAGTCCTGTAATCTAAAATAACAGCCTTCTTTCCACCTAACAACTTAGAACCAATTATCATAGCCATGACAGGGCCATAGCCGCACATAGATATATCAAATTCCACAACTTTCCTGTAGACATCTTCTTCGTTCATATTCTCTATAGCAAGAAGAACAAGGTGATCCTTCCTCTTAGCTTCAACCTGTGGCTCATAATGAGTAAGGTCAGAGGAAGCTATAATAACTGCATCTCTCCCGGATGAAGATATTGCCTTCGAAATGGCCTCTCCTAAACATCTAGATGTCTGAGGATCCTGAGCAAGCATGATAATCGGTACAATTCTAAAGTCATCTCCATAAATAGCCTGTAAGAAAGGAATTTGAACCTCAATCGAATGTTCAAACTTGTGTGCAACTGGATTATCTTCTATTAACCTGCAATTCTCCTCTATAATCTTACCAATCTCAGAATCTAACTCGATCTCCCCAAGGGGGGTCTTCCAAATCCCTTCCTTCATTATGGACAAAGCACCACCTAGCCCTGCATGATTGGGCCCTATTATAATGAAGGTTTCAGGCGCACCGTCTTCCGCAAGGATTTGATAGGCTTTTGCAGCAGTTGGACCAGAGTACATGTAACCAGCATGAGGAACCATCAAGCCTCTTACTTTACGTGGACCAGAAATATTTGGTTCAGGTATCTTAGGAACGCCAACGCTGCCAAAAGCCCACTCAATCATGCGAAGCAATTTATCCGGATTTGATGGGTAAAACTGTCCCGCTACAGCTGGTAAACGTTTCATATCCTTCCAATTCACCTCAAACCCACAATCCTTGTGGCAAATTCTTCATAATCTACATCCAAATCTCCATCTGGAGGAATATCTCCCCTCACTCTCAAAATCTCTCTGGTTAATAACCAAAAGACTAAAGCTAGCGAACGTCTACCTTTATTATTGACTGGAATGGCTAAATCTATATTGCTAAGCACGTTATCCGCATCTACAAGGGCTACAACAGGAATACCTGCCTTTATAGCTTCCTTATGAGCCTGTTTGTCCACTCTTGGGTCTGATAAAACAATTACATCTGGCTCAATATATTCCGGAGAGCTAGGGTTAGTTAACATACCAGGCAGAAATCTGCCGGTTATGGCCTTAGCTCCAACATACTTAGCAAACATTCTTACCGGTTTGAAGCCATATATCCTTACTGAAGTAGCTAAAATCTTTGAAGGCTCAAATCTAGCAAGAAACTTAGCCGCAATTCTAATCCTTTCATCTGTTTTGTCTATATCCAGTATGGCTAGCCCATCCGGTCTTATTTTGTATATGAACCGCTCCATATCTTTGGTATGAACCTTTGTACCTACTTGAACCCCTGAAGATAAGTACTTCTGTCTAGGTATTAGAAGACCTTCTTCCACTGCATCAGATCCGCTATCAACCCCGCTCATCACTCATCCCTTCCCTCAAGAGGACTCCATTTATAAAACTAAATCATGTTTTCATTTTACCTTTCTCTATGTCTATATGGAGAGAACCTAAGGTACTCAGCAGCTAGATCGACATGAGATAAGAAAATCCTTCTGCAGCAATATCTATCTATTCCCATATCATCTAAAACATCCCTAGGGTTCTCTCCAGCTAAAACTCTCCTTGAATATTCCTCCCATTTATCTCCTATGACTTTACCGCAGGTGAAACACCTTATTGGAAACAACTTTACGTCCCTCTACTCTGCTAATGCCGCTTTATAGGCATAAATAAACTTTATTGACATACTGAAACCGATTATTTTGTGCCCCATAATCTTTCCATCAAGAAAGAGCGGAGATCATCATATCAAAAGAGTTATCTCTTAATAAATGAAGGAAGAAATCCACATATTTTCAAACTGATTACAATTAGTTATCACTAAAAGCATACAATGATGTAAGTAATGGAGGGAGTAAGATGAGTTATGAACTATGGGTTGAGAAATACCGTCCAAAGAAGCTAGATGACATGGTTGATCAAGAAGAGGTTGTAGAAGCGCTAAAGGGATTCGTTAAGAGCGGTTCTATCCCTCATTTGCTCTTTGCAGGTCCTCCCGGTACCGGAAAGACGACCGCCGCACTTGCCTTAGCGAATGAGATTTATGGACAAGAAGATTTGGTTCAAGCCAACTATCTTGAGCTTAATGCATCAGATGAGCGAGGCATTGAGACAATCCGTACAAAAATAAAGGATTTTGCAAAAACCGTACCTGCTGGAGGAGTCCCGTTTAAAATAATTCATCTCGATGAAGCCGATCATTTAACCCCGCAAGCACAGCATGCTCTAAGGAGAATAATGGAGATGTATTCATCAAGTACCAGATTCATACTTGCTTGTAACTACTCTTCTCGAATTATAGAACCAATTCAATCAAGGACAGCCGTGTTCAGATTTCTTCCTCTGCCAGAATCTGCTATAAAAGATAGACTGAGATACATAGCGGAGAAGGAGGGAGTCGCTGTTACAGACGAAGGGTTAGATGCTATAGTGTATGTTAGTGAAGGTGACCTCAGAAGGGCTATCAATACACTACAGACAGTGGCAGTTGTAGGAAAGGAGATAAACAAGGACCTTGTCTTTAAGATGGCCGGGTTAGCTATGCCAGAAAAAGTTGAAAGGATGATAAAGGCAGCATATGAAGGAAAATTCCTGGAAGCAAGGGGGATATTGAGAGAGTTGATGTTAAAGGATGGGGTCTCAGGTGAGGACTTAATTAAACAAATATACAGAGAGATCTCTATGTCTGATGACTTTTCAGACGCTGAAAAGGCAAAATTGATCTCATATATAGGAGAAGCAGATTTCAGACTTGCCCTCGGGCTTCATCCAGATGTTCAGCTTGGATTCTTGCTTGCACAGATACTAGAACTAGGTTCGGCAAGGTGAAGAAGTTTGATTCTCTGGGTTGAGAAATACCGTCCAAAGAAGCTAGATGAAATAATCGGTCAGACCTCTGCCATAAAGCAAATCAAAGATTGGATAGAGGATGTCAAAAAGGGAACCGTTAGAAAGGCTCTTCTTCTATATGGTCCTCCTGGAACTGGAAAAACATCAGCTGCTCATGCAATAGCAAATGAGCTAGATTTCGATGCGATAGAGATAAATGCTAGTGAAACATCTGCTGGAGAGAAACTAAGATCTATAATAAGCAATTTAGGAGCGCCTTCTCTTTTTGGAAGAAATAGACTCATAATAATAGATGAAGCTGATGCTCTTTCCTCCTCCGAAGCTAAAGAAATAGCTAGGTTGGCGGAAAAGTTGGTATCAATGTGTCCTATAGTCATTACCGTTAACGACATGTATAGAAACGTTCCCCCTGAAATACGTAAGATATCAGAACCTGTAAAATTCAACAGATTGAGATGGACAACGATAAGATCTGTGCTTGCGTCAATAGCAAGAGAAGAAGGCATAGACATGAGCACGGAAGTTTTGAAAGAAATAGCAGTGAATGCCTCTGGAGACTTAAGAGCTGCTATAAATGATCTTCAAGCAATCTGTCAGGGATCTATGGACCTAGTTTCAGAGATAGGAAAGAGAGTAGGGCAAAGAGATGTTGAGAAAGGCATATTTGATCTGCTTAAAGCTGTGTTGATCTCAGGAAGATGTGGATATTCGAAAGTAGTGCTAAGGAACCTAAATCAAGATCCTCGTTTTGTTTTCAGGTGGATAGAAGAAAACTTACCATTATTCTGTAAAGAACCCCAGGCTCTTCGTGCTGCATACGATGCTCTATCTGAGGCAGATCTGTTCTTCAAGAGGGCTTCAGAAACAGGCAAAATGGGTCTTCTTGCATACTCCATTGATATGATGACTTTTGGTGTATGCTCCTCAAAAGGACAAAAGCCAACTGGTTGGATTAAATTTAGGTTCCCCGATATCATTAGAAGGAGATCTGCAACTAAGGAAGTAAGAAAAGAGGCAAAGGATATAGCCTTAATGTTAGCCAAAAAACTTCACATATCTTCATCAAAAGTAATAGAAGAGATATTTCCAATAATTAGAGAGGACATCAAGAGGAAGGGACGTATTTTAGATTATATTTCTCACGAAATAGGAGTTCCTAAGGAAAAGTTAAAGGAAATTATCGGTTAACCTCCACCTTATCCCTTCTCCTTTAGAGAAAATAAAGCAAGTATCTTTTTAGTAATTGGATGCTTCTTATTCAGTCGAAAAACCCTAATTCTCCCGAGCCTATGTTCTTCTACAATTCCAAGCTCTAATAAACTGGTTAAGTGCCTTCTTGTTACCTCAAAACTGAGGTGAGCCTCTTTAGCAAGACTTGTTATATTTAGCATTTCAAATTTGGCTAGCAGGTATAGAAGCCTGATCCTTCCTCTTGATGAAAGACTTCGTTCAATTAACTCAAAAGATGATTTCTGATCAAGTTTAGACATTCATATCTTCACCAACTATCGCGCTTTCAATGAGTTGCCTCACTCTTTCCTCCAGAGATTTAGCTGGAAAGGCATTCATGCCGATTAGAGTAGTTTGACCCCTATATCCCTTTCCAGACTTTTTCAATTCAATAAAACCTCTTTCTCCGAGGCTTCTGATTCTTCGCCACACTGCAGTATGACCGTATGGAGGGACTCCATATTCCTCACAAATAACTCGATATTCCTCCTCCACCTTACCCATACGAACAAGAACATCTTGACTCTTTATCAGCGTCCTAGAGACAGCTAACAGGAGTATTTTTTCATGTAATGGAAGATCTCTAATTTCCTCATCAGCAAACTGCCTTTCCTCCATGGGTTTGTCAAAGGATCCGGCTATCCTCACATGCTCAGGCAATATCCTATCACTACCATCCATCTCAGCTAGAAGGGCAGCCTGATGCAGTAAGCCTATAGCATATCTAGCAGAACCCTTGTTTGGTCTAGATGCTAACTCTGCTATTTGTTCCAATATCTCTTCGTCATAAGAGCCCTCTCTAAGAGCAAGTCCAGCTCTATATTTCAGTATATCAAAGAGTTGTTCCTTCGAATAAGGTTCAAAAGTCATTTTAAGTGTTATGAAGCTCCATAGAGTTGGTTTAAGCAAATAAGGTGGAAACCACTCTCGAACGATCAGGATGACAGGAGGAGGGTTAACCGGGCTCCCTTCGTGCATCCTAAATATCCCATAGATTAGTTCTTCTCCCTCTTTTTCACTGCCTCTGAGCTCTTGAAGCTCATCTAATATTATGAAAACCCTCTTTTTAGAGGCTATAAGCGCATCTTCTAGCGCCGATAGCCATTCTGCCAGACTTAATCCTCTAGAAGGAAATTCGGGATAAATTGTCTTTATGATCTCTCTCAGAACCAGGTTTGGTGAACCTTTTCTCTTGCAATTTACATATGCTGGCTGAAATATGCCACCAAGCTCTTTAGTAAAGTTCTTTACAAAGAATCTAGAAACTGCCGTCTTTCCAACACCAATCTTTCCCTTTATTAGGACCACAGGACCTGAACTATCTGGGTTTTCCTTTAAAGAACTAAATGCTACCTCTAGGGCTTCTATTTCTTTTCCTCTATGAGGAAGAGAGGGAGGAAGATGACTAGGCATCAGCTTTTCTTCATCCTTTATGATCTTTCTCAAATTAATGGCAGGAAGGTATTCCATAATTAGTTATAAATTGAGGATCTAAGTTCATAATCTTTTCAGACTCCCCAGTTAGTTGAGAGGTTCTCCTGAAAAGTTTTCCAAAATAACTTAAACACCTTCCTTTATACAAGACGAGTGCAGAAAACAAAATAGATGCTAGCGGCAAACTTGCTACAAGTAATTTGAACATGAAGGTCTTTCTCAGGAACCCTTCTGCTTCGGAAATAAGCTCTTCAATATAGCTTTCACTTAAAATCTGAAACGCCCTTTCCTCATGTCTGGCAAGTGAAACTTTTTCTAGTAAGTTTAAAGCTTTCTCATGATTGATTGAGTAAGCTAAATCTTTTCTTAACCTGTTCTCTAAATACTCAAGTCTTTCCAGGTATTTCCTTTCATCTTCGCCCAAGCTCTTTATGTCGAGATATAAGTTCTGAATTCCTGTTACTGTTGGGCTTCTTTTTTCAATTGAGGGATCCCTAAATAACCAAACCAAGATTACCCTATCATTATTCCAATCAACATAGGCTGAAGACTGTCTAGGAATGACTTGTATTGCAGAATATCCTTTCGGAAGCGTTATAGTAAGTTTTAAGACATCTATTAGAACTAATGGGAGAGGAGGTCTTACAGTTGTCAACCACTGGAGGACTCCTCCCCTTATTAACTGAAGAAATCCTCCTCTAAACTCATAATGGGCCCAATATTCTCCCGTTTTTCCGAGGACGGGCTCTCCCTCTCCAGTAAGGTTGAAGCTTATTGAGATCCTGCTCCAGTTTTGTCCTTTTATAAAGTCAGCTCTGGGCTCTACTTCTTTCTTAAATTTAATAGCATTAGTTTCTTTTGGTTCAGCAGCACCAGCGCAAATCTCTTTTACATAGCTGATCAATCTACTTCTCAGGTGCTCTCTTAAAGTCTCATTGTCGAAGATGACAGCTAAAGCAGCTCCTGAAACATAATATGAAGTGTAATTAATCACAACATTGATGTTTTTCTCATCTATGAAGTAAAGCGAAGCATCTGCAACACCAAGGACCCTCATTTCGGGGGTGGCCTCTAAAGGTCCTATTAAAACAGTAAAGAGCCAGACTATTGTAATTACATTAAGGATCATAGTTTTTCGTTTGTTCAAGCTGGATCACCACACATTCCACAAGGCAGCATCTTAAAGATAATTGTCATAATGTGAATCTCGTTTAAGTATTAGGTCAGTCAATACTATAAGCGAAGCCCCAAGAGGTATCACATAGATGATGGGAACAAACATAGATGAAAGTGCCTACCTAAGATGGCTATTGAAGTATAATCCATTTATTCATCTCTCAAGTGAGAGTTTAAAATCTGTTGGTAATTTTCACGTATGGACGGAAACCGATAAG
>Ga0190286_1000158_pt1 | contig 33451 bp, 30 predicted proteins | sample 48691834_MG_FD_183241 | JGI IMG/M metagenome (GOLD analysis project Ga0190286, IMG submission 183241) | Hydrothermal vent microbial mat bacterial communities from Southern Trench, Guaymas Basin, Mexico - 4869-18-3-4_MG | ecosystem: Environmental > Aquatic > Marine > Hydrothermal vents >... | reverse complement strand
ATTTATAAATTAATGATATTGTTTCATAAAATGAGAGCCCCATTTTTCTAAAATTCCTCAGTATGTGTCGCCCAGGCGGTATGCTTGTAAGGTATTTTCCTTTAGAGAATATATGGATTTTAACAGAAGCACTTTTAAAGGCAGGTTCTTCTTTTAATCTCTTTTTAATAAGCTTAATAAGATTATTTCCTGAAAATATAGGGCCTACATCAAAAAGATATTTACCAAGTTCTGAGTTTCCAAACCAAACACTGCGACATCTTCCACCTATATAACTTGTTTTTTCAAAAACTGTAGTCTTTAAACCAGCCTTTGCAAGAAATGCTGCAGTAGCTAAACCCCCCAGTCCTGCACCAATCACAATCACGCTATTTTTTTTCTTTTCCATTTTATTGCTACATCTTTGTATGACTTAGTGCTCTGGTTCGTAATTACGGTAACGTATTTTAATAAGGGTTATTTATGAAAATATTTACTAGTAAACCCCTTGCAGTGATATGAACATCCCTTTTCATCATAGTTTATACAAATACCTCCCCTTTAGTAGCTGCTCTAGTATAAGCATTTACTGTCTTTATATAAATTTTAGCAGAAAGCCTACAGAACGGATCTAAATTTTTATTGAATAATATTCTATGCATCCTTTCTGGATTATTAAAGAATTCGCAATTACACCAAGCAGCCAGCCTTCCTAATTCTTCTCTAGTTAAATATTTTGTTCTTATAACAGGATGGAAAAAATCCCACTTACTTAAATCTTCTTCTTCAATGTAAGGCTCAATCTCAGGATACATAGGAATACCTGGAAGTGGTGTTAATATTTGAAGAGAAGAGATATCTGGGTCAATCTTATCTAATCTTTCAAAACGTTTTTTGATGGTCTCTTCATTGTCATCAGGAAAACCTACCATCCAGGATATTATGGTACCAATATTGTTTTCCCTGCATCTTGCTACTGTTTCTTCTACTTCATCAACAGTAATCCCTTTTCCAATCTTCTTTAATGTTTTTTCATCTACTACCTCAAGGCCAAATAAACATTGAATAAAGCCTGATTTTCTTAAGTCTATGAGTAAATCTTTATCTCTCAAAAAATAAGGGGCCCTCCCCATAAAGAAATATTTCACTTTAAGTCCTCGCTTAAATAACTCCTCTATTAATCCTTCAATCCTTGAGCGATATACATTAAAGTCCTCATCCATCATTACCACATATTTTACACCAAATCTTTTTTCTAAAAGCTCTAATTCATCAGCTACCCTTTTAGCTGATCTTATGCGATAATGCATCCAATCTTTATTCCCACGAGGATCGTAATTTGTCCAACCTACACAAAATTTACATCCATTTGGGCAACCTCTGGAATGATATGTCTCCATATATTTGTATTTTCCCATTGGAAATAAATCATATGCAGGGAGTGGTAAGTCATCTAAATTTTCAAATAAAGGGCGATAAGGAGTAACTTTTAATTCATCATTATCCCAATATGCAAGCCCTTTTATTGAAGGAATGTCAGGCTCCTTTTTACTTAGCTCTTTAGCTAATTCAGGCAGTGTTACCTCCGTCTCTCCATAAATGATAAAGTCAAATTCTTTTGTTTTCTTTAATATTTGAGGGGCATTTGCCCCATAATAGAATCCACCTACACATATCTTTATATTTTTATTTTGCTGTTCAATTAAACTGGCTGCCCTTTTGTAGCGAGGAGCAATGGCGGCAACTCCCGTAGTCTGCAAGGCATCTCCCATATAAACTAAGTCAGGTTCTATTTCTCTAATAGCATCAAGCATTCTTCTTTCATCTATATCTAATGCTTTACACTCTAAAATCCTTATCTCTATCTCTGGATGCCATTCACGTAAATTTGCAGCCAATTGGGCATGATTTACATTAATGGCTACATGTTTTCCCCAGCTAACCCAATTCCCAAGTGGAGGTTGTAAAAATAAAACTATCATTTTTCTTCCCCTCTATTTTAGTTTGTCAGTTAATCAATTGACTCACTGACTTACTTGTGTTCTGTTCTGGCAATAATCTCATCCTGAACAGCAGGTGCCAAATCCACAAAATAGGCACTAAATCCTGCAACCCTTATTAGTAAATCTCTATATCTCTCAGGATGTCTTTTTGCTTCAAGCAATGTCTTTTTATCAATTACATTAAACTGAACATGATATCCACCAAGATCGGAATAGGTCTTAATAAGACTCCAAAAGTTTCTCATACCTTCTGCTGATTTTAGGACAGAAGGATTCAATTTTATATTAAAAAGCGTGGCTACAGCTGGGGTAGTGTTTGCCTTGGTAGCTGATTTTATAAGCGCTGTTGGACTTTTTTTATCTGTGCCAGGGTATGCAGATAGAGAACCATCGGCAAAAGGTGTATAGGCCAAGCGCCCATCAGGTGTGGCCCCACAACCTACACCATGAAAGTAATGTGCTGTAACACCAAGGTAAGCAGGGGCCATTGGATGGTCAAAGGCATTCTTTTCTTGCATCACAATCTTGCTGATTTCTTTAAATAGATCCCTAAGCATATTATCTACTTCATCAATATCATTTCCATACTTAGGAACCTCTAGACATAACTTTTTTATCTTACAGTATTTTCCTTCAAAATTCGCGGCCAATGCATCTTTAAGTTCTTTCATGCCAATTTTTTTATCTTCATATACCAATCTCTTAAGAACATAGAGTGAATTTGCCGTGGTTACCATTCCAACTGGATAAGAGGCGAAAAATTGGTTATACCTAGCTCCACCACTATGGATATCTCTACCTTTGGTAATGCAATCAGAAATCAGACTTGAGTTAAATGGACAGGGAACAAAATATGGCCGCATGGCTACCTGATTAATCTTACTATAGCTTACTATGATGTGATGAACAAACTCAAATTGGTGTAGGAAGGCATCCATAAACTCATCAAAGCTAGAAAAACCCTCAACATTCCCTGTTTCAATGCCTATTTTTTTACCCATCTTTCTATGAATACCGTTTGTAAAGACTAACTCAAGGCAATGAGGAAGGCTTACAAAGCAGCCAGCAAACAAAGCAGTTTTCCCAGGAATTCCCATCTCTACACATCCAATGGGTGCAAACTCAATTACATCTTCTAATGGAACCCCATACAAAGGCAAAACAGAATATGCATAATTCTCACAAAAAATAGCAGGTTTCCCACCGCCTGTAGCAATATCCTCACCACATTTAAATAGGAAATCTTCGTCTATGCAATCATGATACCTAAGTGAAAGAGTGGGTTGTGGCAACTTTAGGGCTGTATCTACCTCTACAATAAGGCGAGATAGCTCATTAGAAGCATCACTTCCCTCACTATCTCTTCCACTTATGGTAATATTTTGGAAATTACTAGTTTGGATAATCGCTGCTATTGACCACTTTGTTATCCAATGAATGGTATTAAATTTAAGCCATAGACATGCAAGTAATTCAGCCGTTTGCTCCCTTGTAATTCTTCTTTCCTCTATGTCCTCTTTGTAAAAAGGATATAGATATTGATCCATCCTCCCTAGAGAATAGCCAAAGGAGTTGTTTTCTATCTCTACGCACAAATGGGTAAACCATAGAGATTGCAAGGCTTCATGAAATGTCCTTGCAGGATTTTCAGGTACCCATTCACAAATCTTTACAATCTTTTTGAGTTCTACTTTTCTTGATTTATCCATTTCACTTTTGGCCATTTTTCTAGCAAGTTCGGCATGCCTTTTAGCAAAATTAATTACTGCCTCACAGGCAATAATACAGGCATCCCAAAAATAATGTTTATGTAAATCTTCTGTGGTATTCAGAGGTGCGATTTCTTTTGTCTGCTTTATTTCCTCAATAATTCCTCTCAATCCTTTATTCAGCACTTTAGCAAAATCTATTATTTGACGCCCATGGGCACAAGGTCTATCACCAGCAGTTATTCTAGAATCAAACATATTTTGTAATAAATTCCATTTTTCATAAAATAAAGGTAATATCTTGTCTAATAAAGATTTGCCTTTCCAGAATTGGATATCTTCTAAAATTACTTCCTTTTCACCAACAGGGATAAATTTACTCCCTTCTCTTGAGGTAAATTTACCCCATTCTTTTTCTATCCAGTCGCAGCTATATTCTGGGTAAAATGCGCCACCTGAAAGATATTTTGTGGGTGCTCCGACAATAAGTTCACCATCAAAAATCTTTATATCTTTCTCTGTCAATATTTTATGAAACGCCTTAGCCCGTCTTAAATAAATGTACTCGCCATCAGATTGCCTCCAGTATTCGGTTAGGAGATTATCCCTTTCCCAATCTCCATAAACAGGTTGTTTTCTGATTTCTTCTCTGAGCCTCTTCACCCTTTCTGTCAAAATAGCTTCTATTGAAACTATGTGTTTCATGTTACTTCCTAAATTATCAGACACCTAAGGCCCTGAGCCTCAAAGATTGTTTTCATTTGTTCAAGGGTCTGTTTAGAAGGTGGCTGAAAATTTTTAACAGAGTAATTCATACCCAATCTTTCATATTTGCCTATACCCAACTTATGATAGGGAAGAAGATTGACTTCCTTTCCTCCTATTTCTTTTACAAATTTTGCAATGGCATTGATATTCTGTTTTGAATCATTGTACCTGGGTATTATAGGAATTCTGATAATTGTACGCACTTTGCTTTTATTAAATATTGCCTCCGCATTTTTTAGGATAATATCATTAGATACTCCCGTAATTTTTTTATGTTTTTCAGGATCCATATGTTTGATGTCATATAGAACCAAATCAGTATATTCTAAGACCCTTTTTAAAGACTCCCATGGTGTATGTCCACATGTATCTAATGCAGTGTGAATCCCCTTTTCTTTGCACTTTTTAAAAAACTCCAAAGTAAATTCAGCTTGATTTGTTGGTTCTCCCCCAGATAAAGTGACCCCACCATTGGAATTACGGTAAAATAAGCTATCTTTTTGGACTTCTTGCATTAATTCTCCTATGGTAATAAATTGCCCCACCGATTTAAGAGCGTTTTCATCACATGCGCTTACACATACATGCTTCTTACATCTCTTACAGATACCTCCATTAATAGCGATAAATCCTTCCTGAGTAATACTAATGGCCCTATATGGGCAAGCATCTATACACTTATAACACTTATTACACATATTCTTGTTATAAAGAATCTCGGGAATCGCTTTTTGTCCTTCTGGATTGGAACACCATATACACCTTAGAGGACATCCTTTCAAGAATACAGTGGTCCTTATACCTGGACCATCGTGAATAGAGTAATGTTGGACATTAAATATCAACCCTTTCATCTGAAAATACTTGTTAAATAGTTAATTCGTCAATTCGTCAAATAGTAAAACCGTTCATCGTTAAGTGCTTCTTCTTAAATTTAACGATCTAACCAATTTTCGATTTAACGAATCAACGATCTAACCATATTTTCACCCAATATTTTTTTCTTTTCTTCTTCAGGTATCTTTAATTCCTCTATGGCCTTGATCGATGCTGATATATTGGGATTTCCAGGGTAATCGCTACCCCATAAAATATGCTCTATCCCTACCATCTCAATAGTGCCCATAAGGGCAGAATGGGATACAGCCCCACTTGTATCTACATATATCTGTTTCAAATATTCGCTAGGGAGGGCAAAGAGGTCTTTGACTATATTTCTTTCTCTAAGCATTTTGTATATGCTGTCAAATCTTTCTTTAATAAATGGTATCACCCCCCCTAAGTGGGCAAAGACAAATTTTAAATCTGGAAATTTTTTAAATATGCCTGCTACCATCAATTTCCCAATGCACATCGTGGTATCAAACACAAATTCAATCACCGGGGTAAGCAAAGGGTCTTTTACCCGCTCATAACCTATCGGGTTTATGATTTGTGGATGGACAAAAATAGGAATGCTTAATGCCTCTGCCTTTTCATAAAGTGGATAAAATTTTTCATCATCTAAATACATATCATCAAAACTTGTGGCAAGAGAAATGGCCTTAAATCCCAATACTTCAATCGCACGGTCAAATTCTTTTATTATCTCCTTTGGGTCATCTATGGGTAAGATGGCTGCCCCAACAAGTCTTTCAGGGTATTTATTTACTATTTCAGCAATGGAATTATTATAAACCCTTGCTACTTCCTTTAGACCCATCTTTTTATAAGCATCAGTTGTAGGATAGACCAAAAGTGCTTTGTCAATCTTAAATTCATCCATTATGACCAATTGCCTTTCAATATCACCCCAAACATTGGAAAAAAACTGGGCATTTTCAATAATCTCTTTTGGAAGCCAGTGTGTATGGGCATCAAAAATCATTTTTTTGGACTTGCCTTGTTAAATTTTTATTTAACGGGGTGCTCCTGCTTGTATGGAATGACTGGCCTTATCCAAGGCGTGCGCTGATTGATAACCGAAATCTCTAAAGGACAGACATTTGCCGGCACAGAGAGCGCAAACTTCACTGCATCCTCTATAGCCTTGGTATTTATAAGACGGGACTTGTCTACAGAAACCTCCTTTAACCCCTGGGTTAAGGCTGTATCTGTTACCCCAGGCATGATTGAAGTCACCTTTATGCCAAAATCCCGCAATTCCCAAAAAAGCCCCTTTCCAAAGGCCCTTAATGCCTGCTTAAGCGAGGTATAGATAATAAAGTTTCTTGGTGGGGGGTCTACTAAGGTAGAGCCAGAGACAACATTTATGATGGCCCCACCTTTATTTTCTATAAAGTGATTTATGATTAAACGTATAAGCATCACTGCACCAAAGTAATTTGTATACATAAGCCTTGGAATGTCTTCTAATGGTTGCTCATGAAAAGGATATTGGCTGCTTATGCCGGCACTGTTGATTAATGCATCTATCTTTTTAAACTCTTTAACAGAGACATTTACCAGATTTTCTAAATCCTTTTGCTTTGAAACATCGCAGGACACAGACAATGCTTTTACATTATATTTTTCAGATAGTTCTTTTGCAGTTTCTTCAAGCATTTCTTTACCACGGGCCGCAATCACAAGATTCATCCCCTCTTTTGCCAGTATTTCAGCAATTGCCTTGCCAATCCCTCTACTAGCCCCTGTAATTATAGCCATTTTACCTTTTAAATTATCCATTTTTACCCCCACTCTCCTTACTTCTTATTCTTCGCCTCTTTCTCTATTACCTCTTTAAATATCTTTAGATTATCCCTTGAATGCTTATTAATAAAACCTTCAACTTGCTCATCATTAAATTTTGCTCCATCTGCCATCGTAAAATCCTGAATCCAGGTCATGAGTATCCTGTCAGACATAGGGGTATAGAGCCAGATAATCTTCATGTACTTAAAAGGAAATGCTGGCTCAAGTTTTTGGGCATAAGTAAAGTAGTAATCCTTAAATAAAAGACGAAAGGATTGCCAGGAATTACCATTGGCATCGGTCAACTGAAAGGTAATTTTGTTTTCTTCTTTTTTTAATATCTTTGCCTCTTTGTATTCCCCACCAAATAGCTCTGTCCATCTTTCAATATCATTTGAAATATCAAACACCAAATCATAAGGTGCCTCAATCATAATAGAATTTACTGTGTGTCCCATTTTTTTTCTCCTTTTTTTATTCAATGATGGCTACAGCCCTTATCCAGCCCGCGCCTGCCCCTTTTATCTTTATAGGGAAACAGGCCACTTTAAAGCCATAAGGTTCTGGAATCTTATCCAGATTAGCCAGTCTTTCTATATGGCAATACTCCTTTTCTCTTCCATAAAAATGGGCCGGCCAGAGATAACGATTGTCTTTTGTCTTTAAAAAATCTCTTAACATAGTGTAAAATGGGCGGTCAAAACTAAAGGCATCAATTCCAATGACCTTTACTTTAAATTCCAAAATATAGGCCACTGCCTCCCTACTCATCCCTGGAAAATGAGAAAAATATTCTTTTCCTCCCCAAAATCTATCTGCCCCAGTGTGAATAAGCACAATGTCAAAGGGTTTTATCTCATATTTTATTTTATCAAGCGCCTTTTTTATGTCTTCTTTGGTGATAAATTCTCCTGGCCTTTTGTGAGAAAGGTCTAAGACAACGCCATTACCATAACACCATTCTAAAGGAATCTCTTCTATCTTCTTTGCCTCTTTTCCCTCAGAAAGAGGTCCATAATGATATGGGGCATCAAGATGGGTGCCTGTGTGCACAGTTGCAGTAACTTGCTCCAAGGCCAAAAAGACCCCATCTTTAAAGGAGCGATGCGTAATCCTCTCTTTCCCTGTAATATAATTTAAAATACCTCTCATACCTTTAGAGGCGGCCCACCTCAAACCAAAGCGATTTCCGCCTCTTTTGTGTTTCCATCGCTTTATTTTTACTGGAATAGGTTCAAATATGCTATCATCAATAGGAAGGCTCAGGTCTATAATCTTCATTGCTTGCCCTGTTAAATCCCTATTTAATGGAGATTCACCCTGTTGATTAGGTGTCCTTTAGGACAAATCAACAGGGTTAAGCTTATTCTCCACAATCCTTAGGACGTCACCTACAGAGTGTTCATTTGTAATCTCACCATCTTTAATCTTCACCTTGAACTCCTTTTCTAAAGCTACTGTCAATTCTACCATCTCTGTTGAGTCCATTCCTAGGTCATCATTAAGGTTTGCCTCTTTTGTTACCTCATCTGGCCTAACATCAAAGAGTTTGACAAATAAGTTTTTTATTTTTCCTTCAATACCTTCCATAATTTCACCTCCCAAACCCGCCCGCTTAGCTGTGCAAGCTAGCAGGCGGGCCTTTCTATAGCCAAAACTGCGTTTATGCCCCCTCGACCACGAGATGTAATAAGGGCCCTTTTAATTTCTTTAGACCGGCTTTCATTAGGCACATAATCTAAGTTACATTCAGGGTCTTCTGTTTGATAATTTATAGTAGGAGGGGCAACCCCATCTTGCATCGCCAAAAGGGTGATGATGAGGTCTACTGCACCAGATGCCCCCAGTAAATGCCCAAACATGGATTTTGGTGCACTGACAGGTATCTTTTTGGCATAATTATCGAATACCTCTTTTATTGCTCTTGTTTCGCTAATATCTCCTAATTTTGTTGCTGTCCCATCGGCACAGATATAATCAATATCTCTGGGCTTATAACCAGCCATATCTAAAGCAATGTTTATCGCCAGAGACAGCCCTTTGCCGTTAGGATCTGGCATTATGCGATCAGTACCATCACAAGAATTCCCATAACCTGCAATCAACCCATAAATTGTCGCTCCCCTTTTTAAGGCATTTTCCACATTTTCTAAGATTACGATCCCTGCTCCTTCACCGATAACAAATCCATCCCTTTCTTTATCAAAGGGGCGATAAGGACCTTTTGAAAGTGAGCCCTCTGTGCTGCAGCAAAGTAATGCATAAGGGGTAACCGGTGCCTCAGTACCTCCAGCTAAGGCAATGTCTAATTTTCTATTTCCAACTACCTGAGCGGCATAGGCAATGGCTATTAGAGCACTTGCCCTGTCTGCCACCATTGTCTTACTGTATCCCTTTATGCCATAATAGATAGAGATTTGACCTTGAGGGGCCGCTGGAAACCAGGCACTGGCCAGATATGGGCTTACCCCTTCTCTGCCTTCTACATAAAGGTCACGCAATTCAGTCTCGGCATAGAGCCATCCCCCTAAGGCATTTCCTGTAAAGATTCCAATCTTATAAGGGTCTTCTTTGGTTAAATCCAAAGATGCGTCTTTTAAGGCCTCTTCTGTAGCAGTCAAGGCCATAACCGAAAAATTGTCTATCTTTTTTAAGAGGCGGCGAGAAAGATGGTCTGTGTTTAGATTTTCGATTTGGCCTGCTACTTGTAAAGGATAGTTTGAGGCATCAAACCTTGTAATTGGAGAAATAAAGGTTTTTCCTTCTTTAATATTTTGCCAAAATACCTCTTTTCCAATTCCAGGAGGAGCTACTATACCTATCCCTGTAATAGCTATATTTTTCATTTTGAATTCCGTCTGCTCAATACCATTGAGGAATGGACACCAGCAAAGCCACTGCTGGTTTTAAGTATGTGATTGATGCGTTTTTCTCGGGCCTTATTAGCAATGTAGTCCAAATCGCATACAGGGTCAGGCGCCTCTTGATTTATGGTGGGTGGTAAAATGTCCCTTTCAAAAATAAGGGCACTGGCAATAAGTTCTATGCTGTTGGCCGCAGCCAAAGGATGGCCAATCATGGATTTAAGAGAACTTATAGGGGTCTCATAGGCTTTTTTGCCAAAGACTGTTTTATAGGCATTGGTTTCAAATATATCATTTTGTTTAGTAGAACTACCATGGGCATTGACATAACCTATGTCCTCAGGAGACAATTCTGCATCTTTTAAGGCAAAATTTATAGAAACAACCATACTATCACCATCTGATGGTAAATCTGTCATATGATAGGCATTACAGCAGGTGCCAAAACCTGTGATTTCACAATAGATATGAGCCCCTCGCCTTAAGGCATGATCCAATTCTTCTAAGATTAAGATGCCGCAACCCTCAGAGAGCACAAAACCATCCCTTTCTTTATCAAAGGGCCTTGATGCCCTTTCTGGCTCATCATTTCTGGCCGATATTACCTTTAAGACATCAAATGCAGCAAAGGTAATGGCACAAAGGGGCGCTTCAGAGGCACCAGTAATCATAATATCTGCCTCTCCATTTTGAATGACTTCATAAGCAAAGCCCACAGCATCTGTGCCTGCGGTGCAACCAGTAGAAACTGTGGTGCAAATGCCCTTTGATCGATAGCGTGCCGATATTTCACTCGCAGGGGTATTAAACATAGAGGCATCATAAAGGTATGGTCTTACTTTTTTCGGGTCTATAGGTTCTTTTCCACCATTTGTTACCCTAACAAATTCCTCTTCCATATACCTTGTGCCACAGATGGCATTGGCCAAACAAACACCCACTCTCTCCTTTTCTTCTTTATCTAAAAGAATTTTTGCATCCTCTATTGCCATCTCTGTTCCTACAACGGCAAACTGGACATAACGATCCATCCTTTCTACTTCCTCAGCCGTCAAGCCAAAGCTAAATGGGTCAAAATCTTTTACTTCTGCAGCAATCTGGGAATGAAATTGAGAAACATCAAAATCCGTTACACGCCTTACCCCTGATTTGCCTGAAATCATCCCTTCCCAAAATGCCTCTTTTCCAATACCATTTGGGGAAAGCACCCCTATACCTGTAACTACCACCCTTTTCCTCATTTTTTGCAAGCGTTCACCCCCACACCAAAAATTGGTGTGGGGGACCTTTAACAATGCCCTACCCGGAAGGGTGGGGTGGTTTACTTTCCGCCTTCTCAGCGGAAAACAAAAAATAACTTAACTCAGCGCTCTTTGCGGTGAATTATTGCCATTTTTTATTATTCCATTCTCCTTACTTTAAACCTAATGTTTGCCCCATCTGGGCAGGTCACACGAGAAATTGTTCCTCCATCTTCAGTAAATGGATATTTTGCCCCAAAATTTAAGGCAAAAAACACAGGGAACAGGGCATTATAGGCACCACCGCAAAAATTCTTTGGAGTGCTAAGTCCGGTTATTTCAAAGGTATCTCCTGCCTTATAGCCATAAAAACACCTTCCTCTTACTTCCTCTACACTGAGAATCATCTTCTTTGGTTTTGGCCCTATTTGTTCCTGTTTTTTTCCGATTTCTATTTCCCCTGCTTCAGTCAGCACTTGGGTAAAAAACTCTACCCTCCCTCCATCAGGACAACTGGTATGGATAGAACGGGGATTTTCCTCAAAGGGAAACTCTGCCCCAAAGGTTAAGGCATAAAGACAGGGGAAAAGCACGGTGGCGGCCCCTTGACAAAAGCCTTGAGGGGTTTTAGTAAAGTCTTGAAAGATAAATTTATCCCCTTCTTTATATCCCTGATAGCATTTTTCTCTAATCTTGCTTATACTGACCAGAAGCTTAGGAAACTTTAATTCCATCTTTAACCCCCTTAAATTTGTTTGTGATCGTTCACCACAGAGCTCACAGAGCTCGCAGAGGGACGTCTTTGTGGTCTCTGCGTTCTCTGTGGTAAACAGTTAAATTTATTTAAAATATCTTTTGGCCTAAAAAACTCACCTTTCCTCTCCACTTCGTGCACCATCTCAACTACCTTTTTATTTAGAGGTGCAGACAACCCTAGCTTTTTTCCTAAAGAGACTATCTCTCCGTTAAAATAGTCAATTTCTGATGGTCTTTTTCTCTTTATACTTTGAAGGATAGAGCCATAAAGAGGCGTCTCACTCAAGTTGGTCATTATTTTTGAAAATATCTTGCTTGCTTCTTCTAGCGACATCTCTGTCAATGCCCGAACCCTTTCTACAGGAAAATCTGGTAGGGATTTTAATTTAATTTCTGCCTTATCAACCACCATCAATGCCTCATACAAGAGGCGGATACTTAACTTACAGGTCTCCAAATCAGAAAATGTCTCTTGCATACTTTTCCCTACTAAGGCAGGAAGGCAATTATTTAGGTTTAAAAAGAGCTTTAGCCATTTCATTTCCCTTACTTCTTCTGTTGTGTGGACAGGAAATGCCTTGTTTAAAAGATTTACTATTGTTTCAACCTTTTCATCATTCTGAACAAATACTTTTCCAATTATCCAATCCCCTTCAAAATTGTGTAGAATTCTTCCTGGTTCAAGGTATGTTGCTCCAAACATGATAATGCTGCCAATAATCCTTTCCTTGGGAACAAACTTCAAAAGAATCTCTTCGGCCCTAACCCCATTCTGCACCGTAAGGATAGGGGCATCTTTTAAGACCTGGATATTCTCGTTTAAGGCCGAAACAATGTCTTGTGTCTTAACGGCCAAGATGATAAAATCCGCATTTCCTAATTTATTCGTAACATTAACTGGAATAACTATTCTCCCTCTTACTCCTTCTATGATAAGGCCATTTTCCTTGATAGCTAAAACATCCCGCCTTTTACCAACTAAAGTGACATCCATACCTTCTTTGCTAAGATAACCAGCTACTAAACTACCTATTGCCCCTGCCCCAATTATTGCTACCTTCATTGGCTTAAACCCAAACGCACTTTTGTTTCATCTAAAGGCCTACCCTCTTTATCCCATCCACGAAGTTGATAGTATTCATCAAGCATTTGATGAAAGCCTGCCTTATCCAGCTTTAAATCTTTTTTCTCAGGGGTTAGGCCTTCCTGGTAAACTAGTGGTTCAAAGTACCTTTGAGGTGGAAAGTCATCCTGCCTTTTTATTTCCTTCTTTACAATAAACATCCTCTCTAGGTTTACGATTCTTTCCCCTACCTCAAAGATTTCTTGAGGTGTTAGATCAAGATCAGTGGCATAGCGAATCAACTCTGAGAAAAATTCAAAACTGAGCAAGCCAGGCCGACAATGGAAGGCAATAAGCTTACAAAGGCCCAAGGCATCAAAAAGGGAAAGATAAGTTTCCCACCACCAGATAACTCTTCCTTTTCCTTCATAGCTACGGGGATTTGGAGAAACATGTCCACCATAAATGGCCTTTAACTGTTCCTCAGAAAGGCCATAGGCCTCCCAGGTAGGTCGACTTCTTAAATGGTCAGAACCCCTTGAAGCCACTGAATTACCTAAGGCATAAGCTGGAAGGTACCTTAAATCCACTGGGTCTGATTGGGGTAGATACTTTGTCCAAATAATATATTTGCTTGTTTTTTCACCCAATTGCCTTACTGCCTCTTTTGCCCCATTAGCCAAAATGTCACCAAAGCTTTTCCTATGGGCAATTTGGTGAATCAACTCTATAATTGCTTCTTCATCTCCCCAATCGAGTTTCAGTCCATTGGTTATCTCTTCATCTATTAGACCTTTCTTAAATAGTTCGATGGCCCAGGCAATAAGGTTTGATGTGGAACTAGCATCCAGGCCATAGCTATTTATTAGGTCGTTTATATAAAGAACTGTTTCTAATCTTTTTATTCCTACAACAGGACCAAAACTAGCAAGAATGGTATATTCTGGCCCTTCACTTTTTATCTCATTAACTTTGTATCTATGCTGGCAGGCAACAGGGCAGGAAAAGCAACCTGCCTTTCCTGTATAGTATTTTTCTTTCAATATATCAGGTGAAATATCTTTGTTTTCTGGAAATGTCATAGAAAGTCCATTGTAGACCCTTCCCATACCAATCTGCTCATTAATAAGCTTAAAAAGATGGACAGAACCAAATTCGCTGAGTACTTTAACTAAAGGTTCTTTATCTAATTTTTGATGAAGGTCTTTTATTAATTCATTAAATCTGGGTTCATCTTTTGGCTTTAAGACCTTTTTACCATTTGCTACAATGGCCTTTATCTTTTTGGCCCCCATAAGGCAACCCATGCCAGTCCTGCCAGCAGCGTTCTTCTTCCTGTTAATAATGCAGGCAAAGCGTACTAAATTCTCCCCTGCTATTCCAATAGAAATAGACTGACTTGATGGGCCATAGCGTTTTTTTAAGATAGTATTAGTTTCTGTAGTACATTTTCCCCATAAATCCTTGGCATCTTCTATACTGATTCCCTCATCGTCTAAATAGATATAAACGGGCCTTTTTGAGGCACCAGTAATAAATAAATAGTCAATGCCTGTCCTTTTCATGAATGCCCCAAAATAACCACCTATATTTGAATCCCCCAAAAGCCCTGTTTCAGGAGATTTTCCAGAAATATTGCATCTACTAGCACTTATGCCCTTTAATCCTGTTAAAAGCCCTGGTCCGATAATGAGTGGATTTTCTGAAGACAAGGGGTCTGTTTCAGGTTTGACATGATTATAAAGCAAATACATATTTATCCCGCGTCCACCTAGAAATTTTTTGGTTATTTTTTTGGGGATTTCTTTAATTTCAACATCCGTGGTGTCTAAGTTTAAATAGGCAATCTTCTGTGGGAGCACTGCTTCCTCCTAAACCAAAATTTCTCCTTTAACTGCAGCTTTTTCAAAACGCATGAAATTATCCAATTGGTCCTTAAAACACAGCTTTGCAAGTGAGTCATAACTGCTATTCATGATGCGTTGAATCCTTTTAGGATTGCTATAAAACTTCTTCATTCCCCATGCAGCTAGACGCCCTATATTTTCTATTGATAAATTTTTTGTAGGCATAACTGGGTGCTGGAAGTCCCAAAGTTTTAGGTCTATATGGTTGGGATCAACCCGACCATTTCTAACGGCACTCCTCCAGATAGGTGAACCAGGCGGGGGAGTAACAAAGCCTATCCAGATAATATCTGGGTCAATTTTATTAGCAAATTCACACCTATTTTTAATTATTGCCTCATTGTCATCCTCAAATCCCACCAGAAGGGTACCTACAGTAGCAACGTCATTTTCCCTCAAAATATCAATAGTTTCTTTGACCTGAGAAATTGTTATACCCTTGCCAATCTTTTTCAGTTCTTCATCACTTGCTACCTCTATTCCCAATACACCCATAAACATGCCAGCCTTTTTCATTAAAGGAATAATCTCTTTTTGCCTTACCCAATCCCGGGCTATACCCAACATCACCCATTTTATAGAAAGGTGTCTTTTTAAGATTTCATCACATGTTTCCTTTAATCTATTTATATTCACATTGTAGGTATCATCCTGGATAACCACTACCTTCACACCGTATTTCTTTTCTAATAACTCCAGTTCATCCACTACCTGTTTTGCAGACTTAGCCCTCCAGCTTATAAAGTCCTTTGGGCTACGGGGGTCAAATTGGCTCCATTCATAACAAAAAGAACAGGCATTAGGACAACCACGGGAGGTAATGATTTCTACAAATGGTTTCCAATAGGTATGCCCTACATACCTATCCATAGGAAACAAATTATAGGCAGGCAAAGGAAGGCTGTCTAAGTCTTTAATCAATTCTCGATGAGGCCCAATTACAACTTGACCATCTTTTCTCAAGGCAAGCCCAGGAATATTTTCTAAATCTTTGCGACCTCTATCTAGGGCAAGGAGCAACTCTTCTACTGTAAGCTCTGCTTCACCTACATAGACAAAGTCTATCCATGGATTTTGCTCAAGGGTTTGTTTATAATATCCAGAATACCAAAGACCACCAACAATAATCTTTATCTTTGGGCAAACTTCCTTTATCAAGCGAGCTGTTTCATTAAAATACCACATCACAGCAAATCCGCCGTAAGAATGAACCATATCTCCTAATATCACTATATCAGGACCATGTTCCTTGACTTTCTCTAGCATCTTTTCAGTAGACATATCAAAGGCACGGGCATCCAAAACTTTTACATCACAAATGTTCTTGCTCCTTAAATATGCACCAAGCTGGGCATAAAGCTGGTTGGGTGCCTTGTGTATTCCGTGTGAGGCCCAGGCACCTACACTGGGCATAACAAATAGTGTCTTCATTTAAGCCTCCATGTATAGTAAAATCTTAATAGTAAACCACCCCACCCTTCCGGGTGGGGCATTGTTAAAGGTCCCCCACACCAATTTTTGGTGTGGGGGTAACTAAAGTTTGGTGCGATATTTTATCCTCTGAAATACCTCAGAGTTGTAAGCCATATAGACCCACTTCCCTACTGAGCGCGCCATATCAATAGCACATTCATTTTCTTCATAACTTGGAAAATCCCTATCAAAAAATGCCTTTATTTCTTTATTAGGAACACAGAATTTACCGTTTATGCTATAAATATTTTTTATCTCTGGGTCCAAAAGAGAAATACCTGCACAGGCAACTGGTGTTGCCCCCAATGCCTTCAAGATATGGAGCGGTCCAAATAAAGCCCCTTCTAACCCAATAGCGGCCGCTACTGCCAAATTTCCTATAGGTTTTCCAGAAAAGGGATTGCTTTTTACGGCCTTAATTTCTAAGCCTGTTGCCTTTGCCCTTTCAAGCTCATGAAAAGGCCTTACCCTCTGAAGTAAATTAATGACAACGGCAGGTGTCTGATATGCGTAAACAGGGAAGGAAAAGATTATACCTTCTGCCTCATCTATCTTTTCAAAGATTTCTTTTGCATCATCTTTTGGATCTTCGAGCAAAGGACATAACTTGCCGCAAATGCAGAAATTACATGCCAAACATGGTTTTATACGATAATTTATAAGTCTAATTAATTCTGTCTTTGCCCCCAGTTCTTCAGTGGCTTCCAGGGCCTTTCTAAGAAAGTAATCACTGGCAGATTTTTTATTTTTTCTTTTATTTGTCCCACATATCCCTAAAATCTTCATTTTTTCTTCTCTAATTTGCCTTTGGCAATGATAGAAGCAACCTTCTTGGCTGTATAAACACAAGATTCAAGATTTGGAAAACGAAAGAAGTCACCTACCACAAAAGCATTTTTTACATTAGTAGCAACATCTACAATCTTTCCCCCTGGTGGCATTACCCCAAGGGCAGGTGACCAACCAAGGCGCTCAATGATTTTATATTTCTTAAAAACTGCCCCTAAATCTGCATCACTGCGATAGAGAAGGATAGCGCAAATAGAACGACCATCAGGCAGATGTTGCATTTCACCACCATGGACACCATGCTTATTGTCTACTTTAGGAAAGATTATTAGCTCATATGGACGATACTGGGGGCAGATGGCCTCTATGATAAACCCCCTGGTCTTAGCTGCCTGGACCTCAAAATCCACCTCTGGCATAATATTTTTTACACTCCTCCCGCCAGTAGCAAAAACACAATACTCATAAGGCCCTTCAAATGTAGGAGATCTATCTTCTCTTTTCACTTTTAACATAAAGCCTTTTCCTGGCTCATAATGCACCTCAGTTACATGGGTATTTATTTGGTTTTCATCCCCTAGTCTTTTCTTTAACTCCAATGCTACTTCTCCCATACCTTTTATAGGCGTAAAGGTAGGTGTTATAGAGTAGGAAATAGAAAATAGTCCTTTATCTGCGGCAAGCTCATGTGGTTCCACATACTGAAAGCTAGCATAAAGTTGAGCCAGGTAATTTATCATATTATCGGTAAATTTCATCTCTTTTTTACAAAAATCATAAAGGGACATCTCATGCCACTTAAGTAATCGTTCATCAGGCTCACCATAATCAAATTTGAGCGATTGTGCTAACTCCTGTAATTTCCCCCACAACTTGATTTCTTCTAAATTGAACAATCCACTTTCAAGAAGTCCTTGCCTGTTTAAAGGAATAATTTTATCCCCAATCTGCACTGCAAACTTTGACTTATCTATCTCCCTGTGAGGAATTTCTAATTCATGAATAAGGGAAGTAAAACAGGGATTAAGCTTTTTAGAAAACATCAAAGCGGCCCGATTAATATAAACTCCATCGATTTTCAAGGTAGAAAACCTACCTCCTACTTCTCTTTTTCTTTCATAGATAACTGCATCCAGACCTTGCTTTTTCAGAAAGTAAGCACAAGACAAACCAGCAATCCCCCCACCTACAATAGCAATCTTCGCTTTAGAAACCATAACGTCCTCTGTGGATATAAAAAATTTAATATTAAAAATTTAATATTAAATACCACAATGAAAATAAAATGTCAAGCACTTTTTTAGACTTTTTAGGGATATCAAAGAGTGGTGAAGGATATCATAAAAATTTTTTGTTTTGCCAAAATACATCCATTTACTTAATTCGCTCAAGCTCCAATTTCTTAACCTTTCCTAAGGGGGTTTTGGGCAAGTCCTTTTTAAATTCAACAAGTTTTGGTACTTTATAGCCCGGAAGCCTCTTTTTGCAAAATGAAATAATCTCTCTAGGAAATAATCTTGTGCCATTTTTAGAAACCACCACCGCTTTAACCACCTCTCCCCTTAGCTTATCAGGTGTACCTATTACTGCCACTTCCTTCACCTTTTGGTGTTGGGAGATAACAAACTCTACTTCATTAGCATAGACACTCAGGCCACCTGTGATGATTACATCCTTTTTTCTACCTGTAATATAAAGATAGCCTTCCTCGTCTAAATAGCCTAAATCACCTGTATAAAGCCAGCCATCCCTTAGAACCTCTCTTGTAAGCTCTGGCTCTTTATAATAGCCAGACATAACAAAATAGCCTTTAACTAATATTTCGCCTATTTCCCCAGGTGGAAGTTCTTTTTCCATTTCATCTATAGTCTTTACTTTTACCCAAGGGGGAACTTTTCCCATAATGCCTTTTTTAAATTGCTTTTCTGGGGCATTTTTTGAGCAATAAACTACAAATGGCCCGGCGGTTTCAGTCAATCCTAAACCAGTAACCCAAGGACAGCCGAATTTTTCTTTAACTTTTTTAATAAATTCAGGGCTAGCAGGTGCTCCGAAATAAATAATTATTTTTAATGATTTAAGTGAAAATTTGTCTATTTCCCTTGACCTTAAAATAGCTTCTAAAATAGAAGGAGGAACCCAAGTAGCAGTGACTTTATAAGTTTCAATATCATCTAAAAAACGAGATGGGCTAAACCTTTCACCCAGTATTAAAGTGCTTCCTATTTTTACAAACATTAAAAGATAAGAAAGCCCACCTGTATGGGAAAGTGGTACATAACAAACTACCACTAAGCAATCTTCTAAAATTTTATTATAATCATAGACAGCTATAGGAGAATCTAATTGTTTGTAAGTTAAAGGAACCGCCTTTGACCTCCCTGTAGTGCCTGAGGTATAAAAGATGAACGCTATATCTTCTTCACTTATTTTCTCATCTATAGGCGATTTTTCTGATTTATTAATTAAATCTTCTATATCATAGATTATCCCTTTTAAATGGGGTAAATCAAAATCTAAATTTTCCTTTGTAATCAAATAATCTGCTTCAGCATGTGATAGGATATTTTTTAATTCTTCCATTTTAAGAGACATATCTAATGGGATTACTGTAACACCAAGACCAAGGGAGGCTATCATAGAATAAACATATTCTATAGAATTTGACAAAAAAATAGCCAATTTTTCACCCTTTCTCATCCCCATTTCTTTAAATGCATTTGCAAGTCTATTTACATCCTTTGCTGCCTCAGAAAATTTGACCTCCCTATCCTTATGGATAAGGGCTGTTTTGTTCGGCTGCTTATTTGCTGCGTCTAAAAATGTTTTATAAACATCCATCTCATAACTTACTCATTTCTTTGTTTTTCAAGGTAATCCTTCTTACCTAAAAGAAACAATAAATCTTCTTTATCTTTTGGTCTTACTCCTTTTTTTGTCTCTATTAAAGTAGAAAGGCCGCATAAGGGGACCTCTATCTCTTCTAATTTCATTTTTTCTATGTCTTCAGAGGCCTTCTCATAACTGACATCCCCTATCCTTCCTACCAGGTCTATTGCTGCCTCTGTGCCTTCTGGAGCAAAACGGACAACTGTATAATGCATTATATCTGAATCATTAATCCGAAAGGCATCATCTGACTGAAATATTTTATAGAAAACCTCTTTAATTTTAGCTATATTCTCAGGAGACGGATCTACAAGAAGATCTATATCATGTGTCGTTCGATAATAGCCATGAAGGATAACTGCACATCCCCCTATAACTATATACTTGACCCCCACTGTGTTAAACTCTTTGCAAAGTTTTGTTAATATGCTTATTAACTCCACTCTTTATCCACCAATCCATTTCCCACCTTTGTGACTCCTTAAAGCTCTTAAATTTATAAACGCCAGGTGGAAATGGTACCTTAACTTTAAATTTAAGTGCTTTTTTGAAATAATCCTTAGTAGGTTTAAAATACCAAGTTATTCCTTTCCCTTGCCTTTCAAAACTTTGCAAATCATCAAAGCTTCTAAATTTATAAACTGGCATTCAAATCAAGTCCGCCTTTTTAATCTTACCAGCACTTGTTTTAGGCAAACTTTCCCTAAACTCTATGACCCTGGGGATTTTGTAACTAGCAAGCCTTTTACGGCAATGATTAGTGATTTCTTGAGCTGTGCCTTTTTCCTTTAAGGCAATTACAGCTTTGACCAATTCTCCCCTTAGTTTATCTGGTGTGCTTATTACTGCTACCTCTTTTACCTTTGGATGTTCAGAGATAACAAATTCTACTTCATTTGCATAAACACTAAGGCCGCCAGTAATAATCACGTCTTTCTTACGTCCTGTAATATAAAGGTAACCCTCCTCATCCAGATAACCCAAATCCCCAGTATAGAGCCAGCCATCCCTTAGGACCTCTCTTGTAAGCTCTGGTTCTTTATAATACCCCTTCATAACAAACCAGCCCTTAAGTAGTATTTCCCCTATGCTACCAGAAGGAAGCTCATTTCCTTTATCATCTACAATTTTTATCTCTACCCAGGGGGCAGGCTTACCCAGGATGCCCTTTTTGACCCTCTTAAAGGTAGGTGTATCCGGAGATAAAACAACATTTGGAGCAGTGGATTCGGTCAGACCATAAGCTGTTATAACATTTATATGGGGGAATTTTTGTATAAATGCCTGAAAGATTCTAGGATGACAGGGTGCGCCAAAAGGTGCAACATATTTTAGTGATTTAAGAGATATTGTCTCTATTTCGCTGGTTTTTAATAATGCCTCAAGGATGGCTGGAGGGGCAAATACGAGGTCGGCTTGATATTTCTCTATATATCTTAAGAATTTGCCAGGGGCAAATCTTTCCATAATGACCAGAGTACTGCCCATAGATGCCTGAAATAGGGTATGCAGCGAACCTGCTTCATGGGAAAAGGGAACTGCACAGAGTACGCAGTCATATTTTAAACCAAAATACGCAAAGGTCTTTATAGGCGAGTCCAGATTTCTGTAAGTAAGCATTACCCCTTTTTGCTGCCCGGTAGTGCCAGATGTGTAAATAATCAGTGCTGTATCTTCTTCGTCTATAATAGCGGGCAGTCCCCGTTGAGTAGTAAACCTTACTCCACGGGGCAGGGGTGTTTTGTCAGAAGTGGCTAATTCATCTAAATTAGTAATGATATGTTTGAGGCTTGGTATGTAATTTTTAATCTCAAATGCTTCATTGAATGTGGTTATAAGAATAGAAGCCTCCCCATGATTAAGAATCCCGATCACCTCTTCTTTTGCAGCCATGGCATCTATTGGAATAACTGTTGCCCCAAGGCCAAAGGCAGCCAAATAGGCCATTATGAACTCAGGGCAATTTGGCAGCCAGATGGCTAGTTTTTCTCCTTGTTTTAGGCCAAGTGCCTGTAAGGTATGTCCTATTTGGTTTACCTTTTCCAAGGCCTGAGAAAAACTGGTTACCTTCCCTTCAAAAACAAGGGCTGGCTTTTCTGGTTGCTGCTTGGCCGTTTGAGAAAATAATTTATAGACATCCATTTTATGACCCCCTAATTATCCAAATTAGTAAACTCGTTAATTAGTTAATTCGTTGATTCGGTTTGACGGTTCCATAATTCTACGATTTAACCATTCAACGATTCTCCAATTTTTGGTTCAACTATTTAACTATTCTTATCTAAGTCAACTCCATCTTCTTAATCTTTCCTAAAGAAGTCTTTGGCAATTTATCCCTAAATTCTAGGGTATCATAAGGTATACCCTTTTCTTGCCCTCATCCTAGCCCCCTCCCAAAGGGGCTAACTTTTTACCCACAAATTCCTCCCCCTTGATGGGGGATGGGGGTGAAAAAGCCCTTTTTACCCCCTCCCTCAATCCCTCCCACCAGGGGAGGGAAGATATGAGTAAAGGTAACCCTCTAGCAAGCTACAGGGAATGACCAAGTTCACCCATTCACCAATCTTTTACCTCACTATTTCACTCCCTTCCCTATAAAGTTGATAAAGTGTCTTTTCTAAATTTAATCTTATTGCCTCAAATTCTTGCTCGCTTACATCCTTTGGTACATAAATAGGAGGGCCATAAAACAGAAGTACTTTGGAAAAGGGAAGTGGCAATTCCATCTTATCCCAGCTATTGAATTTAAGGCTATGGCTATAAACTGCATTTATGGGAATAATTGGACTATCACTATAACGTGCCAAAAATAAAATTCCCCCTTGCACCTTTCTGGCAGGGCCCCTTGAGCCATCTACAGCAAAGCCCACATTATGCCCCTTCTTTAAAAGCTTATAAAGCTGCTTAATGGCACTTGCCCCTCCTTTTCCACTAGAGCCCCTTACTACCTCCAAGCCAAATCTTTCAAAAACAGGCGCAACTAATCCTCCATCCTCACTTTGGCTCACCATAGTCGCCATTTTCACCTTCCTACCAAAATAAAGGATAAAAGGAAGCATTCCATGCCAGCCTGCATAGATAACAGGACCTGAAATTTCCTTTAAATATTCCTCTCCCCTGGTTTCTATTTTGCAACTTCCATAGAGTGCATAAAGAAACGAAGGAAGAAAACGGGGTATAATTAAATTAAATAAGCGGCAACGCATCTCTGTCTATCGGTTACGTTTACGATGCCCGTGTCGTTTTCGGGTTACGTTAATTGTTTCCCCTTAGTCTTAAAATCAGTCCATGCTTTAGATAAATTATAGAGCTGCCTACCTGATTTATCATAAACATCTATTAGCTTATCGCATGTTTTCGGATCAACATATTGGGAATAAATATCCCTGCAGTGACTTAGACTAACCACTGTCTCGTTGCATTCTCCCATAGCATCGTCAAGGTATTTCTGAAACCCGTGTTTCTGATGCTTCTTAGCATAACCTTCAGCAATTAGCCTTGGTATGGCTTTACAGGAACGAGCCAATTGATCTTTTAAATCATACTTTTCAGATTGGGGTAACTTTGGAACTATCTGTGTCATAACTATAATTGAAGCCTCATAAGTATTTCTATAAACTTCTAGATCATGAAAACTCCTTATTGGATTTTTCTGTTTTATTCTATTTTCGATTTTAATTCTCCAACTATTTAACGGGCTTCGATACGGGCTTCGTAACCTTAACCTTTTTATCCCTTTGGATTAAAAACTATATTTCACCTCAAAGTATATTTCTTTACTGTCATTAAATTCACCATGAAGGCCGCTTTCCTTCCCCTCTAAAATATGTGCACCTAAAGTAGTGGTTACATGGTCTCCCCATTCAAAGGGAAAGGAGGGGCTTATTCTCCAATCATTATCATCTCCATAAAGTATCAAGATATCGGGTTTAAACCTCTCATGAAAGAAATCTGTAGAGACTTTTAACGTCAATATGGTCTCTACTTTATCCATAGGCCCGGCTGATGGCCATACAAATTTTTGTCCATTTACATCCTTTTTTGAATTGATAAGTTGAATGAACTGAAAGCTAGCCAACCAATTGCTAACAACCCATTTATCCAAACCAATGACATAGTTGTAACAATCTGTTGGTGCCCACCCAAATCTACCATCCTTGGTACGATAAGCTCTATAATCATTTCTTACATAGGCAAATTCACCTCTTAAGGTCAAACCTTTAAAAAACCAATTTATAAAAGCCGGATAGCGACCTACAAATGTCTTTGAAAATGTGCCTCCCCAGACATTTATACGGTGATATTTCTGGGTAAAACGAAAAGTGCTACCAGGGGGAGCAATTCCATTTGAATGTAAGAAATTTTGCAGCTCCCCAGGGCTCATATGCATACGCATACAAAGTTGCCTAAGCTTTTGTGGATCCATAGTGCTTGTATCCACAATAGTAATTCTTTCCGGCGATTCAGTTTCCCAGGAATAAATATAATTTAAGGTATATTCAAAGTTACCTAAAATATCCCTCCACCTTACACCAAACTTTGAGTTTCCCCACTTTTCGCCAGGCCTTCCTTCTTTAGAGATTATTCGATAATCAAAGGGGACCCCTGCGATACCTGTGCGGCTGAAATCCTTTAAATCCTCCATCATCTTAGCCCCTTCTTTACTTGTACCAATAGCAAAAGGTGCCCCTACCGCTGGCCAATAGTCTGGCTCAAAGTCTGGTATCAATAAAAATTGAAATGTGCCATTTAATGTAGGTTGAAATTCCATTTTTAATGTCCAAAGGGGAATTTTTATCTCATTCCAAGGTTTAAGGCTAAATTCTCGCCAGTCCAATGGATTTACATATTTATCTAAGACCCTTATACCATCCGCTGTGCCCCAGGTAACCATTTGTTTTCCTGCCCTGATATCCAAATAGTCAGAGAAGAAGTCTACATAAAGTTCCCTTACCCAGGAGATTCCCTGCCAGGTCTCTCTATTTGTATACATAGCCTGATGAGCAGGTGCATATTCATCCTCCTGATTATAGGCATGGTCCCAATACTTATAGAGATGGCCATAGAATGAGAGCCATGGTCTTGGTTTATACTGTCCCCTTAAATCAACGATGTTCATAATCTTGATCCACTTTGTAAAATCAGGATAAACGCCAGTTTCGTTTTTAATATAACCCTCTACTGTAACTGGACCCTTTTTAAAAATAGTTGCCTGACCTAAACTTGGTAAAAAGACCACCAACAAAACAATTACCCATTTTTTCATAATTTCCCTCCTCCCTTTTAAAAATCTCAAATCCCAAATCTCAATTGAAATCCAAAATTCTTGTCAATTGGTTACGGCAACGATGCCCGTATCGTTTTACGTCTGACGGGCTTCGATACGGGCTTCGTAACCCTAGCCCTTTTACTTTTTACTTTGAATTCTGGGCTTCATTTGGCATTTGAGCTTTGTCATTTGTCATTTTTATATCTTGTATCGTGTATCGTTTACCTTTACCTATGCCTTTTACCATTCTTGCCTTTCTAATGTCTTTTCTGTAAAGAACCTCTCACTTATACCTGTATTAAAAATGGGTTCTTTATATTTACTTACAAAGATAATATCCCTATGGCCTGTCCTGAAGTTATAGACCTCATAAAAAATAGGATAGTAACAGCCATCTTCTGGATAGACATAATAATGGAAGATTTCTTTGAATCTTTTACCTTTTTTATCATAATACTCTTCATAGACAGAAACCCCTGTATTTTTGTCTATCCAGATAATCCTTTTTTCATAATACCAGGGCTTCTTTTTGGAATAGCACTCCACTTTGTAACAAGGAACCCCTTCACAATAGGTCTTCCCATCCCCCCCACTTTTATAGCCAGGAAATATACCTTCTCCTATAAGTTTATAGGTTTCATAGCCATATCTTCTGGTGGTAATTTCTTCTACTGTAAATTCACTTCCCATAAATGAATCATCCTCTTCTGCCTGGGAGACCTTCCTTATCTTTTTCCAGGCAGGGAGCCAGAGCCAGATATCATTTTCTTTATTTACATCCATATAGGCCCAGGTAAGTATGGCTAGACCTTTTGTGTATTCAGGATATGTGATTGAAATCACATCCTTATAATCAAGTCCCCTTTCTCCATGTAAGACAATCCTTTTTCTTGCAGCTACCTTTTTTCTTTTAAAGCCTGATTTGTCTATCATTAACAGAGGTATGTATGGATATGTCACATCATCTGCATATCTGGTGAACTTAATATCAAACCATGCCTTCATAAGTTCATCTGCAGTGGGTTTTTCAGATATCTTAGGTGGATGACAAATAGTTTCAGCCCAACAGAAGCTTATAAAAAATAAAACTAAGACGGTTGTTACAAATAAAATTCTCTTCATCATAACTTCTTACTCCTCAGATCAGTTAGTCAGTTAACTGATCAACTGACACACTGATCCACTCACCCACGCTTTTTACCATTCTTGCCTTTCTAATGTCTTTTCTGTAAAGAACCTCTCACTTATACCCATATTAAAGGTAGGTTCGGCTTTACCACCTATTACAATAATATCCCTATGGCCTGTCCTGAAGTTATAGACCTCATAAAAAATGGGATAGTAGCAGCCATTTTCTGGATAAACATAAGTGCGAAAGATTTCCTTATATTTTCTACCTTTTTTGTCATAATATTCCTCATAAACAGATGCCCCTGTCTTTTTATCTATCCACACAATCCTTTTTTCATAATACCAGCGCTTCTTTTTGGGATAGCACTCCACTTTGTAACAAGGAACCCCTTTACAATAGGTCTTTCCATCCAGTCCACTTTTATAGCCAGAAAATACATCTTCACCTATAAGTTTATATGTTTCATAGCCATATCTTCTGGTAGTAATCTCTTCTACTGTAAATTCACTTCCCATAAATGAATCATCCTCTTCTGTCTGAGAAACCTTCCTTATCTTTTTCCAGGCAGGCAGCCAGATCCAGATATCATTTTCCTTATTTACATCCATATAGGCCCAGGTAAGGACTGCTAATCCCTTTGTATATTCAGGATAGGTAAGCCAAATCACATCCTTATAATCAAGCCCTCTTTCTCCATGCAAGACAATCCTCTTTCTTACTGCCTTTTTGTGTCTCTTAAAACCTGATTTATCTATGAAGACAGTTTCAACATGTGGATAGTATGCATCATCAGCATATCTGGTAAACTTTATATCAAAACAGGCCTTCATTAATTCATCAGCAGTAGGTTTTTCAGGTATCTTTGGTGGATGACAAATAGTTTCAGCCCAACAGAAGCTAGCCAATAAAAGTAAAATAGCCATTACAGATAAAATCTTTTTCATTTTCCCTCCTTAAACAAAAATTTTGGTTTTATTAAAAGTAAAAATGTAGGCAAAAGGATTAAGGCAGAAAGCATGTTTAAAAATTTTAAATATGCAAAGACACCTCCTAACTTTGCCTGAAGTTTTAGATTAGAAAATATCCAAGAAAAGCTACCAATAGAGAGTATAGTGCCAACAAATAATACTGCCATACCACAGGTAGTCACTGCACAAAATATAGCCTTATCTAAAGATTTTTGTCTTTTTGTTTCTTCTTTGACTCTTGAGGCCAAATAGATACTATAATCAATGCCAAGTCCGGCTCCCATGGCAGCTACAGGCAGGGTAGATAGAGTAAATGGGATATTTAAGATACCAAAGCTACCAAAGGTTAAGATAATGCTAAAAAGCAGAGGAATAAAAAGCAAAAGCCCTCCAACTATGGAACGTAATGCAAGGCAGACACGAAGAATAATAAGTATGGAAAGAACAGCCATATTTAATAACAGACCTTCTTTCATAATGTCATTGGTGGCACCTAAAATGCCAATTGGCCCACCTGCAAATTCAAAATCTACCCATTTTGTCTTATGGTGTTCTTTTATCCAATCTTTTGTCTCTGAAATAATTTCTTTTATAGTGCTCCCTTTACAGTCTTTTAGGTCTAAACGGATATTGGCATATTTATGGGAATAATCAAAAAGGCCAGAAAATGTCCCTGGAAATGCATTGTTTTCATAGAGAAATAGATATTCACCTATGGCTTTATCATTATCTGGAATGTAGAAATGACTTTTATCTCCTCCAAACATTACCAAGTTCATTAATTTCATATAATCAGCCAAAGAAAGGCCATATCCTGCAGCAGGGGAATTTTCTCTCAGATAAGTCTCAAGCCCATCCATCTCCTTCATTACATCTGCCCTTACTAAGGCATTTTCTTTCTTTCCTTTTACCAATATATAATAGGGATTTGAACCAGAAAAATAATGATTGATCTTTCTTTCTGCTATATTGTAAGGGGCATCTCTATAAAGAATAGAAGTACCTGGCTCTGTTTCACCCACTGTAATGTGCTTAATCCCATAAAGTGAAAGGATTGAAACAGCTATAAAAGAACACATAATGATAGCAATATTTCTCTTTTTTGTATAAATACCAGCTAATTTTTCCAAAAATCTATAAGCAAATCCTATATTTTCTTTATCCTTTTTAAATTTAGGAAGCGGGAAAATAGCAAAACAAGCTGGCATAAATCCTACTAAAGTCAAAAAGAGGCTTAATATGCCAAATCCCCCTAAAATAGCAATGCCTCTTATAGATGGTATAGGAATAAGAAAAAGAGAGGCAAATCCCAAAAAATCTGTAAAAATTGAGGCCCTTACAGGATTTAATAAACCAACTAATACCTCTTTAGAAACTTCTTCTTTATTGCTATATTTTTTGCTGGCTTCAAAGTATCTTTGCATAAACTGAACAGAGTGATTAAGGGTAACAATAAAGACCATAAATGGGATGAGGATAGTAAATGGATTTATGGGATAATTTAAAATCCTAAGAATAGAAAGACCTATGAGAACAGACATAATGCCTGAAAAAAATGGTAAGATAATGGCCCTTTTGTTTTTGTTGAAGGCCAGAAATAATAAAAGAAAAGTGATAATTAAGCTAATAGCAAATATATAAAGGATAAAATGTGAATGGGTTTCGATATAACCTTCTAATGTAGGACGTCCACTTACATAAATATGATGATTTTTGTCTTTATATTTTCTGATGATTTCATTTACTTTTTCATAGATGATCTTAGAAGGGACTTCTTCTTTAAATCCTGCCTGGATTAAAGTGGCCTTAAAGTCCTTTGAGACAAGTGGGCCATAAACTAAGGGATTTCTTAAAATTTTTTTTCTTAATGCCCGCCACCCTTCTTTGGTCTCGGGGATATCCCTTAAAAGCCTCCTGACATCAAAACCTTCTTTATGTATTTCAATATGCTTTATCTGCCGAGAGAAAAGGCAAAGGATACGCCTTGGATTTATCTCATCTAGATAAGAAAGCTCATCAAATATTCCATAGAGCTTTTCTAAGGTAACAGGATTTAAAATATTACCTTTATTTACCTCAATGGCAATATTTACTCGATTCAGACCCCCAAAGTGTTTATTTAATTCTCCTTGAACCTCAACAAATGGATGCCTTGTAGGCATAAAATCTGTGCTTCTAGTGACAATCTTTATATCCTTAATGAAATAAAAAGAGGCAATACTCAATATAATAGGTAGGATTAAAAATAGATATTTATGCCTTACTATAAAACTAGCTAGCTTTTCAGTCCTCATTTTTTAATAGTAAAATTTTAACAAAACTTTTAATATAATTCTAAAAAAATATCAAGCATAAAATGGTGTAATCCAGGACCGTGTCAAAGTCTTGGATTGAAAAAAAAGATATTACCGCACCTGCCCGCCACCTGCCCGCAACGCGAGCAAGCTCGCTTGCGAGGCGGGCGGGTCGCTACGCTCAGGCGTTAGCAGGCGGGGAGGGTACAGAGAAAGTGTTATTGTTTAGCTCTAAACTCAAAACTCTAGAGCTTTGAGTTTAGAGCCTTGAGCGTTAATAATTTTCCTGACTCTCTGCGCACTCTGCGGTGAATAATTACATTTATCTGCGTAAACCTATGGTTTATAGTACGAGTTTTTTGTTCTTTTTCCTCTTATAAATCACCCAAACCAGCCTGAAACTGGGCTTTTCTTAAAAGAAATTCCTATATGCTTTGGCTGAAGGTATTCAAATAGGCCCCATTTTCCTAATTCACGCCCCCAGCCACTCCTTTTAAATCCACCAAATGGTATTGAGGCATCCATCTGGGCAAATGTATTTATCCATACCGCTCCACAATGGACACTTAAGGCTATTTTTTTTGCCTTTTTTATGTCTTTTGACCAAATCTGTAATGCCAATCCTGTAGGGTTATCTGATATTAAGTCTTCTATTTCTTCTTTCTTGAATGCCTTTACTAACAATACTGGAGAAAAGAACTCCTCATAAACTAGTTTTTTAACCTCTATAATAGTAGGGGCATAAAAATAACCCCTAGTATCTATTTTCTCTCCTCCTATAAGAATTCTTGCACCTTGTATTTTAAACCCTTCAATTTTATTTATAAGTCCATCTAAATGCAATTTTGATCTCAATGGCCCCATACCAGTTAAAGCCGATGTAGGGTCTCCTACCTTTATTTTTTCTGTCTTTTTTATCAGTGTTTCTAAAAAATTTTCATAAATACCTTCTTCGATTAGAGCTATACTTGTACCAATACACATTTGACCTTGTTTCATAAAAGATGAGGCTATGATATTTTCTGTTGCCTCTTCCAAGTCTGCATCAGAAAATACAATGGCCAGATTGGCTCCACCCAATTCACAGATTACCTTTTTTGGTTTCATCTCCTTAAACATCTTTTTAAAATGAGTACTTGAACCAGTATAAGAAATGATATCTATATCTGATGAGGCCAATGCCTTTCCAATGACAGAACCTTCCCCAGTAATGACATTAATTAGTCCTTTTGGAAAATCCAGTTCATTTAGGTATTTTGCCACTTCTAACAAAGATAAACTCCCATATTCTGAAGGCTTTATAATTACAGCATTTCCTGCTGCCAAGGCCGCGGCACAACTAAAACCAAATATCATTAAGGGTGTATTATAAGGTAGAAACACCCCGGCACTGCCAAATGGCACATATTGAACAATATCTATAGTATCTTGATTAACAGAGATAGGTGAGTGAATAGTGTCAACTAATGAGGCATAATACTCAAAACACTGGGCTGATAAGGGAATGTCAACAAGAAGTGTCTCTTTTATAGGTTTCCCTATCTCATTTGTCTCTAAATCTGCTAAGGTTCTTAAATTTTCAAGAATAACCTTAGAAATACCTGACAATAATCCCTTTCTTTGTTTAAATGGTGTATTTCCCCATTCTTTCTGAGCCAATTTGGCCTTTTTCAGGCAAAATCCTAAATCTTCTTTATTAGCTTGAGGTATCTGAGCAAATACCTCTTCAGTAGCTGGATTTTCTACCATGATTTTTTGTTCCCTATCCCTGAATTCACCTCCAATATACATCTGATATGCTTTCATATTCTCACTCCACAGAAATTTCTCCCCAGAGCTTAAAAGTCCTTTCAAACACAGGAAACCACTGAGAAAGCTTATTAAAATCGCCTTTTATTTTTATCTTTCCCTGGGTTGAAGCCACAAATGGGTCAATTTCTCTATTAAAGATTTTACTCCATACATCCCTTTTTCCAGAAATGATAAATTCTGCATTTTCTTCTTTATTTTTGGTAAGTTTTATAATCTTTCCATGGTCATAATGAAAACAAAATACTTCTTTTCCGCCTGTTTCTTTTATGCCCAGGATGGTAGTAAGATTAAATTTCTCTCCTAAGGATTGAGCAACTTCGTCGCTATTCACCAAATCAACTAAACAAGACATATGCTCTTTAGAAAAGAGCTTATATTTCTTCAAGATTTCTTTTTGTATAAAACCGATTTCTGGCCTTGGCATTATAGAATGAGCAAGCAGATTTAGCCTTGCCTGTGTCTCTAGAAGCTCAATCAATGAAAAGGTGGATTTAAAATCTTCTCCAATAGCCACTACTCCATGATCTTTTAACACCACAATATTACTGGTCTTTAAGGCATCTGTTACTGGTACTACATCTATCACCGTAGGTGTGTATTGTGGAATAGCTCTTAGCCTTCCCAAATAAAACCTTTCCTCAAAACTTACAGGTTCAAGGGTTTGGAAAAAGTGAAAGAAATACACAGTATAAGGGGAATGGGCATGAATTATTACCTTTTTTTCAGGGAATTCCTTATGAATCTTCAGATGAAGTGCTTTTTCAGAGGTAGGTCCTTTTTTTCCTTCTATAATTTTACCATTTATATCTATCAATAAAATGTCATCTTTTTCTAAAAACCCTAAATAGGCATCATGGGCAGTAATAAGAATCTTGTCATTATTCACTCTTAAGGAGATATTTCCAGATTTACCACAAACCAACTCTTTTTTATATAACTGGGCACCCCAGAATATAATTTCCTTTCTCTCATTTTCATAACTCATTTCAAGACCTCCCAGGGCACAAGCTCATCATTTGCCTCTATAGCAAGGCTTGAATCATTGATAAATAGCTCCCCATCCAAGGTTGAGGCATCTTTATCCAGGAAATTTAAATTTTCATTACTGCACTTTAAGAGTTTTATGGGCACACTATGTAAAGAGCTTAATAAACATACATATAGACTGCCACAGATACCTAATACGCCGGAGGGCCTTATTTCTTTATGAAAAAATAAAGTTTTCTTTATTTTGTTTTTGTAAAATAAATAGCCTAGCATGTTGTCCGTGGCATAGATATATCTTATGTTTGAGCCTCTTAATCTTTTTGATATGGATAGACCTAAGAGATAGGGCCTCATTTCAGGGACAAGGATATATAGATTTGCATAATAAAAAAATTCTGCACTCAATTGCTCTATTCCTTCATCAGATAACATGCCCCAAATAAGAATGAGATTATTTATTTCTTCTAGCTTCACGCTATTTCACCTGAAATATCTATTCGGTTAGAAATGAATTTTGCTGGTGTAATATCAAAAGCTGGATAAATGGCCTTTGGCCATAAATTCCTTTCCTTTAACCACAAAAATACCTCTTTTTCTGGACGCTCCTCTATTTTCATTTCTTGTATATCTATGTCCTTTGGATGCTGAATAAGCACATAAAATGGAATGTGAAAATAATGTGCAAGAATGGCCAAGGAATATGTGCCTATCTTATTTATAATATCTCCATTTTTATTTGACCTATCTGAGCCTGCTATCACACAATTCACAATTTTTTCCTTCATTAATATAGCTGCTTGGTTATCACATAATAGCCTTACAGGGATGTTTGCCCTATTTAATTCCCAGAAAGTAAGCCTTGTACCCTGTAGATA